>Ga0315280_10009094_pt1 | contig 12865 bp, 13 predicted proteins | sample YL17G06_40_MG_FD_203697 | JGI IMG/M metagenome (GOLD analysis project Ga0315280, IMG submission 203697) | Sediment microbial communities from Yellowstone Lake, YNP, Wyoming, USA - YL17G06_40 | ecosystem: Environmental > Aquatic > Freshwater > Lake > Sediment | place: USA: Wyoming | collected... | reverse complement strand
CGAATTATCTCCGACCAGTTGAGATCCCGCATCTGCCTCATTTTGCGCTTGAGTTGTTCGGGTATGTGGATTGTTAGCTGAGCCAAGTAAGATCGCATGCGACGCACATACGCGCTATTGGAAACTCTCCCGCTGTCTCTTCCTCATGGGTCCTGACTGGTCCAGTCGATGGAATTTTCTCATGACAAGATATCCTTTACTAGTTCGTTCCGCCTAGGCATGCTCGACTAGTCTATGGCCGTCACGAAGACTGAGTTGCGCAGGGTAATAATGACGCTCGATGATGTGAAGCTAGAGCTACTCCGCCTCAGGGCCGCCTTGCTTCCAGAAGAACGAGTGACTGCGAAGGAAAGAAGACTGATCCAACAAGGTCGCCGCGAGATTGAGAAAGGTCACTACGTTACTCTAAATCAGCTTCGAAAAGAACTCGGTGCGTAACTCCCCTGTTCGAAGTCATCATTTCAAATCAAGCAAGGAAATCGCTTAGGCGTATGCCAGACCACTACATTCGCAGAGTACTTCTGGCATTCGAAGCATTAACTCAAAACCCCGTCCCTGTTCCTGAATATGATGTCAAGAAGCTAGTAGGCATGCATGACACGTACAGAATACGGATAGGAGAAATCCGCATCGAATACGAGGTGGACTGGGGACTCAAGCGAATTAGCATTGTCGCTATCGAGTTCAGAGGGCGCGCCTACAATTGAGGGACTGGATCCTAATGGTCCTGCACTGAGTGGTCAAGCGACAATGCTAGTGAGTATGATTCGCACTTGCCAAGGCCGAGGCCACAGAATTGTTGAACTCCGTTGATCGTTTCGTAACATTGTTTTGATTTGAATTATTGTGGGCCCAGCAGTCTTCTTGTCAGCACTCCTCCTCCGCAACCGAATCACTGCCTACAAGCGCAAATGAAGACGCAACCCAAGCCGGCCTAGACACCCAACGTGCAAAGCCTGCCCGAATCGAAAAACAAGGCGCCCATAAGCTCTATCATTGTCTCGTAGTCATTGACATACTACGCACGCGGCCTAGTTGGAGGTCAACGCCACTATTGATTAATCCGCTGCAACATTCAGCACGAAAATCCCGTAACTGTGCGTCTCGAAGTCGAGTGACAAGGCGCATGTAGACAGATGTAAAGTTGGATAACCCAGGTATCCGGATGTTTCCTCAGGATATGAAAGTACTCACACAGAAAATTCCGCGGTTTGTGTATGCAAGGATTCTGGAATACAAATGTAAACCACACCTGTCAGAACAGTGGAAAAAAGGATACCGCGCCTGGTCCAAAACCAACTACTAAGCGTACGATCATTGCCAGAATGCCATGAAATTCTTAATTTCTGGCGCTGGAACTACACACGCCGATGTCCTATGAAGTCCGCTACGAGAACAGCTACCACGGCTGGAATTCTCCTACTAGCGCTCCTACTAATCTCCTTTAGCACGTCAATCGCACAGGCTGACAAAGGCGGCAACAAACTTCGATTATCAACGTCCACTAACGAGAAAAAGCTGACAGTCCAAGTGGAGCTCACTACTAAGGGGCTACCTGATGGTTCCAAGATAAGCGTTCACATCGACATATCCATCTCGGACAAGCACACTAACCTCAACAGGCCAGGAACGCTCATCTACTCAGGCGACCTCCACGGCACGATTGTGAATTCTAAGGCCCAACTAGAACTCAAGACTTCTTTCGAAGGGACTGGGTACTACTTAATTCAGGCAACTGCCTACGACTCAAACGGCAACTTTCTCGCCAATGCTTGGATTGATCCACGAGAAGGAACCGCCTCTTGAACTGAAAGAGGCAACATGAAAACTCAGAAAGCCCGGCAACCCCTCGACCAAGCAACCTGACACCCCAGTGCCAATGTGCATTACTCAACGCGAGGAATAGCCAATGGCATTGGCATTTTTCTCTCTAATTCTGTGAAAACTATCAGCGCCGATATTAGTCGGCAGAGAACCTAAGGAAATGGAAAAGGGCATGCAGCTTCAGTGTTCTCTTTGCTTCTGCCCGGAAACCGCGACTTAGATACTGGAGTTCCTAGCGATCGAGCCACCTCCTTCAATGGAAGAAACAGCACCAAACCTCCGATGCCGCTCTTGAACTTCTCCAGGCACATTCGCTCAATGACGAACGAGCATCACGCACGAACAATCGAGCTAAGCATGACTACACGAGTCCTACTCGGTGTCCTAGTAGAATCCTTCTCTTTGATCCGGACCGCTCCCTCGCGACGAGAACCTTTCGATCTACTTCAAGGTCTCTATCGAAACATATGATTTAGTATCCACAACTCCTTCAGTAGCGGAAAGGATTTGCAAAACCTCATTCAAAGCGCCTTGCTCAACAACCAGCACAAAATCTGCATCTCCCGTAACGCGGAATATTTCAATGGCCGGGAGCGACTTGATTTTAGCTGATACCTCCGACCTCTTTTGGGCCTGAAGCCGAACTAATACCAAGACTGGGTCGCAGTGGTACCCAATCGCTCTGACACCATCCTCCGTTACGTTGAGAAACCCATGCCCGATCTGAATGAAACCGGACTCTCTAAGCCTTTTGAAATGCGCGCTCAACGCTTGTCTAGTAATCTGCAGTTTGCGCGCCAACTCACCTTGCTTGATGCGAATTGTGTAGACCGAGTTTCGACTTCCGTACTCCCAAAGAAGTTTCAACAAGTGAAGTGACTTTGGCGTCATGAATTGGTTTGAATGGTTGTTTCTAGTTGCTCCTTGTTCAGCTTCGAGTAGGAATTTGACATTGTAAAAGCCGCCCTTAGGATTTGCCGTCAAGAGTTCTGCCTTCGACAAGGCTATCGCACCAATTGGAAAGAAAAATGCCCATAAGCTTCGCGTCACCAACACTTGAAATGAAGGGTGACACGAGACTATTTTACAAAAGCAAAGCAATGATGCACGGATGTCCGGAAGGATGGAAGACCGAGATTGCCGTAGATGCGCGAAAAAACGCTCTTTGTCAAAAGCAAAGAGAGCCACGATGAGCGTAAAGTCGAACGGTGGTTTCACACGAGTTTTGACCCTACTAGGTGACTCTCGCTGGAAATGGTTCTCCCACAATCGCTATGACGTAGACATTCATTTTCTTAGGCGGGATAAGTAATGAATGGAAAAATATTCAGAATGTCGCAAAGCAAGCACGTTACCATGATTGCAGCACTTTTCCTAATACTTCTGCCACTTTTGCTTCAGTCAGCAATCCCGATGGCCCACGCCGATCTCAGAGGCACACAAGTTCGTGTCGAATCAGTAACTCTGTCACCCGATGGAACGACCTTGATCATTACGGTCTCGGCCACAATTAACGACGACACCATCAAAAGCGTCTATTTCGCCCTGAGCGTGTCTTACGGCGATCATCGCCTCAACATCAACAAGCAGGGAACACTCCTCACCATAACCAACTCGACCGGAGCAGTAGTTGAGTCGTTCGCTTCTGCGACATTTCAGGTACCCTTCCAGGGTCCAGGCTACTATCTGATCGTGACCAACGCCTTCAACGCCGCGAACGGTGCATGGCTGGGCAGCGCCTGGGTCGACCCGAGAGAAGGAACCGCTTCGTGAATCCAAGCCTAAATCAGCTGTAATAGAAGAAGCAGAAGGGTTGGCAGGTGATAGCCCTCGACACTGGTTGACGCACGCGACTTCGAGATCTTGAAGGCTCTAGCTAGCCACCCAACCGCGTCGATGGCCGAAATCGCCATAACCCTTCACTACCGGCCTGAAACTGTTTCAACCCATATTCGTTCAATGAAAGAAAGAGGGCTCTACGCGGGAACAATGGGTCTTCTCTGCTATCTAAAACTAGACATGGCCTATGTCCCAGTGTTGGTGCGTGCACCACTAGGGAACCTTCAGGCGATCTATGACGCTTGTCGCGCACACCCGTACATCGCATACAGCGTGCGAACCCTAGGTGCAAACGACGGAGCATTTCTCGTCTTCACACAGCCAAGGAAAGCTATGCCGTTGCTGTTGGAGTTCCTTGACGAACTGGCCGCTCGAGGTGTGATCCAAGATTACCGGATTTACATATCTGATGATACGAAGCGCGATTTCCTCAAAGCCAACCTCGGCCTTTACAGCCCTCCCACTGGAACATGGGAATGCAACTGGACTAAGTGGGAGAGCTCGGAGGCAGAAACCGGGACGGCCACAAACGGTGCCCAATCCCAATCACTGCTGATTGAACCAGAACTCCAGAAAATGGAGAAAACCGATATCGACCTGCTCAGAATAGTTTCGGACGACGCAAAGATCCCGACTGAGGAAATCTCCAAGCAAACCCAGCTGCTGCCTCACATCGTGAGGCGACGCATACAATCGCTGGAAACCACCGGGTTCATCATCGGGTACAGGGCGATGATAAGCTTCTCGAAATTCCATCTCTCCAGCAGCACGATGTTCAATTGCAATGCTCAACCAGGAGATGTTGAACTCTGCAAGCGAAGACTACTTGAGCTGCCTTTCCCTGGAACGTTTATCGCAGTCCAGAACGGGTTCATATGCCAAGCCACACTGCCTCCAGAAGGTCTTCCACCTGTCCACCGCTTCCTGGCGAAACATTGCAATAATGTGGAGGTCTCTTGGTTCGACCTACCGACCAGCGATGTTGCATTACTGAACTCAAAAGCCTACACTGGAGACGATTGGCGGATGGACCATGATTTCCTTGTGGAAGAACCATTGCGAGTCTTGAAGGGCCAAACACAAGCTGAATAATATCAGGCTTCGGTAATGAACGATTTTCGCACCCATCTTTTTGCCGAACAAATAGGCACGTAACGATCCAACATAATCGTGATGAAGTTGTCTTAGCAAATCTCATCGACCTCTTCGTGACCCTTCAGCCAGAAACTCGAACTTTTTCGAGCTACTCGCGGCCGGAATCCAGCCTCTAGTAATAGGAACCGATCGGCAGAATTTTTCCTCCAATTGAAGCTGGGTAGGGATCCATAGAAGAACCGAAGACGATCGTGCTATGCCAGCGTTGCAAACTCTCGGAACAGATTTTGGCACTGCTAAGTCAAACATTTCTTATCCTACGTAAAGCTTCGGCGTCATTGTCTGCCGAAGTCGCATCTCGTTGCCTGTTTTGCGATTTCCCTAGGACATAGGCATGGTAATGGCTTTGAGAAAGACAGAGACGATTTTACGTATGTCAAGTTGCAACGTATGTGGCTCCGCCAGAGTTTCCCGAAGGGAATTTAGCACGTGATGACCTACGTGAGTGAACGTGGGGAGGTCTAAACTCGAGTTGAAGCTCCTGTTCGCCGGTGGAGAAGCAGTTCACAGATTTCCACATGTCAGGGCCGAATTCATAGCATCAATCTTGCTGGTATTTTTGGTGCTCCTCGGAGCTGTCGCCACTGTGGCTCATGGCGATGCTGGAGGCACCCAAGTTCGCGTCGAATCAGTAACCCTATCGCCAGACGGAACGACATTGAGCATTAAGGTCTCGGCCACAATCAACGACCCTACAGTCAAAAACGTCTACTTCGACCTGAGCGTGTCTTACGGCGATCACCGCATGAACAAAAACAAGCAGGGAACACTCCTCTCCGTAACCAATTCGACCGGAGCAGTAGTGGGCGAGTACGCTACTACAACATTTGAGGTACCCTTCCAAGGTCCAGGCTACTATCTGATCGTCACCAACGCATACAACGCCGCGAACGGTGCATGGTTGGGCAGCGCCTGGGTTGACCCGAGAGAAGGAACCGCAAGCTAGGAACGATTCTAATCCCGCCGAGAGCTTGGCGTAACCAACACAAGGTATGGAGGGTGACACGAGACTATTTTACAAAAGCAAAGTAATGGTGCGATAGGTTGTCATTATCAAAAAGCCACGTTGTCTCCGCCGGTGAGGCAGGGGCCGTGATCGAAGTCTTACGTGAGGCAGTCAACAATTCCAGTCTCGTTCTTGTGCAGACAGGCGCTGAAGTAAATGTAACTAGACTTATCGAGGACATTCTTCTCGTTGCAGAATCTGAGAAAATTGACACCAGACTGCTTCTGGGACCTACCGACCCGCTTGACTGCCAACTTTTCGAGAAACGTCAGATAGGATGGTTGACATGGGAAGAAAATGATCCACAACAAGGCCGACCGACACTCACGATCCTAAAGCCCTCGGATCTTGTAGGTCTCCGGCTATACATTTCTGACATAATTTCAAAGGAACATGGACGTCTGGCATTGATTGGAGATTTCCTCGACACGGTATTCACTTCAGTGTCCTCAAACGAAACTCTGTTCATTCTAGTCTCACAAATCGCCACTAGGATGAAGTCGCATGGTGTGGCAGGAATTTTCACAGTCTCAGAAGGGCTCCACGATGAGGCTAGATTAGCCTTGGTCAGAAGATTTGCTGACAAAGTCGTTCGGATAAAGCCCTCTAGTGAAAGCACGAAATCAAGGCATGCGCCGCGAAATCGACCTGCTCCTGAAAGCCTCTATCAAACACGTTCGGACAGGTCTATCTTTCTACCATAGAACCACAGGGCCAGTGCAACGGCAGAACAATCACAGAACTGAAGAAACCCTGCTTTCAAACACAGGGTCGCAGTGCACGCCTCAAAGCCTGAACCGACGCAAACCCTATCCCACCAAAGACTAGGATGTCAAATCAAGTATCGTGGGGCGGGAGGGTCTTTCATCACAAGTCATGTGGAACGCTACCTGAATCGGCTCAATTTGAAACCTAATTGCTTCCTCACGTTCTTTCGCTTCGATCTCTTGCAGTACCGTTAACCGAGTCGCCTTGCTAATGGGTATGCCTCAAAACTAGAATATTCTCCTGATCCCTGGGATCAGGTCGAAATCAGAGTCCTGAGAGTATATCTCAGTGACGCCCATTCTTTTCATCTGAGATACTATCACTAGGTCATCCCAGGTTCTCCAAGAGATTCGCAATTGCTTCTGTGCATCATTGGCCTCGACGAAGTCCACGAATTCTGTTTCTATCTTTTTCATGGATGTAAGGCTTCTAATTAGCTCTAAGAAGACTGGGATCGTTCTTTCTCTCTTCTTCCATTTCAGATAGCCACATACCTGCGCGATCGGCAAAGTTGAGGTAATCGTGTTCTCACCAGATTCTACAGATTGGAGGATACGCGTTGCTCTGTCCCCGTTCTTTGGATCGTCCACCAGGTGGTAGACGAAAACGTTGGCATCTACGAAGCGCAATTCAGCGCTCCTTTCCGAGAGATCCCTCGATCTCGTCCAGGTCGACAGTCAGTTTCCCCGCGACACCCTTAGTATCGTGAACGGTAACTCCTTTGGGCTTAAGCAGTATGGCGTTGCCCTTTGCGTCAAGTTCGAGCACGTCGCCCTCTCTTAATCCCAAGGCTCTGAGAAGCCGGGTCGGTAGCGTTATTCGTCCTTTATTCCCTATTCTCAGTTCCAATTTCTTTTCCCACATCCTGGTGGTCCAATCTGAGTAAAAAATGTTCCTCGTAATGCAAACTGGAAACTGGCAGAGGACGATCTCCAAAAGCAAGAGTTGCTTTGGCATCTTGACCTGGCATAAAATATGTGGTGGGGCGGGAGGGATTGTCATGATCTCAGCAGATCATTTTGAACCCTCGATCACCGGTGTGCTCGCCGTGCGATTCCTCGGTCCCGAGACCGGTTTCAAGGCGAGATCCTCGCTATCTTAGACCATGTTGTCCCCACGAAGGGTTGACTCGCGGCCTGGACCACCGCCCCTAGCCTTCTAAGTCCAGTCCAAGACCTAAAACGCTATCGAAAACAGCCTGAGTTCCATCCGCACTCTCATGATCTGATTCTTGGCCTTACTTTTTCAGGCGAACTCTGAAGCTTTTGCTTGAGATATGACCAAGTATTCTGGGCAATCAGCGGAGTTGCCAACATCCTCATCACTGTCGCCGATCGCATTCCCCAGCTGAGGAAGGACTTCGCCGTCGCCAATCGAACTGAGCGCTGCAGCAGCCTCGTGCCGGACAATGGGACTCATGTCATTTAGCATCGTGTGAACCAACCCAGGATCTTTTCTCTCAAACGTTTCCTCCAACGCGCCATGGTCGCAAAGTCATTTTCGCCCATCCCAAATCGCCCAGTGATTGCACCTCCTTGTGGATTCAACTCGGCCTTGTGTTCGGATGAGCTCAGACAAGCATTCTCGATCACGAGAAATCGCGATATTATTGTACGCTTTGGATGGAGCGGCCGGTTACTACAGTTTTTTAAACATCGATGCATGCCTATGATGTTTGCATCTAGCTTCTAGAAGGTAGTCCATTGCTACGTTCATCGGAGAGAGTCGGAGCCAGCATCTTTGACGCAGCGTCAGCTCCAGTGCGACTACAAATTTTGCGACTTCTTTCAACGAAAGGCCCCCTCCAGTACACTGAGATAATGTTCCAGCTCAAACTTGATCCAGTTCGAGATGCTGGAAAATTCGTTTACCATCTCCGAAGCCTGACCGATGCGAGTCTGGTTTCTCTTGAAAAGAAGACGAAGAAGTACGAGGTGACAGAACTCGGCTTAATGATCGTGTCCTTCGCGAGGGACATGGACGAGTATGTCAATGTCAAGCGCGGAAAACTCTACGTCAGAACCTCAAGACTTGCGATCGAAGAGTTCCACCGCAACAAGATAGCTAAGTCGCTTGTTGTTGAAGCCGGCGTCCCGCAGGAGATTGCTGATGAAATAGCTGCAGAAGCCGAAGACAGACTCGTGCGCCTCAAGACGGTTTACTTGACGGCGCCGCTAATTCGCGAATTCGTGAATGCAATACTGATCGAGAAGAAGCTCGAAGAGTATCGTCACAAACTAACGCGCCTCGGCATGCCTGTCTATGACGTAGCACAACTGATCGAAAGTGCAGGCGCGAAGCAGCTCAGCGCGGATTATGTTCACCGCTCCTCAGCCAAATCCGTCCTATCCGAATACGTTCTGCTCAACTGCCTCCCCCATAAGCTCTCAGATGCTCATCTCTCTGGATCAATTCACATTGCCAACCTCGAGAACTGGATACTCAAACCCAACGAGGTCGTTCATGATTTTCGTTACTTTCTAAAGAACGGTCTGCCCGGAATGCTTCTCCCAGAAACGTTTGAAGGAGCATTGGCTCTCGTACGCCACGCACTGGAGATAGGTTCGAGTGAGATTTCAGGTGAACAGACAGCGGAATTCTTCAATACCATCCTTTCCCCGTACGTTCACGAGCGATCTGTCGGAGATATCACAAACGCATTGTTCTATTTCCTTACTTCAATGCGGCGCGACAGTGCATCAGGCAACCCTCATTCAGGTATTTCGATCACTATCGACCTAGAGATGCCCGAGTTTCTCTCCAAGGATGACGCAGTAGGCCCAGAAGGAAAAATCCCCGCGCATTACGGAGATTTTCGAAGTGAAGCCCTCAAATTAGCTGAGGCAACCTTGGAAGCTTTCCGAATCATGTCAGAGTCAAGACCACCTCTTCTACCCCACCTTCTTGTAAGAATCAGTCGAAAAACCCTGGCTGATGAGCAGGCTAGGAAAATTGCGGAGAAAGCGCACGAATTGGCGGCAACAAGAAGCGTACCTTACTTTGTGCTCGACGGCAACCAAGAGAAGTGCAGCTATTCAGCCACAGGGCTCCGATTGAGTGATGATTGGAGCGGACACTGGGATGCGGATTGTATCAGAACAGGCAGCATGGACACTATTTTCCTCAACCTCCCACGATTAGCTTATGAGGCGAAGAAGAACGACGACAAATTGTTCGCACTTCTCAAGGAATCTGCTCTGCTGGCCATTGAAGGATTCAAGGTCAAGAGAAAATTCGTCAGCGAGAGACTCAAGCAACCCCTGCTACCCCTTCTGGCTAGTGAAAGTGGTCCCACGCGATATTTCTACGAGAAGAATGCATCTTACAATCTATCCTTCGTTGGATTGAGTGAAGCGGTTGAAGCCCACACGGGACTCAGAATAGAACGAGACAAAACAACGCTTGAATTTGGCTTGAGGCTCCTGCAAGAACTCTCAAAGTTCACAAAAACATCATCGGAGGAGACTGAGATGCGGATTACTGTGTCTCAAAGGCCTGGTGACGAAGCGGTCGGAAGGCTTGCTGAATTGGATGTGGAGCAATACGGGAGGGCAGTTGTTGTCGCGGATGGATCGAGACGATCACTACACTACACAGACATACCGACTGTTCCATTGACGATAAAAACGCCCATTGAGAATAGGCTGTCGGTCGAATCTAGTTTTCAGTCCGTAATTCCTGGAGGACATTTGAACGTGATTTGTGTCTCGCCCGGCTCAGCGCAGGGAACCGCGCTGCTGAAATGGACCGAGGTCGCGCTTGATTCCCACTGCAAATTCATAACCTATACTTCGGACTATGCGGCTTGCGGCGCCTGCAATCACACTGAACTGGGCATGGCTCCTAAGTGCAGCAAATGCGGTTCGGACAAGCTGACATATCTCGGCAGATCTTCTTACGGGCTCCTGCCACTCAACCTCTGGCCTGAAGCGAAGAAGAAGAGTGTAAATGATCGCATGGCCTACTCACTGCAGGAACCACGCAACGAAAATCGAGCTTCGATTGCGGGTACGCTAGGAGAAATACGCAGAGAGAAATCTGGCTCGCCCTAGGGCTGTAATTCGACGCGAGTTCCTAGCACCCGACTAGCTGATGTACCTCCGGCTACTACGCTCCAGATCCGGAATCATTTCGACATCCGGCGTCTCGGAGGGCCTCTCATCGAACACTGCGTCGGGAAAGACTGCGCTAGGGCCTCTAGAAGCTATCTTAGTTGCAGGATGCTCAAGGCCGAAAGTGTCAAGTGAGATATCGTAAACTAACCTTCGGACATCGTGTTCCTCTATGTAGCCAAGAGCATGTAGATACTCGTGTAGCAGAATTGAGTAAACGTAGGAGTTTATCTCCCGCAGCGAACGAGCCCCATGAGTAACACTATCTAACATGTTTCGATTCATTACGATTCCATTGGTTCCCGCGGTGTGAAATGCTCCGATGTGCTTTGGTAATCTCGCCAAGTAGAGCATGAGTCCCGCCCTGCGTTGTCCCAGCGAGCGTTCAGCAGATTTCTTCACAAGTTCGAAGACATCGCTGAAGTCCTCGCATAGATCTAACCGTTCAGCTATTGACGGCATTTTGATCGAGAACTCGCTTTAATCGTCTTTCTGGTCTTCTCTCAGGAGATTCCTGACCTTCTCAACGAAGGCGACGTATTCGCAGAGAATGGTCTTGCCGATTGGAGTGAGGTCATAGAGGTCGTCTGATAGTTCATCTATGAGCTTGTGTGTTCTTAGTAGAGGAACATTCTCGTAGATGAGTTTCGGGTTTATCTCTTCTCTGAAGTATTTCTTGCCTTGAGGTCGCTGCAATAGTGGAAGTAGCATTTTTACGCGAGTTTCGTTGCACAGCAGATCCATCAGTTCTACGGCTTCGCGGAATGCTCTCTCCAGTGATCGATCACTCCAGTTTAGATGTTCGATCATTAACTTGCCGGTGTTGACAGCGTCCCGGAACTTCGAGTCTATTAGGCCGGAATCCACCTTGAAGGGGTATACAACTACAACTTTCGAGTTCTCCGCATCCTCAATCATTTCGAGGTCCTTGATCAACGATTCTCCGGGGGGCTGTGTCTCGCAGAATACAGCCGTTAAATTGCCTTCCTCGACGCCCGCGAGATCTGCGGTTACTCTGTACGAGTGCCTCTCTGGGTTGTAGATGACCGGGTCGATGAAGGTGTCCACATCTCCGTCCTGAGATAGAGATCTCGCTGCATGGAACTTTTCCAGTAGGTGGAGTTCGCTTTCGTCCTCCTTTGTGTGAAAGTCATCGCGAAAAGCTGTGTAATTCACAACGTGCATGGGAAGCACTCGACGTTTGCGTGAAGATGGATGAACTTCTAACCTCATGCCTGCTCAGTATCTAGTAGTGAGAATTCTCATCATATAAGTGTTACCTATGGTAACAATAAACTAGTCTAAGGCTCCAAGTACCAATCCGATCAGGCTCATTCGCACCAAGAGCCCATACCACACCTGCTTGAAGTATTTCGAATGAGGAGTATTGTCAACGTCAAAGGCAATCTCGTCAACTCTCGGCAGGGGATGCATAACGATCATACTGGGCTTTGCGGGTGCCAGATCATCTGCTGAGAGCCTATACGAGCCCCGTACCTTTTCGTAGTCCTCAAGCGACCCAAACCGCTCTTTTTGGATTCGGGTCATGTAAATAACATCAGCCTGTGGAATCACTTTGGAGAGATCTTCCAGTTCATGTACCTTGATGCGCCCGCTTACCTCTTCTAAAACCTCTTTCCTCATTCTCAACAGGGCGGGCGAGACTAGATGCAGATTGATGTCATAAAGTGACAATGCATAAGCCAGGGAATGCACAGTCCGCCCATACCGGAGATCACCAGCAAAAACCACGTTCAAACCATCAATCCTGCCAAGTTCCTTCCTTATGGTGTACAGGTCGAGCATGGCTTGCGTCGGATGTTCTTCCGCCCCAGTTCCAGCATTGATCACGGGCACAGAAGCAAATTCGGCCGCCAGACGTGCAGCACCCTCAAGCGAATGACGGATCACAAGCACATCTGCGTAGCTCTCAACCACTCTCACCGTGTCCGCGAGGTTCTCTCCCTTCTCAACGGAGGTACCTTTGGGCTCAGCGAAACCTATGCAGTTCCCGCCATAACGATACATCGCGGACTCAAAACTTAAGCGAGTTCGAGTGCTGGGCTCAAAGAACAGAGTTGCCATGATTCTTCCGTCAAGTGCATGCGAACCTTTCCTCGCCATAGGCTCGACGACATCCGTCATCTGCAGAACATAATCG
>Ga0315280_10009093_pt1 | contig 12867 bp, 10 predicted proteins | sample YL17G06_40_MG_FD_203697 | JGI IMG/M metagenome (GOLD analysis project Ga0315280, IMG submission 203697) | Sediment microbial communities from Yellowstone Lake, YNP, Wyoming, USA - YL17G06_40 | ecosystem: Environmental > Aquatic > Freshwater > Lake > Sediment | place: USA: Wyoming | collected... | reverse complement strand
CGCCACTTCCGCGTTGGCGCGGTTTCCCAGCAAGCCGATCTTGATGGCCGTGAGATTCATGTCGGCCACTAGCGGAGCGATGCTTTCCTTCAGGCTGGCGGGTGGCAGCGGCCGCACGGAGGTTACGCCCTGAGTATTCTGGATCGTTAAGGCCGTGATGGCGGCCACGCCGTAACAGTTGTGGGCGGCAAAGGTCTTGAGGTCGGCCAGGACGCCGGCCCCGGCCGAGGGGTCAAATCCCCCCAAAGTCAAGATCACCGGCACGGGTGAACGGGAAACCTGGTTCATTTCTCGGCTCAATGCCCCTTATCTCTCGGGATTAACGTGATTATAGGAGCGCGCCCCCGATTGTCAATCATGATTTCGGGGAAAATTTCGCGCCAGCCAGTCCGGCCGGTGTTCTTCTATCTGCTTGCTGCTGGGCGGGCTGTGGATTCGCAGCTTCCATTCTTCTCCGGGCCGGTAGCGCCGTACCAGGTTGACCTTGCCCCCCCACGCGGGCGCCGGAGAGCCGGAACCTAGCGGCAAGAGTGCCGCCATCGCGGCAATCAGGGCAGCCCGGAGTGGACACCTCGCGCCGAGCCTGAGCGCCGCCCTGCGCCGTGAAGCCGCCGCAGTAAGCGAAGGTTCGCTTCCGCGGTTATGAATGGCCGGACTCCTTTTGGTAGCGCTCGAGGCACTCGCGTGAACAGAAATGAAGGGTTTGGCCTTGCTCCGTAAGCTGGTGCGAAAGTTCCGTGGAAACGAACATGCCGCAGACCGGATCCCGGACCATCTTGCCGTCCAGCATGGGTTGCGAAGAGTGGCTTGACTGCCTACCCCCAAGGTGCCAACTCCAGCTCCAGGTCTTGCGGGCTTCCGGCTTCCCCAACAGCCGGACGGCTTGGCCCAGCAGCCGGCCCAGCAGAACGAGGACGGTCAGGAAGCCAATGGCCAGAATCAGGAGCAGGAAGAGGAATCGGATCATAACCCCTTAGATGACGGCACCGAATGAGGCGATGCTTCGCTCTTGGTCTCCCAGCCCAAGTAGAGGTGGCAGCACAAAGCCGCCGCCACAGGTTACGGTTTGGCCGAGGTCCGTGCTGCGTCCAGGCGCTGTTTCAAATGGTCCAGCCCCGGATAATTCGGATTCTGCCGATGCAGCCGGTCCCAAGCCTGCTGGGCGGCGGCGAGGTCGTGAGTACCTTCCAGATGAACCACAATCAGGTTGAACATGGTCGGCTCGTGTTTGGGGTCAATCTGAAGAGTCTTCCGGTACTCGCGCAGGGCGTTTTGGGGCCAGCCCAGATAGAAGTACGTGGTTCCCAGGTCCGTGCGGGCGTTGACATTCTTGGGATCCAGGTTCAGCACCTTCTGATACCACTCGGCCGCCGGCTGGAATTGATGTTGATCGTAGTAATAGTTGGCGAGCTTCAACCGCGGCTCCGCGTCCTGGGGATTCTTGGCGGCCTGTTCCTGGAGCGTCTTGATGATGCCGGCGGCATCGATAGGCGGATGGCCCTCGGGTAACGTCGGCGGCATCATCCCCGCCGCTGGACCGGCCGTTTCAGGCCCACCAGGCATTTGCTCTGGCAAGGCCGCCCGCGCGCTGGAGACGGCGCGCTGCTGAGCCTTCCAATTCTGCTGGGCATCGTAAACGTAGCCCGCCAAAAAGCCAAAGGCGAAGAATATCACCGCCACCGCCATCGTTTCTTTCTTCATACCACTCCCCGCCAGCAATGGCTTGATTCTACGAGTCTATTTCACGTTCTGGTCAGCGTCAAGAAAAGTCGCGCCCGGTAGAGACTGTAGCGCCACCCTTTAGGGCGGCACATGCCGGGGCTGAAGCCCGGCGCTACGCAAGCTAGGACACTACCCCCGCCTGCCTTGGGCCAGGCAGCATGTTGGCGAGCCACCCGGGGGGGCTGAACCGGGTCAACACCGCTTGTCGGGGAGCGAGAAATGGAAGTGATTACGAGTTAAGATGAGGAGTTCTTATTCGCCAGAGAAGGGGTGTCCAATGCGCACGCTAGATGTTGCCTGGGCCCGCCAGCAGTTCCCGGCCTTGCAGCAAGAGGTAAACAGATATCCGGCGATTTTCTTTGACGGGCCGGCGGGCACGCAGGTCCCGCAAAGTGTCATCGATGCGATGACCGATTATCTTGTCCGCGCGAACGCCAATTCGCATGGGGCCTTTGCCACCAGCGTCCGCACGGACGAGACCATCGGCGAGGCGCGCGCCGCCATGGCCGACCTGCTGGGCTGCGACGTCGCGGAAGTCGTCTTCGGCCCGAATATGACCACCCTGACGTTTACCCTCAGCCGCGCCTTGGGCCGCGAACTCCAGGCGGGTGATGAGGTGGTGGTTACGCACCTGGAACACGACGCGAACGTCGCGCCCTGGCGGGCGCTGGAAGAGCGCGGTGTCGTCATTCGCGAGGTGGACTTCCGTGTCGAGGACTGCACCCTGGATATGGTGGATCTCGAACGCCAGCTCAATCGCCGCACGCGGATTGTGGCGGTCGGCTACGCTTCGAATGCGGTGGGAACGATCAATGATGTGGCCGGAGTGGTGCGGTTGGCGCACCGGGTGGGAGCGCTGGCGTTTGTTGACGCCGTTCATTATGCCCCGCACGGCTTCATCGACGTACGCGCGCTCGATTGCGATTTTCTCGTTTGCTCACCCTACAAGTTCTTCGGGCCCCACCAGGGCGCGCTGTACGGTAAGCATGAGCATCTTGCCCGCCTGAGACCTTACAAGGTGCGGCCCTGCCCGGAGGAGGTTCCCGAGCGCTGGGAGACCGGGACGAAGTGCCACGAGGCGCTGGTGGGCGTCACGGCAGCCGTCAACTATCTGGCCGAACTCGGACGCCGCGCGCAACCGGACGCGGGGACGCGCCGGGCCCAGCTCGCCGCGGCCTACGCCGCCATTCAGGACTACGAACGACACCTTGCGGGGCAACTCATCACGGGATTGCTGGAGATTCCGGGCCTCACGTTTTACGGCATTAAGGACTTGTCGCGCTTCGCCCACCGCGTCCCGACCGTCGCCGTGCGATTGGCCGGGTATACGCCGCGCGAGCTTGCGGCCTATCTGGGCGAGCGCGGCATCTTCACTTGGCACGGCAACTACTATGCGCTCAGCGTTACCGAACGCCTGGGCGTGGAGTCCACCGGCGGGATGTTGCGCATTGGCCTAGTCCACTACAACACGGCAGCAGAGGTCGAGAGACTTCTCGCCGCGCTGCGCGAACTTCCCCGACGGGCCGGGTGAAGGAGGTCGGCGGAACTTCTCACCGTCAGGGTATTCGGCGGCGGTCACCGCGTCTAGGGCAGCGGCGGAAACTGGCTGTTCAGGGCTTCGGGGTTTCTGGCAGCGCTCCCAGCAGGGGGGCCTCCAGCTCCAGCACAATCTGGATCTGCCGGTCCCAGAACCACCAGTCGTGAATGCCGGGTGACTCGCGATATTCGTACGGAATCTTCAGTTGCGCGAGCAGCGCCACAAACTCGCGATTCTCTTCCAACAAGAAATCGCCTGAACCAACGGCCAGATAGAGCTGGGGGCGCAGGTCGGCGGGCAGCTTCTTGACGAGTTCGAACGGGTCGTCCGCGGCGCGTTCGGAACTATCCTTGGGTCCGTAAATACTTTCCATCAGTTTTCGGAAGGCTTCGTCCCTGATGGGGAGTTCCTTCCACTTGGCGGCAGCGGGCGCGCCACTCAGGCTGGCCACTGCGCAGAACATCTGGGGATACTTCAATCCCAGTTTCAAGGCCCCATAGCCTCCCATGGATAGCCCGGCGATGGCGCGGCCTTGGCGGGTGGCAACCGTGCGGAAATAAGCGTCCACGTAAGGAATCAAGTCCTGGATGATGTAGTCTTCCCAGGCCCGCGTTGGGTCAGCTTGGCTGTTAGTGTAGAAACTATTGTCGCCCTCCGGCATGACGACAATCTCCCGGTACTTGTGGGCGTAGTCGGCGACGTTCGTGAGCGTGACCCAGTCTGTGAAGTTGCCGACATAACCGTGCAGCAGGTAGAGCACCGGATATCGCGCCGTCGAGGTTGCGTAATCAACGGGAAGAATCACGTTGAACCGGACCATCATCCCCGAGAGGTGCGCCGGGTTGAATTGAACGGTCTGGTAGTCCTTGGCCAGGGCTAGGCTGACCGCGGCGAGCGCGACACTCACCAGAACGATCAGTCGCCGAGATACAGAAGTGGTTTTGTTCATCATCAGTGACCTCGCGAGAAATAATAATCGAGAGCCGATTGTAGCCGAGGGCCCGGGGCGCCCGCAACCGGCGGAACCACTTCAAGTCCCAGGCTGTGGGGCCAAGATCCGTTGGATGTTCCGAAGCTTGTCGTGCTAGATTGACAGTGCATCTTGGCGCTTCGGCGCTGGGTCCAACTCGATGATGAAGCCCAAGTTACTTGCTCGCTGGAATCTAACGCCGCGCGAGGCCATACGCGAGCAGGAGCGCTTGCGCGAGCGCGTGGTTCTGGAGGACCAATTCGAGCCGATCCGCACCGTGGCGGGCGCGGACTTGGCCTTTGACCCCGAAACCAAGGTGGCGTTCGCCGGGGTCATTGTCTATCGCTTTCCGGAGCTGGAGGAAGTCGAGCGGCAGATGGCGCGCCGAAAACTCCGCTTCCCGTACGTCCCGGGGCTGTTGTCGTTTCGGGAGGGCCCGGTGCTCCTAGCGGCGTTCGCGCGACTCCGCACCGAACCGGACCTGATTCTGATCGACGGCCACGGCCGTGCCCATCCGCGGCTGTTCGGCATTGCCTGTCACCTCGGGGTTCTATTGGACAAACCGGCGATCGGCTGCGCCAAATCGCTCCTGGTGGGTGAACACGACGAGCCCGGCGCGCGAGCCGGTTCGACGGCGGCGCTCGATTTCCGGGGTGAGCGCGTCGGGATGGTACTGCGCACTCGCGGCGGCGTAAAACCGATCTATGTGACCACCGGGCATCGCGTGTCGCTCGGTTCAGCCCTGAAGCTGGTGCGGCAATGCCTGGACGGCTATCGCATTCCCAAGCCGACTCGCGAGGCAGACCATTACGTCCGGGAATTGCGCCGGGCCTATCAGCGCAACAGATAGCGGCCGGTTTTTCCCACCATCGTTTGTTGCGTTGACCTTTAGACCGCCAGCCGTCCCGTTGTCCGCCTGAAGGGCGGCGTTACGGCGCGAAAGGGATCACGATCATGCAGCGTATTCAGACCTTGAATTATCAGCACGCGCGCGAGGCGACCCGCTACGTAACCCGGCAGGCGCGCTCGATGGGCAAGTTCCCACGCGTGGGAATCATTCTCGGTTCGGGTTTGGGAGAGGTTGTGGCGTGCGTCGAGCGGGCTTGCAAGATCGCCTACCGGTCTATCCCGCACTTTCCGCGAGCGACGATCGAAGGTCATGCCGGCACGCTGCACCTGGGCCTTTGGGGAAAGGTTCCGGTCGCGGTGCTCGAAGGCCGGGTGCACCTGTACGAAGGCTTCACGCCGTCGCAAGTCCTCTTTCCCGCGCGCGTGCTGGGTCTGGCGGGCATCGAGGTCCTGGTGGTCACCTGTGCGGCCGGGGGAATCTCGCCCGGCGCGCGGCCGGGCAGTTTCATGATTTTTTCTGACCACCTCAGCCTCTCGGGGCAACCGCTGCTTGCCGGCGCGCAGGATGTCCGCTGGGGGCCGCGCTTTCTGGACCTGAGCGAAGCTTATGACGCGGCGCTGCGCGCAGAGGCGCGCCGGGCAGCCAAGACGCTGAGGCTGAAATGCTTCGAGGGAGTCTATGTAGCGGTGCTGGGGCCGCAATACGAAACGCCCGCCGAGATTCGCGCCTTGCGGCACTTGGGCGCGGATGCCGTAGGGATGTCGGCTGTACCAGACGTCCTTGCCGCGCGGCAAATGGGCGTGCGGGTGCTGGCCCTCGCCACCATTACGAACCGGGCCGCAGGACTCAGCCGGCACGCCTTGAGCCATGAAGAGGTTCTGGAAACAGGCCGGAAGGCCGCGCGACATCTTGCCCGTTGGCTGGATGATTTGCTGCCGAGGGTGTAGCCGCGGGAACTGCGCCCGCCGCGATGCAATCGGGGATTGCCGCCGTGGTCTTGGTAGGGGAGCGCTCGGCGCTCCCTAAAACGGGAGCCGAAACGGCGCCCTTACCCAAAACCCGTGGGCGGTCCCGCTGAGCGGGGCCGCCCCTATCCAACGCACGAGTGCTGAAGTCCGTGGTGGCAGGTTCCGACCCCGCAGCGCGGGGTCGGCGCTACATCGGCCGGTGCTGGTCAGTGTTTCTTGCCGGGGAGTTTAGGCTTGCTGGCTTCTTCCCTGGCTTTAATGGTCTTTGTAGCTATGCCGCGGATCGCTTCCGGGACATTCCGGTTGAGGCTGAGGCCCTTCAGGTCCTTCTCATTCAACCGCAACAGCAGCGGCAGGGTGACATCAATGGGAGCGCGCGAATTGTTGACGAGCGCGCGCGCTACGGTGTATTTCCTGGTGAAGGCTCGGTTCTTGGCGATGAGCCGGAGGACTTCCTCGGAAACACTCGTCATGGAGGCATAAGCCTCCATTTCCGCGTCGGAAAGCTTGGGGGATTGCAGCACCGACCGGGCCACGATCTTGTTCGAGTCGCGAATCAGGATGAGCCGTGATTCCTGATTCCCTGTCAGGGCCATCTTGATCTTCTCGACGGCGGACATGCGCCCGATCTTCTCGAGCAGGGTTTCCCGCTTCTTCTCCGTTACCTCTTTTCCCGGCTCGGCTTCAGGTTCGCCTGGCTTGCCCTCGTCCTCGCCGGGTGGGCGGGTGGCCCGGGCAGTCCCGGCAGCGACCGTGGCAGGCTCGACGGCGGTAACGGCCTCTTCCGTCAGCTCCAGGGAGGGGCCGGAGAGGGAGGCGAGTTCACTCACAATATGATCCTGCAGCCGCTCGGGAAGGGAGGGATTGACGAGCAGGAACTCGAGAAGTTCCTCGCGCCCTTTGACCAGCCGGTTAGCGGCCAGCTCGAGAATCGCAACCGGGGTGGCGGGGTTGGCAAGAATCTGATGGAGAACCTCGTCGCTGCATTTCTGAAGTTCGGCCAGGGCGTGGTCAAGCGACGGTGCGTCTTTCGCGGAGGAGAGGAGGGCCAGCAAGTCGGCGGAAGGACTTCCCCCGGTCTCTTCAGGCGCGCCTGCCGGTTCCGGTCCCTTCGCTTCAGGTTCGGCCTCGCCCTGGCCGGTTGCGGCGGCCGCGGGCGCAGGGGCAACTTCCGGAACGCTCGCGCGCGCGGGAGCAACGGCGGCGGGGGGCGCTGGTTCTGCAGCGGGCGCGGCCGAGGTCACCTTAGGCGGAGGAGAATCATTGGGCGCGGTGAGTTTGCTGAGAATCACGTCTTCGAGCGCCTCGGGCAGCGCGGGATTGACGAGCAGGATCTCGAGCACATCTTCGTGTCCGTTGGCCAGGTGCGTCGCCGCCAGTTCGAGGAAGGGGGCGGGCGTAGCAGGGTTCGTGAGGATCGGGTGGAGTTCTTCGGTGGTACATTGCTGGAGCGTGGCGAGGGCCAGTTGGCGAATCTCCGCGTCCTTATCAGCGGTGAGGAGAGCCAGGATTTCCACCCGCTCTTCCGGGGACACCGGCAACTTGCCCTCGGCGCCCTTGCGCCGGATGACCAGAGGTGCCGCGCCGCGGCGGAGAGTGTCGAGCAGATGAGCAGTAATGGGTCATCCCTCAAGGGGCAAGATTCTTCAGATCACTCCGCGTCAGACGAATTGACTTTACTTCCCCCCGGCGGCCGAGCGGCTTCAGCGTCTCGCCATTCAGGGTCAGGATAATGCCCTGCGCGTTGCCGGTCGTCACGGTGAAGGATTCCTTGGCCTGGACAGTTTCGACTTCATTGGGATTGAGGACGCGTTGGAGGACCGTTCTCCCGTCGGTCTCGAGGGCCACCCAGGAGCGTTCGGTGGCGGCTACCTGCAACATCAGCATGCCGGGGGTACCCGTGGCGCTGCCGGGAGCGGTGCGGGGTGGGGCGGAGGTTGCCGCGGGCGGCAGTTGACCTGGGGCTCCGGCGGTGGGGCCGGGCGCGGCGGCAGAAGAGGGCGCGCTCGAGGGGCCGCCGGAAGCGACTGGAGCTGCGGGCTCGGCGGCGGAGGGGGTGACGGTGGCGGCAGGGCTGGGAGTGACGGGCGCGGGCCGGTTCAGGGTTCCCGGCACCTCCGCCGCACGCTGCGAGTAATGGAAGAGGCCATAGCCACCCGCCAGCAAGACCGCGGCCACGAGCAGCGTCAGTAAGAGTGTCCGCGAGCCCTGGGAGGGCGCGGGGGGTTTGCGAATGGGCACCCGGCTGAGGTCAACCTCCTGGACGGGCCCAGTGACCAAGAGGTATTCGGCGACGACCCGCTCCTCGTCCAAGCCCAGGTACTTGGCGTAGGTCCGGATGAAACTGCGAGTGAAAATGCCCCCGGGCACTTTCGAAAATTCCTCGGCCTCGATCGCCTTCAGAAACCGGACACTGATCTTCGTGGCGGCGGCAATCTCCTGCAGCGTCACGCCGCGCATTTCGCGTTCGCGCCGAAGATTCTCCCCAAACGAAGGCGTCGTGGGGCTTTTGTTGTCCTGTACCACGGTTGTCAATTCGACCTAATCATATTTCTGCGCCCTAGGGGTGTCAAATGAATTAAGTGCGCGGGGGGCCTGGCGGGTGGCCTGACCCCCTTGCCCGCGCCGGCGGGAAAGACAACATCGGCAAAAAGGTGTTGAAAAGACCGGGGCAATAGTTTAAAAAAGGATAAGTCGGAGTTGGGGCGAGCACTTTTGAGGAAGGGTATGACACCGGAAGCGGAAATCGCTGATCTCAAGCGGCAACTGGAGCGACTCTCGCTCTTCCATGACGTGGGCAAGACGCTGGCCTCGACGCTGGACCCGCAGCGCATTCTCCAGGCCATCATGGAGAAGATCAGCGACCTCTTCCAACCGGACACCTGGTCTCTGCTGATGGTGGACGAGAAGACCGACGAGCTCTATTTTGAGATTGCGATCGGCGCGCGCACGGCCGATTTGAAGGACACCCGCCTGAAGATGGGCGAAGGCATTGCCGGGTGGGTGGCCATGCACGGGGAACCGGTGCTGGTGGAAGACGTGAAGCGAGATCCGCGCTTCTCCTCACGTATTGACGCCTTGACGCATGTCGATACCCGCTCCATCGTCTGCGTCGCGATCAAGGGGCGGGAGCGAGTTCTGGGAGTTATTGAACTGGTCAATTGCCTGGGCCGCGAGAGTTTCAGCCCGGATGACATCCCCATCCTGATGAACCTGGCGGACTATGCGGCGATTGCCCTCGAGAATGCCCGGTATATCCAGCGGATTCACGAACTGACGATTACCGACGATTGCACCTCCCTCTACAACGCGCGCCATCTCAACTTCGTGTTGGAGGCGGAGGTTTATCGCTCCAGCCGCTATGGCTTCGAGTTTTCGGTCGTCTTTATTGACCTCGATCACTTTAAGCAGGTCAACGACACCTATGGCCACCTGGTGGGCTCGCGGATGCTGTGGTTGGTGGGAGAGTTGCTCAAGCGCAATCTGCGCATGATCGACCACGGCTTCCGCTACGGGGGAGACGAGTTCGTGGTCCTGCTGCCCCAGACCAGTAAACTGGATGCCTTGCACGTGGTGCAGCGCATCCGCAAGCTGCTCAATTCCCAGGTTTATTTCACCGACGAAGGCTTGAACATCAAGATCACCGCCAGCTTTGGCTTGGCGTCGTTCCCGACCGACGGCCGCACGCGCAAGGAAATCCTGCGCATGGCCGATGAGGCCATGTACCTGGTCAAGAACAGTACCCGCGACAATATTGGCTTGGCCGGCGAAGGCATCGCGCCCTGACCCCCCGCACGCCGATTTTGAATTTGTGATCTGCGATTTGGGATCTCGCCCCGGCGAGCCCGTAACCTCGGCCCTCTCCCCGTGAGTTTCTCCCCCCGGCCTCCCCTCCGGAATAGTAGGCAGAAGGCAGTAAGCAGTAGGCAGCAAGCAGCCTTCGCAACGGAAAGCTTGTCGTCTAACCTCACGGCCTCATTTCTTTTGCCGTAGCACGGCCATCTTGGCCGTGGCTGGAGCGGAAAGTACGGTGGGTAACCGGAGGGTTTCTCAACGGACATGGAAAAGCCGCCCGCCACGGCGGGTCAGACAGCGGCCTCTGCGCTACTTACTTGCAACCCTCGGCCTCGTCTGTCACGATGGGATTCTTCTATGCGCTGGGTGAATCGCTCGGTGGATGCGAAGGCTGTCGAGAGCCTGGCGCGCGCGTTAGGCGCGCCGCGGCTGGTGGCGCAGTTACTCGTGCAAAGGAATCTGGCCGAACCTGACGCGGCGGCGCGGTTTCTTAATCCGGACCTTTCCCACCTGCATGATCCCTTCCTGATGGCGGACATGGAGGCGGCTGTCCGCCGGTTGCGGCAGGCGATCGAGCACGGCGAGAAGGTCCTGATCTACGCCGACTACGACGTGGACGGCACGATGGCGGCGGTGGTGCTGCTCACGGTGCTCCGCTCGCTCGGTGCGCACGTCGATGTCTTCGTTCCGCACCGGCTGACGGACGGCTACGGGATGCGCATCCCTCCGGTGGAGAAGGCCGCGGCCAACGGCTACAAGCTGATCCTTACCGTGGACACGGGAATCCGCGAGGACGACGTCATCGCCCGGGCCCGCGAGCTTGGCGTGGACTGCATTGTGACCGACCACCATCTGCTCGCGCGCCAGTTGCCGCCGGCCTGTGCCGTGCTCGATCCGAAGCGACCGGATTGCCGCTATCCGGACAAGGAACTGGCCGGGGTCGGTGTGGCCTTCAAGCTGGCGCAGGCGCTGCTTGGGGCGGCGATGCCGGCGCGCTTGGTCGAATCCTATCTGAAGATCGTGGCCATCGGCACGATTGCGGACTTGGTGCCGTTGGTGGGTGAGAATCGGGTGATGGCGCGGCTGGGGCTGGAGGCGTTGCGGCGGCCGGTGCAAGTGGGCCTCGCCGCCCTCTTGAAGCAAGCGGGGCTGCCTGCGCCCCAGAGCGGCTTCGGCGCGCCGGGGCTGGGTGGGCAGCCTATCTCAGCCGGCGATGTCGGCTTCCGGATTGCGCCGCGGCTCAATGCCGCCGGGCGCATGGAGAACGCCAGCGACGTGATCGAGCTGCTCACCACGCAGGACGCCGCGCGGGCGGGCCAGATCGCCGAACGCCTCGAACGGCTGAACCGCGAACGGCAGCAAATGGAAGAACGGATACTCAAGGAGATTGTGGCGCGGGTGGCCGAGCGGCCCGAGCTGGCGGAACGTTATTTCCTGGTCTTTGCGGGGCCGGGCTGGCATCGGGGTGTGATCGGCATCGTGGCGCAGCGCGTGGTCGAGCGGTATCATCGGCCCGCGTTGGTGGTCGGCATCGAAGACGGGCAGGCACAAGGTTCAGGGCGGTCTATTGCCTCGTTTCATCTGCTCGAGGCGCTCACGGCGGTGGGCGACCTGTTCGAGCGCTACGGCGGCCATGCCCAGGCGGGGGGATTCGCCATGCCGGCGGAACGCCTCGGGGAAATGGAAAAACGCCTCGAAGCTTACGCCCGCGCCCGGCTCTCGCCGGCTGACCTGGAGCCGGCCTTGCGCGTGGACGCGGAACTGAGCTTGCCGGAACTTGACTGGGAACTTTACGAAGGCTTGCGGAAACTCGAGCCTTTCGGTTACGGCAATCCCACACCGGTCTTCGTAGCGCGCAAACTGCGCTTGCTGATGCCCCCGCGCATCCTTCAGGAAAAGCATCTAAAACTAAAGGTGGCGGGAGGCGGGAAGACGTTCGATGCGCTGTGGTGGAACCAGGCGGAACGGGCGGCGCCCCTCGCGGCAGGACAATTGCTGGACTTGGCCTTCACCCTGGATGCTAATGTCTTTCAGGAAGTGGTTTCGCTGCAATTGGTCATTCGGGATTTGCAGCCGCAGGATTCGGGGAGCTGAAGTCCGAGCCTTCGCGCGCGGGGGTAGGAATCAGATTCCGATCCGGATAGGCCCGGTTGGTGCGGCGGTTGTATGATGATTAAGGCAGGATGTGGTGAGGTAATCGAAGCGTGAGCGTGACGCGTACGGGACAAGTACTAGCCCGCCGTAAGAGATTGATCGCGACGGCGCTGGCGGCCGGATTGCTCGTGACGGTGCTGGGCATCGCGGTGGCCTACTGGCGGGGGCGCGCGACGCGAGACAAGAGCTTGCCGGTGCCACAAGCCTTGCCCACCGACGTCCACCAGCAGCTCTCGGGGTATTCCTTTACCCGGTCGGAGGGCGGGCGCCAGGTCTTCACCATTCGTGCTTCCAAGCTGGTTGCTTTCAAAGAGGGAGAAGCCACCGTCCTCGAGGATGTGGTGATCGAGCTGTTTGGCCGAACTGGGTCGCGGCGCGACCTGCTGCGCACCGCGCGGTGTGAGTACAACTCACGCTCAGGGGACGTGGTCGCTTCCGGACCAGTCCACATTGAACTGAATGCCCAGGCGGCGGTCCTGCCGGGGGCGGGCCTGCGCGGACGGCAGCGGGTCCAACTGGAGACCTCGCGGGTTGCCTATCGGCAGCAAGGCTCTCTGGTAGAGAGCGACCAGCCGGTGAAGTTTCAGGTCGGGCCGCTCGCCGGCTCAGCGCGAGGCTTGTCCTATGCTCCGCAGGCAGGGCAGGTGGAACTGAAGCAGGACGTCGTGATGGAACTGCATCCCCGGCCCGGAGCCGAACCCCAGTTGCCGGTACAGTTCTCCGCCAGCCGGCTACGATACGACAAAGAAGGCGGGGCCGTTACGTTATTGGGGCCAATGGAAATCGTTCAGGGAGCTCGTCGTCTGGAGGCGCAACAGGGGAAGGTCTTTCTGAACAATGAGAACCGCATCACGCGCGTCACGCTGGAAGA
>Ga0315280_10009092_pt1 | contig 12868 bp, 13 predicted proteins | sample YL17G06_40_MG_FD_203697 | JGI IMG/M metagenome (GOLD analysis project Ga0315280, IMG submission 203697) | Sediment microbial communities from Yellowstone Lake, YNP, Wyoming, USA - YL17G06_40 | ecosystem: Environmental > Aquatic > Freshwater > Lake > Sediment | place: USA: Wyoming | collected... | reverse complement strand
ATTGCATTTCAGCTCCTTTGATGCCTTTACCAGGGATTTGAGCTCTCTTTCTTTTACTCGGTAGTCATCAATGTCGTAGCAGACTTGGATTAGTTCTTTTATTTTTATATTTTCTTTAACGACAAAGTCTACCTCTTTCTGATCTAAACTTTTGTAATAGAATATTTCCTTTTCCCTTCTCTTTAGTTCTAAAAAAACTACATTTTCCATTAGCCTGCCAATATTATCCCTGAAATTTAGAGATGTATTGTTTATCAGTCCGGGATCATTAATGTAAACCTTTGGAATTGAAAGGAGTGTTTTTCTCATTGAAAAGGAGAACTTATGTAAGAGGAATGAAAACATAACATCCTCTAAGAGTAAGGAATATGAGTAAATAGTCTTTTTACTAACCTTAATATTATCACCCCTAAGGATTGAATAAAGTTTGTTTATTGAGAATTCCTTTCCAAATGATGAAATTACACTATTGATTAGAAATCTTATTAAGAATTTATTTCTTATGTCAAACCGCTCCATCAGATCTTTAAAGATTACCAGATCTATATAGTCTTTAAAAAATTTTTTTGAATCTATATTCTCAATAACTACATCTGGAAATCCACCATTTTCTAGATATTTTCTTAGTAGATTTTTTATTTTATTTTCTTCACTTGTTGAATAGAATTCCTTTAGATTAAATTTCTTGATTAAAAGAAACTCTTTGAAGGATAATGGCATAACTGTTATGGACAAACTCCTGCCTCTTAGTTGGGTTGCTATCTCTTTTGATAGTAGTTTCGATGAAGAGCCCGTAATAAAGATATGATATCTCTTTTTCTCAAAAATCGTATAGAGATACCTTTCCCATTCGCTCATTGCTTGGACTTCATCGAGGAATATGTATTTTGGCTCTTTTCCATAAATCTCCTCGTGATATGATATAGCATTTAGAATTTCATCTCTGTCCTTTCTTTGAGGTGTTTCGTCCTCAAGATTTATAAAAAGAAATTCACTATCAACAAATTTTTTCTTGTTGAGAATAAAATCGTAAAGAGAGTAGGTCTTTCCAGCTCTCCTTGGACCTATAATGCTTACTATAAGATGTGTCTCTGGAAATTCAATAATCCTTGATTTTACATCAAGATTCCTTATATCTTCCTTTTTGTCTATTATGTATTTTTTCATATTTAATATTATATGGGTAAATATCATATAAAAAGTTTACCCCTATGAGAAACTATTCTAAACCCCTGTTATTTTATGACAAATTCAATAGCCACTTCCACAAAGGTACAAATTTAATACTTTTTCCTTTGAATTTATCTTTACTTTCGTAATCCCACGTAATTACCTTCAGATTTTTACATTTCAGCTCCTTTGACGCTTTTACCAGGGATTTGAGCTCTCTTTCCTTTGTTGTGAAATCTTCAATGTCATAGCATACTTGGATTAGTTCTTTTACTTTGAGATTTTCTTTGACAACAAAGTCGACCTCTCTTCCATAATGATCTTTCCAGTAGTAGATCTCAATGTTAGGATACAAATAGCTTTTTTTTCTCTGGAGTTCTATTGCAACTAGATTCTCCATTGATCTCCCGGTATCTAAGGTCGATCTAAAGGAGATTATATTTGTTACTCCGGTATCTATACAGTAAATTTTCTTTGGTGCTATTATCTGTTGTTTTAATTTGAAGGAAAATCTCTCGAGGGTGAATAGAAGATATGTTTCTTGAAGATAATTTATATAATTTCTTATTGTACTTATCTTTTTGATATCAAAGATATTTTTTAATTTATTATATGTTATTTCTTTGGATGAATTGGAAACTAGATACTTTGCTAACGATTCTACTACAGTAATATCTCTTATTCTATGTCTCCTAATAATGTCCTTTAGGATAATATCCCCAAAGATGGATTTTAGTATATCCTTTCCAAATTTGTATACTTCTGGAAATCCCCCTTTATCTATGTAATCCTCAAGCATTTTCTGTGCAGTTACAGATAGTGTAGTTGAGTATTCATATTTTTTCAATTCCTGCAGGGAGATATTATTATACTTTAAGAATTCTGTAAAACTGAATGGGAACAATATAAAATCGATATGTCTTCCTGTTAGATGTGTTGCAAGTTCTCCAGATAAAAGTCTCGAATTGCTTCCTGTGAGGATTACCTTTTTTGTTCTTCTTAGTCTATTGGCAAATAGCTCCCAGCCTTCAACGTTTTGAATCTCATCAAGGATTATATACTCTAAATCAGCTCCATATAAGTCGTAGAAAGATTTTAAGACAGAATCTAGATCTTTTGTTTTAATTCCATATAATGCTTCATCATCAAAATTTACATAACCATATTTTTTGTCATTTAAAACAAGATATGAGAAGATGGATTTTCCACATCTCCGTACACCAAGAACTGTGAAGATGTTTGGAAATTTTAATGAATTTAGTGCCTTTTCTTTTCCATATTCCCTATCTATTATTTTCTCTTTTTTGAATAATTCCTTTCTCTCTAATTCCTGATTCTGAATAACCCTTTTTATTTCACTTAGATTCATATACTATATAGGGTAAAACAACTTTAAAAAGCTTAGCTATATAAGGGTATGTTTTTAATATAATGAATGCTGTTAGGAATATGAATGTGCTTTTTAATGGATATATAGGATCACCTAATACTATATCGTTGTTTTATATTTTATTTTAAAGACAGTTTCTGTTTGAATACTCTCTCCATGTCTTTCAGATTGAATAACAGTACGTTTTTGTCTTTTATGTCGTTACCTCCCAATACCCTTGTGGATTATCCCAAGTTGTATAATTTTATCCCTGTCAAGGCAGTTTCTGCCCATATTCTGTGACTTATGTATTTTTATTTCAGAAAGTCCCATATAATTAGGACTAATTGAGATGGACTATATAAACTTCATGAATACAATGAGAAGGAACAGAGTGGAGTTGTTTACTCTTCAGGATTTGGAGGTATTTTATCCTAAAACAAGGTTAAAGACGATTAAGAATAATCTGAGGAACTGGTTATTGAAAGGATACATTAAACGTTTAAAGAGGAATCTTTATATGAATGTTCAGGTATATGAAAAAAACATTCCTTGCTATTATATGGCAAATAAATTATATGAACAGTCATATGTATCACTTGAAACAGCACTATCTTTCTACAATATTATTCCGGAGGAAGTATCGGAAATTACATCTGTTACGACTAAGCCCACAAGGACAATTAAGAATGAGTATGGGGTATTTATATACAGAACATGCAAGAAAAATGCATTTTATGGTTACAATATAATGAAGATAGAGATGTATAAGACTTTTATTGCAGATAGAGAAAAAGCACTTGTAGATTTTGTTTATTATAGGATAATTGATGGACAAACAGATTTTAGCGAGGAAAGGTTTAACGAAAAGCTACTTCCAAAATTAAATTCAAAAAAGGCAGAGATGTATGCAGAAAAATTCAACAAAAAGACACTAGAAACAATAAAACAAATACTATAAAAATGCTTTCACTTGAATATCTACTTCAAGAGTCAGAGGAATTAGGACTTCCAATAACAAAAAAGAGGGCCATACTACGAGAATATTTGCAGAATATGGTATTAAACAGCATCTACAAAATTCGTACTGGAAAACAACTCTTTTTTATGGGCGGAACTGCACTAAGATTCTGTTATAGATTACCAAGATTCTCGGAGGATTTGGACTTTAATGCCAAAAGATTGTCATTCGAAAGCTTCAAAGACATAACAGAAAAGGTAGCCAAAGATCTAAGTCTTGAGGGATTCAATACAGAGGTAGAATATAGTGAACGAAAGGGCATATATACGGCATACATAAACTTTCCAGAGGCTATGCGACAATATAATATTACAGATATGAGGGATATTGACTTAATGATAAAACTTGAAGTAAATCAGCCATCATGGCCTCTTGAGACACAACTACAGGTATTAAGTTACTATGGATTCAACTATACGGCAATAGTAATGGCAGAATCATCACTAATAACAGAGAAACTATGTGCAATGCTAAATAGAAATCGTGGAAGAGATATTTATGATTTAATGTTTATGCTTAAGAAAAAATTTCCATTCGATAACAGAATACTTAAAGCAAACAATCTTTCTGAAAAACCTAGAGAGCTTATAATTCAGCATCTAGAAACACTTATGGGGAAAGAATTAAAGCGCCTGGCATTACAGGTTAAACCATTCCTATTTAAAGAAGATGACATAGAACTAGTATTAAAGGCACCAGATTATGCAAAAAAATTTCTAATGGAATACTGAAATTGTTATTATGGCTATAATTAGTTGGGATATAATAATTTACAATTACTTCCCAATGCCATTGTAAATTATCCCGAGCGATTTGATTTTTTATTTGTCTAGGCAGTTTCTTCCGTCTATGATAGCTTTCACTCTGCTGTTTTAATATTCTGTCTCAAATGCCTTCAATTTAAGTTTTTTAACGAATTCTTTTGGAGTTATGTATTCTTTGATGTGTTGATAGTCCCTGTCATAGGAAAGCAAAAAGTCTACTCGCTCATGTCTTGCAGTTGCAAGATTTTCTAAGTCTTTTTCAGCAATTTTTCCACTATACATTCTGATTTCCTTTTTGACACTCTCTCTTAGCACTAATTTAGATAAAGTTTTCACATATTTCATAGCATTATATGCCCCCTGTTCCCCATAGTTTTCGTAAAAGAATCTTTTAATTTCGTCCAACACAAGCTCAGATACTATTACTTCAAATTCTTTTGATTCTGCAAGATCTAAAATCATTCTTGAATTTGTTTTATGGAATAACAAACCAAAGACAAATATGTTAGTATCAACAAAAGCTTTCATTCTTCAAGCTTCTCTAACTTTTCCTTAACCTGTCTGATAGTTAGTTTCTTCTTTCTAGTTAACTTTTGTAACTGTGCTTTGTAGTATGCTGCGCTTCCAATTAATGCGTATCCCTTTCCTAATTCCAGTATTCCTGCCCGTATAGCTTCAGACTTTGTCTTGTAGTATCCATTGGAAATAAGTGTATTTAGTATGTCCTCAGGCACTCCCCCCAATCTAACGAAAATGTCTGCCATTTGAATCACCATCGATTTTATATAAAATATAGCATTTTGGTATATAAATATTATATTTTTGATATATATCTACCTCCCAATGCCTTTGTAGATTATTTCAAATGATTTAATTTTATCCCTGTCAAGGCAGTTTCTTCCATCAACAATAGCTTTAACTTTGCTTTTCTTTAGCTTATTGTAGTCAATATTCCTGAATTCTGAATGGTCTGTTACTAAGACAAGACATTCGCACTTTAGGCAGTCATTAAGGCTTTTTAGAGTGGATTTTTCTGGAACAAAAGGATCATATAGCTCGAGATTTGCACCGAGTTTTTTCAGAAGGTCTATGACTTTTAAGGCTGGACTTTCTCTTAAGTCAGTGACATCCTTTTTATATGAAATGCCTAGAATACAGATTTTAGTTCCTTTTACAGATTTTCCTATTTCGTTAAGAGCTTTTATTGTACGCTCTACTGTATAGAAAGGCATGGAGTCGTTGATTTCTCTGGCTAATGAGAGGAATTTATGAGAAAAGCCAGATTGTCTCGCTCTTTCTATTAAGTAGTATGGATCCACTGGAATGCAATGACCACCAACACCGGCTCCAGGATAGTGCGGCATGAACGCGAATGGCTTTGTAGATGCAGCTTTTATCACTTCTGTTATGTCAATGCCGAGATTGTCAAAGGATTTAGCAAGTTCATTGACAAAAGCGATGTTTACATCCCTGAATGCATTTTCAACGATTTTTGTTGCTTCAGCAGCTTTTACTGAGCTAAGTTTTAGAATTTCAGCATCTATTATCGAGCGATAGAATTCTGCAGCTATTTTTGTAGATTCTCTATTAATACCACCGACTACTCTAGGGATGTTTTTTATTGTCCATTTTTTGTTTCCCGGATCGATTCTTTCTGGACAATGGACTAGATAGAAATCTTTTCCGGCTTTCAGTCCGGATTCTTCTAATATGGGTTGAACGACTTCTTCCGTTACTCCAGGATTGATTGAGGATTCGATTATTATGAGATGTCCTTTTTTCAGATTTTTTGATATTGAGTGAGATGCACCTTTTATAGGATTTAAATCAGGATGCAAGGTTTTGTCAACTGGGGTTGGAACACAAATAATGACTATATCAGAATTTTTTATTACTTTTACATCAGTCGTTGCAATGATTTTGCCTTTTTGTTTTTTTAGACTTTTTTCAAGATCTGGATCTTTTATGTGGCTTATTCCCTTGTTTGTTAAGTCTACAATTTTTTTATCTATATCGATACCATAAGTTTTATAACCCCTTTCTGCCGTTAGTAATGCTAAAGGAAGTCCTACATAGCCAAGACCGATTATTGCAACGGTTTTCATTTCAGTGGTAGAATTATTGTAATTTTAGAGGATAAATAAAAATTACTTTAGTTTGCTTAGTATTCTTTTCTTTTGGTTCTTTCGTTCTTTGGGATTATCTATTCCAAGATAAATATACTCCTTATCTGAAATGGATATTATAGTTTTAAGCCTGTCTAGGAAATCTTCTAGATGATACTTATTGACCAGCCCCCTATATTTTTTGTAGTCAAAATCGGAGTTTATCAATAGATTTAGTATGTCAACCCTATCTTTGATACCTTTCACAGAGTCTCTCCTATCTAATTCAGCAGCCTGTTTAAGTATTAGAAGTACCTCAGGTTTTGCTATTACTATGCCTTCCATCTTTGTTGTATTAGATGTAATCTCATCTAGGGGAATAGGAAATCTAGAATAGTGAGGGACATATATGTCGACTGATGTATTATCTATCTTGGTCTCATATTTCTGAAGTGACTCATTTTTCTTGAGATTATGATAAGATTTTAGTTTATTCAGCGTTTCAAAGTCAACAATGATATCAATGTCCTTGGATTTTATCGCTTTAGTATGGAGATAAACTGCCCATCCTCCAATTACTACGATATCATACCTACTTGTGAGCTCTATAAGTGTTTTCCAACTTATGTCCATTACAATATCATTCCAGAATTCCATTTATTTTTGCCTCGAGTTCTTTTAAATATGTTTGAGCGTACCATTTATCCATGTTCCAAAGATCTACATATAATTGTCCAAGTGGTATTTGTTTGAATCTCATTAGATGATCATCTAATTTAAGAACATAGAGGTTAGGTACACCACTTGTTGGAGGAAATCTATTCTTTACCCCTTTTGCATCAGAATATATCCAGACTTCACCATAATCTGATGGCAGAGTTTTATATATGAACTTATATGCAGTGTAAGCTGTAAATAACCCTGGTGGAAGCATAGCTTCAATTTCGTCCACGGGCAGATTTACTTTTGTTGAATACAATATATCTCTACGAAGTTTTCTTTTTGACGCCCAATAGAGTAGTATCTTTTTTGAATCAACTACAGTGAAACTTCTCCGTCTTACTTCAATAGCGTTCATCTCGACCAATGGTTTCAGTGCATGATGTATATTGCCTATTGAAGTGCTACAAGTTTTTGAAAGTCCCAACTGAGTGAATTTCCTGCTGTCAGCTTCTATTACTTCGTATAGAATCTGCCGATATAATCTTTCGATTTTCATTATATTTTATTTAAATATATTTCAATAAATATTGAAACATTTAAATATAAATACATTTGGATAGTGAAACATTGAGATTAGATGATAATCTTTTAAATCCATAAAACTCTGGAATTCAATCAATTTCATTTTATCTATAAAAATATAGAAAAAGTGAATTAGCAAATGTAATAAATCTTATTATAAGTGCATATTATTCAAAGGATATGTAGTGCCTAAAAAATTTATACTCTCCCGATTCCCTTATAGATGAATCCTAATTTTCTTATAGTGCTTGGATTTACAATCTGTCTTGTGTCTATTAGTATTTTAGTTCTCATCTGCTTTTTTATTTTGTCCCAGTCAAGATTTTTGAACTCTGGATGCTCGGTTACTATGACTATGCAATCCATGTTTTTAAAACTGCTTTTTCTTACATTAAAAATTTTGTAGTCACTATCATCACAGAGAGGGTCATAAGCAAATACTTTTGCCCCTAGTTTTTTGAGTTCTTTGATTATTGGCCCTGCAGGAGTTTTTCTGAATTCTTGAACACCTGACCTGAATGTTAATCCAAGAACCAGAATGTTTGAATTTTTGATTTTTCTTTTTGATTTTGAGAGAACTTCTTTTGTGAGTTTTACTGTGTAAGCTGACATTGAGTCGTTGATTTTTCGAGCTGTTTTGATGAGTGTTGTTTTTGGATTCATTATGAAGTAAGGATACAGAGGAATGCAATGTCCGCCTACTCCTGGACCTGGTTTGTGAATATGGCAATATGGTTGAGTATTTGCTGTATTGAAAATTTCAGTAGCATCAACATTTATATCAGAACAATATATAGCGAGTTCATTTGCTAATGCGATATTTACATCTCTGTAGATTCCTTCAAATACTTTGACACATTCTGCTGTTTTTATGTCTGAAACTGGAATTACGCCTTTTGAATTTATTATTGAATAGATTGTTTCAACAGCTATTTGTGTTCTTTTGTCAATGCAACCGATTATTTTTGGATATTGTTTTGTTATGTCTCTTATGGCAGTTCCTGTCATTGTTCTTTCAGGACAATGAGCTAATCCAAAATCCTTGCCACATTTTAGACCACTCTTTTCGAGGATAGGAATTAGTTTTTCTGTAGAGCTTGGCGGCATAGTGCACTCTGTTATAACTATGTCATTTTTTTCAAGAACAGATGATATTTTTTTGGCAACTGAGAATACTGGAGATAGAATCGGTTTGTTGTTTTTATCTGTAAGGGTTGGTACCAGTATTACATGAATATCTGCATTCTCTGGATTAACAGAAGCTCTAAGATTTCCGGATTTTACGTTCTTTCTGACTAATTTGTTTAGACATGGTTCTTCTCTTACGTGATTTATTCCTTTGTTTATAGAATCAACAACTTTTTTGTCTATGTCAATTCCTATAACTTTAGCGCCTTTTTCTGCAAAGATTGCCGCTAAAGGAAGACCCATCTTACCTAGGCCATAGACAGCTATTTTTATCCCAGAATTTCTAAACGCTCTTGCGATAGACTCTTTTTTAGAACCATATATTTTCATTACAATACCTAAGACACTCAACTCCTATGTCATGAGTTCTACTTTTGTTCTTTTTTCTTCCCCCAACTTATTCTATTCCATACTCTTTCATGGGCATAATATGCTATGCTTGTGTATACATTGCTAGCAACCATAAATCCAAATGCAATTTTAATTTTTTTAGTAAGTAGATAGATTGTACTGAAATCCAATATAAGAACCACAATTCTATAGACAATTGTTTTGACTAGTGATCTACTCCAATGTTCTTTGAATTCATGCAGTGTAATCTTCATTTTTAGAGATATTGTATCTTTCCAGATTTTGCAGACTTTGTTGCAGCTATTGCAATTTCAAGAACTTGCTTAGCGTCTTCTCCTGTTACAGTAGGTATTTTATTGTTTTCAATACAATTCACAAAGCTTTCTAATTCCAGCCTTAATGGCTCCTTTTTTTCTATTTTTACGTCTTTTACCCATTCATGGTTGTAAATCCTTAAAGATTGCTCTATGTAATCTACATAGGCTATTCCTTTTGTTCCTACAGCAGTCAAAGTCCTAGTCTTGTGCGGAGTGAACCAGTTTGTTTCAACAATACCTGATTTGTGATTTTTGAAGTTTAGGACAATTATGGCTCTGTCTTCTTTTGAATGTATTGTCTTTCCAGCGTTAGTAAATACACTCTTTGGCCTTTGATTGTACAAATGGGTTATTACATCGATGTCATGGGCTCCTAGGTCAAGGATTATGCCGACATCCCGTATTCTAGGATTGTATGGGCCTACTCTCTTAGCTGACAATGACACGACTTCGCCAAGCTCGTTTTTTTCTATAAGCTCTTTGAGTTTTGATATGCTCGAATTGAATCTTTCTATATGTCCTATTTGAAGTTTTACTTTTTTTCGTTTCGCTGAATTTATTATAAGATTTGCACTGTCGAGTGTATTTGTAATCGGCTTTTCGATAAAGGTATTTATCCCCCTGTTAATTACATCAATGGCAACTTTTTTGTGCAGAGTTGTTGGAACTACAATATTCACTGCATCTAGATCTTCTTTTATAAGTTCTTTATAATCAGTAAATGCCTTTGTTTTGTACTTTTCAGCTATATCATAGACTTTCTTTTCATTTATATCGGAAATTCCAACTAGTTTGACTTTTCCTTCCAGAGACATTTCATGATAAACCCTAACATGGTTTGCTCCCATTGAGCCTATGCCTATTACGCCTACATTGATCATTTTATTTGAAACTTTTACTGAAGAACCTTTTACTGAAAAGGTTCACGAAAAGATTTTTTAATCAAACTTTTCTTAAAAGTTTGAGTTTCATCAAAAGTTATTGAATGTTTGTATTATATAATCAAGATTTTCTTTTGTTACGGAGGGATGTATCGGTAGTGATATAACCTCTTGTGAGATTTTCTCTGAAACAGGTAATTTATCTTTGTATCCCAGTTTTATATATAATTCCTGCAAGTGGATGGGTATTGGATAATAGATGGCTGTCCCTACCCCTTTTTCCTGTAGTTTTTTCTGGAGTTCATCTCTTGTTATTTTGAAGTCTTTTGTTACCCTAATTGTATATTGATGAAATACATGAGTTTTATTTTTTTCAATTTTTGGCGATATTATACCTTTTATTCCACTTAGGCCTTTGTTTAAATAATTTGCATTCTCGATTCTTTTTTTATTAAATGAATTTAATTTTTTCAGCTGCTCTATGCCAATAGTTGCTTCAATGTCAGTCATCCTGTAGTTGAATCCAAGGATGTTATGATGATATCTTACAGCTGAGCCATGAGATCTTATGAGTTTACATTTTTCTGCAATTTTTTCATTATCAGTTGTTATCATACCGCCCTCTGAAGTCGTCATGTTTTTGGTTGGATAGAATGAAAACACGCCAGTTCCAAAAGAGCCGACTTTTTTTCCTTTATATGAAGCCCCGTGTGCCTGGCACGCGTCTTCAATAACTTTTAGATTATAATCAGTAGCAATTTTCATTATTTCGTCCATGTCGCAGGGATTTCCATAGAGATGGACTGGAATTATGGCTTTTGTCTTCTTTGTGACTTTTTCCTCTATTTTTTCTGGATCGATGTTAAAGTCTTCTTCACTGATATCAGCGAATACTGGCCTAGCTCCGCAGTAAAGAATGGAATTTACTGTTGCGATAAAAGTAAAAGGTGTTGTTATTATCTCGTCATTTGGTTTTATTTCATGAGCTAGCAGAGCCGTATGCAAGGCTGTTGTGCCACTTGACGTAGCAACTGCGTATTTAACTCCAATGTACTCTGAAAACTTTTTTTCGAATTCCTTTACTTTTGGACCCTCGGCTATGATGCCAGAATTAATTACTTCAATAACTGCTTTTTTCTCTTCCTCTCCAAGAATCGGTTTAGCTATCGGTATCACTCTTCGATTATTTTCTGTATCTTTTTTGATATGGGCATTATTTTTCTACACTTATTGCATTTGAAATTCTTGTCAAGTTTAAAGCCGCATTTACACACAAAACCCTTGATTATGGCAGGGTTGCCAAAAACTAAAGCATGGTCTGGAACATCATCTGTCACTACACTGCCTGCGCCGATTATAGAATATTTTCCTATGGTGATTCCACAGATTATAGTAGAATTTGCTCCGATAGATGCGCCTTTTTTTACATGCGTCTTTACTAATCTTTCTTCATTCCATATGAAAGCCCTAGGATATAGATCATTTGTGAATGTTGTACCTGGGCCAATGAAAACATCATCTCCGATTGTAACTCCATGATATACTGAAACATGATTCTGGATTTTCACATTGTTGCCGATCTTTACCTCAAAGTCAATATATACACATTTACCAATGTTACAGTTTTTTCCAATTCTTGCATTTTCCCTGATTTGAGCCTGATGCCATATTTTTGTACCAGCGCCTATTTTAGCTTTTGGCGAGACTTCAGCAGTGGGATGTAGGTATATGTCAGTTTTCATTCTTCTTTAGATTAAATTCATAGGTGTTATAAAATATAAAGAGGAAATGACTGAGGTATCAATAGGCATCTGCGCTTATAATGAAGAAGAAAATATAGGTGAATTGCTTAAAAGGCTTTTAGCCCAAAAGCTGGAAACTGATAGGATTGAAGAGATAATTGTAGTGTCAAGTGGTTCTTCTGATAGGACAAACGATATTGTTAGGGAATTTGAACTGAAAGATAAAAAAATCAAACTGATAACACAAGAGAAAAGAGAGGGCAAGGCATCTGCTATAAATATTTTTCTTAAAATAGCCAAAGGAGATATTCTAGTTATGGAAAGCGCCGATACTTTGCCAAAGGAGGATACTATCCAAAAATTAATAGTTCCATTTTCAAATAGAGAGGTTGGATTGATAACAGGACATCCAATTCCAATTAATAAGAAAGATGATTTTGTTGGATTCACTGTAAATCTAATATGGAACTTGCATCATAGACTTTCTATCAAGCACCCAAAAGCAACAGAGATAGTAGCGTTTAGAAATGTAATAAAAGAGATATCCAAAGAAACTGCAGTCGATGACCTTTTGATAGAGGCTATAATAAGGGAATTGAATCTAAAATCCGTTTATGTCGAGGATGCGATAGTTTATAACAGAGGTCCAACAACGTTATCTGATTTGATCAGACAGAGAAAGAGGATTCATATAGGATACTTACATACAAAAAAA
>Ga0315280_10009091_pt1 | contig 12868 bp, 11 predicted proteins | sample YL17G06_40_MG_FD_203697 | JGI IMG/M metagenome (GOLD analysis project Ga0315280, IMG submission 203697) | Sediment microbial communities from Yellowstone Lake, YNP, Wyoming, USA - YL17G06_40 | ecosystem: Environmental > Aquatic > Freshwater > Lake > Sediment | place: USA: Wyoming | collected... | reverse complement strand
CGCTAAATCCTAATAGCGCTCAATATTATGAAGGTTTGGCTTGGGCTTATGCCAATTTGGATAGAGAAGAAGAGACAATAAAATATTTAAGAAAGGCTATAGACCTTGAGCCAAACAATCCCTATCGCCATCGCAACTTAGCCCTTTTCTACCTCTACTATCAAGCTAAAAAAAGCCCTCCTGATAGGTATTTCCAAGATGCTATCTTTGAATACAAAAAGGCTATTCTTCTCGAACCTTCTTTTACTCAAGAGGCGCTGGAAAAGTTCTCCGAATTGGTTAAGGATTATCGCCAATTAAAGACTATAATTCCGGATACACCCCAGGCCCATTTGGAACTGAGCAAATATTTAAAAACTAAGGATAGAGAAGAAGAATCTAAACAGGAATTTCAGAAGGCATTAGAGGGCTGGCAGTCCCGACTTTTAACTGCCTCTGATTCTCAACGAGTGGGAATTCATAGAAACTTAGCCAGTGTCTATATGCATTCAAAACAATACAGCCTGGCCCTATCCCAATATCAGAAGGCATTAAAAATAGCTCCTCGTGATGCCTGGACCTATTATCGAATAGGAACTTTGTATGAAAAAATGGGCGATGAGGATAAAGCGGTTGATTCCTTTAAACAGGCTATCTATTTTGATTCAGGACATAGTTGGGCCTACTATAAGTTGGCTAAAATCTATGAGTCTCAGGATGACTCAATTAGCTCAGCCTCGATGTGGAATGCCATCCTAAAGATTAGAAATGGCGACCCAGATGCAGAACGAATCGCTAAAAGAGAATTAAAAGAATATGAAAAAAGATATGATAATCAATAACCCAATACCAATAACCGACTCTAGACTTTCCCCATCCAGCATGGGTATAGTCATAAAACTTACCAAAAATACTTTAGCAAATTACTTCATATGGGGATGGTCGTTTATTGTTTCTTTTATTCTTTTTCCTTTTATCGTCAATCATATTGGTATTGCAGAAACTGGCCTTTGGGTTTTAGTGAGTTCAATTACTGGATATTTTGCATTAGGACAACTTGGACTTGGGACATCTACAACAAAATTTGTAGCTCAATGTCAGGCAGAAAAAGATGAAGAGAAGACTAATAAATTTATAAATACAACCTTTTTTATTCTATTTGGTATAGGTATAGTTACTACAGTAGGATTGGTAATTGTTGGACATTTTTTTATTCCATTATTTAATATACCTCAAGAACTTATCCATAAAGCACAAATCGCTACTTATATTGCTGCAATAGGTATGTTCTTTAGCCTTCCTATGGAAACCTTTAGGTCAGTAATAAGAGGTTTCCAGAGATACGAACTTTTAGCATTGATAGCATTTTGTATATCTATACTTGAAATTTCTTTAACACTATATTTTATTTCGCATGGATATGGACTTGTTACCTTGGTATTAATAAATTGCACCACAGGCATATTAGGAGGTGTTTCAGGTTTACTCTGTGTTAAAAAATTATTTTCTCATTTTCATATAAAATTTAAAAATTTAGAAAAAACCATAGCGAAATCATTATTTTCACTGGGCATTCTTACTTTTATTATCGATATAAGTACAATATTGACCTATCCTACAGTTAATGTGATGATAGGTACATTTCTTACTGTAGGAGCATTGACTTATTATGCAGCATGTTTTAAGCTTTACAGGCTTATTTTTAAACTATCAAGTGTATTCAGTTTTGCCACAGCTCCCCTAGCTTCTGAAATGGATGCAAAGAGAGCGGTTGATTCTTTAAGAAATTTATTTATTAAAGGCACTAAATACTTGACTGCTTTTTCTCTTTCTCTTGGTGTCCCTGTTATTATGTTTTCCAAGCAGATTCTCTTATTTTGGCTGGGCGAGGATTTTGCGTTATATTATCTAATTTCTATTATTTTACTTGTTTCTTCGTTTTTCTCCTGTAGTCACTTCATAGCACTTCAAATTTTACGGGGAATGAACAAACTTAAATTAGCTTCTTCCTATTATATTCTAGTTGCCTTATTAACAATTCTATCAGGATTTATTCTTATTCCTCGTATAGGTATACTGGGAGCAGCATTGGCTATCGCACTTCCTCAATCTATTTTAGAACCCTTTTTCCTATTTTATACTCTAAAAGTATTTAAGCTAAAATTACATACTTATATAAAAGAGGTCTTGTTAAAAACTTATCCCCAAGCTGGAGCAATTGCTATTGGATTATTTATATTAATTCATAATTTCAGACTTTGCAACTTAAGTATGGTTGCTTTATTTTTAGTAGCAAGCCTTGTAACATATTGGCTACTTTTCTATATTTTTGGACTTAACAAAGATGGAAAAAATCAACAAATACAAGTGCTTAAATATGTTTTTTTGAGATATTTCGGTAGGAGAAAAGTAGGATTAAGAATAACTTGATAAGTAAAATTATATAAGAATTTCTTGAAATATGATATGGTGAGAAACATATCAGAAATGATGACAGCCATATTTTGAGCCATCTAAAGATGGGTAAAGTTCCGTCGATAGAAAAATTGCGAAAAATATGTCAAAGACCGAAAAAAAGGCCAGATGGCTTTTATGGCTCGCTCATAGAGAATTTAGGCGGCAGGTGGATTTCGATATATTTAACTAAGCTGTTGCTGTATACCTCGATTAGTGCAAATCAAGTGACTCTAATTTCTCTGTTTATTGCATTAATAGGGATGTGCTTTTTCCTTTGGGGTAAGCCACAGTTATTTCTAGTAGGTGCTATATTTTTACTTATCTATAACATATTTGACTTAGTAGATGGTGAAATTGCCCGATATCGAGATGCAACAAGTCCTGAAGGTCTCTTTTTGGATCGCATTGCTCGAGCTATTATGAATTCTGGGAGATGTATATTTATTATGATAGGTATTTATCAAAGATTTACCCATATTAGCGTGGTTTTAATTGGATGTATTGCTACGCTTTCTATGGTTGTAAAAATTCATTTGCATATGTATATAGATACAATCTTATATCAACTAATTTATACAAAAGAACATGATTTTTTAAATAGGATGATAGAGGAAAATAGCAAGATAACGGTATCTAAGAATAAAGCAAAACTATTTAACAAATATTTATTTAGTTTTTCACTCCACAGATTATTTCTTTATCAAAAAAAAATTTATCAGATTATGAATAAATTTTTTGCTCAGGTTTTAGATGATTTTAATGGAACACTTTTGATTTTTTTGTGTGCAATGATAGACTTTATTCTAGTATCATTGCACAAACCTTTATTTGGCGGTGTTGGAGCAATTTTTCTCTGGTTAATTTGTTATAGTATTTTTGGTTTTCTTTATATATCAATGAAAGTCGGACATGTCGTATATACACGCTCCATACAATTAAAATATTACGGCACTATATTTGAATTAAACAAAGACAGAGGTCCTGATATAAACATAAAATCTAAGTGCTCACTAGAAAAACAATGAATATTTTAATGATATTATCATCTTTTGAATGGGGAGAAAAAGGTTATTATTATCCATTAATTAAAGCACTTAAGGCAAAAGGCCATATGTTTACCGTAATTTCTGGAGGTGGCATACATATAAATATACTAAGTAAAATTGGAATCAAACTCTATAAATGTGGGCTTATGCATAGTCGGTTTTACCGTCCTATAAGATTTTGCTATTATCGTTGGTATTTTGGATTTTTTCTAATAGTTAAAAGAATTATGAAAATGGCACTATTATTTCCTCTTTGGATATTATGGTTAATCCGAACATTAATTATAGTAAAACAAAGAAAAATAAATATTATTCACACCAACGGTATAGGGCCACATATATTAGGATTTCTGTGTGCTAAATTAATTAACATTCCGATGACAATTTGGGTTGCTGATTCGAGTCCGACAGATTTAAATCCGAAGCTATTCAGAATTATTTACCCAGTTGTGAAAAAAGTACTTCCTCTTTGTAAAGAAAGTGCAGATTTTGCAACGAGAGGATTTGAAAAAGGGAAGGATAAAATGATTATAATTGGTCATCCTATTGATATTGATAAATTTCGCCCTTTTTCAACGAAAGAAAAGGCATTGTATTTGAAAACATTACTTAATGAAGGTTATCTGATAGAACCCAGTACCTACAAAATAGTTATCGTTTCTCGGCTAGACCAGCGGAAGATAGATTTAGTATTTGCTGGAATTAAGGCGGTACCTATGATAATAACCAAAATTCCAAACATTCAATTGATAATTGCCGGAATGGGTCACTGTTTTCAACAGATTAGATCAATGGCGCAAGCTATAAATAATAGATACAATAAAAACATAATTGTTAATATGGGATATAGAGAAGATGTGAATAAAATTATGAATTCAGCTGATATTGTATTGGCTGTAGGAAGAACAGCTATAGAAGCTATGGCGTGTGGTAAGGCAGTAATTATTGGTGGAGATAAGAAAGGTATTGATTATTCTCCATATGGAGGAATTGTTACTAAAGATAATATACAACAGTGTGAAAATTATTTATTTACAGGAAGACATACACGAGAGCACATTAATCCACAAAAGATAGCACAAGATTGCATAAAATTATTAAAGAATGAAGACTTGAGGAGAAGATTGGGCCAATTCGGTAGACAATATGTTATAAGAAAATTCAATATAGATAAAATTGCACCCTTGTTCGAAGAAATTCATATAAATGCAACTAAATGCAAAAAATCATAATACTAAGAAGTAAATTGCCTTATGGGAAACACGCTGATGTACTTAAAGTAGCATATCCAGAAAATACTCTTTCCTATAGACAAAATAAAAAGATAAAAAGTGAAGTAGGAATAGTTAATAAAAAATGATTTTTAATATAAACACGTTACAAGTTAGAAAGAAACCGTGAAGAGATGTTACATAAATACTTAGAATAGTAACTTAACATTTTAAGTAAAGTGAAATTTGTTCGATGGATAGATGGGGAGTACTTGCAGTATTTTTATAAGGCTTGTGACGTCTTTGTACATGCCAATTGAGCAGATTTTGTACTAGCTACATATGAAGCACTGGCATTGGAGAAGAAAGTTATTTATTCTACTTTTCCTGAAAATGAGTCATAGATTATTAGGAATTTATTATGTAGATTAGCAACGAAAATTACAGTTATATGCAAAAAAACATTTTATATATTTATCATAATGCTGATGCTTATGGTGGAGGGGATGAGAGTTTGCTAGCTTTGTTAAGTAGACTTGATAGAAATAGATTTAATCCCTCTGTTTTATGCACATCTGGTGGTCTTTTTGCTGATAGGTTAAAGGAGCTGGGTATTGAATTTAAAATAATAGATAAAGAATTTCTGGAGAGAATAAGACGGCTTCGTTTGCTTTTTCTACTTATTCGGCTATGTATTTTTGTGATAAGACAGAAGATAAAATTGATACATATAAATTCTTTGGGTAGACTTCATTATTTGACTTTACTTTGTAAATTGATGGGGATTCGCTCGGTATATCATCTTCGGAGTTTACTTACGACAAGAGGAATTGGTGGGAGGACCCGTTTTATTATAAATCTTTCGGATAAAATTATTGTTCATTGTGAACATATGAAAAAAACAGCAATTGCAGCAGGGTTAAATAAAAATAAAGTTTGTGTCATTTATAATGGGGTTGATTTAGGTAAATTTAATCCGAATATTTCGGGTAATAAATTTAGAAAAGAATTGGGCGTAAATAGCAATACTAATCTGGTAGGTATGGCAGGGAGAATTGTTCCTTGGAAAGGATGCGGCGATTTTATAAAAGCAGCTTCCGAAGTAATAAAAGTAATTGCTGATACTAAATTCATTATTGTGGGTGAAGCTCCTGAGGAACAATATCTGGGACGGTTAATTAAATTATCAGAAGATCTGAATATAAAAGACAGAATAATCTTTGCTGGCTTGCGTAGCGATATGCCTCAAGTATACGCGGCGCTAAATTTATTTGTTCTTCCATCGTGGGAGGAGCCATGGGGAAGAGTTACAGCGGAAGCTATGGCAATGAAAAAACCAGTAATTGCAACCAATGCTGGCGGCTCACCTGAAATAATAACACAAGATATCAGCGGAATACTAATCCCGCCTAGGGATAGTGCTACATTAGCAAATACAATAATTAGTGTGTTGAAAGATAGTAAAAAAAGAGAAACAATTATAGAAAATGGATTTCAGACGATAAACAGGTATTATAACATTGCTCGTCATGTAAAAAATATAGAAGGAGTTTATGATAATTTATTGAATCTCCAATGAAAGATAAAAAAAATATTATTTTAGCGAAGACAATCAGAGATGAGTCAGAATTATTTGTTCCTCTTGGGTTATTATATATAGCGGGTGCTTTAGAGAAAGCAGGATATAATTGCATAATTTGGCATGAGCGAGAGAGAAAACTCCCTCAGCTTTATGAATTGGTGAAAGAAGTTAGTCCCATTTTTGTAGGATTTTCAAGCTTAACTGGTCCTGACCTTTTACCGACTATAAAAGCTTCTCGAGTTATAAGAAAGATGTCGATTCCAGTTGTTTGGGGTGGAGTTCATGTATCAGTATTGCCGGAATTTTGCTTACGCCAGGACTATATCGATTTTGTTATTGTGGGGGAAGGAGAAGAAGCGATAGTAGAATTGGCGGAAGCGTTAACAAAGCGCGTTAATTATTGTGATATTAAAGGATTGGGTTACAAAGTTGATGGTAGAATTTTTATAAATCCATTGCGTTCACTAATTAAAAATTTAGATAATTATTTTCCTCTCTGGGAAAAAATTGATTTGAAAAGGTATTATCAAAGATTAATTAGTCAAGAACGAGTGCTGCCAATTGTTACATCGAGGGGATGTCCTCATAAGTGCGGATTTTGTTATAACCAGACTGTTAATAGACAAATATGGAGAAAGCACAGCATTGATTTTGTAGTCTCGCAGGTTAAATTTTTGCAGGAGAAATACGTTATAGACGGAATATATTTTTATGATGATAATTTTTTTACAAATGTGGAGAGAGCGAAAAAAATCATTGAGTTAGTTAATCTGCCTTACTTTGCCGAGATTCGTGCTGATTATTTAACGGGAGATTTGGTTAAATGGCTGGGGTCTACTAAATGTAGAGAATTATATATAGGTGCTGAATCTGGGTCGGGACGTATTTTAGAAAAAATTGATAAAAACCTTGAGGTTGAAGACATCAAATTAGCTACCAGGCTTCTTTCCGAAACAAAGATAACTATAAGCTTGAGTTTTATCACAGGTTTCCCAGGAGAAGAAAAAGAAGATACTATAAAGACTCTGGAGTTAATGAAAGAATTACAAGAAATGAGCCCAACAGTAAGAACACCATTGAAGGCATTTACGCCGTATCCTGGCATTCCACTTTGGGAAGACGCAATTGTTCATGGTTTTTTACCCCCCCAAAATAACGAAGAATGGGCTAAATATACACGTGAAAATTCTCAATTACCCTGGTTGAGTAAATGGCAGCTGTTAGCTATGCAGATAGTTACTTCATATATGGCTAATGATTTTGCAGGATGTTATTGGAGAAAAATAATTCAAACCTTTATGAAATGGCGTTGGGAGAAAAAATTTTTCAGGTTTCCTGTGGAAGTTATAATAGGAAGAAAAATTTTAAGTTTATGTCGAAAATTAATTTTTTATCTCACGACTTAGCTTTTAAAATAAGGGAAAAAATGGATTAAAAGGCTCATACTGAAAAAATTTTATTAATAAGGTGGAGTATATAGAGTGAAAAAAGCCTTAATTACAGGAATAACAGGGCAGGATGGAGCTTACCTGGCTAAGTTTCTATTGGGGAAAAAATATAAAGTATATGGAACGTATCGTAGGCTATCTACGCCTAATTTCTGGAGATTACAATGCTTAGATATTTTTGATAGGGTAGAGTTAATCCCAGCTGATTTATTGGATTCTGCCTCGCTGGTAGAGGCAATAAAAGTTTCTAAACCCGATGAAATATACCATCTTGCAGCACAGAGTTTTGTAGGAGCTTCTTTTGAACAACCAGTTGGCTCTGGAGAAATTACAGGATTAGGTGTAACCAGGATGCTGGAAGCTATAAGAGAGATAAATCCAAAAATAAAGTTCTATCAGGCATCGACCAGCGAGCTCTATGGAAATGGAGGTATAAGTCCACAAACAGAAGAAACACCGTTTAAGCCAGCCAGTCCTTACGCAGCTGCTAAACTTTATGGGTATTGGATAACACAAGTATATCGAGAAGGCTATGGCATATTTGCCTGTAACGGAATTCTGTTTAACCATGAATCACCGCTTAGAGGATTAGAGTTTGTAACCAGAAAAATATCAAATGCTGTGGCTAAAATAAAATTTGGACTTCAAGAGGATTTAAAACTTGGTAACTTGGAGGCGAAGAGAGACTGGGGATACGCTCCTGAATATATAGAATCTATGTGGTCTATGCTTCAGCAGGATGAGCCAAATGATTATGTAATAGCAACAGGGGAAACACATTCAGTAAGAGAGTTTATAGAAGAAGCATTCAAAATTGCAGGATTAAATTGGAAGAAATATGTCAAATTAGACAGAAGATTTTTAAGACCTTTAGATACAGACTCTTTATGCGGAGATTATACAAAAGCAAAACAAAAACTAGGGTGGAAGCCAAAAGTTAAATTTAGGAAGCTTGTAGAAATTCTGGTAAAAGAAGAATTATATAGGTGGCAAAAATGGATAAAAGGAGAAAGATTTCCCTGGGACGCACCAAATTATGCAAATGAGAATAAAATTCTATCAAGATATTTACGAATAGAAAAATAATAGAAAGAAATTCTGGAACCTAAAAATTAAGGAATAAATACTCTATTTGAGATGTTAAGAAAAATATTTAAAAAAGAATATGCAGAGGCTTATGATTATTTATATAAAAATAAAGACTATGAAAAGGAATGTGACTTTGTTGAAAGTGTATTTAGAAGATTTTCATCTAATGTGAAAAGGATTCTTGACTTAGGATGCGGTACAGGTGGCCACTCTTTGATTCTTTCTAAGCGTGGTTATCAGGTTATTGGGGTTGATCGTTCAAAAGAGATGCTCGATATGGCAAAAAGAAAAGCCGACAAAGCCAATCTTTCTACAAAATTTATTGAGAGCGATATTAGAAATATTAATCTGCGAGAAAAATTTGATGCTGTAATTTCTATGTTTGCTGTTATGAGCTATCAGACTACTAACGAAGCTATCTCAGAGGTTTGTAAAGTAGCGAGGGAGCATTTAGTTCCAGAGGGCGTGTTTCTTTTTGATTGTTGGAATGGTCTTGCAGTTCTTACTGGGAAACCTGCTGTGTGCATCAAAGAAGTAAGAGCAAATGACAAAGAAAAGATAATAAGATTTACTGAACCTGTGGTTAATATTTTGTCTCATACTGTAGAGACTAAATTTAGAGTTTGGAAGATACAGGAAGGAAGTTTAATTAATGAAACTGATGAATCTCATATGATGCGTTTTTTATTTCCACAGGAGATTAAGTATTTTCTTGAAGTTGCAGGATTTAAAAAAATAGCATTTTGTCCTTTTCTTAAGTTGGGAGAAACTTTAACAGATAACGATTGGAATATGACTGTCATAGCAATGTTGAAAGCGAGGGAAAATGCAGGATAAAAGTTATGAAGAGATTAGGTATGATGGCGAGTTGCTGGCGATAATATTACGTTCGAATTATAGGTTTGATAAAACGACTTTTTTTAGCTTGCCCGAGTTTTCACAACAACTGGGCTATATTGTTTACAAGAAGAACGGTGTGATAAAAGCACATTTTCATAAAAGGGTTCATAGGAAAATAACCTTAACCCAGGAAGTATTATTCGTAAAAAAAGGTAAATTGGAAGTTAACTTTTATACTTTTGGGAAGGAGTATGTAACCTCAAGGGAGCTAAGCGCAGGAGATACTATTTTCCTTTGTTCTGGTGGGCATGGTTTCAAAATGCTTGAAGACACGGAAATAATAGAAATAAAGCAAGGGCCATATTCAGGAAAGGATAGCGATAAAGAACTATTTGCAGGGGTTGAAAATGATACCTGTGAATGAGCCTTTAATCGGTGAGAAAGAACTACAATATGTTACCGAATGTCTAAATAGCGGCTGGGTCTCTTCTGCTGGCCGGTTTATAGAAAAATTTGAAGAAAGATGGGCTGCCTACTGCGGTATGGAGTACGGTGTAGCTGTAAGCAGCGGGACTGCCGCTTTACAAGTCGCTGTAGCCTGCATTGGTTTAAAGCCAGGTGATGAGGTGATTATACCAACTTTTACTATAATTTCGTGTGTCCTTGCAGTTATTTACAATAGAGGCAAACCTGTTCTTGTGGACGCAGACCCGAAGACCTGGACAATGGATACTTCTCAGATAGAGGCCAAGATTACTTCCGGAACCAAGGCGATCATGCCTGTGCATATCTACGGTCATGCTTGTAATATGGAGCCAATTCAGGAATTGGCAAGAAAATATAATCTGATCATAATAGAGGATGCCGCCGAAGCCCATGGAGCAGAGTTTAGGGGTAAAAAATGTGGAGGTTTTGGAGATATAAGCTGTTTCAGTTTCTATGCCAATAAAATTGTTACAACTGGTGAGGGCGGGATGATGCTTACCAATAACGAGGAATATGCAGAAAAGGCAAGGGCACTTAGAAACCTCTGCTTCCGTCAAGATAGGCGTTTTTATCATACAGAGTTAGGTTATAATTTTAGACTGACAAATATTCAGGCAGCAATAGGTCTGGCTCAGTTGGAGAGGATCGACGAATTTATTGAAAAGAAAAGATGGATAGCTAAAACCTATACCGAAAGGCTTAAGGATATTCCTGGTTTAACTTTGCCCGTTGAAGAGCCGTGGGCAAAGAGTGTCTACTGGATGTATGGAGTGGTTTTAGATGCAAGTACGGGCATGGATGCAAAAGAATTTGCCACACGTCTACGTAAGCATAGCATAGATACACGCCCCTTTTTCCTGGGAATGCACGAACAGCCTGTATTTCATAAGATGGGGCTATTCAAAGAAGAGCGTTATCCTGTTGCTGAGAAAATCGCAAGACAGGGATTATATTTACCATCTGGACTTGGATTAACAGAAAAAGAAATAAGACATATATGTGAAGCGATAAGGAAAGAAGTAAGATGAAAAGAAAGAAATTAGCTATCATATTTCATGAATCTTTGACTTGGATTAGTGGTGGTGAACGATTTATGTATGAAGAAGCAAAATTTCTTGAAGAATACGGATTAAAAGTAATATTTTTGACTTTTGCATTTGATAGTAATGAGCTATTTTTCGTTCTGCCAGGGGGTTATCAACCTCATATAGAGGTTCTTAATAAAAAAGGCCCATGGGCAGGAATATGGCATTTACGTAAAAGGATAAAACAGTTAAAGCCTGAAATTATTATTACACATTATCCATTAAATTGTAGATTCTTATACCCGGCAACCTTATTTACTAAATTTTCTTATTTTCTTCATATTTTCTCCACTATGTTCTGGTTTACATCCCAACAGGATCTAACAAAATACTCTTTTTTGTATAGAAAAGTATTTGACAAAATTAGAAATTCAACTCCAGGGCATAAAGAGTTTATCTTTCCACGAGCGCCACAGATGAACCTGATAGAGAAAATTCGCTTAGAATTATTGACATTACTGGTTCATTTAGGTGTCAGAAAAGCGAAGAAAATTTTTGTATTCTCTAAGCAGATGAAATGGGAGGTAAAATTACTTTATGGCAAGGAGGCAATCATTCTCAAAGGAGCATATCCAGAAAATATTCTTTCATATAAGCAAAATAAAGATATAAAAAGGGAATTAGGAATAGTTAATAAAAAAATGATTTTGAACATAAATACATTACAATCCAGGAAAAGAGTTGATTTATTGATAAAAGCGTTTAAGATAATTTCAAAAAAACTAAACAATTGCGTATTAGTAATTGGGGGAAAAGGCCCTGAAGAGATGTCTCTCAAAAAATTAGCAAGTGAACTTAATATTTCAGATAAAGTGGAATTTGTTGGACGCATAGATGAAGAGGACTTATGGGATTTTTATAAGAATTGTGACATTTTTGTACATCCCAACTGGGCAGATTTTGTATTAACTATATATGAAGCATTAGCGTTAGGGAAAAGAATTGTGTGCTCAAGTGAGATGGAATTTGATGATTGTTTGAAAGATTACCCAAGTATTTTTATTGCTGAGCCAACTATTGATGATTTTGCCCGGGCCATTGAGGAAGCTCTAAAGACAAAAGTAGATGGAAAAATAGATAGAAAAATTTTGGCAAGATATTCTTGGGAGTACTATTTTAAGAGGGTGCTGGAGGAGTTAGGGGTTAGCCGAGTGAAAGAAATAGATTATGAATATAATTTTTAAACATCAACAATGCAATATATGTGGAAATGATGATATCCAGCAAATTGGTATCCCATCTATTCCAGGAAAATTTATAGAAAATAGAATAAAATTTCCAGAGATATCAATTGTTAGATGTAAATACTGTGGATTTTATTATACAGATCCGATGCCAATTGAAGGGATAACTGAACTTTACGATAGTCAATATTTTAAGAGTAGATCTACTGAATGGTGGCAAAAAGCCCGCAGAGAACTTATTCCTAAAGTTCGTTTTGATGTTATACAGAGACATCTCAAGTCATTAAAGCCAAGATTTTTAGAAATAGGTTGTGGGCCTGGGTATGGACTGGAGGAAGCTAAAAGGCGAAATTGGCAGATATACGGACAAGATGTAACGGATGTTTTTGCAAAGAAAATTAAAGAGAAATTGGGTGTTGAAATTTATGTTGGGGAACTGGAACAAGCTAACTTTAAAGAGA
>Ga0315280_10009090_pt1 | contig 12869 bp, 8 predicted proteins | sample YL17G06_40_MG_FD_203697 | JGI IMG/M metagenome (GOLD analysis project Ga0315280, IMG submission 203697) | Sediment microbial communities from Yellowstone Lake, YNP, Wyoming, USA - YL17G06_40 | ecosystem: Environmental > Aquatic > Freshwater > Lake > Sediment | place: USA: Wyoming | collected... | reverse complement strand
ACAGCGGGACCTCAGGATAAGGGCCTCTCCTTCCCTCCCGCTGGTGCCTTTTCCTCTTGAACTCGGCATCTTCCTGCTGGATATTTGCGGAATCCATGAGTATGATTTTAGCAATTTCAGAAGTGGCCGCAGTGCAATATACATGCCCGTCAAACCCTTCACGCACTAGCTTGGGCAGTAGACCACAATGGTCGAGGTGAGCGTGGGTCAGAAGCACGGCATCGATGCTGTCGGGCAGGATGAGAAAGGGCTCCCAATTTCTTCCCCTGAACTCCCTTTCCTGATAAAGCCCACAGTCTACCAAGAATCTGACGTTGTTAGTCTCTACAAGATACCGTGAGCCCGTAACGTTCCGGGCCGCACCCAGAAAGCTTAGCTTAATATGCATAATTTTGCCTCTAGGCTATGCTTACCTCCCAATCTCGAGATAGATTTCAAAGCATTGTCGTACTCCATGTCAGTAGTCATTCCCCGGGCAGCATACACAGCACTCCAGTGTGAATAGCTACCTGAGCTTCATTTCCAAGTTCACTGGCCTAACACTCATTGAGGGTGCTGGTGTCGAGCTCCTCACTGGCTGACTCGGCAAGCAACACTTTTGGTGTATTTGGCTGCCAACTAATTTGCTTTCCAAAGTTATAGCGTAATTTTAGCACTCGCTCTGTTAGTAGCCAATAGGTAACATACTTGTTGAGACAGGGTAAGTTGTCGGAGATACCACTGGATGCGAACCGGACACATGGCTAAACAATCCATCGCTTTGTCTACTCCGGAATAGCCCACTGCTCTGATTACTTTTCAAGATCGTACGATTTGAACTTACCGAAGCAGTCAAAACGCCAGCCAGGGCTTACGTCACTTTCCCGCTATCGAGAAAGGAAGTGATTTGGGCGTATTATGAATATGCCATAAAAATAACATCCCCTTCGCCAATTCCCATATTTAAGCCCCTTTATTTTCCCTTAAACACCGGCTTTCTATTCTCCAAAAAAGCCCTTTGCCCTTCCTTTAAGTCTTCTGAGCTTCCTACCTGAGCAAGTAACTCAGTGATTTCCTCCTCGTCCTCTTTGCTGAGTTTTTGGTAGCTCAAAAGCCTTGAGATAATCGTCTTGGTTCCACTCAAAGACAGAGGGGAATTGTCACAGAGCTGCCGGGCCATCTGGTAAGTTACCGAATGTAACTCTTCCCTGGGAACGACATAATTGACTAACCCCATCTCTCTGGCACGTTGGGCGGTGATAGGTCTAGCGGTAAGGAACAGTTCTTTCGTGTTTGCCACCCCCACCGCATTTATGAAATGAAGGATGCCGCTGGGGGGATAAAGAACACCAAGTCCAGCCGGGGGCATACCAAACCTTGCGGTATCAACAGCAATCCGAATATCGCAACCAGTGATAAGTTCTAACCCGGCACCGTAGGCATAACCATTAATCATAGCGATAACTGGATAGAGATAATCAGCTATGCTCCCATAGCCCAAGCCCGTGATATCTCTGGTTTTTAGTGCCTGTTCAAGCTCGGGAGTCATCTTCTCAGTCGGTATATTACCTATGTCGAAACCAGCGGAAAAGGCTTTTTCTCCTGCCCCGGTGATGACTACAACCCTGATTTCCTTGTCAGCCTTTACAGAATCCATAGTTTGATATAGTTCCACTAAAAGGGCTGGCGAGAGTGCATTTCGCTTCTCAGGACGATTTAAAGTAATGGTGCAGATGTGCTCTTTCTTTTCCACAATAACTAAATTTTGTTCCACAGCACCTCCTTTCCCCAGCTAACAGAAAAGGTCAGCATGGTGTAAAAGCTTAAACTTTGTTTCTAATGAAGTCCATTATCATTTTCATAGAGGTGCCGGGACGAAAAACTTCGGCTACGCCTAATTCCTTTAATTTTGGTATATCATCCTTGGGAATGACTCCCCCAACAAGAACCAGCTTATCCTGCATTCCTCTCTCCTTGAGCAGGTTCATCACTTTACCGGTCAGGCTGAGGTGAGCCCCGGATAAGATGCTCAAACCGATGACATCAACATCTTCCTGGGCTGCTGTAGCGAGAATCTGTTCTGCTGTCTGATGAAGACCGGTGTAGATTACCTCCATCCCGGCGTTGCGTAAACCATAGGCAATAACCTTTGCCCCCCGGTCATGACCATCTAAACCAGGCTTGGCTATTAAAACTCTAATTCGTTCCCTCCGAGCCATCTCTGCCTCTTTGTTACCTTGCTAAATAAAACCGGGCGCTACATATTCACCAAACACTTCCCTTAGAACCCCGCATATTTCACCAATAGTGGCATAAGCCTTAACTGCCTCAAGGGTCGGAGGCATAATGTTTTCCCTTCCCTCAGCAGCCTTACGCATCTGCTTGAGCGTCGATTCTACCAGCCTGTTATTCCTTTCCTTCTTTACTTTGGCAAGGTTTTTAAGCTGGCGCTCCTTGACTGTGGGGTCAAATTCCATCGCCTTTATCTCCTCCTCTTCCTCCACCTGATACTTATTCGCTCCGACGATTGTCCTCTCGCCACTCTCCACCTCTTTCTGGTATTGATAGGCGCTCCGGGCAATCTCCTGCTGCATAAAGCCTTTCTCAATGGCTTTCACCGCACCACCGAGCGAATCAACCTTCTCAATCATGCTCCAGGTCTCCTGTTCAATTTCATTGGTCAGTGCCTCCACATAGTAAGAGCCCGCCAGGGGGTCGAGCACTTCTCCCATTTTACCCTCTAATATGAGGATTCTGGGGGTATCATCGGCTACCCGGCGAGAGATCTCGGTAAATAATCCCAAGGCTTCATCATAAGGTGTGGAATTTCCGCCTCCCATTGTGCCGCCGAGTAAGCTCGCCATGCCTTGATAAGTTCCCCGAACTATGTTGTTCAAGGGCTTCTGAAGGGTAAAGGTATACCTGGCATTACCAGCAGGCATACGAAGCAAATAGGACCGGGGATCGTTTGCCTTAAACCTTTGCTTTACAATCTTAGCCCATATTCTCCGTGCTGCCCTGAACTTTGCTATTTCCCTGAAGAAGTGAGGACCACAACCACCAAGGAAACTGAAGCGGGGGAGAAACTCGTCGGGTTCCAGCCCAGCTTTGATCGCTACCTCTGCATAGGCTAGGGCGTCGGAAAACATAAAAGCTAACTCCTGGGGACCAGTTGCGCCAGCCTCAGCGTAATGATAGCCACAGATGCTCATCACATTCCACCCAGGCATATTATGGCTACAATAAACGATGGTGTCAGCAACCAACTTTAAAGATGGCTCAGGAGGAAAGATGTAGTTCCCACGAACGGTATACTCTTTCAAGATATCGTTCTGAGTTGTTCCATACAGCCTGTTCAGGGGCACGCCCTGTCTTTCAGCCAGAGCGATATACATTGACAAAATCACCGCAGTGGGGGCGTTTATGGTGAAATTGGGGCGCATCCAGTCAAAAGGGATATCCTTAAACGCCTCAAAGATAACCTCCATGTCCCTCAAGGTATCAAGTGCTACGCCCGCTTTACCAACCTCCCCCTCAGCTAACGGATGGTCAGAATCATAACCAAGTTGAGTTGGTAAATCGAAGGCTATCGATGGGGCGTTAAAACCACGGCTGACTAAATATTTATAGTGTTCACGAGTATCCTCTGGAGTTCCATAGCCAGAATACCTGATTCTGTCGTCAAGACCAATTGTTCCTGGAACCGCAGTAGGTTGGTGTCCTCGAGTATAAGGGTATTCCCCTGGAAATCCAAGATCCCTGGTATAATCAAAATTTTCAATATCTAAAGGGGTATAAACCTGCTTGGCAACATCCTCCCGTTTAAACCCCAATTTATCTAATGCTTGCTTTAGTGTCCCTTTCTCCCATTCCTCTCTTCGCCTAGCAATTTCTTTTAGTTTCTCCCTATCAAACATATTCCTGCCTCCTTGATTTTACCCTGTGTTATAATCCACCGACGGTTCTCTTTCTCTGAGCTCCTTTCTTTTAATCTTACCATCGGCAGTTTTAGGAAGTTGTTTCACAAACTCAATTTTGCGGGGGTATTCATGTTTGCTCAGACGACCCTTGATATAATCTTTCAAGCGTTTCTTCAATTCCTCGGTAGGCTCAAAGCCAGGATTTAATTTAATAATTGCCTTCACTATTTTCCCCCGTTCTTTATCAGGAACACCAATAACACCGACCTCTGAAATCGCAGGGTGCTTCAGGAGGACATTCTCTATTTCATCAGGTCCAATGGTATAACCTCCAGATATTATTATGTCGTCGACCCTGCCCTTATACCAGAAATAACCATCTTCATCAATGTAAGCAGCATCCCCTGCTTTTAACCATCTACCTTTACGCCATACTGATATTTGTCCTACCTCACCTGGGGGCAATTCATTTCCCTCTTCGTCCAGCACGGCTACTTTTAGTCCCGGGAGCGACATACCAAGACTTCCCAGCTTTGGGTCATCAAGCTTTGTGACCGAGCTTAAAAGAATGGGACCCAGTTCAGTACTTCCATAAGCACCTATGATAGGAGCATCAAACTCTTTCAAAAGAAATCGGGTCAACTCCTTTTCCATGAATTCACCAGTATATAACAGCATCTTTAACCTTAGTGTGTAATTATCGATTTTCCCGCTATTTATGAGCATACGATAGACCGTTGGTGCCGCAGCTATCACGGTAACCTCAAATTCCTCCAGCGCCTCCAGAACAACCTCCGGGTTAAATTTCCCGGAATATACTCCGATACTGGTTCCAAAGATTAATGGACCTATTGTCCCGTACCAGATGCCATGACCCCAGGCTGGCGAAGAGGGACAGAAATAGCTTTCATCCTTCAAATATACCAGCAGAGGAGCTTGAACAACAATAGCCTTGTGTTTGCATATAACTGACTTGGGAGTTCCCGTGGTTCCGCTGGAATACTGGACCAATGCCGGGTCATCCGCAGAAGTGCCTGTTTCATAGTATTCACTTTCACCTTGAATCATCTTTCCCACTTCTTCACTAACAATTAGATGTGAGACCAGATTAAGGTCTATCAATTTAATCTGCTCTTTATTAGCGATGAGCGTATTCGCCCCAGAGTCTTTAATCCGAAATGCCAGCGCCTCCAGGCCAAAAAGCGGAGAGCAGGGAATTGCCACTGCCCCTCTCTTTATCGTCCCCAGCAGGCTTACATAGAACTCCAACGATGGCGGAAGCATTATCGCTACAGGCTCTTTCTTATCCACGCCGATTCGTTCCAGCATATTGGCAAATTGAGAAGTAAGGCGGGAAATTTCCTTGAAGGTATAAACTTCCCGTTTACCATCATCGAACTTTATCCTGATAGCCGTTCTATCTCCGGGATGGCGGTCTACACATTCGTGCGCTATGTTGAAGTTTTCTGGGCTTCCATCGAAAAAGCCCCATTTTTGAGACCAGATGTTATGTGTCACCCTTCTCCTGTCTATCAGAATGTCATTTTCTAGCCGCGTTTGCTTTTTATGGGAAGAATTACCGTTGCCTTGCCCGAGGTAGTCAGCTCACCCCTCTGGTTTACCGCATTTATATCGCATCTTACCATGTGGTCGTCACCCTTGGTGAATTTATCCACGACCTTTGCTGTAAACCACTGCACATCGCCTAGATAGTTGAACTTCAGAAAATCGCCCTCCAGTGTTTTGAGAAAGCCATCATCCCCCATCCAGTCTGTTATTATCTGGGCTAGCCAGGCTATCCTCTGCCCTCCGAAGTCATAAGCCGCGGGAATTCCCTCTCGCCTTGTGAGGTCATTATCCCAATGCACTCTAACTGGCGCGTCCGGTATATTCATGGTGTTTTTGATACCAACCGCGGGGTGATTCCTTACGTATGTTTTATAAGCTAAACGGTCAGTTTTAATGAAAGTTTCTCCGATAGCTCCTATTGCATAGGCGATACCAGAGCTTGCGGTATAGGGACCCTTTACCATCTTCCATTCTTCACTTATCTTGACATCCTCCCAGTACTGTGGATTTGCCCCCCGCCTCTGCTCATATTCTCTCTCGTATTGCTCCCATATGGGAGCAAGCTCCTCATCGCTCCAATGCTCTTTAAGCTTCAATGACATGTATTTGCTCTTCTCTCTTGTCTTTTTTCTAAACGCCACGAAATCCCAGTTGTGACAGCGACACACAAGTTCGTTCCTGGGATTGAAAAAGTCTACCCCGAAGGTTATCAACACGGTGTCCTTGCCGCCAAACTTTGAGGATTTCTCCTCCATGCTTACGATGTAATTCAGGTTCTTAAGGTGGTCGCCAGCAGTTATAGGTCGAAACCATTTCATGCGAGAGCCCGAATACCAGCCACTAAATCCTGCGGCATCCATTCCCATACCACTTTGGTCTACCTCGTGCTTGCTTTCCTTCCCATGCATAGGGGTGGCGGCATCCTTTCCCTCTGTCCATGCAGGCGGAAGTTGACCCCGAATGATGCCCATCCCTCCACAACCAACCACGATGGATGGCGGAGCGATGATGCCTTCATATTTAGTATTTTTCGCATATTCCTCATCTATCCAAAGGGGATTGTCATCTCCTATCCCATATGCAAAACGCCGTATTGTAGATTTAGTTATCTCTGGTATGGGGGGAGTTGTATCTGGCCAGGCATGGTCATATTTCTTCTTTGTTTCTGCGATTGTCCTTTCCTGCCATTCCTCCGATTCTTCCCATTCTTCGCTCTTTTCGTCCATGGTGTCCTCCACTTGCGTCGGTCCTATTTTTCCAAACCCAACTTCTGGAAAACCAATTCCCTTGTCTTCGCTCTATCTATCTTTCCCGCTTCTGTTCTAAAAACCTTGTGGAATATAAAGTTTTTAGGAACCTTATATCTTGCCATTTTCGCCCTACAATATTGTAACATCTCCTCCTCGCTTGCTTCGCCCCCGGGATTTAATTCCAGCAGTGCTATAACTGCTTCTCCCCATCTTCTATCTGGTATTCCTATTACGGCGACATCCCTCACCTTTGGGTTTGCTTTTATCACCTCCTCCACTTCTTCAGCATAGACTTTCTCCCCCCCAGTATTTATCATGTACTCCCCGCCTCTCCCCAACAAGTGGAATTCTCCGTCCTCATCAAGGTAACCCTCATCCCCGCTAATTACATATTTCTCTTCACCTACATCTATGTATGTTTTTCGGGTCAACTCTGGAGCTTTCCAGTAGCCCAGCCCAACATGAGGTCCGCCATAGAGAAATTGAGCCCTGCTACACCTTGGTTTGGCTGGCTTTCCGGTATCCAGGTCGAGGACGAGCCTTTTAGCGGCATAACCGAACGAATCCATCACGGAAGTTGTGTGTTCTGTTATTTTCTCATCTGCAGTGCTGGAGACAGATGCATATCCCCCCACAGATTCAGCAATTCCATAGCCATCTATTATTGTGCAATGGGGAATTTCCTCTAAAAATCTCCTCTTCAAATTGGCTGACCATCTTACACCAGATGACCCAATATATGTTAAAGAACTTAGGTCATAGGGTCTCCCTTCCTTTTTCGCTCCTTCCAGCTCCTCTATCATTGGTATGGCGAAGGCATCACCAACTATTGATGTTCCCGTGGGTCTTCTTTTTGCTACAGTTTCCCAGAATACCTTAACATCGAAGGGATGGGCAGGCTCTAAATAAATACTGGTAGACCCAAAAGCACAGATGCCCATCATATTAGTGTTCCATCCCAGTCCATGAAACAAGGGAGCACAATGGAGCATATTCATCACTCCACCCAGGAGACGGTAACCCAGTGGTTGTCCCAGTATAAAAGGAACCACGCTCTGGATAACATATTTCTTAGCCGTTTTGGACTTTAACACTGAAGGGTCAGAAAGCATCTCGAACGTTTCTGACATTAAACTAAGAAATGACTTCGACATCTCGCTGCCAACTAAATCCATTACATCCTCGGGAGCTTTACTCCCTGTCAGGAGCGACAAACCTGCCATCAGATTTTTTATAAACGGGGAGTCTACCAATTTGTCCCACCCGGAATCCAACAAGGTGGAAAACATTCCCCACCTCATCCCCCCACATCCTCTCCAATTATCGAAAACTACTCCCTTGGGATAGCCTGTAGTTCCTCCGGTATACTTGAAGTAGCACAGGTCGTCGTTCTTTATGTCCCAATCTAACTCTGGTGCAGTTGCGGGATATTTTTTCAGAGCATCTTCATAATCTTCATATATCGGCTCCCCGGGGTTCTCTTTTCTGGGATGACCGGGGGCATGGTAAACAATTATTCTCTTCACAAGCGGCAGAGCTTCTCTTATCTCCTCTATGACATCTATCCATCTGTCTTCCGTGAATAGCACGATGGAATCTGAATCCTCTAGGACATATTTAGCCTCGTCCCCGATATACCTAGGGTTCAAATTTACCGGGGCAAATCCGGCTTTTGAGGCTCCCAAGAAGGCTTCCACCCACTCTATGGAGTTAAATCCGTTTATTGCCACTCTATCTCCTTTTTTGAGCCCCAGAGCAAGCAGCAACTTGGCAACTTTATTTGTTCTTTCATCAAACTGTTTCCAGGTTAGTTCTCTTTCCCCCTGTATAAACGCTGTCTTATCGGGAATATTTTTGACCAAGTTCTGGAGCACAATTTTGAATGTCACCAGGGGATAGTTTTCGGGATACTTCTGCCTGTAATTTTCAAAGGAATCTCTCTCTATCTCTCTAATCCCTCTCTTTAACTCCATTGTCTTCTCCTTTCACGCCGTGAAAAAAAGAACCTAATAGCAAAGCTTTACCAGATCCGCCATGTTATTGACTTCCTCTAACTTGTTTAACAAGCTCAAAAGCTGGTCCGTCTGCTTATCTGGTAGGATAGGGGATGTGAGTTCCCTAAACTTCCTGACGAGACTGTCATACTTCTGCTGCGGCTCCAACTTCAATTTACCAATATCTACTTTTTGGCTATATTCCCTTCCATCTACGGTGGTAACGGTTACTGCAGCTTCATCATGACCGATGCTCGAATCCGCCCTGACAGTAATCTTTTTTCTCAGTTTCACAAGCTGGGGGTCTCTGACCTTTTCATCGGTAAAGCAACTTTTCTGCACTTCCCCTCCCATCAATGCTAAGGCGGCACAATAGCTGAGGCTAAATTTCCCCTCCAACCCGGTTGATGGCTCAGACTTGTCAGCAACCTCAGCCGCCACGGAAGAAACTGCTACATCCATCTCCTTTACCTCCTCAGGCTCGATAGCAACTTTCTCTCTCAAAGCAAGGACCGCCTCGATGGTGGGATGTGTCTCGAAGCAAGAGGCATGGCGCTTAAAAATGACATCTTCAATGGCATATCGCTGACCGAGATTTTCCACTATTGCATCGGGGTCTGATTTGGAGGATAGCACCTGGCAGAAGCCTTTCTCGCCCTCCAATATATCCCGGGAGCTGGTAAAGCCTCTCTGGGCTAGAAGGGCTGCTAAAACACCGTCCATAGCCGCTTTCCCGGCGTGGAAGGGCTTACACATGGTACCAAACATTTGTTTAAGCCCCGCTGCTTGAGTACCTGCGATGCCCAGGGCATAGACAACCTGAGGAGGACTCAAATTAAGCAGTTTGGCACTGCCCGCTGCAGCTCCAAAACGTCCCAGCGTTGCTGTAGAATGCCAGCCTTCCAGGTAATGGTATGGAAATACTCCTGCTCCAATGCGACATTCGGTTTCGATGCCAGTGACCAGCGCGGTGATGAACTCTTTTCCTGAAAGCCCCCGCCACTCCGAAATCGCCAGTAGGGCGGGAATAACAGGAACGCTCGGATGCCCCGTCATCACTATATGAACATCATCAAAGTCCAGGGTATGAGAGGCTGACCCATTGAGAAGCGAAGCATTCAAAACAGAGGTCTTTATTCCTCTCCCGATGACGGTTGCTTGCTCCTCACCACCAACAAGACGAGCAACATCGAGGAGAATCTCCACCAAGGGCTCCTTGGCGCCAGCAAAAGTAACCCCAAGCCAATCAAGCAGGCATAGTTTGGCAGTATTTATTACCTCCCGAGGTAAATCCTGGTATCGAGTGCTAACAATAAAATGTGCCAACTCTTCGGTAACTTCCATCAGTCTCTAAGCAATCAAAGTTGAGCGTCTTACCTGGCTATTCCTCCTCCATACTTCGCCTTCAACTGCCACCGGGCAATCTTCAGTGACCCTGAGTATGGTAAGCTATCGGTAAGCTCAACCCTATCGGGAATTTTGAACCTTGCCAATTTATCCTGGCAAAACTGGCGTACTTCCTCGATGGTTACAGCCTGTTCACCCCGGGGCACAATTATTGCTATCGGTCTTTCCCCCCATCTCTCATCGGGAACCCCGATAACGGCAACTTCTTTAACTTTTGGATGCTGACTAATAACTTCTTCCACCTCTGCGGGATAAATATTCTCTCCACCACTTATAACGGCATCCTTTTCCCGCTCAACCACGTATATATATCCTTCTTCATCCATTCTCACCAAATCCCCTGAGTGCCACCACCCCTGCTCATCAATAGTCTCCTTGGTTGCCTTCGGGTCCCTCCAATACCCCGAAAACATTATCGGTCCGCCAATTAATAACTCGCCGACTTCACCTGTCTTTACATCGTTATTGTCCTTATCCACCACCCTAACTTCGTCATAAAACATCGCTTTACCACAAGACCCGGCCTTCCTGACTGTATCCTGGAAAGGTAATATCAGAGCCTCGGAGGTTTCAGTGGTTCCAAATCCGGAGGTGATGACAATATGAGGCCATTTCTGCTGCAATGTTTTCACCAGATGACTAGGCACAGGCTCTCCCCCAAGCCCTAAACCCTGGAGGTGCTCAAGCTTGTATTTCTTCTCTACCTCGGGAACCATTAATATCATCCTGGCAAAAACTGTGAGACCCGCCCAAGTGTTAATTTGCTCCCTCTCGATGGTCTCTAGGAGTTCCTCAATACCCCCCCTCTTCATAACAATTATCCCCCCAATATACAATATGGGGAGCGTTATTATATTTAACCCAAATGAGTGGTAAAGCGGTATGGAAAGCAGGAACTTGCTAAACGGACCATAGTAATTCTCCATAACATCATTTATGGTATTGTAAAAGGTCTTTCGATACGATAACATGCAAGCTTTTGCTCTGCCCGTCGTTCCCGAGGTGAACATTATCGCCTGTATGTCTTCCATATCTATGTTCCAATCAAATTTTGGGTCTTCGCTGTTTGAATCCCTGAGAAGAAGTTCATAATCTTGGAAGGGTAACCCCTTGTCGCTCCCGGCCAACCTGAGGCAATATACATCCTCCCTGGCGAAATTGACCCCTGAGTTGATTAAACTGCCGACATTGTGGGCAAACTCCTGTCCCACAATCACCACTGATGGTTCAGTAAGGTCAACCTGGTATTTCAGCTCTCTTGGCGTTAAGCGAAAATTAAGCGGCGTAAATATCGCCCCTATCTTGGCACAGGCAAAGTAAATCTCCATGAACTCCACGCAATTATCCAATATAACCGAGACAATATCTCCCTTTTTAACCCCCTTAGCCAGCAGGGAATTAGCTAAGATATTGGAGCGAATATGGAGCTCTTTATAGGTGTATATTTTTCCTCCATCCAAATCGACCAGGGCAAAGTTATCTGCTCGTTTTTGAGCCCATTTCCTGGTCCACATTGGAACTGGATAGGCAAAAGGATAATAAGTTTCATTCCCTCGAACATACGCTTTCACTTCAGCCATGCCTCTTTCCTCCTTTTTGCTCCTCTGATTATAGTGGTATTGAACATTCCAGTAAACTCTTTGCGTAAAAGGAAGACTTGGGCTAAACTATATGAAATATTGCGGGAGTAACTCAGCGGTAGAGTTCCTGCCTTCCAAACTCAGGTAATAGTCATTACATCATATTCTTGAGTTGGCGGATATATTCTTCAGCTTGCCTGGCAAGAGGGGTATATTGAGGTGGAGCAAATTCAATGGATTTTTTGGAACAGTCTATTGCCTCCCAACGCCTTCCCATTTTCCCCAGAGCAAGCCCTTTGTTATGCCAGGCTTCAGCGTCTCTTGGGTTTATCTCCAGAGCCTTGTCAAAGCAGGCTATCGCCTCTTGAGGTATTCCTAGGTCTGCCAGAGCATTCGCATGCTACTCTCGTATAAAGCATAGTGGCACCGACACACTTCATCGTAATGTGCAATATCCACATCGGCCAGAGGGATTGTGACCTCTTCAGCAACATTCCCATTTTCTCTTGTGTGCTGTGTGCTTTATTGCTACAATTATCATCAGCGAGATTACAGGGCTAGATGGTTAAACTGAAAGCTAGTTCGAAAGTTCTAACTGAGGTGATTGTGCCCCTGTAGCTCAGTAGGATAGAGCAGCGGTTTCCTAAACCGCGTGTCGGGCGTTCGAGTCGCCCCAGGGGTATTTGATATAATTTATAATTGGATTAAGGGGTGTAGCTCAGTTTGGTAGAGCAGCGGTCTCCAAAACCGCCGGTCGTGGGTTCGAGTCCTGCCACCCCTGCCATGCCGGGGTGGTGGAATAGGTAGACACGCCATCTTGAGGGGGTGGTGGGCGTAAGCCCGTGGGAGTTCAAGTCTCCCCCTCGGCACCAAGTTTGACTTGCCTAAATCAAGGGAAGTCGGTAAAATTTAATTTTAGGGCGGAAGTAGTTCAGCGGTAGAATGCCTCCTTGCCAAGGAGGAGGTCGCGAGTTCGAATCTCGTCTTCCGCTCCAAGAAAGAGTGGGACCCACAAAAATCGCAGATTTTTGTGGGCATGGTTATGGCGGTGTAGCCAAGAGGTAAGGCAGGGGTCTGCAAAACCCCGATACAGCGGTCCGAATCCGCTCGCCGCCTTTTTAATTTCTGCCGAGGTGGCGGAAAGGTAGACGCGGCGGACTTAAAATCCGT
>Ga0315280_10009089_pt1 | contig 12869 bp, 11 predicted proteins | sample YL17G06_40_MG_FD_203697 | JGI IMG/M metagenome (GOLD analysis project Ga0315280, IMG submission 203697) | Sediment microbial communities from Yellowstone Lake, YNP, Wyoming, USA - YL17G06_40 | ecosystem: Environmental > Aquatic > Freshwater > Lake > Sediment | place: USA: Wyoming | collected... | reverse complement strand
TCTTTCTTCGCTCCAGTGCAAACAAGGTTCCCGCTTGCGAATATCAGTATAACCACCTTAGGCTCGTCCATCCTGTAGATCAATCCTGGAAACTGCTCCGGCTCATACATGGTTTTTCCAAGCGTGGAAACTGCCTTCTCGCGCGCGCCCCACACCCATCCGAGCGAACAAGCCACTGTCAGAAGGCCATCTGATCCCCTCGTAGGTGAGGATGCTCTTGATCTTCACTCTCAGCTTCACTCTTTCCCTGACTAGGAAGGCTCTACGCCTAACTTGTTCTTGCAGGATGGCAGTTTCTTTATCGGATACGTAAGCCAACGGCAACGCACCCAACCTCGCTAGCTCCGCAATAACCTTAGAATCCACCCTGTCACTTTTAACCCTCGCCTCAGCAATGTACCGTGTCTTCTTAGGATGAGAAACCATCACACTGTATCCCCTACTAGCTAACTGTCTGTAAAGAGAAGCAACCTGGCTGGAAGATTCCATGGCAATCCTACCGACGTTGAAGCGAGACAAATACGAAAGCACTCTTTCATTCCTCATTCTTACTTGATCAACTATCTTTCCTTCAGGGTCTAATATCGTGGCATAAGTCGAATCCTTATGCACGTCCAAACCGCAGATAAAGGCGTTCATAACGTGGCGTGAGCGCCCACCACTTAAAGCACTTCCCATACCATCGCGCTAGTAGCGCTTTTTCATTCGCTTCATTTCTTGAATTTATCACTACAGTTTGCGCGAGAATAATGTACTTAGATGAAACTCGAAAACACGAATTTCATGAATACTAGCCAATAACCATAATGGTTATAGAACTCGGAATCTCAGGCTGGCTTAAACAACGAAAATAAAAAACTTTAAAGCGAAATTTTGTGCTTAAGCCGAACGAGGTCACGTTCTGACTTTCTCGGTTCGTATCTTGCGGCTTCTTCGAGTTCTTTCAGGTAGGTCTTGCCCTTGTTTGACAGTTTGAATCTTACACCGATGGCCCTAGGTCCCCACACTTCCATTAAGAGTCCGTTCTTGACAAGTCGCCTTATTGTTTGTTTGGAAACGCCGAAGCGAACGTGAAGGTCGAGAAAGGGTAAAGACTGATCCGACACGGCTTTAAACAGATGGATTCTTTCAATGTGAGACAAAGATTTATAGCCGTCTTGACTACGTGACCCCTCCCGCCTCATAGGCTGATTGCCTACACTTCGCCTAGCCAGCCTTCCTTTGATAATAAGAACGTTTAGGAACGATGAAGCCATGTTCACTTTTGATTTGGAGCGGTCTGGGGCGATTCGCGTAGTGTCTGTTTTTCTGTTTGTAAAAGCGGATATCTCTTGTTCGCGTAGGCGTTTCTCTCTTGGACTTCTAGCTCCTGGTATGAACTTTACACGAATAACCTCTGTTGTTGCTGTCGATGTAGATCTTTCATCTTTCTTTGACGTTAGTTGCAATGAACCTTTAGTGAGAAGAGGGCTGTTTCGAGAAACATAAAGAAGTCCATTCAGACGTTTGAGTTTACCCTTAAGGTTCAAGAGATATCCTGAGACATGGTTTTCACTAATCAAGACTTGACCAGATTTAACCACTTCTTTAAGATGATAATTTGCCAGCTTGCCAGAGATGTTAAAATAATTGGCAACCTCACGTACGTGACGAGGCTTGGACAAAAAGTGTAAGAGTTTTGACCGATCTAGCTTCTCCATTTTGGTCGTTAATTCTGTCTCACACGGGTATATAAAAGTTGGACAGAGAGTGGATTATGGATTTATAATGTGCCTGTAGGAGAAAACGGGCCACATACTCGAAAAGACACGCGTATACTGGTTTACTCTCGAAGTGTAAGGGGCATGTGAGCTTTTGATTCATTCTTGATATAGATTAATACAAAAGCCGAAACTGCTTATCTCGATTTTTAGTATTCAAAGCTCCAAGTAAGCGTGTTTGATGCTCGAAAAAATTTAAGAGCAAACGAGGCGATATATTTCACGGTGACATTTGACGAGCAAGGATTCTTCGAAAACAGATGTCATGTACGAAATAACCTACAACCCAAAGTTCGTGCCACGGCGTTCCCCCAAAGTTAACATCAAAACAATCACTATTGACGGCGAGAATAAGTATTTTATGAAAAATCATGAAACTGAAAGCCTCTACGACCTCAGTGAATTTGGTAGTGACCTTTGGAACCTCATCGATGGCAAAAGAACAGTAAAGGAAATCACCGAAGTAATGGAAGGCATGTATAAAGACCTTCGACCCGATTTAGTTAAGGAGTCTCTTCTTTACTATGCCGAAGAGGGTAATCTTGAGGCTGTTCTGGAGCCCGTGAAACAGAAGAGGGTCAATATCATTTCTGCATTCATGGTGCGCGTAAGCCTCATTCGAGAAAGCAAAGGGTTTCTCCAAACTATCGATCGGGTCTTTCGACCTCTCTTTAGGAAACCGCTCCTTTGGCTAAGTGTTGCATTCGTTACCGTTATGGGCTTAATATTTGCGGGTAGATTCATGTCTATCTTTACCAACAAGGCAAACTTTGAAATAATGGGATCCACGGTGGTGGGATTCTTCTTCTACTACTTCGTAGTCTTTGGACCAATAATTGCCGTTCACGAAATTGCACACGGCCTGACCCTTGTTCACTACGGCGGTGAACCAAGGGAAATGGGCACAGGCTTGTACTTCTTCGGCCCCATGTTCTACGTTGACGTAACGGATGGATGGACGCTTAACCGATATCAGAGAATTATGATTTTTGCAGCAGGTCCTCTTTCAACAGTTATGATTGGATCGCTGATAATGGTTGTTCAGTATTCTGGGCAATTTCCAGCTTCATTCTCTCTCATACTCACTATGGCATCCTTCTACTGTTTTTACGGGTTGTTAGCGGATGTGTCACCTCTTTTAGAATCCGACGGTTACTATATTTTTTGTGATGCTGTGAACATTCCCGACCTGAGAGAGAAATCCTTTACCTATCTACGGACAAGTGCAAGAAAGCTCTTCAAGAAACCCGTTGAGAAGGAAAGCGAGGCTCTTACTACCAAGACAAAAGCAATTCTTCTCATTTATCCCGCCTTGGCAGTAGTATGGGCTATATACCTTGTATATCGCTCCCTTACTATTGCCATCTACATGGCCCAAGATACAGCGGTTTCTGTACTTAATGTTTCTACGCCAATTCTATCTAACAAGCCGCTCACGATTGCAGCCATTGTGTTGTGCATGGCATCTGTCACGTATTTTAGCATGGTGATGTCTGGATATGGTCTCATTATCTTTACGGGCTTGAAGAAGGCCTTTAAGAAAACTCTTCGGTTCGAAGCTATTCACGACAGAGATCTCTCGGTTTTTATGTATCTCCCAAAGAATGTCCCTCAATCACTTTTCACCAGCTTAAGGCAGAAGATGAAAAAGGCGGCCAAGAATTTCACAAACAACTTCGATGTCCGTCAAACTGGATCGATGTGTGTTGCAGTTCTCAGGCTGAGCAGCACTAAGCTAGCGTTAGTTCAAATCAAAGAACACTTTCGGAATATAGAAAAAAAGTTTGACGATGCCTACAAGAGTTTTCTTAAGCGTCACAAAACTGAAATTCTTGAATCAGTATGGATGCATGATCCTCACAAGACAAGTTTAGCTGTTCTGCTCTCAGATATGGCAAAACAGACAGCCAAGAGTACCCCTGAGGCGAACGCTGTTGTCTCTCAAGTTATTGGCAGGCAAAATAAAAACGAGTTGTACCTTCTGAACTCCGTCTATGGGACAGTTTGGACTCTCGAGTTGCCACCGACTTTGCTGCATGAAATAGAGGAAACTCTGCTTCCAACTCTTCTTCCTGAGGATCTATCATTTACAGATCTGTATGACGACGTTGAAGATTTCAAAAAACGGACCATTTATGGCTTTGACTCTCTAGCGAAGTTGACGGACGAAAATCAGAGGGGCCTGCAGGACGCGCTTAAACACCCTGAGAAGTATCAGGTAATGTCTTTCTTTGAGCCAATAAAAAGTAGGCTCATATTCCTGGGAAGAACGGAACAAATAGAGAAAGTTATCGACTCCCTTGGCGACCTCTTTGTCTGCCAAGCTTGGTGTGGCTATTTGGATAATCTGCTCAGCGAAGTAAACCTCAGTCTTCTCGCCATAAACAGAAGTCCAATGCCTACTACAAAATCGATTCGGTCGATGAAGGACGGAGAGCTAGCAGTCCTTGAGAAGAATATCTCCTTGCTGATCGATCACGAAGGATTTGTAACAGAATCATTGAGGGACTCGAAAAGGCACGTAGAGTCCGCGAACCTTGAACTAGAAGAAATTGGAAATCGCCTACGACCGACTAGCGACTTCAAGGTTGGTTTGCTTGACGCAACTTTAAAAATAAACGCTGAGAATCTAGCGCATCTGCCCTCACAACTCGAAAGTTTCAGGATTCTATCCCGTGAACTCTATCAGCGGACCAAAAAAATTGGAAAAAGTGTGGAAAGAGAACTCAGCGACAGGCAACCCCTGATAGCGAAGAAAAAACGAAGACGGCTTGCTGTATTTCCAATCTTCATAGCCTTATCCGCTATTCTAGCATTCATGAGTCTTCGGATGTTTACAGATTACGTGACTATTTTGTTTCTGGCGATCGCACTGCTATTACAGTTTTCCTACTGGAGTGCTTATCTATCGTTTTCTAGATCCTTCAACACGGTCGCCAGGTACACTTCTCCTACTTTCCGCGAGGTCAATCTTTTCACTTTTGCTTTCACGCAATCTCTCTATCAGTTCATGGCCACTGCCAATCTCTTGACTCCGATAGAAACAACTTCGGTTAGATCGCAACCAAGTACAAGTCAAGAGATTAGCCGCAAAAAACGAAAATGAAAAACAGGTTATTTACCGCCGACGTATTGATTTGGCGGTTCGGAGCGTTCCATTTGAGTTTTCCTACTAGGGTGCTGTCTACGGAGCTACTTTCGGCGCTACTTTCGGAGCGACCTTAGGAGCTACTTTCGGCGCTACTTTCGGAGCGACCTTAGGAGCTACTTTCGGCGCTACTTTCGGAGCGACCTTAGGAGCTACTTTCGGCGCTACTTTCGGAGCGACCTTAGGAGCAAATTTCGGCGCTACTTTCGGAGCGACCTTAGGAGCAAATTTCGGCGCTACTTTCGGAGCGACCTTAGGAGCAACTTTCGGCGCTACTTTCGGAGCGACCTTAGGAGCAAATTTCGGCGCTACTTTCGGAGCGACCTTAGGAGCAACTTTCGGCGCTACTTTCGGAGCGACCTTAGGAGCAACTTTCGGCGCTACTTTCGGAGCGACCTTAGGAGCAACTTTCGGCGCTACTTTCGGAGCGACCTTAGGAGCAAATTTCGGCGCTACTTTCGGAGCGACCTTAGGAGCTACCTTAAGGGCTATAGCTGGCTTCATTGCTGTGACCTTTAGCGAAACCTTTTTAGCCTTTTTCGGGGCAAGTTCCTTAACCTCTTTCTTTGACATGAGGCAACCACCTCCTCAAATATTTGTCAGATATATATCACCGTGTTATTACTTAAAACATGGTATGAAATGTACGAACCGCAAGTTTTTTAAGAAAAGGGTGCACACGTATTATTTTTGACGGATCTAAACTTTATTCCGGGGGTCAATTTTGAAAGAGGAAGTGGAAGCGGTATTCGTGGGTCAATCTAAAATGACTCAACGTGGTCAGATAACGGTGCCTACGGAGGTCAGGAAGAAGTTCGGGTTAAAGCCAGGCGACGTATTGTGTTTCTTCGAAGTAGATGGCTCAATATTTCTGAAGCTAGGTCCAATAGTTTTAACTGAGTAGGTGGCCTATCCAACATCTACACCACGCGGAAAAACTATAGACGGGCACCATAACCTGCTGCTAAGAAGAATAATCCTCAAAGAAATGATTCACTCATTTTGAAGGACAGAGGTGTTAATAACATAAAATAGCGCGCGCTTGTAGTAGATCATAGACTGCCTTGAATAAAGGCTCTCACATTTAGCTGATGAACAACAAGAACACAGATAAAATTGAGCAAAATAGTCCCAGCAGAAAAGTTATAGCGCTGGTAGTCCAGAGCTTTTTCCGCGTTGGATAGATGCTATAAAAGAATATGAAAAACGCTGACAAAAGGAACGTCATGGAACCCATTAAGAGAACAAGTTTTAATGTTATATTAACGTTTGTGGATATTTGTAGCACTGCTAAGCTCAAAGCGGCCAATGTTCCTGGATAAGAAGCATTTATAATGGGCTTGATGAACTTTTCCTCAAACTCTTCCGCCATGTTAACACCTCTTCTTATTCCTTCATTGTTTCCTTTTTCATTTACCAGATAAGTCTGTATTAGGCTTTTCCTCATTTTTGCCGAGAGAAACTATCAAATATGTTCGCATGAGTGTCAAGGAGTCCGTTTACCTTTTCAAAGAAACACGAATTTGCTCATGAAAATTTTGCGCGCGCGTTCATCGTTTGAACAAGCGTTTGGTTCATCCCTTTGGGGCTTCTCTTGCCATAAACTCCTCTTCGCCTCTTCTTGCAGCTTCTTCTCTCCTTGCCGCGGCAGTAGCTAGAAAGCGCTCAATTTCCCTTTGTTTCTCTATGGGAATGAGCTCGTTTAGTTTGTCGACAAGTTTCTGGGCATCCTCTTGTTCAAGCGGGATAGTAAGGTCTCTCCGATGGGGAATTATTATCTTCACTTGTCCTTTATCATCCAGCTTCACTGACTGTATGTCCTTGAGTGGCACGTCAAGCGGAATTGCAAACTGGAAAAGAGTACCTAAGGTGCCTCTGAGAGTCGGATTTGCCTCCACAAAATCTTCTATACTCTTTCTAACGCCCTCTTTTAAGTCCACCTCTAGTAAGCTCGGGTGAAGCTTAACTATGAAATGTGCCTTGTCGATTACCATAACCAAATCTTCAGCCGTCATCCCAAATCGCCTCATCACAGTTATGTGAAATCATAAATTAAAGCTTACGCTTTAATCCGTCGTTAATGAAAAGAAAAGTGGTTCGATTTTCGATTATGCGTCCGCCGGGGCATCACGCCGGCAGAAACGGTGCGGCGCTTGGAGCGTACACGCGGGGATTCTACTATTTCAACAACATCGCGATAGCGGTGAAATGTTTGGACAAGCCCACGTTAATTTTGGATATTGACGAGCATCGCGCGCGCTCTTGATTAAGGTAACGGAACTTATTCCAGAAGTAACGGTTTTTCCTCTGTGAAGATAAAGCTTTATGGGGTTGACTTAGGAATTTGTAGGGTTTGTGATATGCTGAATCCCTCTGCTGTTTGCACGGTTATTGTTAGATTCTGGTTGTAATAAAGAGCCCAATTCCATGGGCAAAGTATAACATTCGAGCCTATGTTAAGGATATACACGTTGGGAAGCAATATTGGATTGGTTAATGCTCCATCAATAGTGTTTGTTATGTTTCCTGTCTTGAAAATTATTTGTGTAACGTTCACGGTTTTATTTGAAAAGATGCTATTCACTACTGTGATGTTAACGTATGGGATTCCCTCGGTTGATTTAGCAAAATCAAGTTGACCCACTAACAATTTCAAATCAACAATTGGTAACGTAATGTTTTTTGAAATTATTTCACCATCTGAGAGTTCAGCAGTAATGTTAGCACTTTCCCTCTAAAGCTTCTCCAATCAAACGTGCAATTGAAAATCCTCTCTTCGCCAATAGGTACTAACTGAGATGCATTTGAAGCCTGAGTTCCTTTAACCTTTATATTTATGACACTTGTATTCCCGAGTGAAACTGGCATATTAGCAATTTTAGCTAAGAAATGGCTCGTGCCATTTAGGTTAAAGTTTAGGTCCGTTATTTCGAGAACAAGTGACGAAGGCGTCTTTACCGTTTTTGTGGCGGGCGTAAAGCCCTGTGTTACATTCACGGCTATCGTGACAGTTTGGTTACGGAAGTCCCCCCAGTTCCAAATGCAGTGATCAAACTTCACCGTTTTATTTATGCCGAGCGTGTAATATGGAGCAAAATGGGGACTTGTATTGCTACCATTTATGTGATAGTCTTGATTTACTGTTCCATTATTGTAAGTTACAACTATGTCTGTTACGTCAACCGCAGTGCTTGAAGCAGTTGAGTTAGAAACTGTTATACTCATCTCATTTGCATTGGGGTTTGTTTCATTAAATGCTACATTAGTTATTAACAGAAGCACGCTTGCAGTCGCATTTGCAGTAGCATTGCCATAGTAGCCTTCGAGTGTTTCTACTAGAACTTCCGGGTTGCTAAGGGTTTCCCAATCGTACAAACATTGAAGTGAAACAGATTGTCCTATAAGCAGATCGATTCCGGAGATTGATACGTTTTGACCATCTGAAAGTCGTTTAGCAGTGCCAATAGATTGCAGATTAATATATAATTTTGTTAATGTGAGGTTTATTGCTGACTCCGCATTATTTGTAATGGTAACGTTGAATTTCCTGCAACTCGCCGTGGCGTTAAATTGGACTTGCACCCTAATTCAACAAAGGTAGTGTTAACAGAAGCCACAGCCCCAGAAGCATTTAGCGCAGACACATGGACTGTGATTGTATTTCCAGCAAAGTTGCCCCAATTGCTGAGGCATTTAATAGTCTTATTCGTTGCTCTTTCAAGAGTTATAGGAAGCGAATCTGGATAAGTATCCGTTACATTGTAGACTTGGCTGTTTCCTTTAACGGTAAAGTAGACTTCCGTTATGTCTGTTTTAGATGGCGAATTAGAAGGATTCATAACGGTTATGTAGAAGTAATCAGAATGAGCGCGCGCTACCATTCACAATTGTTCCAAAACCCTCAGCTTATATTCGACCAGCACCAGAAGAAGACGCTTTATGGCTTGCGTATGCAGACGAGTTCCCAAGGGCTTACAAGATTGAAGATGATGCATGCAGGCGAAAGTCTACAAGAAACATGATAGGTCGTTTTATGAAAACCCTTTTCAGTGCGCAGACGGATAATAACGCGGTGGTCTCCTGGTAATGTCAGAGGCTTCAAGCTTGAAGGATATTCTGAACGAGGCCAAAGAGAAGGAAAAACAGTACGAGTGGATGAAAGCCGCTCATTGCTACCGGAAAGCTTTGACTCTCGTCGCGGAATCCGATTTTCTCCGGAAAGGACAGATTAGCGAAAGCTTAGCTTGCGCCGTCTACAAGACAGCTTTCCAGGCTAATAGCTGCAATGAGTTTAAGGAGAGAATGACGCAGGCCAAGGCCTATTATGAAGAAGTTAAAGGAGGCTATGAAAGGGCAGGTGACACGGAAAAAGGGCCGAGAATTTCCCGCTGTGATGCCATGATTGCTTTTGCATGTTACTGGCTTGCTTCCAAAGCGCCCGAGAGGAAGAAACTGATTGAGGAGTGTTGGAGACACGCGAAGATAGCCTTGGAGTCTTTTGACGCTGCGAAGAACCCATTAGAATACGGCAGGACGTTCACACAGCTCTCACTTGGTCTTTGGCTTCTTATCTACTTCGTGATTGATTATGATACGTATATTATGTTAGCTAATGAAGGGGTGAAATACGGGGAACGAGCCGTTGCGTCTCTTTCTCAGTTAGGAGACCCTTTTCAACTGGCAAAAGCCTACACCCAAGCTGCTTTCTACTTGGAAACGCTAAGTATCCTCGTTCCTGATCCAGCTGAGAAAGAAAGGTTCTCCCAGAAGGCTATGAGTTATTTGCTAAGAGCCAGACAGCTTTCGGAAGAGGCAGCATCGCTCGAGTCATATTGGTATGTGGGCTGGGATCTTGGTTCCGATGAGTCAATAGCTTTTTTGGCGAAGACTCTGGACTGTGTACGAAAAACGAGAGATCATTTTACTATCGGATGGGTGCTAACGTGGCTGGCTTTCAACACTGCTTGGAAGGTACAGATCGTTGAAGATGCTGAAGAGCGTAGTAGACTCCTCAACAAAGCCTTGGATTACGCCGAGAGCGCTAAGAACGAGTTCAGCAAGCTCTCGTGGATAAGCGCTTCTGTTGGCTACTTCTGGGTTGAAGCGCCTCATGCTTTCTTCTATTATTTCTTGGCTTCTGATGAAACAGATCCGGTCAAGAGGCGTGATCTCTTGCTGAAAGCAGTCGAGTCCGCGCCAGACGGCTTCAGACTGGCTGAAGAGTCCGGAGTCGCGGCTTCGGGCATTATGATGCATATGGTATTAAGTAGAGCTCTTTTATCCTTAGCAAGAATCGAAACGGACCCGCAGAAGAGAATGAAAATGTTACAAGAGGGCCTTGAGCACAGAAATGAGTCGAACAAATTCATTGAACGTTATCAACCCTTCGATTACGGGCTGCTGGGCACTGAACGGAACTATATGGCTGACATAAAATGCCAAATCGCTGATTTAACCGCCGATTGCGAGAACCGAATGAATGTGCTTCAAGAGGCGATACGACTCAAGGGAGAAGCTCTGAGCCTTTACGACAAAGATCTGCAGGGATACCGCTCTGACGATAAAGCCTTGCAAGCTCGCGTTGGTAGCTTTCAGTTCGAGTATGCAGAGATGCTGAACAGACTATACGCCTTGACCGGAAACAAGGAACATTTCGCAAGTGCGGTGGAAGCACTTCGACAAGCGGCTGATACTTTTCAGAAACTTGGTCTGATGAGTCGAAGCGCCGAGTGCTGGTGGAGATCAGCTCAAACCTACGACACCCGAGGCGAATACTCAAAGGCAGCTGAACACTTTGAACTCACTTCGAAAGACTATCACATCGCTTCAGACAAGATCCCAAAACTGAAGGATTTCTACAAAGACCATGCACTTTACATGAAAGCATGGAGCGAAATCGAAAAAGGAAGACACCACCATGAAAGACAAGAATACGGCATAGCAGAAGAACACTTCAGGAAAGCCGCCGAACTACACAGAGCCTCCACCCGTTGGAGTTACTTAGCCCCAAGCTACGCAGCCTGGGCGAACGTGGAACGCGCAGAAGAACTGAGCAGAAAGGAGCATGACGAAGAAGCATTCGAAGGCTTTCAACAATCCCTTGACTTTCTTGAAGAAGCAAAGAGATCAATTCATGCAGCACTCGGCAGAATCGATGACGCAGATGAAAAGCAGATGGCAACAAGCATTATTAAAGCAACAGAATTGAGACATGAATACTGTAAAGCGAGGATGATCATCGAAGAAGCAAAAATCCTCGACAAGAAGGGCGAGCACCATTCCAGTGCCAAACAATACGGTTCCGCAGTTGAAACACTCGAGAAATTGACTCAGAAACTCGAATCTCAACCTGACATGAAAGAATGCCAGTTCATCGCCTGTCTCTCTCGGGCTTGGCAGAAAATGGAGGAAGCCGAGGCTGAAGAATCGCCCGAGCATTATAATGAAGCAGCTCAGCTCTTTGAAAAAGCGAAGGAGCTCGGTCAGAGCGAGAAGACGAAAGCGTTAGTACTGGGACACAGCCGATTCTGCAAAGCACTCGAGGCTGGAGCAAAATTCGCCGACACAGGAGACATGACAGAGCACGCCAAGGCAATGCAGCACTTGGAGAGCGCAACCAGCTTCTACTTAAAAGCCGATTTCCAGAGCGCCTCCGAATACACTAAAGCCACAAGATTTCTGTTCGACGCCTACGTCCACATGGGCAACGCTGCAAGAGAGACCGACCCCGAGAAGAAGACCCGACTCTACACAGTCGCCCAAAAGGTTCTGCAAGCATCAGCCGAATCATACGCGAAAGCGGGCAACCCCTCCAGAAGAGAACAAGCGCTAAAACTGCTCAAAACGGCAAAGGAACAAGGGGAGTTGACTGCCTCTCTAGCCGAAGTGTTGCATGCTCCGATAGTGGCCTCCACGACTACATTCACCGCACCGGCACCGACTTCAGAGAAGGCAGTCGGCCTAGAAAGGTTCGAGCACGCCGAAATCACCGCAAACCTGATTCTCAATCCAAAGGAACTGAGAGTGGGCGAGAGTATGGAGCTAGAAATAGAGCTTACCAACCCAGGAAAAGGCCAAGCCCTTCTAAATCAAATACAGAGAGCCATTCCTGAAGGCTTCGAGCTAACAGTGAAACCTGAACCGTACCGAGTGGAAGGCTGCAATATCAACCTGAAAGGCAAAAGGCTTGAACCATTAAAGACCGAAGAAGTCAAGTTAAGTCTAAAGCCGAAGCGCAAAGGCTCATTCACTGTGGAACCAAGAATCCTGTACCTCGACGAAAACGGCAACACCAAATCACACGAGCCCAAACCGCTAACAATCACAGTCAAAGAACTCGGAATCAAAGGCTGGCTCAAAGGAGAAGCATAACACCTGCGGTCGTAAGCGCGCGCTTCATGCTCAACCAAGGATCACTTCGTTATTGCACATTGAGAGCGAAGTCGGCTTTTTTTGTTTTTCGTAACTGGAAAAAGCTTAGTTGAGCAGCATCCGCAGTCTGTCGGCGCCTCAGTTTGGAACAATGTTGCGGATTTAAGCAGCGAGAAAGTAAGACAAAAACACGGCTGGCTCATATCTGACTAGGCGCTTAACGCCCACAATCAATAAATGTGAGAAGTTTAAACAATAGATTCAAAGTTGCAATATGTGGAGAATTGAGGAAGAGCTTTCTTGAAGGCTTTTGCTAAGATGGTTTCGCATTCATGGCGAAATTCAGCGAATGGATTCTCTGAAGCCATTAAATGTTTGCCTCAATTCTTTGTACAGAGCCTTTTTATTCTTTAAAAGATGCGGTTATATTTTAGCGCTCGCTAACCGGAATCTAGGATAAGGGGGGGGGCCGCGCAAAAATATCCTCGGGATGCTCTGTTGTTTAATCGCATTTATAAGGAAGTTTGCGTAATATGGGGCAGTAGCGTTCTGTTGTTGAAAGACGAGAAGAACACGGCAACGTTACAATC
>Ga0315280_10009088_pt1 | contig 12870 bp, 12 predicted proteins | sample YL17G06_40_MG_FD_203697 | JGI IMG/M metagenome (GOLD analysis project Ga0315280, IMG submission 203697) | Sediment microbial communities from Yellowstone Lake, YNP, Wyoming, USA - YL17G06_40 | ecosystem: Environmental > Aquatic > Freshwater > Lake > Sediment | place: USA: Wyoming | collected... | reverse complement strand
GCCACGAGAAACTTAAAACCCTAGCGTCCGGCCTGGACCCGCCCGTAGACGCTTCAGGGTTGGTTTGTCTTCCCCCCCTACTCCAGACTATTGTGTCATTTTTTCTAATCTATTGTGTCACGCTACAACTGGAACAACCTGCAAGGAGGCCGACTGGTGTATACTCAGAACTTCCCAAGAGTCCAGAATGGAAATCCTGGTTAAGGTTCGGGTTTCGGGATTCGAGAGGGACAGTCTTCCGGCCGGACCTTTCTCCCAGACACCGAGCGGGAAAGTGCTCTGCGTTTGAAAGCGGCGGCAAGCCGCCACACTCCAAAGTAATATGTCGCGCTCGACAAAGTCCTGGCACAACGGGAGGCAAGGATTCTAGTCGGGTTCATTGGTGGCGGAGAGCGCATCGTCGGCGACCTGGTCGCCGTCAGCAATAAAGGAATCGTAGTTCGATGTGCGGAGGACGTCAAGCCGGGAACGGCCGGCCTCATGGGGATCGCCATGGGCTTCGAGATCATCCGGACCGCTGTCGTAGTGCGCCGCCGCATTCCGGGTGTGGGATTGCATTTCAGATTCATTCGCATGTCTTTCAGCGACCGTCAATTGCTGCGGCGTTTGATGATGCTCACGCCCACCCCGCCGGTCCCTGAATGAGGGCTCACGGAGCGCTCCCGGGCGGCAGAAGAGCACCGATGGCAACCCGAATTCTGGTGGTTGAGAGGGAGTTGGAAGCCGTGCGATTTATCACTTCCCACGCCCAGCCGCTCGAATGTGAAGTCGTGAGTTTCCTTGACAGCCGCGACGCGGCGGAGTTCGCGGAACGCGAAGGGGTTGAAGGAATTCTTGTGGAAGGGCAGGCAACCCCTCTGGACGGATGCGAATTTGCCAAGCGCGTCCGGGCGTCGCGACCAAACTCCGCGACTCCCCTGGCCATGATCGTCGGGGCCGAAGACGTGAAGACTTTCCGCAGAGGCTTCAAGGCTGGCGCCACCTGCTTCCTCCAGAAACCGCTCAACTCGCAGCAGTTGTCCGGCATCTTGAAAGCCATGCAAGGAATCCTGATGCGGGACCGAAGGCACTCAATTCGCTTGCCTTTTCGGACCGCAGTCGAGTGCCTTACGCGTCAGGAGTTCAACCGGCCATCGCATTTGCGCAGTCTCGAAATCAGTGAAGGCGGGATGCTGCTCGAATCCTCGGGAGGGTTCAGTGGTGGCCAGGAGTTGTGGCTGAGGTTCGCGATGCCTGCCGGCCTCAAGCCCCTGGAACTGCTGGCCCGAGTCGTCCGCACGGAACCCACCGGCCGCATCGCCGTGGACTTCCTCGCCCTTCGGCCTCAAGATACCACCGCCATCCAGAACTACCTCCGTGGACCTGAGTGAGCCATCGCCCGTCCGGAGTAGATTCTCTCTTCCCTGTCAATGCCGGTTGGGGCCATGAGGCGCCACCGGTCATGCCGGACATAGGGAGGCTTCGGCCGGGGCCGGAGCCTTGGTTAAGCGATAGACCTTGGCGCCATTGTAGGGCTGGCGGTGTTTGAACATGCCGAAGATGGCGTGTAGGAGCTTGCGCATGACAGCCACCAAGGCCTGCCTTTTGCTTTTGCCGCGCTCAAGCAGGTGTTGGTAGAAGGCGCCGAGGTGGGACTCGTGTTGCGAGGCCACCAGGGCGGGCATGTAGAGAGCGCAGCGCAGATGCTTATTGCCGGCCTTATTGATGCGGGTCTTCTTATGCACGGACCTTCCCGAAGTGTGTTCGCGGGGATCCAGACCAGCCTGGGCGACCCACTGACGCACCTCTAGATCCGGGGCCAGCAGGAGCAGTTCAGCCAGGACGTGCAGGGTGCTGGTGGGGCCGAAACCCGGGATGGTGAGGAGCAGTTGGTAGCGTTCGGCCAGCGCGCGGTCGGTGAGGATGAACTCCTGGGTGTTACGCGTGAGACGCTCGACGGCCCGCTCCTGGACCCGGATATTGCGGGCCACGTCGCGGCGCACGGCGGCCGGCAGGGCCACAGAGAGCGAAGCAGCAGGGAGGCGGTTTCGCTCAGCGGCCAGCATCTCGGTGAGATCTGCCAGCCGCCGCGTCACGGCCAGCAGCTTCAAGGCGGCGGGCGAAGGTGGACGCCACGCCTGAAAAGGCCTGCCCGCCGCGTACTCGGTGAGCACCGCGGCGTCGAGCCGATCGTTCTTGCTGCGCTGCATCAGCACAGTGGCGAAGTGGCGCACGGCGCGGGGATTGGCCACCATCACCGGGAGGCACGCCTGGTGCAGGGTCAAAGCCAGGTCCAGCCCGTAGAGGCCCGTCGATTCCAGGCAGACCCGCACCGGTCGGCCGACGGCACTCAGTCAACGCAGCAGGGCTTGATGGCCCGCCGCAGCGTTAGGGAAAGTGCGCACCGCGTCAGGCCGTCCGGGCCGATGTCGCTGGACGACCAGCGTGCGCGCGCTCGCCTCGATGCCGCACGGGTCAAAGTCTAGGGACTTGCTCATGATGACCTCCTGGGGTAGGCTGGGGTTCCGGCTCCCTGACCCTGTATCGTCTCCCGCCGGCCTTGCGAATGCAGGCTCTTGTGGCCTGAGATTCTTCCACGGCTTGGGAGAAGAGGGCGGGGGGCCGATCTACCCATCAGGCTCTCGCTCCCCACGACGCGGGACCGGGCCTAGCCACGGCTCGGCCTCCTCGAAACCCCATAAGCCTCCTAAGGAGTTTTCTAACAGCGCTGGTTAACATACAAGCCACGGCAAGAGCTTTCCTTGCCGCGGGTTCTTTCACGGGAAAACAATAAGAGCCCGCGGTACGAAGGCAGTGCCGTGGGTGGCGCACACATCGGTCTGAAGCTGTGGAATAATTCAGGAACGGCGGCTTTTACACGGCGTAACGTGTTGAATAATCGTACCCGAAATGTTGCCTGCTTTAATTATTTCACGGCTTCTCTTTGATGTGTGCGATCCACCGGCCCCGAATCCCGAGCCACCCGAGCCTGGAATCGCGCTGTCTCACCCGTCCCGCAATCCCCACCCAGAGCACGTCCCGCCACATATCGACAAATTGTCCACACGGTCTCGATTTGATTCAGCTTGCCGCCGACCCCCTTTCCCTGGCTCCTGGGTCGATAGACGCGGTTGAAAAAGGCTTTCGGGAGGCCCCAAGCTGCTTGCGCCGAACGAAGAATCAATTAGTTAGATGCGTACTCAACCCGCGACAAAAGGATCCGCCGCAGCTTTCCAAGACCATCGATAACTTGCGGCAACACACCCAAGGTAGCACCTTGGAAGAGTCGGGCCGCCGTGGCGGGAGCGTGAGCGAAAGATCTGCGCTGTAGCGCCGGTCTGGGCCCGCCGACTGCGTCCTCCGGTCGGCACCTGTCGCGAAGGAAGCTGTTGCAGGGAACTGCGCCTCCGGCGCCTGCTGTGCGGAAAGGCTCAGCCTTTCCGCACGGGCAGAAGCAAACAGAAATTGAATCATTTCTCCCTCTCCAGTCGAGTAGGTGCAGCGGATTGCTCCGCCGCACCTCTCGCAGAACCGGACGTGCGGGCCACGCATCCGGCTCTTTAGGTCGATAACTCAAAACGCCAGGCTAAGCTGGTCAGAGACCGGCACTGGAGGGTTCCACCGAGACCATTGTTCCTCCAATGGGGTGAAGTATCGCTGGAAGCACGCGTTCGAGTAGGCTTGGGTCATCCCGGTGTCGATTACTACGGTGCCAGACCCCGCGTCGACTGAACGCCGCCCCAGCCGCCTGCTGGGGGGAACTACCCCGCGCCAAAAGGTGCCGGTAAAGAAACCGCGATCGCTTCTTCTGATGAATGACGATCGCCCGCAGGCGACGACGGATGTGGGCATCGTACCTGCGGAATACGGTTGCGCCTTCCGCGGTGCAGAGACGGAAGTATCCCATCCAGCCTTCCAGATAGCGATTCAGTTCCTCGATACCGGTGCGGAGCGATTGACCCCAGGTTGGGGGTGTCAATTCCCGAATCCGGGCCTTGAGTCTCTCCTCCGTCCGGACCGAGAGGAGGACTTCGACCGTGCCCCCCGGTGAGGTCCCAAATCGAAATCCCAGAAAGTGAACTCCTTCCGGTCGGGTCACCGAACTCTTCCCCTCGTTCACCCGCCGCCGTAATCGCTGCTCCAGAAAACGTCGGATCGAGTTCATCACCCTTTGTCCCGCCCGCGCACTGCGCACGAAGATGTTACAATCGTCGGCGTAGCGCACGAAGGCCAGTCCCCGCCGTGCCAACTCTCGGTCCCATTCGTCTAGGACGATGTTGGACAGCAACGGCGAGAGCGGTCCACCTTGCGGCGTCCCCTCTTCCGTGGCAACCTTCGTTCCATCCGGCATCACGACCTTCGCCTTCAGCATCTGCCGCACCAGTCGCAGAATGCGGACATCACGTACCCGCTGACCTAGGCGGTTTAGCAGACGTTCATGGTGGACTCGGTCGAAAAATTTCGATAAATCGATGTCCACCACAAACCGATGCCCCTGCTCCAGATGCTGCTTGGCCTCAGCGATGGCCGTGTGTGCTCCCCGCGCGGGCCGGAACCCGTGACTGCTCGGGTGAAACGTCGGTTCAAAGCTTGGCTCCAAGACTTGGAGCAATGCTTGTTGAACCCAGCGATCCACCACGTTGGGTATGCCCAGGCCGCGCTGCCCTCCCCCAGGCTTCGGGATCCATACCCGCCGGATATCTCCCGGTCGGTAGTCCCCCCCGAGAAGCGCTCGTCGCGGTTTGGGTAGCAGTGTGGGTGCCTGAGCGGCTACTTCCTCGACACTGCTTACGTCCACACCGGGTGCACCCTTGTTGCTCAGCACATTCAGCAGCGCCCTTGCCAGGTTCGGCGGCGACGCCACTGCCTCCAACAGCCGCGTTGCCTCTGCGGCTGCGCCGATGGGGGGGTGACCTTGGCTCTTGCCCTGCGCTATGTGCAGCAGGAACCGTTTGCCTCGGGACTCGTCCCGAGGGTCCTGGCCCTTGCCTCCTTGCGGACTGTCGGCGAACTCGAAGGCCCTTTGCCTTGCTCCCCCTCGTTTCAACCTATCTCCTCCTTTGCTCCGCGATCTTTCGACCGCCTCCTCGCTCTTATGAGGAGATCCGACTTCTCCACTGACCTGGGGTCGTCGTCGTTTCCTCCTCGGACCCTACCGCTTTTCGCGGATCGGTGGAGATCTCTTGAAGTAAGAATGACCAATGTCCTGCCGCCACCTCCCCCATTACCGTCCTGGCCGCGGTTGGATGTCGGGCGTCGCGTTGCCGTGCACGCTCACCTCCACCAGGCCGGCCTTACGAGGGTTCACTCGCGTTAGGTGCTGCAGTTTGCCGCTGGCTTCCTCCCCACACCCCCTCACGGGAAAGTGCAGTTGCCTTTGGCTCGCAGTTGCCTGCAACGGACTCTGCAGGGGACTTTCACCCCCAATCGGTCATTCATGTTCAACGCACGCGGAAAGCCGAAGGCTTTCCGCACAACCTTCATGCCTTTGATTTTTTTGCTTTCCCGGCTCGCCCGCCGTGGTGGGCGCGGCGCGAAGGACGCCAAAAGGAGAAACCTCCCACCCTCCGCCCTCGGAAAGCCCCAGCGGGTAGATACAAGCCACGGTTGGTGCCCTGCCAACCGTGGGCATTTTCCGTTTTGAAGAACCCACGGTTAACTCAAAACATGAATTAATGCTGGCTACCCCTGTCGTAGAGACGCCCCGGTGGGGCGTCTCGGGAGACGTTCCGCCGGAACATCTCTACCGCCAGGTGGCGCATCAATCCCGCTCTTTGCGGTTTGTGCGATGGACGGTTCGGCTCCCACAGGGCACGGCACGCCGGGCCCCTACTGTAGCGGCGATTTTACTTGTCCCGGCACGCCGGGAGCCATGCCGGAAGCTGTCATCCTGAGGAGCCATAGGCGACGAAGGATCTCGCAAGTGATTGATTCGCCCAAGAACGAGCTTCTTCGCTTCGCCCTGCATCAGACGGTGCAAGGCTTCGCTCAGAATGACATTGGCGATGCTTTTTTGAGCATCGTGTCAGGCCCTGAGAGCCCAAACCGTCAGCGGCTGACGCCGCTCGAAGGAGGATCAGGACTAGCGCCAATTAGCGTCATCCACGCTTTTCAGGCTGGAGCGTTCGTCCAAGACGCCCAAGGTGATCACGGCAAAGGTAAAGACCTTGGTGCCTGGCTCCAGGTGGCCGCCCAGAGTCTTCTGCGTGTTAGCAAAGGTGATGTGCGCGTGCACCCGGCCGTCAATGACATAGCCGGTGGTGGTCAGCAGATCGAAGGGGCCAGCTTCTTTGATGAAAGCCTCTGTAACCGGGAAGGTGGTGTTGCTCACCACATGCACGTGGTAGCCGGTGAGGGAACCAGCGCCACTGAGGATGACGGCGTTCTGGATCTTTTCCCGCGCCACGGCCGTTTTCAGACCATCGAGGACGTCCGTATCGTATTTCAGCCGCACCACGACCACGCGGGTGAACTGGCCGGTCACCGTGTGAACCGCTGGCGCGGCGCCCACCTCTGCGCTCTCCCCTGGCGAACCTGAGGAAGCCGCCGGCGAAGCGGCTTGCAACCGGGCATTCGACACGGCGCACAAGGCGCCCGTGAGAACTAAGAAAGCGACTATCGGCTGATGAGTTCTTGTCTTCATGCTGTCTCCTGAACAGCTTCGACTTCGGCGCCGCCGACCGGAGAACGGCTCGTGACGGCGGCCAGCGTTTTCCCACCGCAGCGTGACGTCGTCTTTCACTCTTTCTGACCTCGGCGCGCACACAGACCGCAGCAGCGAGATATGGCGGCCCCAATCCACCCCTATGTCCTTTATAAAAGCTGCCGGCGTGAAGAACGGTCCCGCGACGAGTGATCTTCGACAAGGTGGAGGGTATCCACCCGCCTTGTGGCACACCCTTATCGCCCCGATCGCCCCCTCCGCAGTGCATGCGCCACCCGAGGGGGCTCAAGCCTTCAGAGACTCTTCAACGTCGATGCCCTGCTTCCCGCAAGATAGCGCGCAGTGTTCCTTCGGCCATGTCCCGCGCGTGGTGGGGAAGGGTAGCTTTGCGCCCGGCGACAGCGTGACGCCAGACTTCATGGCTGCCGGGGCCCTGCCGGTCGAAAACAAACCCGAAACTCCGGAGCCACCATGCGACTTCGCGGTACTTGAACCCTGCCAGGCGGCCCATCAGCGAATGCCCACGGGCACCAGGAGGTCCAGGGGGCCGCGCCCGAGTTTAGCGAGCGCGGCGGGCAGCGGATCGCCATGTTCCAGGCAGGATTCCACAATCTTGCGGGTCAGGCCTTGGGCAATTTCCACCGCTTCCGTCACGCTACGCCCCTCCGCCACCAAGCCCGGAACGTCCGGGCTGGTCGCGACATACCCACCTTCCTTCAGGGCTTCAATGCGCAGGCGGATGGTCACCTCGTCCACATCGGTCGCCCATCGCTGGCTTCGCGGAGGTCTTTTGCCCTTGGTGCGCATGGACCCTTTTCTCCTTGCGGACTGTCTGGATTCTAACATGCGAAGTCGGTCATGGCAGCGAATTTGACTTTCAATTCACCGTGTGTTCGTGATCAAACGAAACCTCGTGACGGTGAGCAGGTTTCAAAGCGAACGCTGTGCTACCGCTGGCTACCAAACCAACGGCACCAAGCGGTAACGGACCTGTTGCGCATACGCTCGGTAGCCTTCCAGTTCCTCCTGGAGAGTTTTGTCCTCAAGCGCCGTGCGCACGACGCTAAGGCCCGCCGTCAGCCCGGCGGGGATGAGCGCCCATAGCGAGCCGAGTATGAGCGGCGTGGCAAGCCCGAAGAGGATCATCCCAACGTAACCGGGATGGCGCACGTACCGGTAAGGCCCGTCGGAGACAACGCTGTGGCCCCGGTCTTTTTGGATACGCACCAGGGCTGAGAAGAACTTGTTCGACGCCATAGCCCACGTGACCAAAAAGCATCCCGGCATCGCGATCACCAAGCCGGCAATCGGGACTCCAAGCGGAACCTGCTGTGACCACCTGAAGCGCGCATCCAATCCCGCTACGATCAACGTTGCCAGCGGGCCGCAAACACCTACAAGGCTGCCGAGCGCTTTGTCCCACGTTTTGGCGCCGGCTTTTATCTCCGAGCGTTCTGCGATTAGCTCCGGGCTTTTCCGTATGAGAATGACCGCGTTGACGACAATCCAGCCCACGTACACACCGAGGAGTACCCATGCCATTATCCAATCCAGACGGCCCGCGGAGAGGAATAAGCTCACTGCTAGAATCAACAGGGAAACAACCAATTGCACTGCTCGTTTAAGAATGGCCCGGCTCACAGGTCCCTCCTTGCGTCAGGTGGGCGGAGAAGCCATCCACATTCTATCGGAAGCTATCGAGTTGTACGCGCAACTTGCGAGCAGCGTTGTAGATCGCTTCGCACGGAATGCGCTTGACATTTTGTCTAGCTTGACTAGTATGCAGGGAAATCGTCTGACAGCTTACGCTAGAACACCCTACGAACGTGGGGGCGAGACACGATGAGGATTGCCATCTCAATCGCGCAGAAAGAGAAGGCCAAAGGAACGAGTTCACCTTACTTCCAGGCATTGCTGGCGGTTGGCGCGAAGCCTGAAGAGCTGGCGCTGGTCACCGCCGCTGATTCGGCCCGGATCATAGCCGCCGACTTCGACGGGATCCTTCTTGCCGGGGGCGGCGACATTGACCCCTCACTGTATGGCGAGCAGACGAGGTGCTCGAGCGTCCACGTGGATCGCGCACGGGATGACTTTGAGCTCACGCTGCTCGAGCGCACGCTCGCACGCCGGCTGCCAATTCTCGGCATCTGTCGTGGAATTCAGATGATCAATGTGAAGTTTGGCGGGACGCTCTATCAGGATGTGAATGCCGAGGCTGCACTGGAGCGCGAACACCCGTTATCCGCGCGCCGTTCTGAAGCCGTTCACACCGTCACCTTGACGGATCCCGACTCACGGCTGGGAGAAGCATTTACCGGAAGCTGCCGAGTCAACAGTCTCCACCGCCAAGCGATCAAGCGGCTGGGTCGCGGCCTCAAGGCCACGGCCCATTCCGAAGACGGCTTAGTGGAGGCGGTGGAATCGGCGGACGACTACCCGTACTTACTGGCCGTCCAGTGGCACCCGGAGGAGATGCTGGAGCATCCCGAACAGCGCAAAATCCTTGAGGCGTTTGTCGCCGCGTGCCGCCCATTCGCCGCGCGACGAAGAGCCGGCGGGGAATAAGGCATTCCAGGCGATTCGTTAGAAACCCCTGGGAAAATCAACGAACTCGCCCGGCAAGAGAGGAATGCCGGGGTTTCCTGCGCTCAAGACCGGAATCCGAATTCGGGTTGACAGAAGCCTGCCTCTGGTAGTGGAATTCCCGCTACTGCAACGATACACTATGCAGGCGTAGGTGAGGCATTCAAGTCAGCGTCACTCTTTATCAGGATGCTGCAAAGCCTGTGAGGCTGTCATCCTGAGGAGCCGGGGGCGACGAAGGATCTCGTAAGTGGTTAATTGGCTTAAGAACGAAATTCCTCGCTTCGCCCTGCACCAGACGGTGCAGGGCTTCGCTCAGAATGACATTGGCGAAGGCTTCTTCAGCATCCTTTTAGGCCCTCGAGGTGGTCCATGTGCTTCAAAAAGTTTTTGGTCATGTCAGCCGTCGTACTTGGTCTGGTGCTAACAGACTGCACCACTCTGTTTTCACAGTCCAACAGCGAACTGCCCATCTATCAAGACCCGAGCCAACCCATCGCTAGGCGCGTAGAGGACTTGCTTGGGCGAATGACTCTGAAGGAGAAAGTCGGCCAGCTCAATATGCCCTGCGTGTACGTGGATGAGCTCGGGCGAGACATCGCGAGCAAGCGCGAGGCGTGCAGGAGATTCGCCGAGGGAACTTATACGGATGAGATCGGACCTGGCGGTGGCTTCTTCACGTTGGCGAATACCATTCTGCACGAAGGCGCGCGCCAGCAGGCCGAATACTTCAATCAACTTCAGGACATCGCCTTGAAGAAGACGCGCCTCAAGATCCCGCTCTTGCAGACGGAAGAGGGCACACACGGAGGAATGTTCTCGGGCGCCACGGTCTTCCCGGAAGGCCTGGCCATCGGCAGCGCCTGGGACACGGACTTGGTCAAGGATATCTACTCGGTGGCTGCCAAAGAAGCGAGAGCGGTCGGCATCCATCAACTATTTACGCTGGTGGTCGAACCGAACCGAGACCCGCGATTGGGGAGGAACGCGGAAGGGTACAGTGAAGATCCGTACTTGTGTTCCCGCATCGCGGAAAACATTGTTCGTGCCGCGCAGGGTGATAGCGTCTCCGCGAACGACAAGGTCGTGGCGGGGCTTTGTCATTACCCCGGTCAGAGCCAGCCGGTAAGCGGTCTGGAGCGCGGGGCGATGGAGATTTCCGAACGCGCGCTGAGAGAAGTGTTCCTGCCTCCCTGGGTGGCGGGCATCAAAAAGGCCGGCGCCCTGGGAGTGATGGCCACTTACCCCGAGATCGATGACGTTCCCACGCACGCCTCGGAGAAGATCCTCACCAAGATTCTGCGCGAGGAATTGGGATTCAAGGGCCTGGTCCTGGGTGAAGGCGGCGGTCTTGGAACGCTGGTCTATGAGGGCCTCGCGGCGACGGAGAAGGACACGGGCGCGCTGGCCTTGCAGGCGGGCGTGGATGTCGGCATCAGTTACGAACCCGCTTACATGAAACCGCTGATTGAAAACGTCGAGGAAGGAAGAGTCTCGATGGAGACCGTGGACCGGGCCGTGCGGCGGGTGCTGGAACAGAAATTCCGTTTGGGCCTCTTCGAGAATCCTTACGTCGATCCCGCTCGGGCGGTGCGCATACTGCATTCGAAGGAGCACCAGGATTTGGCGCGGCGGGCGGCGCGGGAAGGGATCGTATTGTTGAAGAATGAAAAGAATCTCTTGCCTTTGAACAAGAATCTGAAATCCATCGCGGTGATTGGCCCGAACGCGGATGAGCCCATGAATCAGCTCGGGGACTATACCGCCAGCAAGGTTCTGCAGCAGGTGGTAACGGTTCTGGAAGGGATCAAAGGCAAGGTCTCACCAGGGACCAGGGTTGTCTTCGCGAAAGGCTGCGAGGTAATGGGAAACGACAAGAGCGCGTTTGCCGAAGCCACGAAAGCAGCCAAGAACGCGGAGCTCGCCGTGGTGGTCGTAGGCGAGAAGCAAAGCAGGCATCCAGAGGAGGACGAGAAGGACAGGCCCACCGTCGGAGAAGGCTACGATGTGGCGAGCCTCGACTTGACCGGAGTCCAAGAAGACCTCATCAGGGCCGTTTATGAGACCGGTACGCCGACCGTGGTGGTCCTCATCAATGGCAGGCCGCTTTCGATCCGCTGGACGGCGGAGCATGTGCCGGCCATCATCGAAGCCTGGCAACCGGGTGAGCGCGGCGGCGAGGCGGTGGCGGACGTGCTTCTCGGCGATTACAGCCCCAGCGGACACTTGCCGATCACCATTCCGCGCCACGTCGGGCAGTTGCCGGTTTACTACAACCACAAACCCTCAAAAGACTTCTGGATCAAGCACGGCTGGGGGCTGCGTTATGTGGATATGCCAGCCACGCCTCTCTATGAATTTGGCTACGGACTTAGCTACACGACCTTCGAGTACAGTACCCTGCGCCTTGATCCGCAGGAAATCCGCCCGGCTGGCAATGCGCGTGTCAGCGTGGACGTGAAAAACGTAGGCAACCGCCAGAGCGAGGAGGTCGTCCAGCTCTATATCCATGATGTCGTCGGCACGGTCTCAACTCCGGTCAAGCAACTGCGAGGATTTCAGAGGGTGGCGCTTAGACCCGGCGAGACGAAGACTGTGACCTTCACGCTGACGCCGGAAGACCTGTCACTGCTCAACCGGGATATGCATTGGGTCGTCGAGCCGGGCGCCTTCGAGGTCATGGTGGGAAGCTCATCTGAAGACATCCGACTGAAAGGAACCCTTCAGGTGAAAGATGAGCCCGCTGCTCCGGTGAGACTCGAAACGACTTATCACTAGCCAAGCGCCCAGGGCTCGGGCTATCCTTACGCCTGACGTGCCGCTCTGCTGTCTGGAGTATGAGACTCGATGGGCGGCTCGACGCTTCTGCCCCGGATTCGACAGGGGCTCCGGAGCGGTGGAATCATGCCGACGAAAATCTATTTCATCAAAGGCGACATCACGGACCTGGCTGTGGACGCCATCGTGAACGCAGCCAACACTGACCTGACTTTGGATTCGGGCGTTGCCGGCGCCATCCGGCGAAAGGGCGGAGCGCGAATCCAAGAGGAGTGCGAGCGCCTGGCGCCCATCCGCCTGGGAGCGGCCACCGCCACCACGGGCGGCAACCTGAAAGCTTACTATGTGATCCACGCCGCCAGCATGCGTCCGGGCGAGCAGGCCACGGCTGATTCGGTCCGTCTCGCCACGCGCCAAAGCTTGCTGCGGGCCGAAGAAAAGACGATCAAAAGCCTCGCTTTCCCGGCTTTGGGGACGGGCGCCGCCGGGCTCGCAGTCGAGGAGTGCGCCGAGGTCATGCTCAAGGTCGTGCTGGAACACATCAAGATGCGGACCAGCCTGGAAAAGATCTGCTTCGTCCTTTACGACAACGCGACGCTCAAGGTGTTTGAAGAAACCTACCAGAGATTGACCGCGCGCCCTGTGCCCGGAGCAACCTAAAACGTCGGGTGGCGCATACATCGCGTTCTGGGCGATATGTGCGCTGCACGTCTGACCCCCGCATACATGGCGGATGACACCATGTATGATGGCATAAGGTTATCGGCTCCTCGACGGGGAGAGTAGACTGGCGATGGAAGAAGGAAGTCAGGAACTCAGAGCGAGGAGGAGCCGAGACATGCTGATTATAGGCTGTGATTTGCACA
>Ga0315280_10009087_pt1 | contig 12870 bp, 15 predicted proteins | sample YL17G06_40_MG_FD_203697 | JGI IMG/M metagenome (GOLD analysis project Ga0315280, IMG submission 203697) | Sediment microbial communities from Yellowstone Lake, YNP, Wyoming, USA - YL17G06_40 | ecosystem: Environmental > Aquatic > Freshwater > Lake > Sediment | place: USA: Wyoming | collected... | reverse complement strand
TCCTCGACTGAAGTCGGGAGATTCTCTGGCCATTCGAGGCGTCTTCATGGCTCACACACGACCAGAGTTCTGGGCAGTGTCAATACGGCCCCTGTCTCCCACTCATCGTTCCTCCTGGGAGCCCGTTTTGTTGAACTCTTCTCTACGCGGAGATTCACCAGCCCATCTGCGGGCATGGTATCATCAAGCGACACGCTCACTCCAAACACTATCAACGATCACATTTAAACATGAGAGATGAATGAACCTGCCTCCGCAATTCATCTCCGTGAATAAATTCAGGAGCATTCTTGCGCGGATATGGTAATCGAGCGAGGCGTCGGGGATAAACTTGTACTTGTAGCCACGCTACTACGGCCAAGCGTCGTTCGAATAGTTTCAGTAATGATTTTTGCCGCCGTGATGTTTGGGGATCGCGACCTGTGTCTCATGTCGATCCTTCCCGGAGAATGTAAACCGGCGGTAGCAGGGCATTGCACTTGCTCCTCAATGCTTTACGCTTCTCGTAGAAAAACCGGGAACTCTCTATGTTGTGCGCGGTGGTCTGCTTCGCCCTCAGGTTGGTTTTGTCACCGTGATCTCGATCGTTGAGACGTTTCGTACTTGTCCTTCCTCGCCCAGTTGCTCGGTTGCGATGGTGATGTTCTTCACGATGAAGCTTGCCTCTGCGTCGAGTCTCTAGGTACAAGCGAAGGTACTCGACTGCTTCTTCGCCTAGGAACGTGTCATAGTCATGGTACTTGCCCTTCGTTATCTCAGATTCCACATGGATGTGAACTGGAACAATGCCTCTCTCGAGGTCCTCGCGGACGTGTCGGTAGCGTAGACGGACTAAGGTCCCTTCTCTGAACCCTCCGAGCGCGAGCGCTGCGATGATGACTTTCTCTCGCAAATCGGCGATTCGACAAGGTGCTGCAATTCCTCGAGCTTGGGCGCTCGATCTTTGTAGACCACGCGCCTAGAGAGTGCGTATGGCAGTTTGATCTCTATGCCGTTGATTCTGTAGAAAGTCCTGATGTGTTTGGCGCATGTGTGAATCCGTCCAGGTGTGAGCCCTCGATCTTGAAGCATCGCAAGGTAGTCCTCTACGAGGCGAGTGTGTGTCTGGATCCGCGTTGGATTCGGCAGGCTGTCCTTCTCCTTTACGTCGGAGAGGATCCGGTCAGGCGAATTGCCCAACCAAGTGGAGAAGCGGCTGACGGTGTCAGCATAGGCATAGAAGCTCTGAAGACTGCCCGAGCGATATCGAAGGAAATATCGAGCGAGCGCAACCAAGCTCTCATTCTCGAGTACAAGCGGGATGAGGCGTGGTCGTTCGGATACGAGTGAGCGCACGATGTATTCGCCTAGGCCTCGTTGGCCGAGCGCTAGGATCCTCTGCAGAGGAAGCGTGACTGGCGTCTTGAGCTTGTAGCCTTTAGGCGAACGCTCCAGACAGAACGCACTACCTACAACCCGGCCAAGCTTCACGATCTCTTGCAGATCATCTACGGTAAGCAACCGCTGCTTCAGCATCGACTCCATCATCATTCTCCACTCGCCTCCAGATACGGCTAGACGTCCAGACGTCTATACGTACACCAATCGGAAGAGAAATATAAACCTATAGACGTAGGTACATCTAGATGGCTGGCGATAGACATGGCCAAGGTCACGCTGGTCCTACCTGACGATCTTCTAACGGAGCTCCGACACGCGGTGATTGAGAAATACGATGCCGAGAAAGGCGCGCTGAGCAAGGCCGTGGCTGAGGCTATTCGGTTGTGGCTGAAGCAGAGAGAGCCTCTGGCCAAGAAGCGGTAACTGTCAGCCAACTTTGCGCATCTCCAGAATCGCCTTCTTGAGGATCACTAGGCCTGTAGCGCGCGGCTTCGACTCGTTTGGAGGATCGGGCATGGCGAATCGCTCCCAGACTATGCGGACATGGTCCTGGTCCTCATAGTCGAGCCAGCCTACGCATTCACGCGTCCAAGGTCGATAGTGCGAGGCTTTCGAATCTCTGAAGAGCACATGGTCCCTATACTGCACGTAGACCACTGACCCGAGCGGGAGAGACCTCAGCCACAGTCACCTTTTGGCCAAGTGAACTCCGTTGGATTTGGATGGATGAAGCTCGATGAGCCCGTTGCGTATCATGGACTGGACCGTTGCAGCTCCGCCTACGATACGAGTGAAGGACGCTAGTTCCGCCCAGCCTTCGGCGTCAAGGTTCTCCCGCTTCCGTAGCCATTCTAGGCCAACTTGAGTGCGCTCGCCGAGAGGTGTCCCCCACATCAGGGGAACATTTCCACTTTGGGGTTCAGACCGAGAATTGTTCCCCGCATCTGGGGGACACACTAGAACCCGTCTCTTGTCGTTTGGATCCGTCTCTTGAGTGATCAAACTAGCAGTTTCCAAGCTCGGGAGTATCTCTTCCTCGAGTTTCTTCCGAGACAAAGATCTGCCATAGAATTCGCGGTATGCACACATGATCTCCTTGCGACTTGCAGACTGAACCTTATCCAGTAGAGGTTTGACCACTGACTCATAGATCTCGTAGACTTGAGGGGACAGGCCGAGCTCGTTGGGCTTCGCGATGAGGCTGTAAAGCAAGAAACCAGCTTCCACGTCTTCTCGGTTTGCCACAACGGTTCCAGGTACTCGTGTCTCTCTGTGACGCCAATTCAGCATTGCATGGGCTTTGATCAGACTCAGGATTCTTGGGAGATCTCGTTGGTGGCGCGGAGCGAGATGCGAGTGAGTTTGCTTGAATCTGTTGTATACCTCTTCCTGGTCTTCGACTATTACCTGTTTGATCTGGGCGGCTTGGATCGCTTCGACCCTCGCCCTCAACCATCTCCTGCGAGGATTAGAATCGACCCACTGCTTGAATCCTTCTCGGTCTCCTATCCTCGCGACTGCGAGCCGGAGGCTCTCATCGATCTTCTCTTGACCGGTCTCTGGTGAGAGGATGAAGACCCTAGTTCGTTCCTGGTCATCCAATGTCAATTTGGCAGCACAGAAGATGACAGTCGGGTAGCCTTCAATGACCACGTTCTTGGTTCGAAGTTCTCCTCTCCTTGACTTGTCCGTGATCTTGTGAAGCAGCTCCCGCTTGTCGTGACTGAGAAGCGACCTGAGCCGCTCAAGGAGCGTATAGTGAGGCTGATCGAGGAAGATCAGCAACTTCTGCCTCAAATTGACTCGGAGGACCTTCGCGTCTTTGTCCCATGTACCCGCATCATGGAAGAATGCTGTTGGAGAAGCTCGCGCAACGACAATTTGGATAGCTGACGGGAAGTAGGCTGCGACCTCGAGGGTGATGTAGCTTTTGCCTCCAGCTGACTCCCCTGACATTAGAACGTTAATCTGATCCTCGCTAGTGAAGGTGAGGATTCCCGCACAGGAAAGGATGAGTTTGGTCGGCTCGTCTTGGCGTATCGTGCTGCCAAGGATCTCGGCGATCTCTTCGAAAGTTGTAGGACGCACAGTTTCTATCAGACGAGCCAGGACTATGTCTTTCGGTTTGACGCCCAGCTTGGCTGCAAGTTCTGTATCGAACTTCGGATCTTCTTCATCCTTAGCAGTGAACGGCCCCAGTTCCAGGTTGCCGGCTCGATAGTAGCAGCCGATATCCGTGATACGCTGAACCACTTCGGGGGCGATTGATTCCAATTCACAGGGAATCTCTGCCTCGCTAGTCCTGTTGGGAGGTAACTCCGGAAGAAGCTCGATCTCATGGCCGGTATGAGATGAGCCATCATCATAGATCCATACTCGAGCGGCCTCTAGATAGTGGACAATCCTGCCAGGACAGTTGACGCATAGGCCTTGGCCGTGTCTCGGATCATCCGGTCCGCCAGCTATGAACGTGAAAGCAGAACGCTTTATCTGGACGGGGTGCTGATCATCCAAGTCGACTCACTTCTATGCATTGGAGTGAGTTGAGGTACGGAGGGGCTGTGCGTGTCTCGGGCCTGTGTTCCTCGGGCGCTTGCCGCTCCATTAGCCCTGAACTCATTTCTCCCTGACTTCACGCTTCGGCTCGTTCAGTGCCTCCGCATCTCAAATTGGGTACGAAGCTGGAGTTGTTGCTGGATGATTGCCAGACTCTTGAGCACCATATCGAGTTCGGCGTTCTCAGGATAGAGGACAGCCGCGAAGGAGTTCGGCATGATCTTCAGCTTCCTGCCGAGAGTGTCCACTATCTCCTTTGGTATCCAGACGATGTTCTGCTTCTCGGGCAGTGTGAGCTTGAACTCAACCACTTCCTATCGCCTTGCCTATGTATAGCTTAGGAATTCTTTATCTGGCTGTTGGTATACTTTAGCATAGGGATAGTATACTTTGTCTCCATACACGTTCCATATGTCCACGTCATCTTCGACCGAAAGAGTAGTGCAAGTGTTGAGGGAAGGTCCGCTTAGGTTCGGCGATGTCGTAACCAAGAGCCGACTGTCGAGACGAGGTGCGCACATAGCCATCCGCCGATTGATCGAGTGGGGGATCGTAATGCAGGCCAAGAACCGGGGCCCATACGAGCTGCACAGCGATCTACTCACTTCTGCCGACCTAGAGGCACTTACCATGGGCAAGGAGATTAGCAAAGTGGTATCTGGGCTGAAGGCTGAAGGAAAACGGATCTCGAAAATACGTGGAAGGAAGATCAGGCAGTCTGCACTAGCATCCTTCTTGATCACGAACTTCTCTTTGATGGCTGGCTACATGACATGGCTCTTCTTTGATACCAATCGTCGCGGGAATATCTCTGCTAGTGACGAGCTTCTGGAGAAAGCCATGCGAACGCACATCGAGTCGTGGGCGGGGATAATGAATTGCATATGCTTCGAGAACAGAGATGTGCTCCCTCAATCAGTGGCAACTGTATGGGAGCCATTTGCTGATCTTACCAACCAGAACTTCGCGCAATACCAGAGACTCTTGTTCGAGCACAGTGCGTAGGATTTGAGAGCGTATTCCGTAGCTCGGGCCCCAGATTCCGACTTTGAAATCTCCTCATCCAATCGCTATCCAGAGAACTCCGCCTCAGAACTGTCGACTACTCGATGATCAAGGTCCGGATCTTGCAGCTTGGAGCCGCTAGCATTGTCAATTCGCGTCTTGGCCTTGCCTGCTAGGCATGCTCTGAAGGCTCTACCCGTGAGGCCGGTCTCGAATACTTGAGTCTCAGAGTCATCCGCGGTAGCTATTGCTTTATCGAGGAATCCGCATGTACCTGTTGGAAGGAACGACTACGCCATTTTGTGATAGGTGCGGGAAGCCAGTCTCCGCAGATGCCCTGTTCTGCCCCGAGTGTGGGCGTAAGTTTCCAACTACCACTGCTCCTACTTCCCCGCCACCACCTCAACCTGCACCCACTGTCGGAGTCGTCATGGCCGAAGCAAAGAACCCCGGGCTAGCTGCGCTCTTGGCAGTCTTAGTTGGAGTCGGCATTTTCGGAATAGGCCACATCTATGTTGGGAGAATTGCAAGAGGTCTCGTGCTGGCGGTGATCAGCATAGTCCTTGATGTTGTCCTTGCAGCCACGCTTTTCTTGACATGGCCCTATTTCCTTGTCGGCATGTTGGGCGGTGCAACGGAAGCACTAGGTCTTGTACTCGCGGTAGATGTCTTGCTTGGCCTTGTCAGGTTGGTGCTCTGGGTTTGGCAGACCTACGATGCGTACAAACTCGCAAAGCAGTTCAATGCGCATGTCCAAGAGTATGGAAAGACACCGTGGTAACGGGGGAGCGCCTATGCCGTTTTGTGACGTATGCGGAAAACCGGTTTCAGCTGATGCTCTGTTCTGCCGCGAGTGTGGACGAAGACTCCAAGCGCCGACGCCGTCACCCCGGCTCGCCACTTTGTCTGGACCGAGGATGACAACGTCAAAGGACCGCAGATACAAGGCCGTTATCGTCGTCATGTTTATTGTAGCATTGGCATTGGGCTCAGCTCTTGGCTCCACCCTCAATCCGCAGGTCAAGACTGTGACATCGACCGCCGTCGTCACCAAGACCAATGAACTGGCAACTACGTGGACGCAAATCGTAACCACAACAGTGAGTATGGCTGGTACTGAGGTCACGACAACACAACTGACAGGCGACCGGGCCATCAAGCTGAGTCTTTCTCTCTACGAGAAGCGGGTGTCAACAGGTGCCTACCTTTCTTACAGTGTTTCAACAAACTGGGAGGGACTCTCTCTGGTGACAAATCTCAGAATCACTATCGCTAATCCGGATGGCAAGGTTGTCTTCGATGAAAAGATGACGACCTCAACTACTGGTATCGACAACGAGGATTGGGTCGTTCCAGCCGGCTCCAAGTTGGGCATCTACACACTGACGGTCGTGGCAAGCAAAGAAGGGTACATTTCGGCTCAGGCTAGCGACAGTTTCGAGGTCTACTAGTTCTCGAGCCGTTTAGAAGCTCTACAAACCCCTCAGAGACGTGAACCAGACGGAGAAGGAACTGCACGTTTGGGAATCACGCCACACGACATGCATAGAGAACCATCCCAAGAAGCACAACATAGGAGAGACGCACAAACCCAATCCTGAGAATTGTCAAAGTTTCATGGTTAGTTCCTATACTGTATTCTGTATGGGGTAATAGTGCTGATGGCTCCTACGGACACTGACTCATGCCTTCCCGACTCGACATACCGCTGCATGTCCATGGCCGCTAATCGTAATCTGGGGAGCCGTCATGGCGAGCGCTCGTGAACCCACGAGACCTGCAGCAAACATGATGCTGACGCGAGCGATCCGCAAGCGCGAACATCGAACCCAGACGAGCGCATATGGCAACTCCAAGCGAGCGCACACTTCCATAGAAAGCATTCACGCTAGCGCTCGGAAAAGCGCCGGGAGTACTATACCTCGAAACTTTAACAATAGATTGAGGATTGCTATGCTACTTCTTGCAGTTTCATTCTCCGCTGTTACATGTTTTGGTTTCTGTCAGCTGATGTTTCGTGACCTGCTGGCGCTCGATGTTTTGTCTTATGGGGCGTAGTCGCTTATGGGATAGCGCATACGGTCCATGGCTTCATTCTGCGTCGCGATTGCTCCGCATGCCTCAGTAGGTCTTCCATGGATTGTTGCGTGGAATGGCTCGTCGAGTGGATTCCCATGGGTTGGTCTATGGGAGATTTCGACGTTTTGGAGGAATGTTCCCCATATCTGGGGGACATATCCTTGGATTGGTATGTGAGAAAACGCCATATTGTTCAACGATATGGCGAAGATTCGTCTCCTATTGGCGTTACCGCATCACGAGTATGGAGCTCCCATCTGCGCTCTTGTTCCTGCCGCATACGTACAACAAGATTCGGGTAAGACCTAACAGAGACTGAACGCTATTGATACCATACACGTGGGGCCTCAGGAGGGTACCCGGTGTCGGTCGTTTCGGTCTCAGAGTTGAGGCGAGCGCTTCGGAACCAAACGCGCGATGTTGAAATCATGCGTTGCATAGGTCGCATGCGGTCCCCGAGCGTCTCCAACATCGCCGAAGAGCTCGGCATAGATAGGAAATCAGTCAGATACCACCTATACAAGCTCAAGGGCGAAGATTGCGTGAAGGATCGCTGGATCCGTGTGAAGACACTTCTTGGCACGAAGATCTTGTGCCACGAATGGCAGCTTACAGAGAAGGGCGAGCGTCTTCCGCGAGAAGGCGGACTGGTGTTTCCAGTGTTTCGACATGAAAGGTCGGACCTAATCTGGAATCCTAGAATACAGTCTAGCAAAGACGAGCCGTCCTTGCTCCTTATGACTGGGGGAGTGCGAAATAGTGAGGCCAACTACCGACGGGCCGCCCGGGCAGCTGACTTCCTTCACGCTTTCAGCCTAACACAAAGGGCAAGAAGCTCGCCGAGACGCCGCCAAGAAGCACATGACCGTTGATCAGGAAGGGTGTTGAGCAGCAGTGAAACAGATGATAACAGATGCCTAAGGGCAAGCGCCAACACACACGAACGGCGGGCACTTCTTTGCCTGCGGGGAGTATCAGGAAACTCGTTCTTCAGACCTCTGCGTTCATTATTGCTTATTCTTTCTTTGGCGTGGTTCTGCTCATCATTGAGAGCTATCTCAAGATACAAGTCTGGTGGGACGTAATTGCAGCACTTCCTCTCGGTCTTCTAGGGCCGCTCGTTATCGTTCGAAGGAAATTGGTGTCTGGTTTCCTTTTGACTCCGATCAAAGAGCCGACTGCTTTCCGTCTCTCTAGACTGTACATGGCCTTGGCCGCAGTCGCTTTTCTATCCCCATTTGGTTGGTTCTGCATCGCAGCCTTCTATGGGAGTTGGAATCCTGCGGAATTGGGATTTGCAACTTTGCTTGCATTCTATCTGCTCAAATTCGTGGACTACCAAGTCATAGTGGACCCCAGACTAAGAATAACTCACATCTACTCAGCGGTGTTCGTGTTCTTAGCTATAGGGCAGTTCATTCTCTTGATTCCCCTGTCTGAGTTCTGGCGCTTTCGCGATCTTGGCTCTGTTCTACCAGCCCTAGCCGCGTACACAATTCTCGTTCATGGATTCTGGATTCGGAGTGTGTACTACGAGAAACAGGAATGGATACGAGAGAACCATGCCAAGCTGTACTTCGAGATGCCCTATCGTGGAGCATACAATGTGGTGGCGGGAATCGTCCTCATGGTCTCTCTCTTCCTTGGTCTTCCCTCTGCCACTAGAACGTTGGAAACCACAACTATGACCGTTCTGTACGTCGCTTTGCTTCTCCTGATGGCTCGTCCATACCTCGGCCTCCTCATTCGGTATGGAAAGGAAACTGCTCTCCTGCGTATCGACAAGCGATACAGAGATCTGAGGCGGAAGACTGGCAAAGACTCGTGGGAGCAGGAAGTCGCCACTAAGTCTTTGCTGGCTCGGGTACTTCACGGTCTTGTGTATTCTCTGATAATTCTGTCAGTACTCGCAGTTGTGTATCTCGGGTACCTGTTTATTGCAACATGGAACTATCAGTATGTTCTTGGCGCTTCTCTGTGCGCGATTGGTATCTATCCTACTCAGAGTTACCGAATGGGTGCGCGTGCAACAAGGCTGAGAGAATTGGCGACGGTGTTTGCCGGCGCAACGAAAGACAGAGACGTTCGCGGTTTGGTCATGATCGTTCTGGCGATCTACGCTATCGCGGCTACCACGTTCGGCGCGGCCTTTCTTGTGCTCAGGCCATTCGGTATGGAGACCACAGTGCTGAATATCTTGGGAGTCGGCGTGACCAATGTTGCCCTCCTAGCGATTCTTTTTGTCACATCTCTCCTAGTTGTCCCTGCGTTTTCTGTGGCACTCTATGTTTCGCCCGACGTACCGGCAAAGAAATCGAACAAGATTCTCGGTCTGATGCTGGTTGTCACCTTTTTGCTACTTATTGCCTCGGTGAACTTGATTCTTTACTTCGTGATGACACCTGCGGTGGCGTCTCTTGCGAACGCCTTGGCGCTAGTGTTCTTCTGTTTCCTTGTGATCAAGGCAACAAGCTACCTTCGAAAGTGAGACATGCCCCACAGGCAGAATAGATCTTGTTCCAGGTAGAGTGACCTATTGAGGCCTCTCTGATGACGCCAAGGAATGCCATGGATTCGAGAGCCGGCTTGGGAGACTCGTGTTTTGCCAGGCCTCAGAAAATCAATATAGGCGGTTTGAGCCCCTGCGGCACCGATGAACAGTATCTCAGTCTGACTAGTAATGAATCTGAGACACTAAGGGGAGTGCAAAGTCAATCTTGTCGACCAAGCTGAGCATCTGCTCGGCAGTCTTCACAGCTCGTGACGCATCATCCCGAGAGACGGGTCTCAAGTCGTGAAGCCATTCATTTCGCGCCTGACGGACCTTCGAAATCTCTTGGTAGAGTTCAAAAGGAAGACGGTTGGTTAACGAGAGAATCTCGCTGAACACCGATGGCGTGAAGTCGCGACTCTTGATGAGTTTGTCTCTTCGATCACTGTTGATGAAAACGACTTCCGTACCAGCAACCTGTCTCAGTCGGTTCTCACCTACGTAGCGATTCCAAAGACGCTGCATAAGGTTCTCCGCAATTGTCCAGGCAGTCACAAGACAGAGGGCATAGTTGTGGTCTTCGTATGCCTTGCAGCTTCGAACATGAAGGTCAGCGAGAAACAGAGCGTCCGGATCTGGATGATGGAGTATGGTGCTCAGTAACCGAAACGATTCAGTCACCGTCTCTATTTTGACGATTACAGACCGATGAACGATTCGCCAGTCAAGCGTCGTCGGGATACCTTGCGCATAGGTGCTTGGGTAACGTGCCAGAGCCAAAGCAGCAACGCGATAGTCACCGAAGCTCATTCCTGTGTCGTCCAAAGACTTCAGCGAGATGAGATCCGAGGGAGAGACCACCATCTTCTCGAGAGCAAAATTCTGTAGGCGTGAGAGAGCCGTATAGAGACACGCAAGATGAGCATTGAGAACAGTAACTCTCTTGAGAATCACTGCAGCCACGGCGTCAAAGTCAGGTACGCCACTCTCGGGAAGGGCTCGGCCTAGCAGCCAGCTGGAGAAGTCGAAGACGAACATGCCCTCCCGCAGTACCTTGGCAGTAATACCCTCGGAAAGAGTCGTTCGATACACTTCTTCCCCGAGCTTACTGACATCTACGTCAGCTCCTACAATTGGGGCACTGCTGCCTACCCAAATCGTCGGCGAGTGGTAGTATGCCGCTGCGTTCGAAATCATAGTAACCCCTCAAGGACTGCGTGCGTCACTTTCCCGTGACTATGATCGTCGGCAAACTAGTGGAATAAGCTTTGGCTGCACCCCATCAACTCTCCCGCGGAGTCGCTGGCAAGCTGGTCTCCAGTTCTTGAGTCCGAGCAACTCGTCGCTAGCGGTTTGAGTCCCGATTGCGCATGATCAGTTGCGTCAGGATTCAGCTTGGTTTCTACGCTTCCAATTGATGAGGGAGAACTCCCACGGAAGCATCTTCGAGCGAGTCGTGTGGGGCGCATCTTAGGTCGTCGGACGACTGTATGGGAACCCTACGGTGCCAATGGAGGTACTGGATAATCACGGCTCATACGGATCCATTGAACCTAGACTGAACAGAGATCCGGCAATTGCGCCCAAAAGGTAGAACACAGTCCAGATCGAGAATGGCGTGACCAAAATGAATACGAGCCATCCGGCGAACAGACCTATGGGTACGCAGTGCAAGGAGGATTCTCTCGCTTCTCTTGCTCGTCTCGCCAGTGGCCCCAATATCGGGCCCATTCTTCTACTTCCATTTCTCCTGGTTGCATCTTCTGCGTATTCGAATATCTTTGTTTCGAGCTGAGCGAGACAGACAGGGACCGATGGGGAATCGAGTGGGGGCATGTATATCGCAAACTCCACGACTTTTCCCCACCAAAGGAATCGTGCAAAGCAGAAATAAATGCCGGCGATGATGACTCCTAGGAAGAATGACATTATTCCGGCAACAATGAGCATAGGGCTGTACTTTAGGAGCCTATCCCAAACCTCAACCCATGTGAAAACGGCTACGGCAAGTGTCAGGATGTAGACTTTGTAGCCGTTCATCAAAGAGTCATAATGGTGCAGAAGACCAATCCTTCGTTCTTGCTCAGAGCTTGACATCCTTTGATTCGGTCCATTTCGAAGCTACCGGCTATGCAACGTACATAAGACTTCTCGGGCTGCGCACTATCGCACGTAGAGCGAGGCGTTACATATGGATCCGTGGGGGTCCGGGTCCAGACGCCACTTTGCGCTCCAGACTGACCGTTTCCCGAGTCGACGAAATCGTCCGCTGACGGTTCGAGTCCCGGCGGCCGCGTTACACCAACGGTTACTTGCGCAAGCCTAGGAAATCCTTGAGAAAGTAACAGCCCATATGAAGCCAGAAGTGTCCTTGGAAGAGGATAGGGTCCGAACAGCTTCCAAGCATCCACCGAGAATTGAACTCCTGCCGCGAAATCTATGGCGCTAGTCTGCTCATGGTCCTGCAGCACCGGTCATAATGCCAAATGGCAAGATCAACCTCCTGAACCAACCACTTCAATTCCTCAGAAAGCTCACGTACGGCACGCAGGTATCGCTTGTAGTGAGCAATCGAGAATTCGCTCTTGTGTTCTTCATTGAAGACCTGTCGCCAACCGCGAAAGTCGATAACACAGTATTCGTCTGGGAATACTAGTGCAAGCACCGAAGAGGCGACAGCCACATTGACATAACGTAGGCTGCACAAGATTCTGACACGAAGTTCAAGCTCATATTCCTCATCGGAGTGCTCGATCGATAGCGCAGCCCCAGTAACAGTGCGTATGATCTTATCGTTGTTGATCCTAAGCCTGGACTGCAGCCTAGCATACTGCCCTCGTAGCTTCCACTTCAAGATCTCGTCGAACTCCGTCAAAGTCAAGAAGAATGGGTGCCGTGTTCTTTGCAGTCGCTTGAACCTAGCTACCAGCCGCATCATTTCAGGATAGTCAGGACTCGCCTCTCGCAGACTCTTTATCTGTGACACTGTGATCAATCGCATTCACCTCAAAGGCAGATGAGCTCCCTCTCTAAAGAGTCAACTGGACCTCCTCGTAGTAGGCCCTAGATTTCCGAATCAGTCCTGGTATGGAATACTCTGAGATTCTGCTTTCCAAATGTGGACTGAGCGCTGCACATGGTGCCTCTTCGTTTGAAGCCGGAATGCTGTTTGGCGAGCCAGAAGAATTCTACTGGGTAGGTTCGCGTCCCACCGGGCCCGCCATCTCTCTTGGGCTATTCGTGCAAGAGATGAATGAATCCGTGGAGGGCCGCCGCGGGCCGAGGAAATCGAGCTATACTTCTTCGAAGGCCTGCGCCAAATCAGAGATTATGTCCTCCGGGTCCTCTATGCCTAGTGA
>Ga0315280_10009086_pt1 | contig 12872 bp, 9 predicted proteins | sample YL17G06_40_MG_FD_203697 | JGI IMG/M metagenome (GOLD analysis project Ga0315280, IMG submission 203697) | Sediment microbial communities from Yellowstone Lake, YNP, Wyoming, USA - YL17G06_40 | ecosystem: Environmental > Aquatic > Freshwater > Lake > Sediment | place: USA: Wyoming | collected... | reverse complement strand
AAAACGCTCATGATATACAGGGAGCAGTGGGAGAATGCAAGGAGGATTTTCGTCAAGCCTAACGTTGTTTCGTCTGAACCGTATCCTACAACCACACATCCAGACGTGCTTGATTCGCTATTGAGTCTGTTTTCCGATCGAGAGGTAGTGGTCGGCGATGGACCCGCGGTGGACGCCGGAAGATCGGACAGAATCATGCAGAAGACGCCGCTGAAGGTGGTTTGCGATAAACATCACGTCAGCTTAGTGAACCTGTATTCAGGACCTATGAGAAGCGTGAGGAGTGAGAGAGGCTACGCAACCAGAGTGTCATCGATTCCTCTTTCATGTGACTTTGTTGTTTCCGTTCCTGTTCTAAAGGTCCACAATATGTGCGGTGTGAGCGGAGCTTTGAAGAACCAGTTTGGCTATCTCAGCAAGCTAGACAGAATTCTGATGCATGCGAAAATGAAGAGCCTCCACAAGGGCATTGCAGAAGTGAACGTCGCAATTCCCACGGATCTGTTTATCGTAGATGCAGCGCAAACCATGATCGGAGCGCAAGAGTGCAGACATGGAGGATGCCCAGCGGAATTAGGAGTCATGATTGCTGGATCTGATCCTGTGAGCTTGGACTGTTACGGTTTTGATCTCTTGGAGAAAGCAGAGCTTGTTCCGAGGACAAGAAGATCAGATGTGAAATACATCGATTTTGCATCAGATTACGGTGCGGGCAGCACACACTATGAATTGCGGAAGATCTAGCCAGCTTGCCTCATGAGCATCTTTCGAGCGTGCGATATCAAAAGAGCTAAGAGCTATGTTCATTCAACTCCATACAGCACTGAAGCAGTCCGTGGGGCGTTGGAAAAGCGCATGCTCGATGACGAGATCTGGCGGAATATTCTCCTCATGATTCTCTGCTATGTCTACATTGGAATTGTGATCTTTGCTGCGGGCAAAATGAGGCGCTTTGCGTTTTCGCAGAAAGCCTCACGTAGATTCCTGCACGCAATGATTGGCAATCTGGCTTTCATAATACCGTTTTTCACCTCGAGCCTGTATCCTGTCGCGGTTGCGGCTCCATTTGTCCTCGTCACTTTTCTGGCAACGCCTTACTCGCCATCCCGAATATTGAGTCAAAAGGTCAAAGAGCTTGTGGCCATTACCGAAAAAGGCCATCACACAGGACTTGTCTTGTATTCCATATCCTACACGTTATTGGCCTTCTTCTCAGCCTCCAATCCATATGTTATAGCGGCAGGTGTCCTGCCCATGGCCTACGGGGACAGTGCCGCTTCGCTTGTCGGCGAGAAATACGGAAAGAGGAAATACAAGACCGTTGCAGACAAAAGCCTTGAAGGGTCGCTGGCGATGTTTTCTGTCAGCCTTCTAAGCCTGATTGCTGGTCTAGTCTTCTTCTCCGCGTTTTATCCCGTGCCTATTCTGAAACATGTGTTCTCCGCGATAGCGACAGCCGGTGTGGCCACGGTTGCTGAAGGGTTCTCGCCTTTAGGGTTTGACAATCTGACGGTGCCGCTTCTTGGTGCCGCGGTCTTCTCTCTAGTGAGCGCGGGGTTCTGAAGTTATGGTACTGTTGATTATTGACGGCTTGGATGCTTCTGGGAAGAGTACCCAAGCGATCTCGCTTGGCGACTTCCTTCATGAGAAATGTGGCAAAACTGTTCTCATACGTCTCCATCCTTCAAGCGACAATTTTCACGGAGAGAGAGCCAAATGCTTCCTCTACCAGAGTGGAAGGAATGCGCATTTCGCGGCGGCGTTTTTCTACATGGTGGACGTCATTCGCTCCATTCTGCTGTACTCATGGAGAGACTATGATTACGTGATCTTCATCCGATATCTCATGGGAACAGCCTATCTTCCCTCCCCGCTTCATTTGATCTCTTATCATTTCTTTGCCTCTATCGTTCCCACATCAGACTTGATGTTTTTCCTTGACGTTGCTCCAGAAGAGGCTTTGAAGAGGATTCGAGAAACACGCACCAGACGAGAGATGTTTGAGAATCTGGACGAGCTTAAAGAAACTAGACAAAAAGCGCTTACCTTGGCTCAGATTGGCGGTTGGACAATCATAGATGCAAACCAAGCTGAAGAGAGAGTTGGACAAGCAATCACCCTGCACCTGCCCTGCCGACAACAGTTACAACAAGCCTTAGATGCCACAGAATCAAACGAGATTGCATGAGGAGTGGATATAGGCAGATGCAGAAGACGGAAGAATTCAGGAAATATCTCAAGAGAAGAGGCAAGAAGGATCATGTTGTTAACGGCTTAATCGAACGCTGTGGGATGTTCGAAGACTTTCTCCACGCAAGACAGAAGCCCAGCATTGATGATGCTGAAAAGGAAGACATCATGGATTTTCTCGACGAAATCAAAGGTCAGAAGGCAGACGTGAACAACCATTTGCGGGCCATTGGCTTGTACTTCAAGTTCGTATCAAAATCAGAATTGAGTGCACTGGCAAGCCGTCTGCGTGGACAGAGAATATCTTCAGCCAAGAAGTCGTTTGCGTTGAAGGATTTCAGAGGAGTCAGCAAGAAACTCGTCGCGGCGTTGGCGAAGGAGGGAGTAACGAATGCCGACAAAATGCTTGAAGAAGGAAAAACTCCGAGCGGCAGGCGAACGCTCTCTGGCAAAACAGGAGTGCCGGAAGAGACAATACTGGAAATTGTGAAGCTTTCGGATCTGTCACGCATCGAGGGCGTCAAAAGCATTCGAGCTCGCCTGTATTATGATGCAGGCGTGGACACGGTAGAAAAGATGGCGAAGTGGAACCCTGAAGAGCTTCGCGCTTACATGATAGAGTTCGTGAAGAAGTCGGGCTTCAAAGGAACACCTCCGTTGCCTAAGGAAGTCAAATACGCTATCGAAACGGCCAGAAAGCTACCGAAGCTTTTGGAATACTAGGACTATCCATAGCTGCCCTCTATGATCAGCGATGTTGTCCAAACCCGTAGCTCTGAGACGCTCACCATTCTTGGAAAATTACCTGAACTAGCCTGCGCTCATTCGCAAGGATTATATCTTGTCCTCACGAGTTCTGAGTGGTGGCGCGTTTGGGCTCACTGGACTTCATGCTTCTGGCGATAAGCTCTCTGATCGCCGTCATGGAACCGTTCAGCACGGCGGCTCTCTACGCGACATTAACGAAGGATATGAATCTAGAGAAGAAGCGCAGAATCATCAGAAGATCAATGACAACATCATTTGTCGTGCTGGCATTGTTTGCTTTCACGGGTCACCTCATCTTTCAGGTGTTCGGCATCACAATTCCAGCATTCCAAATCGCAGGCGGCATCCTGTTAATCTGGGTGGCCATCGACATGTTGAACCCTAAGGAAAGTCAGACATTGCCTGCAAAAGACGAGGGCATCGCAATCGTGCCGCTGGCATTTCCGCTCACGTCTGGACCCGGTTCGATAACGACTGTAATCCTCCTCGTTTCTCGAGCGGGCAGCATCTACGAAACACTGTTCGTTCCTGTTGGAATATTCGTGGGAGTCATGCTGTCTTATGTGGCGATGACCTTCTCTTCTGGACTGTTCAAGCGCTTCGGCGATGACGGGCTTCGAGTGGTCACAGCCCTCATGGCGATAATCGTGCTGGCAATCGCGGTCCAGTTCATACTGGACGGCGCAGCAGGAGCGGTAAGACAATTCGCAGCCATTAGCTAGAAAGACGAAGCCACAGCGGACAATGCGCTAGATTTCGAAGGCCAGCTCGGTGCCCACGAAGCAGTCACGCACCACATCCGGTCCAAACCTGCTTCTCAGCTGATCGATGGCATTTCTTCCTGTGCAGTGGTTCAGATAGAGCAACGGAGTTCCATACGTCTTTTCGAGAACGTTTCCAACGTGTTCAACGTCTTCTCTGGAGTATTCTATCATGTGAGTGCCGCCGATGACGGCTTGGATTTTTTGGCCGAATAGCTGCGTAGCCTTCGCGCAAGTGTTCAGCAGTCCTGCATGGCAGCATCCAGTCACGATCACCAACCCGTCCTTCACCTGCAGAACCAGCGACAAATCATCAACAACAGGATCCCACACGTGTTTTCCATCCACCTTGTGGAACGCACCGCTTACTATCCCAGGCTTCTCTGGCCGTTCTACAACCGGTATCTCCCCAGTCGTAAAGAGCTTCGGCAGAACCTCCACTGAATCCTTCGTCAACTGGAATTCAGTTTTCTCGGCAAGCTTCGTGCTTAGCTTCGGCAACCCCAAGCGAATGCGGAATATCGAGAGCTTCATTGACTTTGGTTCGAGAGCGTCTGGATGGGCGACGATTGGGAGCCGTGTGTTGGTGGTTCTTGCTTTGAGGAAGTATGCGAGTCCGTCGGTGTGGTCCCTGTGGCCATGTGAAAGCACGAGTCTCTCAATCTTGTCAACGTCGATTCCCAGTACGTGGATGTTGTGCATCAGTTTGCGGCCTCTCCAGCCTACGTCGAAAAGTATCTCTCTGCCGTCTATAGTTATGCTGTAGGAGGAGCCATGTCCGCCCCTAAGGTTTCTGTCTGGCGGGGCCACGTTGTTGTAGACGTTCACGATCTTGGCGTCCACGCTGTCTCCTCACAAAGCATTTGCTAGGTTCACGTATATTAGAAATGCGATATACTGCACTTGATCAACCGAGTTGTCATTAATCTTATTCTGAGTGTTTACCAGATCTTGTCGACTTTTAGGTGGGTGAGGTAGCCTGTGGCGCCGTACAGTGGGAGGGAAAGGGTTTTGGCTATTCCTCCGATGGCCGGTGGGAAGCCTGCGAACAGCAGGAATCCGCAGAGAAGCAGGAAAGAGGCGTATACGGCTAGTGACTTGAAGTTGTGGAAGTCTTCGGCGGTCTTCCAGCCTAGGTGGATGCCGGAGAATAAGGCCCAAAGGATTAGTGGCGCAAACAGCAGGAGGGCGTATTTCTTGTGCCAAGGCAAGCTTTCGGTGGCTTTGTTCTTCTCCCTTCTGAAGATGGAGGGAAGGTCTGGAACGAAGCTGCTGTAGAGGAAGACAGTTTGTGCACAGAAGACGAAGATTAGGGCGTTGTCTCCTAGGAAGAGAATGTTGGTGGCGACGTGGAAGAGGCTTGCAGGCAGAATTATCCACTTGAAGGCTTTGACCGCCAGATGAACGTGTTCTGAGGTTTCGACCTCCATCCTCCAGAGGGGAAGATTCGCTCTGACTCTCTATGAACCAACCTCAACCAGTTGCATCTGTGCCTTGAGCGACGAACGATCCAATTGATTGGCGATGAGAAGACAGCGGATGTAGGTCCGGTCTAGAAGAGGTATTCATGGAGGACCCAGCAACCACACACGGAGTGTGCGCTATTCTTATCAGCTTCAAACGCTATGCCTAATCGTGGATGGATTCGAGATGAGTATTGAAGACTTTCAGTATGGAGTGTGTGGGGTCTACTGTGGCCAATGCCCAAGCGGTAACGGAAGGGTGAAGATGATGGCTGGGGAGTTGAAGAGGCTTGTTGACACTGTTCGCTACGGCTGGGTCAAGGAAGTGGTCAAGTCGTTTGACTTCGACGAGTTCAGGAAAGGCTTGGAGTGGTTTTCCAGTGCGCAATGCCCTATGTGTCTGAAGGGCGGAGGGGCACCCTGCGAGAACAAGAAATGTGCACCCAAGAAAGGCCTCCAAAGCTGCCTCCAATGCAACGACTACCTGACATGCAAGAACACTGAATACCACAGAGATTTCTATCCATTTGTAGTTGAAAGCCACAACCGCGTCAAGCAAGTAGGGCTTCAAAAGCATCTTGAGGAGGAAGAGGAGAGAGCCAGAGCTGGCGTAAACCTGATGGGGCATCTGGAGCGGAGATGCTGCAAAGCCGTCAAACTCGAAGACAAATAGAAAAGTTTCTTGTTGTGCAAATTGCGATCTGGTAGACGTTCGCGCTGACTGGACAGGGTGGGGGATGGAGGTTGAAGCAGGAATTGAGCTTCAAGGAGTATGAGAAGAGAATCGATGCTGAAGGGCTTGTGTGGGAAAAGAAGCAGCAACCGGAGAAGGCGCTCGAAGCATACGACCTGCTGATGCATGAGATCGAGAACGCGCGTCCGGAGGCACCGCAGGAAGTGAAGGAAAAGGATGCCATTGTCTCGTATTTGATGCTCAGGAAGGCTGGGATTCTGATGGAGGCTGAGAAGATCGGAGAAGCCGAGGTGCTTATGCGTGGGTCAGTTGAGCTTGCTGAAAGGTCAGGCAATGCTACAGTTGTTGGTAGGTCCAAGCTGGGACTTGGCGTCTACTATGGCAGTACAGGCAAGGTCGAGGAAGCGGAGAAGCTTTTGGCAGATGCTTTGGAAATGTTCAGTGGGAAGAGTGACTATGATAGCCAGCAGGGAGCTGGGTGGTGTCTTCTCAATCTTGGTGGCCTGCAACTGAAGAAATCCAACCTGAAAGAGGCTGAAGAGAAACTGACCAAAGCGATTGAGCTGCTGAAGAAGATAGAGAACTGGGTGGGAGTTGGCACGGCCTATGAGATGATGGCCAAAGCAAGCAAAGCCAAAAACGACCACAAATCGGCCAAAGAAAACCTGCTCAAAGCCATCGAGTTCTATAAAAAGGAAGGAATGAACGAAAAAGCCGACCTGCTCAGAAACGAACTGAAGACACTCTAGGCCCTGCATTGCGTTTATAGCGATTTGCAGTAGTCTTATTAGTACGACTGACCCTTAGATTGTTTTGGGGGAGGGCCCATGAAGAGGCAGTTTTTGGCATTTTGGGTCATCTGTTTTACATCGGTCAGCCTTCTTGCTGGATTGAGGGTTAGAGGCGTGGTTTCTTCTAGTTCCGGTGGTTTGTCTTCTGCTGATGAATCTGGAACAGCGTTGTCGGATACTCTTTCAGAAAACAGTGGCCGTAGCGGATCTGTCGGCGCATCGGCGTCTCTTGGACTTGGACTTGGGAATCGGGGGATTCCGTCGGTGTCTGAGTGGACAAGAGTGGCCAAGGCTGATGGGTGCTTTGCCGAGCTGGTGGTGGGCGTGAAGGGAGAGCTCTCTGACAGCTTAGAGGGACTGCAGGGAATGGTTGAGGGAATAAAGGGACAAGTGAACCGCAGAATCTTGAGTGAAGGCAACGCTGGAAGCTTCTCTGTGAAAATCCCGTTCAGCAGCGTTTCCACCTTCATTGACAAATTGTCCGCGTCAGGTTTCTGCAGGTACGTTGAACCGAACTGGAAGGTGAAGGCGGATTTTGTTCCCAATGATCCTTCATGGCCCGTGCAGTGGGGTCCCCAGAAAATTCAGGCTGATTTTGCGTGGAACACGACGGTTGGCAACCGGTCAGTGTTGGTGGCAGTAATTGACACGGGCATAAACTACATGCATTCTGATCTAGCAGCCAACTACGTGCCGCTTGGCTACGACTGGGTGAACAACGACACAGACCCTATGGACGACCACGGACACGGCACGCACTGCGCAGGCATCATCGCCGCTGCCATAAACAATCTGCAGGGCATCGCTGGTTTGGCTCAGGTGAGGATAATGGCTGAGAAAGGATTGGATTTCGAGGGAAGCGGGTATGATGATGACTTGGCGCAGGCTATAGTGCATGCGGTTGATCAGGGAGCACGGATTCTGAGCAACAGTTGGGGATCAGACGGTTCGAGCCAGCTGATTGAGGACGCTATCCATTATGCTTGCAGTCGCGGAGTTTTGGTGGTTGCGGCGGCGGGGAACACGGGCACAAGCCGACCCCATTATCCAGCCGCCTACGATGACGTCGTGGCGGTGACTGCTACCGATTTTGAGGACCATTTCGCTTCCTTCACGAGCTTCGGGGATTGGGTTGAACTGGCAGCGCCTGGTGTCAATATTTACTCCACATATTCGTCGGGTTACCGGTCTATGAGTGGAACTTCCATGGCTTGTCCCCACGTCGTCGGCGTGGCCGCCCTCATATTGAGCCAGCACCCCAACATGACCGAGACTCAATTGAGAACGGCCCTTCGCTTCGCCACGGACGACCTCGGCGACCCGGGATTCGACGTTTTCTACGGTTATGGAAGGATTAACGCAAGGAAGGCTGTGGAAGCGTTGCCTCTGAACTGTGGCCTCGTTCTCTGGAATTCGTCCAAGCCGCTTTTCTTGGAACCAGACAGCTTGGGATTGATAAACGCCACAGTCTACAACTTCGCCATGAGAGCCATCGATGGAGTGACGGTTCAGCTTCTGGCCAACGACAGCTTGGTCAGCGAACAGGTTATTCCGCATCTGGAAAGCGACTCTTTTGGAGGAGTCACGTTGCATTGGATTCCACACTCAGCGGGAAGCTACAGCCTCACTGTATGGGTTCTTCCAGTTGAAGGGGAGACGGATTTGAGATTTCATGCTGCGTCGGGCTACATTCATGTTGGTATTCCGCTCAGGATAGCTGCCCTCGATTCTTCGGGAACAGCTTACACAGAGTACGCAAAAAGTACGTGGGATAAGCTCAACACAGAATGGTCGGAGTTTGGAGATACGATGATATACATAGAGTATGACAGCTTGGCCAAACGTAACATCACTTTGCAGGAAATCGAGGCCACGAATGCTGATGCTCTAATTATTGCGTCCGCATGGATGCGCGAATACACCGATCAGGAAATCGCAGCCATCACTCAATACGTGCAGCAAGGGCATGGATTCATCATCACCGGCCCGACGTTTAGCAGCAACAGCGTGCCGAACAACAACAAGTTTGCGTCGCTATTCGGACTGAGCAGAGAAGAGTACTGGGAAACCACGTGGGCAAGGGATGTTTTGACCGCCACCGAACCGACGCACCCGCTCTTCAACGGAGTGAGTTTGCCTTTCAACATTTCTGATTTGTTGATTTCGACGTGTGTTCCGGAGGATGGCGCGTGGGACGCAGATGAGTTGTGGGGAGGAGCATACGTGGGCGAGGGACAGAATCATTCGGCTTCAATCATCACGTACAGAGGTCTGGTCTACTTTTCGATGAATCTTGAAAACGTTGGCTTCTGGGATCCAGGAGTATCGTCCGAGAACAGCCTGCAGCTTCTCTACAATGCCATGACGTGGTCCAAGTTCCAGCCACCTCAGCACGAATTGATCGCTTTGGTGAGCGCCCCGGAATTCCTGCTACCAGCGGAAACGGTGAACATCACGGCAACGGTTCAGAATCTGGGATTGAGCGACGAATCCGATGTTGGTTTCCACATATTGGTGAACGGGAGCAGCGTTTACTCTGGAACGATACCTGTTCTGGCGAGTGACTCTAGTTATGTGTTCTCGCGCGTGTGGTCGCCTAGCTTTGCTGGTTTCTACAACGTGACTGTTTCTGTTGATCCGGCTGCTGGAGAAGACAACCTGTGGAACAACAAGGTCTGTACATGGGCTAGCGTGATGACTCCACCAAAGGTCTTGCTGGTCGCAGATAACGACGAGTACGAGGATGTTAACGGCGTCCAAAGAACAAGTCTTAACGAGTTGAAGGCGGCCCTCGACGCTTGCAGGGCTGAATACTACGTTTGGGAGGAGAAGGCCAAGGGTTCGCCTCCGCTCAGGTTGTTAACGCAGGTTGAGCTTGTGGTTTGGACTGTTGGAGAAGCAGGTGAAGTTATCAGAGTCAGCGACATTGACGCTTCGAAACTTGTCACGTACATGAAGCAGGGAGGCAAGTTGTTCATTGATGCCGACATGACGGCGGATCGCCACCAACACGACACACAATTCCTCACTTACGTGCTTCACTGCAATTCGATTGGACGATTCGCTCACCCGCTGCTTCTGGGCGGCACGGAAGGGCTTGAGACCGTCGTGAGGAATCATCCTGTGACGTTCGGATTGCCGGAGGAGATCCAATGGGAAGTCTTGCCGATCGTCGTTGAGGGTGTCGAACCAGCTCACGGTGGGGTACGCGTGCTCGATTATCTGGACAATTTTGAGCCGCCTCCTTCTCCCGAATGGGGGATTTTGCCGGACAAGCCGGTGATATCGTGGAATGCCATGATTGTTTCCGAGGACAATGGACATGGTTCGACAGTGTTCTGTCCGTTTCCGTTGTTCGCTCTTCCAGAGGCGGTTCGAACGAGGATTGTCAGGAACTCGTTGCACTGGCTTCTTCCAAAAGACCATGAGCTGGCAGTGTCGTTCACGCCCTTCAAGAATGATTTCCATGAACAGAACCGTCAAACACACATTAACATCAACGTCCGCAACTGGGGGCTGTGCAACGAAACAGATGTGGCAGTCCAACTTAGGGTCAACGGAGAAGTCTTAGACAACAGCGTTGTCGGACTGCTGCCTTCGGGTTCTGTCTATTCGTACTCGCATGCTTGGAACCCGACTGTGGTGGGAGACTACAACGTTACGGTGCAGGTTGCGGCAGGTGAGGGTGGTGACCCGGATGATGACTGGTTCAGTCAGACAGTGAAGGTGAGGAATCTGGTGGTTCTTGTCTTGTCTGACCATCACCATGAGATGGAAGTGGTAACGCCCGTTCTTGATTCAATCCACGTGGGATTTCACATCTACTATTTCAACAAGTATTATGGCTACACAGCGAATCAGAGTTTTCTGTCAGATTACAGAGCAGTGATTTGGAGCAAATCCAACAGGAAGACAAACCAAACCGAACACGACGTCATAAGCCAGTACGTTGATGCAGGGGGAAGCCTGGTGGTTACTGATGTGCCGTTGATATACGGGGTTACCGAGTCGAACTGGCTGGGTTTTCACCCGATCACTGAGGCGAACGTTGATTCTCTGATGGCAGACATTCTTCGCGTAAGCTGCACGGGCGCTTTGTACCTCTTTGACCCAGAAGACCACATATTGTGTCCAGCGAATTCGTCGCACCCGATATTAGATGGGCTTTGCGGGACCTTTCCAGTCGGCCACAATCTGACCGGCATGAGTCCGTATTACGAGAACGTCACAGCCATCGCGTCGAGAGGTGCCGTTCTGGTGGCAAATTGGATTTCGCCGAAATTCGGTTGCCGCGCGCGCACAGGTTATCCCGCGCACAAGGTGGTGGCCACCGAGGTTGGCTTGGGTAAGGTCGTGTACTGGGGAGGCCAAGGCCAGATTGAGTGGACGCAGAACGAGGAGTGCCGAGCAGTCTTTGAGAATCTGATAACGTGGTTTGAGTATGGCGAATTCCACGATCTGAAGGTTATGGCAGACGTGCCAGCTCTGGTGGAGCCTGGTGAAAGGGTTCAAATAGGGGTTGATGTCTGCAACTTGGGCTATTATGATGAACTCGCCATAGGCGTTCACTTGGCGATAGACGGTTTGGATGTGGCTCTGTTTCCGATTTCTGTGGTACAGAGGAGGTCAAACGTGACAGTGGCTTACGATTGGACGCCTTCTCAGGAAAAAACCTATAACATAACAGCGTATGTGCCCGTCTTCCCAGAGGAGATCAACGCTACAAACAACGTCTACAGCTATTTCTGTGACGTGAGAGTTTTGCCCTATGTCTCTGTCTCTACTCTGGCCAGCATTGACGTCGGTGAACAGTTCTCCATAAACATCACGATAAGGAACTCATGCAACGTGACTGGATGGCAACTGGAAATGTATTATCGAAGCTATGCTTTGAATGTCACATCGATTCAGGAGGGCGCTTTCTTGAGTTCGGTTGGGTCCACGAGTTTTCAAATACTCTACGCAAACGACAAATACAATGCAACGCACGGCCGACTGTATCTTGCCTGCTCATTGACAGACTCGCACCGGAGTGTCAGTGGGTCGGGAATCCTCGTCACGACAGCTGGGCGAAGCTTGGGTGGAGGAATGTGCCGATTGACGCTTAGCAACACGCACTTGACTACAGTTGATGTTGAAGAGTGTGCTCACCGGGTGGAAAGCTGTTGCGTAGTGGTGGGTGTTTTGGGAGATGTTGACGGAGATGCCGACGTGGACATTCTGGACGTTGTCAAGGTAACTGCGATCTACGGAGTCAGACTTGGCAATGTTCTCTACGACGCGCACAGCGATATAAATGGGGACGGGGCGGTGACAATACTTGACTTGGTTCTCTGCACAGCAAACTACGGCACTAGCTGAACGCGACTCTCCCCGAATTGACATAAGCGTTCTTGACAAATACTTACCGACTCGTGCGGCGGGTACATTCGCGTATGCAAAGCCAGAGCACAACTTTTCGTTAAACACGGTGTGGTGCGGTCGCCGGGGCTCGAACCCGGGATCGCAAGCTTGGAAGGCTTGTGTCCTAACCAGCTAGACGACGACCGCCCTTCCTTTTGATAAAAGAGGCTATGATTATTAAGATTTAGGTCAATGCGTCTTGGATCATTCTATTAGTCTGTTCTAACTAGGGGCACTCTGCACGGCACCTGCTACCTATTATCCGGTAGTGCTCAAAAGGCTGGATTGGACACAGTTGCATCTTACGGAAAACCTGTCAACACTTCAGCCAATGACCCGTTGACACATGTGTACATCGTAGCTAGGGCCATCTAGCAGCACGTATTTCCCTGATTTTCTTTCTACGAGGCTTCAGAAGAAATCCAGACAGCACGAAGCACGACTAGGTCTTTGTTAGTATTTTTGGTTCTTTCCATTCTTCTCTCAGGATGCTGTAGAGACAATCGTCACACCATTTTCCTCGATTGAAACCACTCTTTCGAATTATCCCTTCTTTCGTGAACCCAACCTTTTCAAGAACCCTCTGAGAAGCGATATTACTCACATCAGTAGTGGCTTGAACACGCACCAGTTCTCTTGAAAGGAACAAATAGTCAACCATAATCAGTATAGCCTCAGTACCGTAGCCTTTTCCTCTTTCACTTTGAACGAGATAATAGTATATTTCTAAGAGTTTTCCGAACATAAAGTGACCTATCTCCCCGATTTTCGTACCATCTTTCTTCTCTATAAAGAACCATTT
>Ga0315280_10009084_pt1 | contig 12873 bp, 15 predicted proteins | sample YL17G06_40_MG_FD_203697 | JGI IMG/M metagenome (GOLD analysis project Ga0315280, IMG submission 203697) | Sediment microbial communities from Yellowstone Lake, YNP, Wyoming, USA - YL17G06_40 | ecosystem: Environmental > Aquatic > Freshwater > Lake > Sediment | place: USA: Wyoming | collected... | reverse complement strand
ACTCCACTGGATCGGCGGGCTGGTCGGGAAGGGTTTTCAGCTTCTGGTTGGCGTAGCACATCAGTGCCGGATGGAGCTTGTAGAAGAGACGGCATTCGTCGTGCGATAGCTGCATGGTAGTTATCGACCTTGGCGTCTCGCCCTCATCTGTTCGACAATGTAGAACACGGCCGGGCAGGAAAGAGTGTTCCCCGCATGGAGGTAAGTCCGGCTGGAAAAGCCTTTCTTCTGCGTGTGGGGATACTCGGCACAGTCCCGAGGACGCACCTCGTAGATTCTGCAACGGTTGTCCTCGCCCAGGAAAGGGCAAGGCAAGCTCTTCAGGTGGAGATCGCCCTCCTCTTCCGCCTGCAAGTATTGCGCCTTGAAGTCATTGGCCGTCATCCCCAAGTGGTTTGCGACGCGTCGAACGTCATCCTTGCGGAACAGCGGCGAGACGGTCTTGCAGCAGTTGGCACATTGGGTGCAGTCGATGATCGAGAACACTTCCTCGTGCAGTTGCCGGGCGGCCCGATCCACTGGGCGCTCGTCCCTCATCTTCAGCCTGTGGAGGAAAGCGAAGTTACGCTCCTCGTGCCGGCGAGCGTTCTGCTTCCAGTCGTTCAGGATGGCTTGCATGTCCATGACCGGCTGTCATGTTCTCAGTTGCTTGTTCACCTTGTCTGCGTCGAATGCCTCCGGGTCGAACTTGCCGCCGACCCATTCCAGCATTTCGTCATGCTTTTTGTGCCTGGGATTCTGGATGGCGTTCAGGAAATCCACGTACCCCCAAACACCACCGCAATCCTCGGGCGGGCACGCTCTCGCCCCATCAATGCAGCAGGGGTACTTGACCTTCGGTTCGGCCGCCACGGTCTTCTCGATCTGGATCGTGTGCTCCCAGTTGTCACCCATGTCGTACACGTAGGTGAAATTCCTGTGCCCGACCTGTACGATGTGGCTCAGCTTCATCTTCCGGTCGCTCAACACATCGTCAAGGAGTTGCGGATCGCTATAGCTTTCACCCGCAACCTCGAACTCATGGAGGTGTGAGAACTGCCAACCCATGGCGAGTTGGATGATCTCATGAAGCCGGGCCAAGGAGCAGTCCTTGGTTTGCACTCGACGCCAAATCGGCGGCTTGGGGCCTCGCAGCGTGATCTTGAGTTGATATATCGTGTCTGGCTCGGCTATGTCACGACGGGTCTGTTTGCGTCGAGCCATATTTCCTTCCTATCACCGGTTGTTCCAGAACCAATAGCAGTAATCCTTGACCAACTGCCGATTCGGCTTCCCCTTGGGCACTTCCAATTCCCCCACCGGCACCACCACCTTCCGCCTGTCCGCCAGCGCGTCACAGAGCAGGCCATACATCTCGTCGATGTACGGCGGCTCTTCGTCGGGATCGCCAAGCCCGGTGACCTTCACCAGACTGCTGCGGCGGAACATCGGCCCCTTCTCGGGCGTATGTTCGGCCTCGAAAGGGAGGGAGAGATGGGCCGCCAGATAGTCCCGGTAGGTTTCGAGCGTCTCGTCGTCCACCTCGGGCAGCGGGTCGTTGCTCGTCAGCCCGAAGACCATCCTGATCCGGTCGTCCTGGTCCTTGGGCGATAGCGGCTTGGTCGTAATCTCGGTGGGCTGTTCGATGTCCAGCGGCCCTCCGGGATCGGCCTCCAGGTCGTCGTCGCCAAGCCAGTATTCCTCCAGAACGGTGCCGTCCTTTTCGGATCGCTTCTTGACGACCGGGTGAATGCTGGCCAGCGTCTCCCGACTCCAACGGATGGTGTAAATGCCGTCGTCGTGGACCTCGGTGATCGTCCCAGCCCACCCCCCCAAATGGGTGTCGGGGTAGTCGGCGTCCTTAACACCGTGTTTGACCCGGACCTTATCCCCGACCTTGTACTGTACCGGGGCGGCGGGTTCTCGGACTTTCCTGGGTTTCGCCATGATTGTTCCTTCCGTGGACAGGGATCCTGAGAACCACGGTCGGCCGCCGGGGGCGACTTCTTCGCGCTCAGGCCGTGCCGGCTTGCCGCTCAAGTTGCCATTCTTGCCCTTCGGAATCGACGGGTCAAGCAGCGGTGCGGTGGTCATAGATAGTGGCGTCAACTGCGGCTAGCGGTCTTGGCCGCGTCGGTCGTAGATGACGAACCGCGGCACGTCTCCTCGCCGTTCCCCACGAACCGATGCTGCCGGTCGAGAGTGCCGCGTCGGCGAAATCGTGATTTCCTGAAAAAAACGGCGTTTTTGGGGCCATTTGTATGGTGAGGAGTCAGTATGCGATGCAACGTGTCACCGACCCGGCCGATCCCCGCCGCTGCAAGGGTGCGAGCGTGGATGGTCAATGCCAGAACGTCGCCGAGGAGGGATCGGATTATTGCCGGGCGCACGGCGGCGAGAGCCGGGCACCCGCTCGACGCCTGAAACAGTATCTCTTGACGAAGGCCCAGGACCGCGAGCGGCTGGCCCAGTTCGCGGAAAACGACGCGCTGAAAACACTCCGGGAAGAGGTGGTCGTCGCCCTGGGTCAATTGGAACGGCGGCTGAGTCTCGCCAACAGGTCGGACGCCGAGTTCCTGGCCGCCTATCCCGAGGTGGAGAAGTCGCTGAAGTTGCTGGCCGAGCTGAAGAAGTCCAACTTCCACCTGGAAACGAAGGCCGGTGCGACGCTCTCGCGGGAGCAAGGTTTCGCGCTGGTCCGGCGGGTGATCGAGATCATCGTGGACGAGCTGTACGGCATCCCGGACTACGAGCGGATCGTCGAGAGCATCACCATGCGCATCCTGGCGGTGGTCCAACGCACCGGCGACTCTGACGCGAAGCCCGAATGACTCTCGTCTGGTGTGAACTGTGTGGCACCCGTCCGGCGATGTTCAACGAGGATCGCTGTGAAGATTGCTGGGCTGGCGACCAGGACCGCTACGACGGCCGGAGGATCAAGAACATTCACACGATGGTCGGGTCGAGCCGGGAGGATTGCGATGTTCCCGTTCAAGCGGAGAATCGTGCTGCCCGGCGAAACGGAAATCAAGGCCGGCGACATCATCGGCTTTAGCGGCCGTAGCTGGATCAGCGCTGGCATCAACATCGCCACCTACGGGATTCCACTTTGGGGAATCAGCCATGTTGGGATCATGGCGCACGCTGCGGATGGCCGCCTGCTGATCTTTGAGAGCACGTCGCTGGAAGACCTGCCGTGCGAAATCAGTCACGAGAATTTCACGGGCACCCAGGCCCATTTGCTCGACGACATCCTGCGGGTGTACGCCGGCAAGGCGTATCACTATCCGCTCTACCGGCCGCTTTACGCGAACGAAGACGAGCGGCTGACCGAGTTCCTGATGGAGACAATACACGTCCCGTACGATGCGATGGGGGCGTTCCGTTCGGCCGGCGTCGGCCTCTCGTGGATTGAATCATGGTTCCGTCCGTCGAATCTTCACACGATCTTTTGCAGCGAGTGGGTGGCCGCGGCGTATGCGGTGACGGGACTACACCCGACCGACAACGTGAGTCGCTGGAACCCGAACCGGCTCTGCCGTCACCTGCGCGGCCACAACCTTCTTTGCAAGCCCCGGAGGCTCAAGTGAAACACCTGCTGCTGATCCTGGCCTTGCTCGTCCCTTGCGTCGGGTGCGAAGCGCCGCGCGCCGCGGCCCCTAAGAAACGGGAGCGGCCGATCGTCAACGTGCCGGCCGCGATGCGGCAGAGCAACTGGCGCGGCCCCCAGGGGCAAGGCTCATGCGTCCATGCCACGATGATTAGCCTCTTCCGCTGGCAGTACCGACTGCGGACAGCCGACTATTGGCGGCGGGTTTACGGCGACGGCGAGTACCCGGAAGACCTGGCCGCGAAGTTTGACCGCGAGGGTATCCGGTACGCCTACGTGACCAACGGGGACGTGCGATTCCTAGAGTGGGCGTGCCGAACGAGGCGAGGCTGCGGCATCACGGTCATGGGCGGGGCGCACATGGTCGCACTTGTTCACCTCGACGACAAGTGGGCCGCGCTTTTGGACAACAACAACGTCGAGCGGTTCATCTGGGTTCCGCGAGAGACGCTGATCGCTGAGTGGAAGGCGAGCTACGGATGGGCGGTAACGCCGATCTACACTCCGGCGGCTCCGCTTCCACAATAGTCCCGAAACACGTTCCAACAAGAGAGGAAAGCAATGAACAAGCTGCTCCTGAGTGCGCTGTGCTTGCTCGCAGTCTTCACGGTGGTTGTGCCCTGCCTCGGCAATACCGTCAACGGTGTCCTGGCCGAGGAACGCATCGTCAGCCTTCCGAAGGACCAGGGCAAGTGGTACGTCAGCGTGGTCGGCAACGCGGCCGATCCCCGCTACAACGAGATCGTGGATTGGTTCGACAGCAGCGCCAGCCTGAAGAAGCTGAAGAACCAGGTCCATTTCTGCCCGGTCACGAGCGACACGGCCGTCTATCAGGCCCGCTACGCCGGCAACGTGAAGGGCCTGCCGACCGTGCGGATGCAGAAAGCGGACGGCACTGTGGTTTACGAGGCCGCCGGGAAGAACATTCCCATGACGGCGGCCGGATTAAACGGGGCATTGGCCGGCGCTGTCAGCGATGCCCAGGGCCTCCGTCCGGTTCTGCCTTGGCGGCGCGACATGGAACGGCGTTGCCCTGGTCCTGGCCCGTGCCCAACGCCGAATCCGCAGCCGAACCCCCAGCCCGATCCGGATCCCGAGCCGCAGCCGATTGACGATGGCGGCACACCGGACCTGGGGAGTCCCGCTGAGTCGATCCTTCCGCCGTGGTGGGCCATGCTTCTCGCCTTGGCCATCGGCACGGTCGTGGGTGTTTCCCAGAAGTGGCGTGAGACCTACGGACAGAAGTAGGGCTTGTCGCCGCTCCCGCGACTCCTTCGTGTGACTACTATCGTTCCGAAACACACACTCAACAATGAGGTCGAGCAATGGTTCTTTCTCTGTCGCATCTCGTCGTGATTGCACTGGTCGTGTTGGTCGGCTGGCTGGCTGCCAAGTGGCTCTTCCAGAAAGACACCGAAATCGAGAATCGCCGGCGCGGTGCCGCGAAACTGGCGGCTGCCCTGAAGGCTTACGGCCTGTCGAAGATTCCCGACTTCCTGATCGATTACTCGGTCGGCGACTACAGCGGCATGGCCGAGAAGATGAAGGCCCTCGCTGAAATGTTCCTGGCCGGCGAGCAGCATGTAATCACGGAGTTTGACGCCGTGTTCGAGCGGGTCTTGACTCAAAAGTTGCTGACCGAGGCGGGACGCGCCTTGATCGCCGCGAAGCTGGGTGACGCCGTGAAAGCGAGCGATCCGAGCGTCGTCAGGTCGGCCCCGACCCCGGCAGTCGGCCCGGCTTCCACGAAATCCTAGTTCCATCGTCAGTTCGCCGCGCCCGGTTGCGGTCATACGCTCACCGGGCCGGTTCTCCGATGGCTCCCCAGCACCCCTCGGCGAGCCATCCGAGAACCGGAGAAAGAAACGATGAATCATCGAAGTGCCCTGGCAGCCGTATTGGTCCTGGTGACGCTGATCGCCGGCTGCGAAGCCCAGCAGCAAGAGCGCGGCGGGTTCCGCAGCCCCAAGGTATTGGCCTTCACGGCTTCCCGGTGTGCCCCGTGCCAGCGGGCGAAACCGGCCTTGCTCCAGATTCAGGCGGCCGGGGTGGACGTCGAGATCATCGACATCGACGCCCATCCCGACCTGGCGAGGAAACACGGTGTCGCCGGGGTGCCGACCTTCATCGTCTACGTCTGCGGAAGAGCGCCGGTGCGAACCAACGACATCCTGGTGGTTGTCTCCCTGACCCGCCGCGGGTGCAAGTAATGGCTCGCCGCCGCTGTCGCAACTGCCCGGACGAGCCGAGGCCGACACCGGAACCAAGGGTGACAAGGACGGTTGGCTTCCGTCATCGCCGAGAACGAAACACGAGGTTGCACCGGGCCGAACGCCGAAGCAACCAGCGAGCCGCACTTGCCGCTGTCCCAAGCGAACCCGCGATGCAACCTCAATTAGATCAATGATCGCCCTCCATGAAGTTCCTGGACGAGTTGTTACTGGCCTTAGGGGAGGGATTGCGCAGCAACAACCTTCGGTCGTGTAGCCGGTGGGCCGAACATCGACGGGTGATGGGGGCACCCTTTAACGGTCCTTACAGCTTCGCGCGGCACCCGTGGTGCCGGGAGATTCACGACAGCAAGGCGGCCTGGACGGTCGCTATGAAGGCGGCCCAACTGGGCGTGACGGAGACGGGGATCAATCGGGCTTTCTTCACCCTGGACCAGTCGAAGCGGGACGTGCTTTACGTCCTGCCGACCGCACTGAACGCGAGCGACTTTTCCAAGGCCCGTTTTGCGACCGCGTTGAAGTTGAGCCCGTACCTGAAAGACCTGTTTGTCGATACGAACACGGTAGGGCTGAAATCGACCGGCACGAACGTCCTGTACATCCGCGGCAGTCGTGGTGACAGCAACCTGAAGTCCATCCCCGTGTCCGAGTTGGTCCTGGACGAACTGGACGAGATGGACACCCATGCGGTGTGGCTGGCCTTGGAGCGGCTGTCGGGCCAGATCGAGAAGCACATCCTGGCGATCTCGACGCCGACCGTGCCCAAGTACGGCATCCACAAGCTCTACCTGACGAGCACCCAAGAGCACTTTTGCTTCCGGTGTCCGCATTGCAGCCGATGGACGGAGCTGATCTGGCCGGACTGCGTGGAGATCATCGGCGAGTCGGTCAACGATCCGCGATGTCAGGAATCGTTCCTCAAGTGCAAGGAGTGTATGCACAAACTGGATCACGAAGCCAAGCCCGAGTTTCTGGCCGGCGGCAAGTGGCAGGCGACGGAGCCGAACGTCTCCGTGGACGAGTCGCGGGGCTTTTACATCAATCAGCTTTACTCGTCCACCGTAACGCCGGGCGAACTGGTGATCGCCTACCATCGCGGACTCGGCGATGAGGCGGCCAACACGGAGTTCCATTGCAGCAAGCTGGGCGTGCCGTTCATCGCCGAGGGTGCCCAGGTCACTGACGAGATGATCGAGCACTGCCTCAAGTCGCACTCGATCAACGACAAACGCCCGCAGATCGGCGGCGACCGCCTGATAACGATGGGCGTAGACCAAGGCAAGGTCGGCTACGTTTCGGTCGTGGAGTGGCTGTTCGACAGGCCGCCGGGCAACGATATCAATGCGGCGGCCATCGGCAAGCTGTTGTGGTTCGGCAAGTTCCCCGCCGAGGAATGGAGCTATCTGGACGAGTTGATGCGTGAATGGCAGGTGTTGGCCTGCGTGGTGGATGCAGACCCATTCACGAACGACGCCCGCCGGTTTGCCAAGAAGTTTCACGGCTACGTGTGGCTGACGCGATACCGGCGGGGGCAGACGGCCAAGGAAATCGCGTTGAGTGAAGAGGAGACCGGCGCCCCGTTCGCCACAGTGGACCGCACGAACTGGCTCAGTTGCACACTGGGGCGGTTCAAGACAAATCCCCCACGAATCCTGCTGCCGCGCGACATTTTGTTCGAGTTCCGCGAGCAAATCAAGAACCTGGTGCGCACTTACAAGAAGGACGACACGGGGAACATGGCCGCGGAGTACGTGAATACGGGGGCCGACCACTTCGCTCACTCGCTGTGCTACGCCGATATCGGTCTGGCCCTAGCGCCGGTCGGCGGCATCGGCGAGAACACGGGAAAAGTCACCTAACGCGAGGTCCGTCATGGCGGAAAGCCAAACTCTGAGCCTGGTTGATAGCCGGCACCCCGGCTACCTCTCCGGCATGACGGACTGGGAGAAGTGGCGGCGGACCTACGAAGGCGGTGACAGCTTTCGTGACTCTTACCTGGAGCGGTTCTCGAACCGCGAGGATCAGGCGGACTTCGCCACCCGCAAAGCGATTACGCCCGTGCCGGCCTTTGCCAAGGCCGCCATCAATGACATCCGCAACGCGATCTATCAGCGGCTTCGGGACGTGGTGCGCAAGGGCGGCAGCGACGTGTACCAGGCCGCCGTCAACGGCAACAACCTCGGCGTGGACCATCGCGGCTCGACCATGAACGCCTTTCTGGGCGTGAAGGTCTTGACCGAACTGTTGGTCATGGGACGGGTGGGTGTGTACGTCGATCATCCGTTCGTGCCTGCTGATGCCACGTTGGCCGCCGTTCGACGCCCGGCACCGTACCTCTACAAGTACGACATCGAGGACATTCTTTCCTGGACCTGCTCGAAGCCTGATTCTCCGTCCGAGTTTCAGGCGCTGCTGCTTCGTGACACGACGATGCAGTACGACCAGTCCAGCTTGCTGCCGACGCTCACCGCGCAGCGGTATCGCTATCTGCGGATCGACCCAAGCACCGGCAAGGTTCGCTTACAGTTTTACAACCTCAACAAGGAGCCGGTCGATCAGTTTGGCGAGCCCGGCGGCGAAATCCAGTTGGAGTTGGACCGCATCCCGTTCGTGATGCTCGACATCGGCGGGAGCCTTATCAAGGATGTCTGCCAGCAACAAATCGCTCTGCTCAACCTCGGCTCCAGCGACGTGAACTACGCCCTGCGGAGCAACTTCCCCTTCTACATCGAGCAGCGGGACTTGAAGGCCAAAGGGGCGCACCTGAAGATTTCCGCCACGGCGGACGGCACGGCCACCAGCGGCGGTCAGGGCGCGGCCGACGAGGATGTCCAGATCGGCGTGACCCACGGGCGGTACTACGACAAGCAGATGAATCCGCCCGGCTTCATCGCCCCACCATCCGAACCGCTGCGCGTGAGCCTGGAATTGCAGGACCGCTTGAAGCGGGACATCCGCGAGTTGGTCAATCTGGCCGTGTCGAGCCTAGCGGTGCGGGTCTCGGCCGAGTCGAAGGCGATGGACAACCAGGGCCTTGAAGCCGGGCTGTCGTACATTGGCCTGCTCTTGGAGAGCGCCGAGCGGCAGGTTGCCGAGTTTTGGGCCGCCTACGAGGAGCGGAACCCGAGTAAGCGGGAAGTGGCGACGATCAAGTACCCGGAGCGGTACAGCCTGAAATCGGACGCAGACCGAATCAAGGAAGCCCAGGAGTTGCAGAAGCTCATGGGCGCGGTCCCCGGCCGCCGGGTGAAGCGGGAGTTGGCCAAGGGCATCGTGCAGGCGCTTCTGGGCGGCAAGATCAGCCTGGACGATCTGGGCGCGATCAATCGTGAGATCGACACGACCAACTATACCAACAGCGACCCGCAGACGATCATCCTGGCCGCGCAGGCTGGTCTGGTCGGCGAAAAGACGGGTTCCATAGCGCTGGGCTTTGACGACGACGAGTACCTGGCGGCCCGCCAAGATCACCTGGCGCGAATCAAGCGGATTGCTGAGGCGCAAGGGATGGAGAAGGGCGGCGGCGATCCGGCGGCCCGGGGCGTCCCGGACCTCTCGGCCGATCCCAACGCCGGGGCGGAAGAGAAGGCAGCCAGCCGCAACACCGATTTGCGCGACACAACAGCACCGCGCGTGCGCGGCAAAGGCCGTTTCGGAGGAGAGTAACCGATGCTGGTCGACATTGATCGAGAATCGCAGGCGGAGTTTCGCACGGGCAGTGGCACGGTTGGCACCGACGTGGTGCGTCTAACCGAAATTGGCCGGGAGGTGAAGAAGTACGTCATGCTGCGGGCCAACGGCGCAAACACCAGCGTCATTATGATCGGTCATTATGCAGCCAGTGCGGCGGACGGCTTCATCCTCTCCGCCGGCCAGCAAAGCCCGGCGATCTACGTGGACGACCTCGCCAAGGTTTACATCGTCGGTGGCGCGGCGGATCAGGGGTACTCGTGGATTGCGTGCTGACCGAGGTGGCCGATGGCGCTCAACTTCGACTACTACGGCAAGCAGACGGGCGACACGTCGGGCGAGCGCATTGTCGAGGCCAGCGAGTATTTCGCCCAGCGGCTCCATGAGACGGCTTGGACGAATGCGAGCGACTCCGACCGAGAGAAGGCGCTGATCGCAGCGAGGGGGATCATCGACGGGCTGAACTTCAAAGGACTCAAGGCGAGCGTTTATACGCTCTTGCAGGCGAACCCATCCGCCTCCCAGGAGCAGATCAGGGCAGCCGAGGCCAGCCAACCCTTGGAGTTTCCGCGTGGGGCCGACACGGAAGTCCCCGAGGCGATCCGCATCGCGGAGTACGAGGTTGCCTATGCCTTGCTCGACGGCAAGGACCCTGAGTTGGAGCTTGAGAACCTGGCCGTAAGCGCGATGGGGTACGGAGCGGTGAAGACCAGCTACGAGCGGTCGCAACTGCCGATCGAGCACATCATCAACCTGGTGCCGAGTTCCGCTGCGTGGCGACTCTTGAAGCCTTTCTTGCGCGACTCGGACGCTTTGAAATTGTCACGACTGAGCTAGGCGCGTGCCCTGGCTCCCGTTTACCGGCCCACTGCCGGGTCAGACCCGCCGAGACCGAATAGGCGGATGCTCTGTGATTTCCTTTCGGGTGTGAGGAAGAGTTATGTCCATCTCTCTGTATCTGTCCCGTCCGTGGTCCGCGTGCTTCGAGGGTGAGGGCGCTGGCGATGCCGGAGGCGCAGGCGCGGGTGCGCAAACTGGTGCGGGGGCCGGCGCGGATGCTGGCAACGGGGCCGGCGCGGCGACCGGGGCGGCAGCCGGTGGTGCGGCAGTCGGTGGCGCCGGCGCTGGCAAGACCTTCACGCAGGAAGACGTGAACCGCATCGTGGCGACCGACCGCCGCAAGCTGGAAGAGGCCCTCAAGAAGACCGAGAAGCAGTACCAGGACTTGCTGGCCAGCCAGAGCCTTACCGAGCAAGAGCGGAAGGCCCTGCAAGCCAACCTGGAAATGGTGCAAGGCCAACTGCGCAGCAAGGAAGAGCAGCTTCTCATCGAGAAGAAGCAAATCGAGGAGACCTACGCCGGCAAGTTGCAGGAGATGGAAAAGAAGGCGATCCACTTCGAGACGCTGTACCGTGATTCCACCATCGACCGGGCGCTCCAGGACGCCGCCATGAAACACGAGTCGTGGAGCCCTTCACAGGTCGTCGCCCTGCTGCGCGGGCAGACGAAGATGATCGAGGAGACGGACCCCAGGACCGGCAAGTTGACCGGCAAGTACAAGCCGGTGGTCGAGATGCAGACCCTCAACACGACGACCGGCGAGATGGAGACGAAGACGTACACGCCCGAAGACGCCGTGAAGAAGATGAAGGACACACCCGACGTGTGGGGCAATCTCTTCAAGTCCGGCGTGGTCTCGGGCATCGGCGCGGGAACGGCTACCGGCGGCCTTACGCTGGGTCAAAGCGGCAAGCTGAGTGCAGAGGCAATCACGAAGTTGACGCAGGAACAGTTCCGCGAGATTCGGGCCAACCACCCTGAATGGCTCGGACTCGATCCTCTGCCTGGCAAGAGGAGCCGCTAAGCATTCGGGGGTCGGCAAACCCAAGGTCTGCTCACACCCGGCCCGTCATGGTGACGAGGCCGGCGAGCAGAGGTCCCACGAGTAACTTCGGAGAGTAGCGATGAACCGTTTGTACCTCAGCCAGCCCTTCACGGCTTGCTACGAGAACCAACTGGACGCCTTCATTCCCGCATTGTGGGCGGACGAGGGCCTGCGCATGTTGGAGGCCAACCTGGTCATGGCCAACATGGTCCACCGGGACTTCCAGAATGACATCGCCAAGTTCGGCGATGTGGTCAACACCCGCCGGCCCGGCGAGTTCAAGATTCGCCGCAAGAAGGACGGCACTACCCTGGTGCAGCAGGACGCCGTGGCCACCAACGTGCAGGTGCCGTTGGACCAGTGGTTCTACTCGTCGTTCGTCATCCGCGATGGCGAGGGCACGAAGTCCTTCAAGGAGTTGAGCCAGATTTACCTCCAGCCGGCGATGAAGACCATCGCCGAGGGCGTCGATCGCGCCCTCTTGGGCCGGGTCCACGCCTACCTCGGCGCGCCGGCCAACCGCGTGGGCAAGCTCGGCGGGCTGACCCCCAGCACCGCCAAGGACTACGTGCTGGACGCCCGTGAGAAGCTCAACATCGCCAAGGCCCCCGTGGACGGCCGCAAACTGGTCATGGCCCCCACCAGCGAGACGGCCATGCTCAAGACCGACCTGTTCGTCAAGGCCAACGAGCGCGGCGACGGCGGCAACGCCCTGGAGAATGCCATCCTCGGCCGCATCCTCGGCTTCGACACCTACATGGACCAGAACGTGAACTGCGTCCTGTCGGGCAGCGAGACGGATAGCGATCCGGTCACGGAGCCTTACGCGGCGGGCACGACGGGCGATCTGGCGAGCGTGCTGGCTCCGGCGGTTGGCGAATTCGTCGTGATCGCGGGCAACGATCAGCCGACTTGGGCCACGGCTTCGGATGCCGACAGCTTCCAGTTGAACGAGGCCCTCAAGTACGCCACCGAGGACAACGCCGTGGCCACGCGCTGGGTCAAGTGCGTGACGGCCGCCGCCTATGCGGCCGGCTACAGCGAAGGCATCGCCCTGACCGTCACCGAGGGGAAGGCCCCGCAGGTCGGCCAGTTGCTCGCCTTCGGCACGACCCCCAGCACTCGGCACACCTACACGGTGATCGAGTCCGAGGGGAGTGGCACCTCCTGCACCGTGTACCTAGACCGGCCGCTCGTGGCTGCGGTGGGCAACGGTGCCGATGCGTTCCCCGGCCCCTACGGCGCGATGAACCTGGCATTCCACCCGGACGCCCTGGCGCTGGTCACCCGGCCGCTGGCCCTGCCGGACACCCGCGCGGGCGTGATGGCCGGACATGCCGCCTACAACGGCATCACCATGCGGGTCCTGGCCCAGTACGACATCAATGCGGGCGGACTGATCGTCAACTGCGACATCCTCGCGGGTGTGGCGGTCTTGAACAGCAGCCTGCTGGTGCCCGTGCTCGGCTAATCCTGTA
>Ga0315280_10009083_pt1 | contig 12874 bp, 10 predicted proteins | sample YL17G06_40_MG_FD_203697 | JGI IMG/M metagenome (GOLD analysis project Ga0315280, IMG submission 203697) | Sediment microbial communities from Yellowstone Lake, YNP, Wyoming, USA - YL17G06_40 | ecosystem: Environmental > Aquatic > Freshwater > Lake > Sediment | place: USA: Wyoming | collected... | reverse complement strand
CGTCGGCAGACGTGAGGAGTCACCCGGGGACCATGAATCCAACAAGGTGAGCAACGGCGTGCGCGGCCAGGAGCCCCGCTACCAGAGTCGCATCGCTGATCTCGTTGCACCGAGGTCGTCCCCGATGCTCCACTCCTGGAGAGCGTCGAATCGCCAGAGGGGTGTGACCGCAGGTTGACATCTGATGCGTGATGCGTGATGATCCCGGCATGCGGACCACGCTCGACATCGACGACGACATCCTGCAGGCCGCCAAGGAGATGGCGGCGGCGCGGGGCAGCACGGCCGGAAAGGTCTTGTCGGACCTGGCCCGGCGTGCCCTGGAGGCACCGCGCCCCGCGCGTGTGCGCAACGGCGTGCCGCTTCTCCCCCGGCGTCCGGCAGGGCAGAAGCGGCCCACCATGAAGCTGGTCAACGACCTGCGCGACGACACATGACGAGTGTGGCGTTGCTCGACGTGAACGTTCTCGTCGCCTTGTTCGACCCGAATCACGTGCACCACGACCTCGCGCACGACTGGTTCGCTGAACACCGCGAGGCGGGCTGGGCCACCTGTGCGCTGACGGAAAACGGTCTCGTGCGCGTGCTCGCGCATCCCGCGTACGGTGCCGGTGTCGGGGCCCCCGCCGTCGTCCACGCGCTCCGGCGGTTCAAGGCCAGCGGTCATCACCAGTTCTGGCTCGAGGCCCTCTCGCTCACCGATGAGGCGGCGTTCAATCCGGCGATGCTCGGCGGATCCAGGCAGGTCACCGACGTCTACCTGCTGGGCCTGGCGCAACAGAGAGGCGGGGTGCTCGCCACCTTCGACCGATCGATTCCGCTACAGGCGGTCGTGGGGGCCCGGCCGGGACTCCTGCAGGTAATCGGCCCCTGATAGAACCTGGTGATCTTGCAGCGCCGCCGGTCGATCGCGAAGCGCGACGCCGAGGAACGACGGGGAGGGCGAACCGAAGTCCGCCCTACATCTTGTCGCCGGTGCGTGTCTGCGTCGTGATCGGCTTCACCGGCTCGGGCAGCGGCGCGTGCACCCCGGACGCCTCGAGGTCCTTGTACAGGGCGTCCATCGCGGGGATGAGCGCGTTGACCTCGCCGACGGCCTTCGAGAGCGCCATCCGCGATTCCTCGATCATCCGCGCCTGGACCTCCGTTGGCAGCGATGTGGATGCCATGATGCCGCCCTTGAGCTGACCAATCCGGGTGCGCAGGTTGACCATCGGCGGCCCGCCTTCGGACGGGAAGCCTCCGCCGCCCGCTCCTCCAGCGCCGCCTGGGCCACCGGGTCCGCCAAGTCCACCAGCCGTCACACCGAACTGCCGGCGCTGCGGCGTGAGCTGCTTCTCGAACGCGTCGACTCTTGCCTGCACGGGACCGGGGACGTCCTTCGCCGCGCGCAGCAGGTCCCTGATCGCGCCGAACTGCTGGTTGAGCGTCGCCACCACGTCGTACGCCTCGTTGGCCGTTGCCTGCAGGCGGTGCAGCCCCATTGCCGTCTCGAAGTGCGTCTTGCGATCCGCATCCGCGATCTTGATCTCCGGATCGGGTGACACATTGACCGTCCGCGCCTCGACCTCGCGGCTGCCGGTTACCACGCTCACCTTGTATGGACCGGGCAGGACGAGCGGGCCGTTCACCCCGCCGCCGCCGAACCCACCGCCCCCGCCGCCCGGACCGCCAGAGGGCGGCTGATTGCGCAGCGGGGGCAGCGGCTGAACGCGCAGGTCCCACACCACGGTGTTCAGCCCCGCCTCGCCCTTGCCCTTGGTGGCATCGCCGGCGATCTCGCGCACCTGGCTGCCGCTCGCGTCGCGCACGATCAGCTTCACGTCCTTGACCGCGCTCTTCAGCCAGTAGGTGATCGCCACGCCGGATGGCGGGTTCGTGCCCAGGAAGCGCCGGTCGCCTTCGAACTCGCGCATGCGCTCGTTCGATGGGTTGCGTTCGAAGGCCGGCGGCGGCTCGAACACGAACGCGTCGGTCGTCCGTGCCTTCGCGTACTGCTGGATCGGCGTCAGGTCGTCGAGGATCCAGACGCCGCGACCGTGCGTCGCCAGCAGCATCGCGTCGTCGCGCGTGTGCAGCGTGATCTCGTATACCGGCACCGTCGGCAGGTTCGCCTTCACGCGCTGCCACGAGCGCCCGCGGTCCAGTGTCACGAACAGCCCCGTCTCGGTGCCGAGGTAGAGGACGTCCGGGTTCTTCAGGTCCTCGGTGATCGTCCGCGCCACCTGGCCCTTCGGCAGGTCGCCGGCGATCGACCGCCACGTGGTGCCGAGGTCGGTCGTCGCGTAGACGTAGGTCCCGAAGTCGCCGAGCCGGTGGTCGTCGAACGTGGCGTAGGCGGTCGCCTCGTCGAAGCGCGACGGCGATAGGCGCGACACGTACGCGTTCTTCGGCAGGCCCGCGATCTTCGCCGTTACGTTCGTCCAGTCCGCTCCCGCGTCGCGCGACACCTGCACGAGCCCGTCGTCCGATCCGGCCCAGTAGATGCCGGCCTTCTTCGGCGACTCGGCGAAGGTGACCAGCGTGGCGTAGGCCGACACGCCGTCGTTCTTTGCCAGCGCGATCTCCTTGCCGGCCACCCCCATCAGCGACAGCGTCTCGCGGTCCACGCCGCTCGTCAGATCGGGGCTGGCGGCCTTCCACGAGTGGCCGCGATCGGTCGAGCGGAACACGCGGTTGGCGGCGACGAACACGGTCGCCGGATCGTGGGGCGAGACGACCACCGGCGTGTCCCAGTTCCAGCGATACGGCTTCTCGCCCTCGGGCGGTTCGGGGCGGATCGCCTTGCGCTCGTTCGTTACCCGGTCGATGCGGCTCATGCGGCCGTCCTGCGACTCCGCGTAGATGATGTTCGGATCGCTCGGATCTATCTGCGCCATGAACCCGTCGCCGCCCGAGACGACGAACCAGTCGTCGTTGGCGATGCCGCTGAGGTTGCGGACGGCGCTCGGCCCGCACCACGTGTTGTTGTCCTGCAGGCCGCCGCATACGGTGTACGGCCGCTTCATGTCGTACGCGACGTGATAGAACTGCGCGAGCGGCAGGTTGTTCAGCCAGACGTACGTCTTGCTGCGGTCGTGAGAGATCCCCACTCCGCCGTCGCCGCCGATCATCAGGTGATCGGAGTTGGCGGGGTCGATCCACATGGCGTGGAAGTCCACGTGGATGAGCCGTGCGCCGTCGTTGCGGAACGTCCGGCCGCCGTCATCCGACACGTGGAGCTGCACGCCGAGCACGTAGATGCGGTGGTCGTCGGTCGGGTCGATCCGGATCTGGCTGAAGTACATCGGCCGGGGATTCACGTTGCTCAGCTTCGTCCAGCTTGCGCCCGCATCGTCCGACCGGTAGACGCCCGACTCGCGCGCGTGCTCGACGCGCGCGTAGACGACGCTCGGGTTCTTCCGGTAGACGTCGAGGCCGATGCGGCCGAGCGGCCCTTCGGGCAGCCCCTTCGCCAGCTTCGTCCACGTCCGGCCGGCGTCGGTGGACTTCCAGATGCCGCTGCCCGGCCCTCCGCCGTTGAAGCCCCAGGTCGCGCGCCGGCGCTGGTACGTGGCTGCATAGAGCGTCTTGTTGTTCGACGGGTCCATCAAGAGTTCGGTCGCGCCCGTCTCATCGTCCACGAACAAGACCCGCGTCCACGTCAGCCCGCCGTCGGCCGTCTTGTAGATGCCGCGCTCGCCGCCAGATCCCCACAGGTTGCCGAGAGCGGCGACGTAGACGACGTCGTGATCGACGGGATCGACGATGATGCGGGCGATCTGGCGGGACTCGGGGAGGCCCATGGTCTTCCAGGTCGCGCCGCCGTCGGTGGACTTGTAGACACCGTCGCCCCACGACGAGCTCTGGCGGTTGTTGTTCTCGCCGGTGCCGACCCAGACGAGGTTGGGGTCGTCGGGCGCGATGGCGATGTCACCCACAGAGGCGCTCCCCTCATTGTCGAAGACCGGCTCGAACGTGGTGCCCGCGTTCACGGTCTTCCAGACGCCGCCCGTCGCGGCCGCGACGTAGAAGATCACCGGGTTGCGCTCGAGCACCGCGAAGTCGTCGATGCGGCCCGAAGGCGAGGCGGGGCCGATCTCCCGGAAGGCGAGCTGGTCGAACGGGCCCTTCGGCGCGGCGGGCGGCTTCGACGCGGCCGGCTCCTGGGGCGTCGTGGCAGCGGGTCTCTGGGCGCCCTTCGGCTGGCCCTGGGCTGCCGATTGCGCCGACACGTTCAGGGCGAGCGCGGCCACACACGCGGTCGCGAGCACGAATGCAGACAGACTGGACCACTGTCGAGTCACGGCAGTTCCTCCTCGCTGACAACCAAACGGGACAGGTTCCTGTCCGGGGGCGGTCAGCCGATCGGTTTGCTGCGCTTCCCCCATGTCGGCGGCGGCGGCTCCTTGGTCGCCCGATCGACCGGGTGCTCCTTCAGCAGCCGCATCGCCTCCTGCACCGCCCGCTCGAGTTGCGGATCGTGTCCCGCGATTACGTCCTTCGGCCAGTTCTCTACGTCGACATCGGGCGCCACGCCCTCGTTCTCGACCGCCCACCTGAGGTCGCGCGCAAAGAAGCCGCCGCGAGGCGCGATCATCGAGCCCCCATCCACAAAGGTCGGCGTGTCCGCGGTGTGCACCAGCCCGCCCCAGGTACGCTTGCCGACGAGCAGCCCGATCTTCCGGTGCTTGAACATGTAGGGCATCAGGTCGCCGCCCGACCCGGCCATCTCGTTGATGATCATCACCTTCGGGCCCCAGATGCCGGCCGCCGGGCTCGTGAACGGATCGCGATTGCCCGCGACGTTGTTGAAGTAGCCGTCGAAGTCGCGCTGCAGCACGTCGATGATGTAGTCGGCCGCCGAGCCTCCGCCGTTGAACCGCTCGTCGACGATCGCGCCCTTCTTGTCCTGTTGCGCGAAGTAGTAGCGGTTGAAGCTGGCGTACCCCGGCTGCCCGGTGTTCGGCAGGTAGACGTAGGCGAGCTGGCCGCCGGACAGCTTGTCCACGAGGCGGCGGTTGTACTCGACCCACGCCCGCGTGCGTAGCCCCTGCTCGTTCGCCACGGGAACGACGGTCACCAGCCGCGCGCCGTCCATGGCCGGCTTGCTGTTCACGGTGAGCACCGTTTGCCGGTTGGCGGTGCCATCGAGCAGGCGATAGATGTTATCGGGCGCCCTCAGCTCGACACCGTTGATGGCGAGGATGTAGTCGCCCACCGCCACGTCCACGCCGGGCGCGGCGAGCGGCGCACGCAGATCCGGGTTCCAGCTCTCGTTGTCGTAGATCCTGGTGATCTTGTAGCGCCCACCGTCGATGGCGAAGTCGGCGCCCAGCAACCCACCCAACACCTGCGGCACCTCGGGCATGTCGCCTCCGCGCACGTACGAGTGCCCGATCGCGATCTCGGCGCCCATCATGTCGAGCAGATAGTTGAGGTCGGCCCGGTGCATCGCGAACGGCAGCATCTGGCCGTACATCTGCTTGTCCTTCGCCCAGTCGGTGCCGTGCATGTTCGGCACGTAGAGGTAATCGCGCTGGTTGCGCCACCCCTCGTTGAAGATCTGCTTGAACTCCTCCTTCGGCTCGAGATACATCCGCAGCGTCGCCTCGAGGCGCCCCTGGCCCGCCTGCGGCGGGGCCTTGTCCGCGTCGACGAGGAAGAGCGCGGGCCGCGCCGCGGGGCGAGCGGGCGGCTGCGGCGGGCCTCCTTCGCCGGTTCCTGCGCTGGGCGTGCGGTAGAGCAGTTTCTTCCCGTCCGCGCTGACGTCGTACTCGGCGACATTGTTCATGAACGTCGCCGCTTTCCGATCGCTCAGGCGATAGCGGTACAGCATGGCGCTGCGCGCGCCGCCGAAGCCCTGACCGCCGCCGGGCGCGGTCTCGAGGTAGTAGACCGTGCCGGCGATCCCCGCCGTGAGCTCGGAGTACTGGCGCTCGGGAATCCCCGGCACCGAGATGACGCGCTGCTGCAGCCCGTCGAAATCGATCTGTACCGTGACGGGCATCCGCGCCGCGCGATCGGCCTGCGGCTGCTGATCGACAGCCGGCGTCTCGGTGCCGCCCGCCTCTGCGCGCCCGGCGGCTTTGGTCGGCGCCCCCGGGGCGCCGGGTGTCGCGGGCCGGCGGGGCGGGGGACCCGGCTCATCGCGGCCCGGCGCAGGCTCGCCCGAGAGGCCCTTGTCCTCGTCGCTCTCCGGAAGGAGCGGGCTCGGCTCGCCTTTCTTCAGCACCGCGAGGTAGAGCCCGAAGTCCTCGTTGTGCTCGTACGAGGTCATGTCGAGCCATTGCGACTGCAGCCCGAAGGTGGTGGAGGCCAGGAACCAGAGATACTTGCCGCTCGCGTCCCAGGCGGGCCACACCGCGTCGGCCAGCCCGTCGGTGATCTGCTTCGTCTCGCCGGTCTCGACGTTGCTGACGAAGATCGCGTGATAGAGCGACTGGAGGCGGCTCGAATAGGCGACCCACTTCGAGTCGGGGCTCCAGACCGGATTGATCGTGCGCCGCGGCACCATCCAGGGATCGTTCCCGAGGATCTTCGCCTGGCCGGTTGCGGCGTCGAGCACCCACACGTGCAGGTTCGTGTCGGTGTAGACGATTTTCTTCGAGTCGGGCGACCACGACGGGGTGTAGTAGTGCGTCGGGTTCGGCAGCGCGATCTCGCGCGGTGGCGTCAGCCCGTCCTGCGCCTCGATCACCAGCTTGTACTCCCCCGACTTGTCGCTGAAGTAGGAGACGTCCTTCCCGTCCGGCGACCACGCCGGATCGCGCTCGGCCGACCCGCTCGAGTGGGCGAGGTTGCGGACGTCCCCTTTCTCGGCGGGGATCGTGAAGATCTCGCCGCGGGCTTCGACGACGACGCGCTTGCCCGTGGGCGAGAGCGCGATGTTCGTCATGCGGCTCGTCACGTCTTCCCATCGCGGCATCATCCACGGGAAGTCGCCCGCCGCCGTGATGTTCACGACGTGCGCCTTGCCCGTCGTGGGATCCAGCTCGTGGATGTAGCCGGCCTGTTCGAACACCACGGCGCCCGAACCGGCCTCGATCGTCTTGACGTCGAAGTCGGTGAACCTGGTGACCTCGGTCAGCTTCTTCGTCTTCGTGTCGTACGCCCAGACGTTCGCGACACCGTCGCGGTCGGAGATGAAGTAGACGGCGTCGCCCACCCACACCGGGTCCATGTCCTTCGAGTCGGTCCAGGGCGGCGACTCCAGGTCGTAGCTCTTGAGGTCGACGATCCAGATCGGGCGGTTCTGCCCGCCGCGGTAGTTGCGGCGCTCCTCGTCCCACGAGTTGTTCATGCGGCAGGCGACCCGCGTGCCGTCGGGCGAGATCTTCCCCTGGTAGGCGCGGGGAAGGGCCATCGGCTCCTCGATGCCGCCCTCGGCGGGCACGGTCCAGAAGCGCGGGGCGGCGCTCGGCGTCCACGTCGCGCGCGTGGAGGAGAAGACGACGCGCGTGCCGTCGGGCGTCCACCCCTGCACCAGATCGGGAACGGGGTGCCAGGTGAGACGCCTGGGCTCGCCGCCCTCGGCCGGCACGACGTACACGTCCGTGTTGCCGGCGTACTCCCCGCTGAACGCGATCCGCTTCCCGTCGGGCGAGAAGTGGGGATTCAACGTCTGGCCCTGGAAGCTGGTGAGACGGCGCGCTATGCCGCCGGCGCGCTCGACCACCCAGATGTTGTTGGCGTAGGCGAACGCAATCTCGGTGGCGCTCACGGTCGGCGAGCGCAGCAGGCGGGTGGGCTCGGCGTTGGCTGCGCCGGCGAACGCCGCCACGACGACGCCTGGCGCAATCCAAAGCAGGAAACGGCGAATCGCTCCGACGTCTGTGCGCATCGACATCTCTTGGCCTTTCGGACGAGCATGAGGGGGAAGTCAGGTGACGGCGTATCCTAGCATGGTCGCGTTCTGATCGAGGCCGAGCGCTGGGCCGTTGCCTGCTCGTTCGCGGCAGGCTTCACCCCGCGGGCGCCGCGGCCCTTCAGCTGTGCGGAAGCGCCGCTCGGGCCGCCGATGCGTCAACCTGATAGGGGAACCTGAGCCAGACGAGGGGGTACGGTTGACGCCGCCGGCGGCACCGGCTGGCCCAGCTTCTGGGCGCCGCTGGACGAGGCGGTCGGGACGAGCACCGATCGCAGCTACTTCATGGTCCTGAACGGCTTCAGCTCGAGCAGGTCGATCAAGCCTCTTGCTGAGGTGTCTGGTTCCGCTGGAGCGCGCTACGGCACGAGGTGGAGGGATGCGGTGTGCTTCGGCGCGACGCGACCGAAGTGCCGGCGGTCGGTCGTCGCGAGCGTCCTGATCTTCAACCGCTCTGCAACGGCGACGATCGAGACGTCCACGAAGCCGAGTTCGGGATAGCGTTCCATCAGCTCGCTGCACCGTTCCAGGTCGCGGCGCCGGAGCGCATCGATCTCCAGCTCTCCGGCCGCCACGCTCCTGATGAAGGCGCGTTCGGCAGCCGGTCCGAGACGCGCGTGCAGCAGGTAGGTCACCTCGGGCAAGACGGTCACCGGCACGAGGAGAAGCTCCGACACGCCCTCGACCCACGCCCGCGTGCGGCGATGCCAGGCGTCATCTCGATCCGCGAGCGCGTAGAGCACGCCGGTGTCGACCAGGATCATCGGGCTTTCCGGCCGCTCGCTTTCGACGGGCGGGAGGCGGCACGCGCTGTGCCACCCGGTGCTGCCACACGGGTGGCGCGCCCTTTCGCCTCGTCTTCCCACAGCAGCTCCTCGTGCCGCTGGGCGGTATCGCGATGGCCGCTCCGGCCGACGCCGATGAATCCGAGCCGCTCTCGCGTGCTTCCCCGCACGGCGATGATGTAGCGCTCGACGGCTTCACGCACGAGGGCGGCGGTCGGCCGGCCCTGGCGCCGCGCGAAGGCCTGCAATTCGCGTTCGAGCTGCTCGTCGAGGAAGACGGTCGTCCGCTTCATATGCTATATGCTAGCATACATGCTGGGAGCGCGTGCAGCATCGCGCTCGGCGCGACGACCGCGTGCCTGGCGGCGCTCACGTTGCCGTCGTCAGGGGGCGATCAGCCGGAGCTTGGGAAAGGAGGTGCGGTAGCGGCGCGCGTCACGCGTGAGCAGCGTCAGGTGCTCGATGGCCGCATGGGCGCCGATGAAGAAGTCGGGCAGGCTCGATCGGCCCCCGCCCGCGCGGCGGTAGCGCAGGAAGCACCGCGCAGCCAGGAACGCCGCGGGCCAGGGCAGGGGGCGGCGCTCGAAGGAGTCGGCGGGCAGCGCCTCGTCCAGGTCTTCGATCCGGACGAATCCGATCGAGACTTCCGCGTAGATGATGGGATTGATGACGAGGCGGGCCGCGGCGGCCGCGCGCTCGAGCGCACTGGCCGACCAGTCCAGCCACTCGGGATCTTCCGTCACCACGTCCAGAATCACGTTGCTGTCGACGAGCACGTCGGGCATGGTCACTCGCGCGTCAACGCCAGGATCTCCTCGGTCGTGAGACCTGCTGTCGCCCTTCCCTTCATCCGCTCGATGAGCCTGGCGCCGCGCTTCTGGTCGGCGGCTTTCCGGATGCGGACGCTGTCGCCGACGACGTCGAACTCGACCTCGGTGTCGGGGAGCAGGCCGAGGCGCCGGCGGATGGGCAGGGGGATGGTGACCTGTCCCTTGGATGTCAAGCGCATCGTAACACTCTTACCAGTAAGAGTAAGACCGACCCACGCGGATGTCAAGTCCTGGAGGGGCCCTGGCGTCGCCTCAGTGGATGAGACCGCCACTTCTCTGCGTCCTCGGCGCTCTCTGCGCTGATTGTCCGGCGGCAGGCCTGAAGGCCCGCCCTACACCTGACTCCTCGGCGCCGCGTTCTGTGTCCTGTGTCCTGTGTCCTGTGTTCTGTATTCTGTGTTCTGTGTTCTGTATTCCGCATTCCGTATTCCGTGCTTCAGCCCCCCGCCACCTGCTTCTCCTCCGCCTCTTCCCGCACCTTGCGCGTCGAATCCACCCGCAGATAGACGCACAGCCCGATGAACAGCAGCGACGAGACGAGCTGCGAGACGGGGTCGAACTCGCAGAACGGCAGCTTGATGAGGTCTTCCGTGTACCAGGGGAACAGCCGCAGCGCCGCGCCGATGACGCCTCCCAGCGCGCCGCCGGCCATGAAGCCCGACGCGATGATCACGCCGCGCTCCCGCGCCGTCCGGCCGCGGGCGCGGCCGAGCGTCTCAGACTTCTTGTTGACCATGTGCGCGATGAAGCCGCCGACCAGCGCCGGCAGGTTCAGCTCGAGCGGCAGGTACATGCCCAGCGCGAAGGTCAGCGCCGGCACCTGCAGCATCTGCATCACCAGCGCGACCGCGGCGCCGGCGCCGAAGAGGATGTCGGCCACCGGCTGCTGGCTCATGCAGCCCTCGACGAGCGCCTTCATGATCGACGCCTGCGGGGCCGCCAGCACCGCGCGCGCATCGCCGGGCAGCGCCTCGCCGAACTGGAACGCCCGGGCCAGCATGACGATGGCGAGGCCGGCCGTCGCCGCGCAGACGATCACGCCGAGGAACTGCACCTTCTCCTGCGCGGCCGGCGTGGAGCCGAGCCAGTACCCGGTCTTGAGGTCGGTGATCTCTGGCCCGAGACCCCGAGCGCCGTGCACACCATGCCGGCAATCGCCATCACGAAGCACATCCCCGCCTGCCCGTACAGCCCGAACTTCAGCAGCACCACCGCCGAGATGATGATGGTGAGCATCGTCATGCCGGACACCGGGTTGCGGGCGGTGGGATGCGCCGGAGAGGGCAGGGAAGTGTGACCCACGCACGGTGAACGGCAAGTACCTGCAGGAGCGGAACGGCCCGCGCCTTGGACCCCTGCACGCTCGCTGGCAGGCTGGCTGTAAATCCGGCCGAGACTCGCGCCGGTCGCGCTATAATCTCCCGGCCCCCCTCCAGGGTGCTCCGCAGCCTGGAATGCTGAACGTCGAAAGCCGAACGTCGAAACGGGTGCCAGCGACCTGCCCGCTTTTCTTCGTTCAACGTTCTGCCTTCTCCGTTCTGCGTGCAACGTTCTCCGTTCGGCGTTCTCCGTTGCAGATGTCCGCTTCCGGGCTTCTGACTCCTGACTTCTTCTATCGAGAGGCTTCTATGGCCAACGAACGTGACGACGACCAGGACCGGTGCCGATGTGGGGTGAGCCGCCGCGGCTTCATCCAGACGGTGTCGGTCAGCGCCGGCGCCCTGGCAGCCGCGGCGCTGGGCAAGGTCGAGGCGGCCGCGCCCCCCGAGCCCGTCAGGCCCGAGGACATGACCGCGGTGTCGCTGACCGTCAACGGAAGGCGGCACCGCCTGCTGGTCGAGCCGCGCTGGTCACTGCTCTACGTGATCCGCGACCGTCTCGGCCTGACCGGCAGCAAGGTGGGTTGTGAGCGAGGCGAGTGCGGCGCCTGCACGGTGCTCATCAACGCCGTCCCGCGCTACGCGTGCATGACGCTGGCGCTCGAGGCCGAGGGCGCCGAGGTGACGACGATCGAAGGGCTGATGCGCGGTGAGGAGCTCGGGCCGACGCAGCAGGCGTTCCTCGAGAAGGATGCCTTCCAGTGCGGGTACTGCACGCCCGGCCAGATCATGGCGGCCGAAGGGCTGCTCGGCACGAACCCGCGCCCGACCATCGACCAGATCCGCGAGGGCATGAGCGGCAACCTCTGCCGTTGCGGGTGCTACGCCCACATCTTCCAGGCGGTCGATCGCGCCGCCGAGCTGAAGAGCGGGGGAAAGGTGACGGACCATGCCTAAAGACGATCTCGATCTCTACTACATCGAGGGTCCGTTGCCCGAGACGCCGGAGCCGCCCTCCGCGCCCGAGCCGTGGGGCGAGACGCGGGTGGTCGGCAAGCCGCTCCCGCGTATCGACGCCTACGAGCGGGTGAGCGGGTCGGCCATCTTTCCGTTCGACACGATGCTCCCCGACCTGCTCCACGCCGCCATCCTGCGCTGCCCGCACGCGCACGCGATGGTGAAGAAGGTAGACGTCAGCGCGGCCGAGAACATGCCGGGCGTGCACGCGGTCGTCACCGCATCGACGCCGGGGTGCGACGTCCCGTGGTACCAGGTCCGGGGCGGCGGCGCACTCAGCAAGCTGTTCGACCCGCACTGCCGGCACGAAGGCGACGAGGTCGCGGCGGTGGCCGCCGAGACGCCCTACCAGGCCTGGGACGCGGTCCGCGCGATCAAGGTCGAGTACGAGGTGCTGCCCTACGTGGCCACCGAGGAGGACGCGCTCAAGCCGGACGCGCCGGTGCTCCACGCGGCGCTGAAAGGCAACCGCGTCGGCGATCCGACGGTCTACCAGCGGGGCGACGTCACCAAGGGCTTCGCCGAGGCCGACGTGGTCCTCGAGCAGACCTACCGCACGGCGTGCGAGATCCACGCGCCGGCCGAGACGCACGGAGCCACAGCCAAGTGGGACGGCAACCGCCTCACGCTCTGGGAGTCGACGCAGGGCGTCTATGCCGTGCAATCGACCGTCGCGCAGACCCTGAAGCTGCCGCTGTCGCACGTGCGCGTCATCGGTCACTACATGGGCGGCGGGTTCGGCAGCAAGCTCAGCGCCACGAAGCAGACGATCCTCGCCGCGTTGCTGGCGAAGAGGACCGCACGGCCCGTCAAGATGTTCGTGACGCGCGAGGAGAGCTTCATCAGCCAGGGCAACCGGCCGCCGGCGAAGATGACGCTCAAGGCCGGGGTGAAGAAGGACGGCCGGCTGACGGCACTCGAGCTGAAGATCGTGGGCATCAGCGGCGCCTACCCGGCGGGCGCGTCCGGCGGGATCGATTTCCAGGCGCGCGACCTGTATCTCTGCCCGAACGTGCGGACCGAAGGGACCGACGTCCTCATCAATGCGGGGCCGTCGCGCGCGTTCCGGGCGCCCGG
>Ga0315280_10009081_pt1 | contig 12875 bp, 13 predicted proteins | sample YL17G06_40_MG_FD_203697 | JGI IMG/M metagenome (GOLD analysis project Ga0315280, IMG submission 203697) | Sediment microbial communities from Yellowstone Lake, YNP, Wyoming, USA - YL17G06_40 | ecosystem: Environmental > Aquatic > Freshwater > Lake > Sediment | place: USA: Wyoming | collected... | reverse complement strand
TCCCCTGCTTCCGGCAAATCTCCCCGACTTTCATCCCCGCGTCGGCTTCCTTCAACCCGGCGATGATCTGCTCCTCCCTGAATCGGCTCTGCCTCATCTCCTGTTTTCCTCGGGGCTTTTATACCCTGGGAGAACTCTCATTTACACTGGTACAGTTTTCGGGGGGCAGGTCACACAGCTCATCTTTACGGAGACCAGTCAAGACCAGTGTCGCGAAGATCGCTCGTTCGATGTGACCGGATTCGGCGATGATCTTGTCGAGCTCAGCCTGCCCGTACACCGGTGGACGGCGTTTGAGCCTCTCCTTGTCGGATCGAAGAGGTTTGAAGCGGGTGCAAGGGTTGTCCATGGAGATGCAGCGTTCGCGGATGAGATAATAAAAAAGCGTCCGGAGGACGGTTATTTCAAAATTGATAGTGGCCGCAGAAACGGGCCGCCGGTCGTTGCCTACAGTTTCGCGGCTGCGCGCGATCTTGTAGTCTTCGATACCTGAGCGGGTGACTGCTTCGACGTATTTCTTATTTCCCAGGATCCGTGCGAAGTGGTCGAGAACCTGATTATACCGCTGAAGCGTTGCGAGCTTTGTTGGTGAGTGTGCATTGATGTGCTCTTGAAAAAGTACAATCGCCCTCTCGATCGAGGTTGCCGTTCCCCCTTCTTCCACAGGCTTGACGGATCGGGCGCTTCCGGCCATCTCTCCGATGAGTTCGTTAGTCTTGCGACGCTGGGCCTCAAGCGCTTGGCTCGGCGTTTCTCCCGCTCGCTCCCTTCGCCGCTTCCTTCCCTCCCACCATTCGAGGAAATAGTACCCCGGCCGATCATCCCAGACGTAGCGCTTACCGACCTTTTCGAGGGAGATGAATTTCCAGATGCCGCCGGTGACGCGGACCTTTTTGATTATCCGGACGCGCTTGTTGGCAATGCGGCGAGGAAGTGTGACGGCCTGAAATGGGGTTCAGGAGTCCTCGCTGGGTAAGGGGAGCACAGGCAAGTCCTTGGTGTCTATTTTCTCGATTTCATAGACACCAACGGCTTACCGTAGCTTGTAAATTATTGCAAACAAAAAGCGAGAAGAATCTTTGGTGCGGAAGGGGGGACTCGAACCCCCACGGTCTTGCGACCGTCAGCCCCTCAAGCTGGTGCGTCTGCCAATTCCGCCACTTCCGCAAAAGAACAGTTATCAGTTCTTGGCAGTTAGTTGTCAGTCTCCACCCGGGCTTGCTCTTACCGATAACTGAAGACTGAGAACTGTCTTCTTACTTCTTCGCCGGCGCGGCTGGCGCCGACTTGGCGGGCGCGGTATCCAAGAGCGACCCGCCCGAATGCTTGGTAGCCCAAATCGCCAGGGTGATGGACGTGGCCATGAAGATGCCCGCCAGCACCCAGGTAATTTTCGCAAAAGTCGTCACCGCGCCGCGCGGCCCGAACGCTGCCTGGCTCACGCCGCCAAAAGCCGCGGTGATATCTACGCCCTCTCCGCCCTGGATCAGCACGATCAAAACCAGCAAAATGCTGACCAGCATGTGAAGCGCAACTACTGCCGTTACCATTCGACCTCTTTCCTTGCCGGGCCTACGACGCTCGCGGGTAGTTAACGATGGCGGAGAAAGAGTCCACTTTCAGGCTCGCTCCGCCCACCAGCGCCCCGTCGATCTCTTCCTGGGCCATCAAGCCCTCGATGTTGTCGGGCTTGACGCTGCCGCCGTAGAGAATCCTCAACTGACCCGCGAGGTTTTCTCCGTAATGCTGGCGGACCAGTCCGCGGATGAACCGATGACTCTCCGCCGCCATTTCCGGGGTTGCCGTGCGTCCGGTCCCAATGGCCCAAACTGGCTCGTACGCAATGATGATACGGCAAAAGTCCTGGGGGGTCAACCCGGCGAACCCACCCTGGAACTGGCGCCGGAGCACTTCCTCGGTCTTCCCCGCTTCGCGCTCGCCGAGGGTCTCTCCCACGCACACGATGGGCACGAGTCCCGCCGCCAGCGCCACCTTGATCTTCCGGTTGACGTTCGCGTCCGTTTCGCCGTGATCCTGCCGCCGCTCGGAGTGCCCGATGATGACCTGCGTGCAGCCGGCATCAACAAGCATGGCGGGGGAAACATCTCCCGTGTGCGCGCCTTCCTTGTCCCAGTGGACGTCCTGCGCCGCCACCCCCACCTTGCTTCCCTTGGCTGCTTCGGCCGCCGCCCGCAGGGCGGTAAACGGCGGCGCAACAATGATCTCGCAATGCGTGGCGGCAGCCACCAGAGGCTTCAGCTTCTCCACAAAATCCACCGCTTCCCCGATGGTCTTGTACATCTTCCAGTTGCCCGCGATGACGGGTTTTCTCATGGTATGTCGCTCGCTTTCTCTCCGCTTCGTAGCGGCCACCTTTAGGCGGGCAGATAGGGTGCCGGCCTGAAGGTCGCCTCTACGTCTTCACCGCCTTCTGCCTACTGCTTTTCCGTGAGCGCGGCGACCCCGGGGAGCGTCATCCCGGAGAGGAACTCGAGCGACGCGCCGCCGCCGGTCGAGATGTGGGTGATCTTTTCCGCGACGCCGGCCTTGGCCACGGCGGCTACCGAATCGCCACCGCCCACGATGGACACCGCCGAAGATGCCGCCACGGCGCGGGCCACCTCGAGCGTTCCCTGGGCAAACTGCTCGATCTCAAACACGCCCATCGGCCCGTTCCAGACAATCGTCTTGGCGCGGGCGATTTCGCGGGCATACTCGGCGCGGGTGGTGGGTCCGATGTCCACGCCCAGGCGGTTGGCAGGGATACTGGCGGTGTTCACCACTTCCGCCGCCGCGCTCGGGTCAACTTTCTCCGCCACCACGTGGTCGGAAGGAAGGCGGAACTTGATGGACCGGCGCTCGGCAAACTGCAGCAGGTCGCGGGCCAAGTCCAGCTTATCGTCTTCGGTCTTCGAGAGCCCCACCTCCACCCCTTGCGCCTTCAGGAAAGTGTAGGCCATCGCGCCGCCCACCAGGACGCTATCCGCGAACTTCATCAAGTTCTGGAGCAGTTCGATCTTGTCCGAGACTTTGGCGCCGCCCACGATGGCCGTGTAGGGCCGCGCGGGGTTCTCGACCGCCTTCCCCAGGTATTCGAGCTCCTTTTCCATCAGGAAGCCCGCCGCGCAAGGCGAGAGGTAGCGGGTGATCCCTTCGGTGGAAGCATGGGCGCGGTGGGCGGAGCCGAAGGCGTCATTGACGTACACCTCCGCCAGCGCCGCCAGCCGGCGCGAAAACTCCGGATTGTTCTTCTCCTCCTCGGGATGGAAGCGCAGGTTCTCGAGCAGAAGGACCTCGCCATCCTTGAGCGTCGCCGCCTGCTCTTCCACTTCCGCCCCCACGCAGTCCGTCGCGAAAGTGACCGGCTTCCCCAGGAGCTGGGAAAGTCGGGCCGCCACCGGCCGCAGGCTCATCTTGGGGTTCGGCTTGCCTTTCGGCCTTCCCAGGTGCGAAGCGAGAATCAGGCGCGCCCGGCGCTCGAGCGCCCACTGGATGCTGGGAAGCGAAGCGCGCACCCGCGTGTCGTCGGTGATTTCCTGGGCGTCGCTCAGCGGAACGTTGAAGTCCACGCGCATGAAGACGCGCTTGCCTTTCACATCCAGATCGCGAATGGAGAGTTTAGGCATAGGTCAACCGTCCCTTGTCCGTTGCTAGTTGTCAGTGGGCCGTTGCCGGTTGTCCGTCGCTCCGCAGCCCTCGGCAAGCAAGCGCCGCCCCCAACTGACGACGGACAACGGACTACGGACAATCTAGAGGCTCTTCGCCACAAAGTTGATCAGATCGCGGACCCGGCACGAATAGCCCCACTCATTGTCGTACCACCCCGTGACCTTCACACAGGTCCCGTCGATCACCTTGGTGAAGCCCGCATCGACAATCGAGGAGTGCGGATTGCCGCGGAAGTCGATGGAAACCAGCTCGTCCTCGCAAAACTCCAGGATGCCCTTCAGGGGGCCTTCCGCCGCCTTCTTCAGCGCGCCGTTGACCTCTTCCAGCGTGGTGGGCTTCTCCACAAAAACCACCAAATCCACCAGGGAAACGTTGGGCACCGGCACCCGCATGGCATAGCCGTCCAGCTTGCCCTTCAGTTCCGGCAAGACCAGCCCGACGGCCTTGGCCGCGCCGGTGGTGGTCGGAATGATGGAAACGGCCGCGGCACGCGCCCGGCGCAGGTCCTTGTGGGGAAGATCCAGGATGCGCTGATCGTTGGTGTAGGCGTGAATGGTGGTCATGGACCCTTTCAGGATTTTGAAGTTCTCATGCACCACCTTGGCCATCGGCGCCAGGCAGTTCGTCGTGCAGGAAGCGTTGGAGATGATGTGGTGCTTCGCCGGGTCGTAGGCCTTGTCGTTCACACCCAGCACGATGGTGATGTCCTCGTTTTTCGCCGGGGCGGTGATGATGACCTTCTTCACCGTCCCCTTCAGGTGCTTGCGCGCGTCCTCGGCCTTGGTGAACAACCCGGAGGACTCCACCACGATCTCCGCTCCCAGCGATGTCCAATCGATATCCGCCGGATCCTTCACTTTCAATACCTGGACCGTGTGGCCCTTCACCTTGATGTAACCATCCCCGTGACCCACTTGGGCGTTCAGAATGCCCAGCACCGAGTCGTATTTCAGCAAGTGGGCCAGGGTCTTGGCGTCGGTAATATCATTGACGGCCACGTATTCGATCCCGGGATTATCCAACGAAGCGCGCAGGATGTTGCGCCCGACGCGCCCAAACCCATTGATTCCTACCTTGACTGGCATGGCATTTCCCTCCAAAGCGTGTGCGCTAAGACAATGGGACTAACAATGTTAAGCGGCCCGCGCGGTGAAGTCAACGCCAACCCGCTCGCGGGGTGACAGTTCGTCTCCTCCGCTTAGCGGATGACCCACTTCAAAGACGATAGGAAAAGCCGCAACGCTACAGAGTGAACGTTGCGCTACACCGTCTCAGTGCTGGCGGACAGAAACAACAGTGTCAACCTCAAAGGTCACGAAGAGGACGTGCGGGGGGGAGCCGTAAATCCAGTCTTCCATTTCCACCCCCTCGCGCACTTCGCGAACCTTGCGCTCCGGGGGACCTTTGGCGGAAAGCACCGCATCGTGGTCCATCCCGACAATCACCTGGTGCTTCTTGATGGCCTCCTTGATTTCTGGCGGGACGGTGGGCGAATAGAGGACGGTAGGCGAGCGCCGTTCGAAATCGAGCACGGACCCCAGCAGTCGCCTGACCTGCTCGACGGTCAACGCTGGCATCTTCTCTTGAAACATCAGCGAGATTGAGGATCCGAACGCAAGGACGGGGGCGTCGGTCACAATGGGACTGGTCGTCGTACCCACCCCGATCTGGATTCGCTGGTACCACTTCTTCCCTTTTTTCCCCCCGCCATTGACTTCGAAGATGAGGCGGTTTGACTTGAAGATAATCTTTGTTATTTGCACCGGCATGCCCGGCCGGATGGCCTGGCCGTTCATGCGCAGCTCGGCGTCGGCCTTCTCTTGATCGACCTGCCCCTGAGCGTCGAGGAATATCCCCTTTTTCCCTCGCGGCAGCGCCACTTTGGCGACGGCAACCTCGTGGGCCAGCCCCCGAATCAGCGCCAGGCGGGAATCGCGGGCCGCATCCACCTTCTTGGCCAAGGCGGGCTCCGCCCCCAGAACAGTCGCCAGCACCAGCACCCCTACGGTCAGAAGCTGGAGGCGCTCCCCCGCCCGGACTTTCGTGCCGATGCGGGTTTCTCGATGCTCTGCCGTCATCTACTTCACGTCCGTTCGGTCAACGCTTGTCTGTTCGGTTGGGAGCTGGAGCGAAACCACGGCCTCAGCCGAACCGGCCTCAACGGGCGTAGGGCCAAAGACCAGCAGCCTCATTTCCTCGCTGATGTAGATGCGCTTGGAGAGGGAGAGGTAAACCGTGGCCGCCGCGATCACGCCGGTGGTGAGCAGGCTCCCTTCGGGGCCGTAGCTTCCGCCGGTCAGCAACTCGCTTCCGCTCACCCTAGCCTTCAGCACAGAAAACGGCGGCCCAAGGCCGCTGACCGGCAACCCGAGTCCAAAGCCCTGAAGGAAGTTCCAAGCAAAGTGGAGGCCGACTGGCAGCCACAGTGAGCGGGTACGGAGATAACCGACCGCCAGGGGAATCCCCACCAGCATCGTATTCAGTGTTGAAACCCACGTGCGCGACGGATTGCCCAGGTGCGCCAGGCCGAACAAGCCGGCAAACAGCGCCACGGCGGCCGCCGCCCCAAGCGAGTCAGCCAAGCGCTGAAAGGGATAGCCTCGGAAAACCAACTCTTCGTTCGTGGCCGCCACGAAAAGCATGCCCAGGGCGCCCGCGCCCCAGGCCGCGAAACGGTCGGGGGGCGCCGAATTGAGTGAGAACTGGGCCGCGCCCAGCAGTCGCTCCAGCACACCAACCATAGCGATCATGAGGGCTCCCACGCCGAGCCCCAGCCCAAGTTCCACCTGCCAGCGCCCGCAGAAGGCCAGCCCGACCGAGCCCAGCGGCCTTCGGTCGAGCGCCAGGGTCAGCACTTTGTAGGCCGCCAGCAGCGCAGCCAAGGTGAAAAGGCTGGGCCAGATGAACCGGCCCCACTCGACCTGGTGCAGACCGCCCGAAACGAAGGCACCGGCCTTCTGGGCTACCAGCATAGCCAGCAGAACCATCGGGATGGACAGGAAGAACCGCCAAATCGGCCGCACCTTCCCGTCAACGAGGAAAACTCTCTCCACCTTCATTGCCGTTCCTGCCTCCGGCTCATCCGCCCGGCCTCGGTCTGGTCCGAGCGCACTTCCAGGCCCGTGCGCGACACTGCGAAGTTGATGATGCGGCCGCCCATACGGGTCAGGATCTGCTCGACAGCCGGCTTGGTGCCCGGCGCGACCAGAAACACCACGCAGCCTCCCCCGCCCGCCCCGCAAACCTTGGCGGCTAGAGTGCCGTGTTTGGACGTCCGCTCGATCATCCGGTCAATCTTGGGGGTGGAAATGCCCTTGAAATTCCGCTTGCGGTTGTCCCACTCCAGGGCCAGCAACTCCGCCACGTCGTTCCAGTCATTGGCCAGGAGCGCTTCGCGCATCTGACTGGCGATGGTCACAATCTGGTCGAAGTTGCGCCGCACCTTGCGATCGCCGTCGATATGGGATTTCATCACTTCCCAGTTGTTGATGGCGGAGTTGCGCGGCTGCCCGGTGTAGCAAAGTACGAAGCGCTTCTCTACGTCCGCGAAGGCCAGCGGAAGTCTCTCCCGCTTCACCCCGTCGCGTTCCAGGTGCACGGCGTTGGCGGCCCCGTAAAGCGCCGGGAAGTAATCCTGCCAGCCGGTGGGGACGCGGATGACAATGGCCTCGACGTTCTTGGCGATCTCGAGGATCTGGGGTCGGGTGTAACGCTTCCCCGTGACGCGCGCCAGCGCCCCGCAGAGCGCGATGTTCAGCGCCGACGACCCGCCCAGGCCCGCGCCCGCCGGGACCTGCGAAGTCGTCTTGATGGTCACCCCGCGCCGTGGCGCGAAGAAGAGCACCAGTTCCCGCAGGAGCGGCAAGGCCGAAGGGCGCGCGGCCAGGTCGGCAAGCGATGCGTAGGTCTCGCGAATCTGCTGGTCCTGCGAAACCAGCACCAGGCGGCGGTCGGCGCGCGTCTGGATGACGCAGGAGGCATAGCAGCGAATCGCCACGTTCACCGTCTGCGCCCCGGCATGGAAAAGGTACAAGGGCCAGATATCGACCGTACCTCCGGCCAGATCCACTCTCGCCGGCGCTCGCGCCTCGACTCGCATTTATTCCCCCCTTCGAATCGGTTGCTCGTACTCGACAGTGCTAACTAGTCAGTTATCAGACGTCAGTTGTCGGCTATCAAGTGCTCATTGCTTGCGATCTGCCTGCTGTCTTATCCCTTCCGACTTCTGTCTCCTGACTTCTGACTCCTGTTTTCCGCCTTCTGGCTACTGCTGCGAGATCTGCATCGTCTCATCGATGGCGAGCGTGGGCCAGCCGGCTTTCGCGGGATCGGCGGGCGTGGCGACGATGCGGAAATGCTCGCCGCCGCCGACCTCGGCGGTGTAATTGTAGCCGCGGCGGTTCGCGCCGGAGAAGGTGATGGCGCCGTCCTGCTCGAGCTGCTCCAGGCTCACGTAGGTGCCGTGGCTGGCGAGGTACAGGCGCTCGGCCTGGCCGATGGCGAGGAGATCGTTCTTGACGCCGACTACATCGATCACCTGCTTGGGCGGCGCGCCACCCGTCGGCCCCTGGGTGAACTGCGACTTGAAGATGAAGTAGCCGATCGCCAGCACCACTACGAGTGCCAGAATCGTTCCCGCTGCTTTCATGTGAGCCCCCTTCTCGAGCGGCGGTGTGCTCACCCCCGCCCGGCGGCCTATTGTCGCCCCTTGCCGGGCATGATGCAATGAGGAAAGGAGTGGTCAGTGGTCAGTTCTCAGTGGTTGCTGGTTGGTTATCAGTTGTAGCAGAGAGAATAGAGCTCCGGTAAATATAACCCAAGACTCGCCTTCTAATCTTGCGGCTCTTCAAGCTTTTCTGTAGCGCCAGGCTCGCGGTCCAGCGGGTAGCCACGGCATAATCTTTATGCCGTGGGTTCGTAAGGAATGTGAAAAGGCCTTACTGGCCGTATCGACGAGAGGCGCGTTCATCCCCCGCTCGTCCAAAGTCGGGCCGTACCGGGGAGCAGGTAGCGCGGACCTGATGTGTAGGTCCGCGGTTCTTTCAGCAAAAAAAGCCGCAGACCTGTGGAGCAGGTCTGCGCTACACGCTCCGAGGTATAACATCTCCGGGGGCCCTCCTTTCGAGGTCAGATTTAGTCGTCGAGCAACCAAATCCTACTCGAATCGAGCCGCCCCCTTCATAGCATCAGCGTTTCGCTTCCCATAAACTCTGCGGCTCTTGGGTTGACGACGTGGGGTTATAATCGGTGTCGTGTGGCGCAGACATCGTTTTGTGATGTCTGCGGTGTACTGACATGAGCTAGAATCTCGCCGTGCCGCGACAGCGCCATTTCTACAGCGCCAATCACCTTCACTTCCTTACCCCGAGCACCTATCGCCGCGCCCGCCGGTTCGACTCGGAGCGTTTCCAGCGCCAGTTGATCACCTTGCTGGCCGACCGGCGCGCCGAGCTGGGCTTACAAGAGCAGGAGTCAGGAGACAGAAGTCAGGAGTCAGGACTGAGAAGGAAGAACTGTTTGCCGTTTGCTCTGTAAGAGGAATATACTTCTTGCATGCAACACCTGACGCTTCCCATCATCGTTGAGAGCGACCAAGACGGCTATTTCGTCACCTGCCCCGGGCTGCAGGGCTGTTACAGCCAAGGGGAGACCTACGAAGAGGCGGTCGCGAACATCAAGGACGCCATTCGGTTGCACGTCGAAGATCGCTTGGCGGACGGCGAAGAAATTCCCCAACCCGTATCCGTGAGCCTCTCCACCGTTGAAATTGCCGTCTAATGCCGAAGTTGCCACGCCTCACAGCCCGCGAGATTGTCGCCGTATTGGAGAGAATTGGATTCTCACTGGCCCGGCAGAGCGGTAGCCACCAGATTTACAAGAATGCGGCAGGCAAAAGGGTTACAGTTCCGTTTCACGCCTCGAAAATCCTGCACCCGAAGGGCCTGAAGAGCATTATGCGCGACGCTGAGCTGAGTCCCGCAGACCTGGAAAAGCTGCTGTGAATCGTTTGCGTCCACTCAGGCCGGGTGGCCATATATGGTGTCTCGCCGGCGCCGCCTCGCGGGTGGCGCCCCCTTCATGGCATTAGACGCCGTCTTGTGATGTCTGCGATGTACTGACATGAGCTAGAATCTCGCCGTGCCGCGACAGCGCCATTTCTACAGCGCCAATCACCTTCACTTCCTTACCCCGAGCACCTATCGCCGCGCACCGCTCTCGCCTCGGAGCGCGACGGCTTGCTGCAAGACTCGCAGGTAGGGGCATGGCGCGCCGCTGGCCAATGGCAAACAGTTTGAGCCTATCTTGAGCGACTCTTGAGCGACCGCGGCCGAGGAAAAGACAGTCCGCGACGACCGCGTTGCCATCAAAGCCCGCCAAAGGCAACTGCGCAGCAAGCTGAACGTCCCCCGCGAACGCTTCCGCGCCCTCGTCTCAAAACCCGGTCACACTACATCTAGGCGGGCAAATAGGGCCGCTGCGCGTCCGGGCGGCTGTCTGTCGCCGGCAAAAAGCTTGACAAGCTGGCCTAGGTGTGTTATACAATTAGGCTAAAGAGGCCGTCCCCGGCAGGGGATTCCGGCCCGCGGCAATTTCAGACGAGGAGCCTGCCATGTCCCTGACCCATCGAAAACCATCCCCTCGATCCCTGGAAGCCCGGCGGCGGAAAGCCCGCAAGTCCACCGGCCCCCGGACCCAGCGCGGCAAGCGGCGCGTGGCCCTGAACAGCCTGCGGTCGGGCTCGTTCGCGCGGTCGCCCTGGCGCTCCATGCTGGCCCTCGACGAGGATGGCCGAAAGCTGGCGGTCCTCCTATAAATACGGCAACAAAAAAGCGAAGCTGAAGAGTCACAAGAAGGTGGTGAGAGGGCTTCACGCAGGCGCGCACATCCCGTGGTATGCGACGTGCGCGATCAGAGGGGGCGATCCACGGCCCGGAGGGAAGCAGCCACGGAGTTAGAAGACAACTCTAAGCCTCAAACTATGTCTGGCGGGGAGGCTTGAAGGCGTCAGAAATCGTCGTGAGGGTATCGCGGACCAGCCGCTCAGTATTCGTGCTGGTGACCGTCCCGGAACTGGCGCCAGCCAGCAGGCTGTCTCCGGGGGAGTGCTGGCCCAGAACGACGAGCTCGTCCGCCTTTGCCGCCTTCTCGACCACTTCATTCCAGGCATGCTGGTTGTAAATGCAGCCCGGATCGCCCGCCCGGACATCCCCCAGATAGCTCAGGGCGCGTGCCCGGCAGCCTCCGCAATAGGCGCGGAAATCGCAGACCACGCAATGGTCGCTGCGATCCTCGCGGTTCGACAGCAGAGCAAAGTAGGGATTATCCCAAGCCTCGATTAGTTTCTGGCGCTTCAGGTCGCCCACCTCAACTGACGGCATGTAAACGCACGGCGTCACTTTGCCGTTGGGCTGGACGCAGCAATAGCAGCGTCCGGCGCCACAGCCCCCGATATACTTCGAGAGGACTTTTGCCTGTTTCCCCTTGCCCTTACCGGCGTGAGCCGTGGCCATCAAGCCGTCGAGCGGTCCGTAGAGGATGCAGGCGCGCCCGAATTGCGGCGCGGTGGACATGATGGAGATCTTCCCCTCCTGAAGGTGGCGGTTCAGGAGACGCAGGAGTTCCTCGCGCTCCGCCGGGGTGATATCCATCTCGGCCATCTCCCGGCCGCGCCCCACGGGGATGAAGTTGAAGTGCACAAAAGTAGTGCAGCCCAGATCCTTGGCGAAGTTGATCATCGCTTCGGCGTGATGCAGGTTCATGCGCGTCAGGCAGGCAGCCATGCCCGCGCGCAGGCCCTTGGTGGCCGCGGCATTCCTGATGCCGTCCACCGTGCGCTTCCAGGCGCCCTGGAGGCCGCGGAAGCGGTCATGTTCCTCGGGAACAATGGAGTCTAGCGAAACCTCGACGTACTTCACACCGCTCTCCACCAGCCGCTGGCAGGTCTCCTTGCTTAGCAGCGTGCCGTTCGTGGCCACGGTGGTGTGAACACCGCGCTTCTGGCAGTGCTCCAAGACCCTCCAGACGTCCTTCGAGACCATCGGTTCGCCGCCCGCCAGGGCCAGGAAGGGAACGTACTCGTACGCCATCTGGTCAATCAGGTCGAGTTTCTGCGCGGTGGTGAGTTCGTCGGCGAGCGGCTTGCGGGCGGCGCTCTGATAGCAGTGGCGGCAGGTCAGGTTGCAGGCCTGCGTGTAGTTCCATACCACGATGAGGGGAGCCGAGAACCGTTGCGGCGCCGTGAGGCCGTACTTGGCGATACTGCGCGCCGTGTTCACCAGCGCCCGAGCGGTCGGGCGATGGTGGAGAGCCTTGGCCTTGAGGACTTCCTTATCCACGCCCGCCCTGGCCCGAAAGGTCTCAATGGCACGATGAGGAATCGCAAACTTCAGCCGCTCCCAGAGTGTCAGATCGGGCTTGTCATAACTTTCAAAGACTTGTTCCAGGTAACACCGGCCATCGCCGTTCCGGCGGGTCAGCAGCGCGAGGAACTTGCGCAGCGCCGGTCGGGCCAAGTAGTCCTCGAACTTGTGCGGTTCGATGTTCGCCGGCGGGGATACCTTCGGAACACGAGGGCGTCGTGCGGTCAGCATAGGGCGCGATTCCGGCATACGCATCCTCCTCCCGCTAAAGGATCTCAGGTAAGCGGATGCGAGAGGCGAACGTAATGCTACAGGAATCCTTGACGAAGGGCAAGGCCATCCCCCAAGCAATCCAGGCTAAGTGAGACGCAACGAGAGACTAATTGTCACTTATCTGCCCAGGAACTCTCAAGTTGGAATCCCGCCCAGGCTCGTACAGGATAGTGCGTTCTCTCAAGTGGGAAATTGATGAACAGCAAGAGACGGTGGCCTGTCGCGGCTGTTCCCGGCGGTCCAAGCAGATCCTCCGGCCCCAAGTGTGGGGGCGGACTTCTGAACCGTTCCGCGCCTGATCGGCCTGGAGACTCGGAGACTCACCTTTTGACCCGCGGTCTCCTGCCCGGCGGGGCCATGTTGGACCGGCTCGAGTTGGGGCTTCGTCAACGTCAGTTCTCCCTGAATTCGGTCCGCGCTCCGCCGATCTGTTGGTGGTCCAGGAGGCAAGCGGACACGCCAAGCAGCGCGGCTAGGGTAGCGGGCAAGCAAAGCCTTGTCGTTCGCATGTTCATCTACTTTCTCCCCGCCGTGTTCGGCATCTCGCCCTGACGGGCCGGTCGCCCATCGCCG
>Ga0315280_10009080_pt1 | contig 12877 bp, 12 predicted proteins | sample YL17G06_40_MG_FD_203697 | JGI IMG/M metagenome (GOLD analysis project Ga0315280, IMG submission 203697) | Sediment microbial communities from Yellowstone Lake, YNP, Wyoming, USA - YL17G06_40 | ecosystem: Environmental > Aquatic > Freshwater > Lake > Sediment | place: USA: Wyoming | collected... | reverse complement strand
GATTTGCTCTCAGTACTATCTACCTCTCTATCCTCTTCCGCTCTGATTCAACCAAGGGGAGAACTCCCTAATCGGCGAAAAGGGGGAATTCTTGATCGGCGCTAACATCTTGACATGCTTCAATGAGAAACATATAATATTTACATACAAAGGAGGTGCTTTTTATGCGTGCGACATTAAACATACCTGATGATCTCCTTAAAGAGGTGCAGAAAATCTCCGGTGAAAAATCGAAAACTAAGGCTATTACCATCGCCATGCAGGAATTCATCAAGCAGAAAATGATCAAAGAATTGATTGCCCTCAAAGGAAAGGTTCAGATCGACTACGACTGGGAAAAGGAAGAAGACCTTGAAATGAAGGCTCAAAAGAAGAGAGAAAACATCCTTGAAAAATAGAATACTTGTCGATACAACCATCTGGATAGAGTTTTTCAGGGCGAGGTCAAAAATTGGAGACCGTCTTGAAATGCTCCTCATGGAAAATGCCGTCTGGACATGCGGGATTGTGATGTTCGAGGTCCTCCAGGGAATAAAGTCAGAAGGTGAAAAAAATAAAATCTTGAGCATCTTGGCGAGTCTTCCATATGTGGAGATGATGAAGAAACTGTGGCAAAGTGCTGCGGAGCTTTCCATATTGTTGAAAAAGAATGGTGTAAATCTGCCTTTATCCGATATTTTCATTGCTGCTATTGCGATTGAAAATGATCTCTCCATCTATACCCTCGACAACCACTTCACCCAAATCTCCAATCTGAAACTTTATGAAATGTGAAGGCCTGCCAGATTTCACGGTCTCTATTCCCTTGGGCCTTCTCCCAAAATCAAGAGAATCGATCCCCAGAAACTTAAATAATCTTCCAAAATTGGGAGGTGTCCCTAATTTCCTGATCCGGTGATGACAAGTCGCCTCCAATTTAATGTGTCGCCATTTTTAATCATGACTTAATTCATCACCGCCCAGGCCAGGGGAATAATCCGCCCTTCGCTGACCCACACCCTCCTTGATTTCGGTGCAATCTCATCACCTTTATTCTTTCCGGAAAGATTCCTGACCATTTTCCTTATATCCTCAGGTAGTAGCATCGCCATGGTAGTAGAAACCATTCCGGATCCAAAGCCAATTCTGAAATTTGCTTTATTGGTTTTATACCAATTTTCAAGGCTATGCCCTCTTGAGAAACCCATTTCAAAACTCCTCACATCTTCAGACCATTTGCCGATACAGGATAATATTTCATTAATATCTTTTGGCAGTGTAACTTTATTATCTTCTTCTTTAAATCGTTTTAGGAGTTCATTATCCCATACCACTTCAAATTCTATGATGGTATCAGCAGGAATACATTCAATCCATATGGTAGTATTCTGCCCTGAAGTTTCCGTCTTATATTTCCATCCCGACGCTTCTTTCTTAAGAATATTAACAGGTAAAAGATTCGTTTCCTTTAGGTTTACCGGATAACCATCAGATGTGTGGAGCATTCGCAACCAATCGGTGTTTGGTGAATTCCTCTTGTCAGAAAGCTTAAAGTTCTCAAGCCATTTTTCCTGGAGCCATATAAATGTCCCTTTCCTTCTAAAGTCCCTCGGAGAAGTTTTCTTAATCCTTTCAATAATATCGTTCTGAAATCCATTGGGATCATTAATTCTATAATTTAACAAGGCATTATAAAGTATCGCTGTTCTAATAACGCCTTTTATAGATGTTCCGGGAATATAGGATTTCCCAAATCCATCCGTAATAAACGGGCTGTAATCCTGTACCCTTGACGCGTCTCCAATGAGCCTAGTTTTCGCTTTACTTAAAGCGGACAAATCATCCTCTTTTATGGTAATCCCTTTTCCCTTGAAAAAGTCCAATAGCCTGAACCTATGTCCATCCTTTTGTACCGCGCTGATATAAAAGTCTATAAGATTTCTTTTCTGAAGAAAGATGGATAATTTTTCATCTGATACTTGGTATACATATTGTCCATGACGCATATATTCAAAAGAAGTAATCATTTGGTCTACGCTTCCAATGTGGATGGGTGATTTAACGGTGAGTTTCATTCTCTTTTTTTCAAAGATATCCATTACTACCTCCCAACAGGCGATGTAAATGCGTAACCATACCGATAAACACTGTGGTGTAATGTATCAAGTGGGACACCTTCCGGTGTCACATCGACAAGACAGCCTCCTGGCCGCCTGCTGAGGACACTTCCCTCTGTAAAGAATCCAATTGATTTTCTCTTCAATGGAAGGGCATACCTACCAGTGGTAATCCAGCCTTTTTTCCTCACCACATCATAGGCAATAAGTGCATTTCCTATGCCTGTCATCTCCTGCTCAGAGGGATGATAAAGAGAAAGAAGGGTATAGGTTTTAACATCAAGAAGCAGGATTTCTTCAAATACGCCTGAAACCTTTTCCAAACTGACCAACTCAAATAATCCGCAGCCATATGTCCTTTCACCACCAAGTCCTGTTTCACCAAGTGTGATTAATAATTTTCTAAATGGCTCCACAGTGGAAAAGTCATTGAACGCAACAAACCCGTAAAGCCCTGCCCTATCTTGAAAATAGACATAACCGCAATGGTAGATATTGCTGGTCTGTGTGACCCTATCAAGGGATACCCTTGGTCTTATCTCGACCTTAAAGGCATCCCTATATGCTTGTTGGAGTGATACGAGAGCATTTAGATTATCCTCACGTAAAGGAATGCCTGATATCCACTTCTTAAAACCTGCAGTATCAAGCCATTTGATTTTTTTAATCTCTTTTCCTTTGCCCTTTCTTAGTTCTGCTGGTATATGAGACTCATCCATCGGACGAGGTAGAAAGCATATATCACCTTTATACAGGAAGAGGGAACTTACAAGAAAAGGTGGTTGTTGTTTGAAGCTGTTAACGAATTCAGTCACTTTCTCTTTCGAATAAACCACACTCATGGCATTTATGAGGGCGGAAAAGAGAGTGTCTGAACTGACCCTTTCATTCACGTTCTCAAGGTCTATACCTGTTTCACCGAAACGGGTGGGCCCTTTAAATTTCAGTTTATAAATGTAAACATCCATCAGTTCCCCTCCGGTCTTTTGTTATTAAACAATTTCGCAATTTCACTTATCTCTTCAAAGGACTTTACCTCTTTTATTGCTGAAGTATCTCCACGAAAGCCCTCCATCGTCTTACCTACTATCTTACCTTTAATACCATTTTGCTTTTCTCCTTCAATCTCACCTATTTTAAACTTAACCTGACCATACCCCCGTGAACCATGCCCACCAAGGGCATCTGCCTCAACCAAATTCATCGCAAGCTTAAGGTTTCTAAGGTCCTCATCCATCTGTGAGGTATCTTCCACATTATAGATGAGTTCAAATGCGAATTCGGCGCCACGTGGAACCCTTTCAATCTGCCTTGGATTGGCTGCTGATGTAATCCTGTCTATTGCATTCTCAAATTTCCATTCCGTATACTGGAGCCCTGTATCTATATCCCCCAGTCTTTCACGACTTTCATCAGTCAGTTTCAGATCGCGCACAATCAATCGAGCTGGAAAGTTTTTGCCCCCATCTTTGCCTGTGGAACCAAATATCCTACACAGTTTACAATTAAAAGCGTTGGAGGCGTCATTGCATACATGAACCTTCACGGGGTTACCCCTTGTCCCGATATCCCTTCGGTCTATTATGCCCAATGCCTTTTCAAGGAGTGATCTCATTTTCCCTTTCAAAGAACTTCCCGGGACATACGGTTCTCGTGTAATTGGGTCTCTAACAAGAGGTAAGTCAATTGCCCCTATCTCCATGTTTTCCTTTGATGCCCCGATGTGGAGACCTGTGAGGCATTCGAGTTTTCCAAAAATCGTTATTTTACCTAAAAGCGGTCTTTCGGTAAACATATCTAAGCCTCCTTTCTAAGTGTCTCTTCCACCATAATATTTGTGATAAGCCATAATTCCCTCTATCAAAGCTATAAGTCTTTTGAAATCTTCATAGGTTCTTGAGCCAGCGGTAATAGCTGGTTCCAATACCTGCATTAGAGGACCTATTTTTTCCATATCCCTTCCGGCTGCATAAGCAAGTTTGGGTTTCAAGAGTATAACCAGATCTTTGCTAAAATTTTTCCCCTTATCGGACACTACATCGATCTTCCTCACGCCGTCTAAAAACCTTCTCACTTGCGTCGTTTTTAGCTCAAGAGTTTTAAGGTATTTACCCATTTTATCAGCAATATCAACTAATTCATCAGCAGATAGATTTTTTAGTCCTGTTGATTTATAAGGCTCGAGTTTTTGTCTTATTACAGAAACGGGGGATTCTCTTTGTTCGCCTTCTTGCCTTCCGCGTTGTGCTTGTTCATGTCTCCGTCCATAATCTGGCATCCTTACTCACCTCCCTTCCTCATAAGCATTAGTGTCCATAATGTTGCTGCCTCAGTGATTTTCCATTCATTATTGTTCGTGTTCATAATCGCCCCCTTTATCTTGAGGGTCTCCTCCATATCGTCCCCCTTATTCCTAACCCTTGAAAGTAGATAAGCAGCCTTTGGAAGTACCAGCGCACCTTCTCCATTGAACCTTCTTGAGAGGGCAAGGAGCCTGTAAAAGAATGTCTTTGGCAGACTCTCCTCATCTACTGCAAAATGGTCACCCTTGTGTTTGAGAAATCTCACAAATAGCTTTACTCTCTCCATAACCCTTTCTGCATCATCCCACTTCAAGGCTACATCACTAAAAAGGGTTATAGCGTTCTTGCCAGCGCTTTTTGCTATATCCTCTGCTCCGTTTGCATCCCTTGCATACTGATAAACAGGATATTTTTCGTGATTAGTTGCAATACCGCCAGAGATTGTTATAAACGGATTTCCTATAAACCTCTGAAAATGATGGTTGATGTCAAAGGAGGACTCTGTTATATCGAGCCAGTGGCCTATCAAAAATAGATCATCCCCACCGGAGTAGACGACAGAAAGCATCCTACCCCCTGATATGATATTACGATTAGCAACATCAATCGGCTCTTTTATCTCCACTCCCTCCACAACATCATTCAAATAGTGCTTGAAAAAAGCATTTAAGTACCGTGAAATTGATGCCATACGTGAAAAGGACCTATCTTTTTCAGGCACAGCTTTAGAGAAGATTTTACCGAGGTTATCTACATCCATCCTGATGACAGCAATGCGTTTGATACCGAAAGTATCCGATGCATCTTCAAGCTCCCTAAGTCCTTCGTGCTGGTAGATACCAAGGGGTAAGAAAATGGATCTTGGATGAGAGTAGTGTTTTACAGTAAAGTCGTTTATCCTGTAAACTGCATCAACATTTTGGTTCAAGGATGGGCCCCAAGGCCTTAGCTGATAATAGGTATTCTCTATCTTTATGAACTTATCTTCTGGCTCGGTAGAAAGTTTATATAAAACAGGAAATTGCTTCTTCGAAATCCCTGCAAGCATTTCACCAAGCTGGTACTGGAAAAAACAGGGTTCACAAACTTTTAACACCTCGTCACCATTTTTGAGCTCCTTTAAAGGCAAATCTTCCCTAAAACATACCTCGCATGATTCTGTAAGGCATTCTTCATGGGGCATCTCTATTTTTAAAACATCTCCTAACCTATTCTGCCACTTCCTCTTTTTAGATCCCTCGAGTCTTTCAGACAGCTTATTCCATATAGGAGAAGCATCTTTAAATTCATCGGGGTGAAACCCAATATATTCAAGATGAAGCTGAAGGCTACCTTTGAATTCCTTAAATAGGAAATCATCGATCTTCTCCTTCACTTTCTTAATCGCCTGCTCTGCAGATGCGGTATTATAGGAGAGTACGTAGAAGTGTGCTCCGCCTGAAAAAATAAGATTGCATCTCGTAAGGCCCAATTCATTCAGCAGGGTAGAGACAACGTGTTCAGCTAAGAGCTCGAGATAAAAGGACCTCCCCTTTAATGATTTTAATGCTCCTTTGGATGTGATTGTATAGATAAACCTCTGAACGCCTGATATGTCTCCACCTATGAGGAGGTATGGGCGGGCATCCTGAGGGACATTCAAAACCTCATTTTTTAATAGCTCATTACGATTCCATTTTTCCTGGTATTTTTCGCTATAGTAGCCATACATACACCCTGCAATAGCCGCAGTTAGCTTTGAATGATCGTAAAGGGATATATCAGGGTGCTTGTCCCTGATTTCTTCTTTCTTAAGACCATCATATATCTTCATTGTTATGGATGGAACAGCCGAAAAGTGCCTTTCATATAGCATAAGCAAAAAATCTATTGAGTGGGGCCCTTTGACATCGGGATCGTTAAAGTCTCTTCCGAAGTTTCTTAAAAGCTTTTTGTAGTCATCTTTAGTAATTTTTGGTTCTTCTTTTAAGACCTCTGGGATTCCTTCATGGATCAACGGCAGGTAAGTTATAGGTGGTTTTTCTTCAAGATTATTTGGATTCCTTATCCTGCTGAAGGGTGAGGCTAAGGGAACCTCGGAGTGCCACCTCCCCTCCTCAAGTTTCTCCTTGCCTTTCCTTTCAGCAGATGCCAAGTTGTCAGCCTGATACCAGATAAGACCTATGTTACTTGTGAGGGCATAATCGTCATCCTTGGTATAATGGTGGGCAATGGTGGCGTTTACGGCGATATTATTATTGAGGTTTTTCTTTAGCCATTCATATCCCCATTCGGTATGTTTCTTTATGGTTGGATCATCCTGTGCCCTTTGGACAACTTTCCCAATATCATGTAAAAGTGCTCCTAATATGACTGTATGATATTCCTTCTCATCAAATCCCATGTTAGTTCCTCCATACTTACAAAACAAATTCAAAATTCAAGATTCAAGATTTAAAAAATTAAAATTCAAGACTCAACACTACTCTTCTGGGTCGGTGGTGAAGTTCTTCTTATTGAATCTTGAATTTGGAATATTGAATTGTCTTCCCATTTTTTCGAGTTCCTCCCTCATACTTCTATATTCTTTTTTGAACTTCTCACCTTTGAGCCTCGATCCTTTAAGATACTCGATCAGCCCACTCAATTGACCGGAGACGTCCTTGCATAGTGATAAACCTTTCTTAAATTCCTCTGGCGTGATGTAATTTTGGTCTAAGGCGACATAAAGTTGTGTCCTTGCTTCGCCAGCTGAACCTTTTGAAATATATAGAAACTGAATGAATTCAGTGTTAGATCCCCGCTCGAATCCCTCCGCGATGTTAAACATCACAGATGTGGCAGCACGCCTTATTTGATCGACAAGACTAAAGTCTCTACTGAATACTTCCTTCTTTGTGAGACTGTAGATGTATTGAACCAATTCCCTTGCCTTTTGCCAGACGGGTAATTCTTCGAAGCTTTTGGGCATGCCTTCCTCCTATACCCAAATTCAAGATTCAAAATTCAAGATTCAAAATTCAATAACAATCTTTCCTTTTTCCACTCTCACCCCGTACTTTTTGCTTCCATGTTTGCCAATGGGTGAAATAACAAAATAAGGCAATAATGTTTCATCCTTTATGGCTTCCTTCAAGGTCGTGTTGATCTTGCTGATATTTTGTCTCAGGGTATCTGAATCAATGCCCCCCTTCTTTTCCCAATGTTTTAAGAATTCCTCCACCCGGCCTGAAGAGGGTCCATAGGCCCTTTGATAATCCTTTATTATTTCGTCAAGAGTCTTCCTGTTTGACAAGTCACCAAGAAAAGGAAAACAGTCAATGCAATCTAAGCAGTAAGGCCTTTCAGGGAAATGGCATCCTTCTAATTTTCGTCTCAGCAGATTCACATAAAGAACCATTTGCATCGGGACCATATCGATTCCCACATGACCGATATAGATCACTTTCTCAGAGAGATTCACCCTGACCGGGGGCTGGATGGAGGCCATGTCGATCTCACGCTGCCCTTCCCTAACCAGCTCTTTAAAGCCTCTTCCATCCAGAGGAATCTTATCTCTGAGACGGACAAAAGGAAGTTCGGCAAGGGAAATCTGTGCATCTTTTGTATGCAGTCTTCTGAGAACTTTTCCACTTGAGTCCTTTAAGTCAAGAATTCTATCTTTTTTGGGCTTGTAGTAGAATTCTGGATGGGATTCGAATTCAGGACTAACGAGCACGTGATAGAGTTTATCCCACGGCCTCCCGAAGAGTTGGAGCGCTGAACCCAGATAGAAGGACATGGTCTTTCTCCCTCCGGCTAATGAGCAATGGAGCCTCACACCCGGGTCCTCTGTTCTTTCTCTGATGAAATTGGCAATGAAATCACCAAGCGATTCGTTATGGTGGACATCCCGGACATCATCCAAGAGATTCCCCTTCTCATCGCAAACGACGTGGATCGATTCCGAACCCAAGGGGATTTGGGGAAGGTTGTATTCCTTTGAGAACGCTGACAGACGTCCTTTCTTGAAAAGTTCTTCTCCTACCTTCTCCTTTCCACTTAAAGTGGTGATAATATGAATTTCATCCGGAAAGATAGGAGGTTGAATCGTTTGCGTGAGACAGTAGACCGTTTCCGTGACGATCTGGGGAGTCGTTCCAGTTACAAAGATCAGAATTTCCCGATAGGCCTTTTTGTTCATGAAACCTATCCTATGTCCTTCTGTTTAACTAATCAACAAAAGAAACATTTTAAAAACGTTTCACCCTCACCCCCCCCTCTCCCCTCAAGGGAGAGGGGATAACGCTCACTCAAGTTCTTCTAATCTCATATTTCCCCAATCCGAAACTGGTCCCCTTTCCTACGTGCACATATTCCCCCAGCAGAACAAAAGGGAGGAATGCTTGGAAATTGCCCTGGAACGTAATCGATCCGATAAAACCACCCATCTTCATTTTTGTCTCCTGGCGATTAGAGTAACGTTCCCAATCCAGCCAGTGGAGATTCTCCTGCTGGACCTTTATGTCCTTTGACTCCTCAATTAATCCTTTAAAATCGAGGTCCAATTCCTCTCCACAGTGGAAATAAGAGAGAAGGGAGATCCGTCTGAGAAGATTTCTAAAGAGAATGTGAAATTCAGGTTTTGGAGAGAGACTTCCATCAAATTTCAATCGGGTAGGAGTTAAGAAAGAAAGGTGCAAGGTGGAGGGAGAAAGGTCTGACGTAAGGCCAGAGGCGGAAGGCGTTGGGCGTAAGGCGATAAGATCTTCAACGCCAACAGCTCTATAATTGCTGCGGAGGGTTTTATCTTTTCCAGAGTAAATCAGTATTGCCTCATCATCTTTCACCTTAGTCCTTTCACCCGGATTTACTGCCCTCACATCTGCTAACTGATATTTGCCCTTCCCTTTTCCGATTCCCATTTTTCCAAGCTCATCAAAGGTGTAAATAAAATACGGAAGGAAATCGATTGATTTACCGATCAGGGTTAATTCGAAACAGAGAGTGTCGTTCTGTTGGTAGGTTCTTTTTTCTTCCAAAGGAGGTGTGATGACGAACGGATGAGGAGCAAAAGGGTATTTCCTCATCTTTGAGGTATCCGAGGGAGGAGGAGTTTCAAAGACATATGAGTAGACGCATTTCTCCTTAAGAAGGCAGGAACTGCATGTCCTGTTTCTGTTTACCCCGTTAGAAATAATCCCCCTCTGCCCTACCGCAGGCTCAGGTTTTAGAATGCTTTCCGCTGAGTCTAACGCTTCTCTGGATTTTCTAACGGGGCGAACACAGACGATCTTTTTGAAGGCATGACCAAATGCACCCCGAAACGTAGAACCTTTATAGGCAGGTAGGTAAATCCAATCTTCCGCCCTGAGGACAAATTGGAATCGGGCAAACTTGAAATGACTGAGCGGGCCATCCATACCCCATTCTCCCAGGCCCAAGCCGTCAACTGATCCGATGCCTAATGCTGTAAGGGCTTAAAGCCAAGCGCAATGACCATAGCGTCACTCTACTAAATCAGTTGAGGAAAATCAACTCATTTTTAGACGAATAAAAGACGGGGGAAACACTTGTAGATTATTTGGGCAAATTCCTTGCCAGAGGGGGTATAACCAATGGGAAGCAAAAGGCTATTCAGAATTCGTATGTGGATAAAATGGAGGGAATTGGTTATTTTTATGTTCACTTCATATATCCGACAACAGTCCATGTCGTTCTTCACATTTCGTACAATACCTACCCTTTAACCTCGCATTGCTCGCGGAATCCCCATCAGGATCAAGTCCGGAATTGACATTTCTCCGATTCATGGTAATTTTAATGGTGAGAAAGGAGTTGCTCTTTTGTCTGAATTGATCATATTGGGTTCGGGAACAGGTGTCCCGTCATTGAGGAGGGCGTCTCCCGGCTTCCTTTTAATTTCAGAAAGTTCCAATGTTTTGATCGATAGTGGGTCTGGAACGTTGCGGAAGATGTTGGAGGTAGGAATCACCTATCAGGATATTGACCTTCTCCTTTACACCCACATCCATCCTGATCATATTTCAGACCTTGTACCAATTCTGTTCGTCTGTAAATATGCAGACCTACCGCGCAAGAAAGATCTGTTATGCGTGGGGGGGCCTGGATTTGAAGACTACTTTGAAAAACTAAAAAGAATTCATGGCTCTTGGATTGAACCCCAATCCTACCGCCTAAAGATCAAAGAAACTTCACAAAAACCTTTCGTCTTCCGTGACTTGAGGATTTCTTCTAAACCAATGGCCCATCTCCCTGAAAGTGTCGGATATCGAATCGAGTTTAAAGGCGGAAAATCAATGGTGATATCCGGGGATACAGATTATTGTCGAAATATTGTTGATTTAGCTTTCAAAGTGGATCTTCTGGTCTTGGAGTGCTCCTTTCCCGACGGGCAAAAAGTAGAGGGCCATCTCACCCCGTCCTTGGCAGGAAGAATCGCTTTAGAATCCCATTCCAAAAAGCTTCTGCTCACTCACCTCTATCCGCCCTGTGACCAGTTTGATATCCTGAAACAGTGCAGGGAAGTTTTTCAGGGTGAAACAATTCTTGGAGAAGATCTCATCAAGCTTAAAATTTAAAGAGATAGGATTTTAATTTCAAAAAGGAAACCCGTTCTCTTTTTTTCCGAGAATGATTTGACAATCCCCTTCTTTTGGGATATTTTGTTTCTGAGGAGAAAAAATCTTGAAAAGATACAAATTCTTAATATTCCTTTCTGTTCTCTTCCTATTCCCCGTTGTCTTTGGGATGCCAGGACAAACTGAAGACAAGGCGCCCATCTTTACCATTGAGGTAGATGGAATCATCAATCCTGCCACTGCCAAGTTTATTACAGATTCGATTGACCAAGCCGCTCAGCAGGGTGGTCAATGCTTGATTATCCAGCTGGATACCCCGGGAGGTTTGATGGAATCGATGAGGATGATTGTCAAAAAGATCCTTGCTTCCAATATCCCGATTATCGTCTACGTGGCTCCGGGCGGGGCAAGGGCAGCCTCTGCGGGCGTGTTTATCACGATAGCTGCTCACATTGCTGTGATGGCTCCCGGCACTCACATTGGGGCAGCCCACCCTGTTACATTAGGAGCTGAGGGAAAAGAAAGTAAAACGATGATGGAAAAGGTCGTTAATGATGCGGTCGCGGACATCAAGGCGACTGCAAAGAAGAGAGGAAGAAATGTGGATTGGGCTGAGCAGGCGGTGAGGAAGAGTGTCTCCATCACTGATGAGGAAGCACTTAAACTGAAGGTGGTCGATTTTATCAGTCCTGATCTCCAAGAACTTCTCACCAAAATTGATGGGAGAGTCGTTAAATTCGATGGGATGACCCGAACCCTCCTCACGAAAGGAGTGCAACCCCGATCCATTCAGATGAGTTGGCGCGACCGGTTGCTGGATATCATCTCTAATCCTACGATCGCTTATATCCTTCTCATGTTAGGGATTTACGGCGTCTTCTTTGAACTCTCAAGTCCCGGGGCCATTCTTCCCGGAGTGGTTGGCGGAATCTTTCTTATTCTTGCCTTTTATGCATTACAAATGCTTCCTGTCAATTATGCCGGTTTAGCGCTGATCTTCTTCGGCATTATCCTATTTATTGCAGAAATCAAAGTGGTGAGCCATGGTTTGTTAGCCGTTGGAGGGGTCATCTCCCTTTTCTTAGGTTCCATGATGCTATTCCAGAACCCGGTGGAGTATATGAGAGTCTCTTTGAGTGTGATTATACCTGCAGTGGTAGTGAGCGCGGCATTCTTCATGTTTGCTGTCACCAAGGCGATCGAGGCACGCTTGAAAAAACCGACCACAGGGATGGAAGGGCTTCTGGGAGAAATAGGCGTCGCCACCACAACAATTTCACCTGAGGGAAAAGTTTCCATTCATGGAGAGTTTTGGGATGTCATCAGTGACCAAAACATAGAGAGGGGGGAGAAGGTTCAGGTCGTCGGTGTGATGAATCTAAAACTGAAAGTTAAAAAAATTGAATAAGGAGGGAATGATATGGGTATGACAGGTCTTCCATCAGGTTTCTTTTTTCTTATTGTCTTTATTTTGATCGTAGCTGCCTCAGCCATCAAGATCCTCAGGGAATATGAACGGGGGGTGATCTTCCGACTGGGAAGGCTGATCGGCGCAAAGGGACCAGGGATTATTTTCATCATCCCTGGCGTTGATAAACTGCTAAGAATCAGTCTGAGATTGGTCACGCTGGACATTCCCCCCCAGGATGTGATCACCCGTGACAATATTTCCATTAAGGTGAACGCCGTTGTCTACTTTCGTGTCTTGGATCCAAATAGGGCGGTCGTCGAAGTGGAGAATTATCTTTATGCCACTTCCCAATTGGCCCAAACCACACTCCGAAGCGTAGTGGGGCAGGCGGATTTGGATGAATTGCTCTCCCAGAGAGACAAGATCAACCTGAAACTCCAAGATATCCTGGATAAACACACAGAACCATGGGGAATCAAGGTCTCTCTGGTGGAAACCAAACAGGTA
>Ga0315280_10009079_pt1 | contig 12877 bp, 5 predicted proteins | sample YL17G06_40_MG_FD_203697 | JGI IMG/M metagenome (GOLD analysis project Ga0315280, IMG submission 203697) | Sediment microbial communities from Yellowstone Lake, YNP, Wyoming, USA - YL17G06_40 | ecosystem: Environmental > Aquatic > Freshwater > Lake > Sediment | place: USA: Wyoming | collected... | reverse complement strand
CCCAGTCTCCGGCCTCGACTCCCCATCCTGCGGGATCGCCGCCACCGCCAGCTTTGCTCGCGCCATGTACCTCTTGATAGCGGCCAACTGGGCCTCTGGAACGGAGAATGTCACGTAGATCGGCTGCACCTGGGTTATGGTCGTCAGATCCATGGAATTGGCGCTGACCAGGTTGCCTTGCTTGATCATTAAGTTTCCAGTGCGGCCATCGATGGGAGAGGGGATGGTTGTGTAGCTGAGTTGAAGTTTCGCGTTTTCCACGGCAGCTCTAGTGGCGGCGATTTCAGCGCGGGCGCTCTCAATGCTGGCCTTGTCGGCGGTGACCCCTTGCGCCAAGGCGTCAGCATTGGTCCGGAACTGGTCCTGTTGCTCTTTGGAGATGATGCCTTCCTGCTGGAGTTTGAGGTAACGCGCGGCCTGGGCCTGGGCGTACTGCTCCTGTGCCATGTCTTTGGCCAGGTTGGCCTGCGCCAGGCTCAGTTGCGCTGTGGAGCGGGCAAGATTGGCTTCCGCTTGCTGGAGCTGGGATTGCAGGGGGCGCGGATCGATCGTGAACAAGGGGTCCCCTGTTCGGACATAGTTCCCTTCCTGGAAATAGACACGGGTCAGTTGTCCGCCGACCTGGGCTCGAACCGAAATTGTGGAATAGGCTTCCACACTGCCGATGACCTGGATGTCTATGGGCACGTCGTTTCGGCCCACCGTCGTCACCGTGACGGGCGCAGCCAGTCCCCCCCTGGGGGAGGGTTGGGAGCCTTTGCTCGAGCAGCCCTGTCCGATCAGGGAAGCCAGCGCCAGGACGGCGCAGAGGCGCCTACTCCACACCGGATGAAGAGGCAGTTGTCGCATTGTTCTGGTCTCCATTGCAGAACCCGGACCTCTTAGAAGCATACAGGAAGTATCCCTGATCGTGCGCTCATCCATACCATCCCTGCACCCGCCAGGCAGACCGCATCGCTGAATTGGCGTTCTACGGGCGCTGCACGTTACAGTTCTTCTTCCGCGGCAGCCGGGCCATGCAAGGGTCGGCGCGGCTGGTGTTCTAAGCCTTAAGCAAGGGCTTCGCCCTTGATCCGGACGGATGGGAGTCAGGGGCCAGGAGTCAGAATGCCCAAGCCGGCGGCGCTATCCGAGCGGCCGCGCTCCGGAAATGTTGGAGTGGTTTTGTTGAGGATCTTCGAGGTTAGAACTTAAAGCCCGCCCTTCTGCCATCGCGTCGCAGCAGGCGACTGCCTCATCCGGCAATGCCGGGACGTATGTTAAGCTCGCAGGCGAGGTGGAGGCATGCTTCTTGAAAAAAAGGAGTGCCAGCGCATTCACGAGGCGGCCCTCGAAGTGCTTCGCGACGTGGGCGTGCGAGTGGACGATGCGGAGATTCTACGGCTGCTCGAAGAGGCCGGGGGAACGGTCACCAACGGGAACCTGGTGCATATCCCTGAGCGCCTGGTCGAGTGGGCCATCCAGCAAAGTCCCAGAACAGTCCGGATCGCCGACCGCAACGGCAACCTGTGGGAGCTGGGCCCGGAAGGCGGCACGCTCGTGCTCACCGGCAATGCACTTTACATCAGCCGCGGGCGCGCGCGTGGCGCGTTGAAATCGACCGATCTGGCCGAGTTGGCGCGAGTGGTGGACGCTTGCCGGAATATTCACGGCATGGTCGGAACCAGCATCAGCGATTACCCGCCCGCGTGCCGCGATTTCGCCGGCTTCCGCATCATGGCCCGGCACACGGGCAAGCATCTGCGTCCCTGCATGTACACCCCCAACGGCGCGCATCTGGTGATGGAGATGGCCCAGGTGCTTCTCGGGAGCACGCCCTTGCGCGAACGTCCCATCGTCAGCACCGGCTTCAGCGTCCTCAGTCCCCTGCATTGGACTGGCCTGGCCCTGGGAGTGTTCAAGCAAACTGCAGGGTTGGGCGTTCCCGTGATGATCAATTCGGAACCTATGGCTGGCGCGACTGCGCCTGTCACCTTGGCGGGGTGCCTGGTGATCGGAGACGCCGACACCCTCAGCGGGCTGGTCATCAACCAGTTGCTGGAACCCGGCAGGCCATGCTTCTACAACATCGGATTCGCCCACGTCATGGATATGGCCTCCGCCATCGCCCTGACCGGCGCCCCGGAAAACACCCTCCTCCAGGCAGCCAGTGCGGACCTGGCCCGTCTGCACGGCCTGCCGTGCGCCGCCTGGATGTCGACTGAGTCGATGACCATGGACTTCCAGGCGGCTTTCGAGAAAATGATGACCGGCCTGGCCCACGCGGCCAACGGCGTGAACTTCATCTGGGGCGCAGGGAATCTCGAATCCACTTTGGCCATGTCGCCCGAGGCGATCGTCGCCGACGACGAGATCGCGGGCTATTTCCTGCGGTTTCAGCGTGGATTCAGTCTGGGCGAGGATGACCTGGCTCTGGATCTGATCAAGGAAGTCGGCTTGTCGGGCGACTTCTTGAGCACCGCCCACACCTTGCATCACCACCGCCAGGTGCTGAGCCGGCCCCAGTTGGCGGTCCGCTGCCACCGCTCCAAGTGGGAATCGCGGGGGGCAAGGACGTTCGAAGAGGCGGTGCGAGACCGGCTGCGGGACATTCTGGCGGCGGAACCGAGGCCCTATTTGGACGCTGTTCAGGAAGTAGAGCTGGAGCGAATTGAAGAAAGCGGCATGGCGGCTCAGGGCCAGTAGCTTGCGGAAGCCGGTCCTGCACCATCGCTCGCAACGACACGCTGCCTGGTTCTGGGGCGCGCCTGGGTTTTGGGGAGCGGCCTGGCTGTCCATCGATACGACCCAACCGTCAATTCCTCGGCGCCGCCGAAAGTGCTGAGCCGCCGGAATCTTCGTGAGCTGAGAGGCCCTGGGCGATCAGCCCCGCCCAGCTTGCGCGCCCACCGTTGTCTATTGCAACATCAGGGATGATGCGCTTGTAATCAGGAGAGCTTCGGAACTTTCTGTTGTGTATTGCAGCATTAAAAAAAGTTCTTGCAATCAAGAGAAATCTGTGTCAGAATGGCCTGCGATAGTATTAAGGGTTTTTAAGATCTCTTTGGCGTCGGCCAGGTTGGGGTGCGCTTGGGCGCCGCGGTCGGCACCGAAGGGTGAAAAGGGAGGACTCGATGGATCGTCGCAGATTGGTCTTATTAACCACTCTGGCGTTGGGAATTGGACCGGTTCTTGCGGAGCCGCCGGCTGCGCCGAATGCGCAATCGGCGCAATCGCAAGACCCTGCCGAGCGTGATCGTGCGATCACAGCGAATCGTAGCCTGAGCAGGATGAGGAGCATCACACAGGCTCAGAGGAAGGCCGCAGCAGCTCGAGCCGCGGCGCCTGGTGGCCTGGTACGTAGTTCCGGGGCAGTGCAAATGGAGGCAACTGGCGGTGGCGCTCAACCGCGCCTGGTCCCGCTTCCCCCAGGAGCGTTTACGCCGGTGTGCCACACCCCCACGGGGCTGGCGAACGCGGATTACATGGGGCTGTGCCCCAACTACGCCAATAGCCCACAGATGAGGAAGTTTGTCGACTCGCTGCCCGGGCTGGGGCCGGGGCAAGCGAACAACCTCGGGCAGTACATCCCCATTGCGCAGAAGATAGCGAACCCGGCTTTCCCGAGCGACGACTATTACGAGATCGGCCTAAAGGAGTACAGGCAGCGAATGCATTCGGATCTGCCTGCGCTGGGCACCAAACTGCGGGGATATGTGGATCTCAGTCAAGGGCCCGCTGGAACGCCGCGCTTTTTGGGACCTGTGATCGTAGCCAGAAGAGACAGGCCCGTCCGCATCAAGTTCTCCAACCTGCTTCCCACGGGCGCCGCAGGCAAGCTCTTCGTACCGGTGGACACCACCTACATGGGGGCGGGGCTGGGTCCCGACGGGGTGCATAGCTACACGGACAACCGCGCTGACCTCCATCTGCATGGGGGCAACACGCCGTGGATCAGCGATGGGACGCCCCACCAGTGGGTAACTCCCACAAATGACGCCAGCGCCTTTTACAAGAAGGGCATGAGTTTCCAGAACGTACCCGACATGACGGGCCCGGGCCTGCCGATTCCGAACCCAAACAGCAACGACGGTCTGGCCTCCTACTACTGGACGAATCAGCAGAGCGGCCGGCTGATGTTCTATCACGACCACGCCTATGGCATCACGCGCCTGAATGTCTACGCGGGAGAGGCAGCCGGCTACCTGCTGACCGACCCCGTGGAAGATGATCTGATCAACAAAGGGATCATCCCGGGTGCTCCACTGAACCTGGCCACCAACGTCTACGCATACGGGATTCCTCTGGTCATCCAGGATAAGAGCTTCGTATCGGGCACTCCTGCCCCGGCTACTGGCACCTTCAAGACCGATCCGACATGGCCGAACGTCATGCCGGGGACCCAGGAGGGCGATCTCTGGTTCCCGCATGTTTACATGCCGAACCAGAATCCAAACGACCTCAGTGGGGCAAATGCGATGGGCCGGTGGGACTATGGTCCCTGGTTCTGGCCTCCCTATACCGGATTGTTACACGGGGCGGTGCCTTGCCCCACGGCAACGAACCCGGCCCAGACATGTCCGGGGACGCCCAACCCCTCCGGGGTGCCGGAATCCTTTATGGATACGCCGGTGGTGAATGGTACTGCCTACCCGTACGCCACGCTGGAGGCCAGACCCTACCGGTTCCGGCTGTTGAACGCCAATAACGACCGTTTTCTCAACTTGCAGCTTTACGTGGCCGAACCGCTGACGGTCGCTGTGACCAACGGAGGCAGTGGTTATGCGGCTACCCCCGCTCCGCTTGTCACCTTCGGCGGTGGGGGCTGCACGACTGTGCCCACTGGTGTAGCGACCGTGTCAACCGGGGTCGTTACGGACGTCACGCTCGGGAGCGGAGGCAGCGGTTACACCGCGCCTCCCACGATTACCTTCACGGGTGGCGGCGGCACGGGCGCTGCTGCGATAGCAGCAGTCTCAAGCGGTGTCATTACCGGCATCGCGCTGACCAGCGGAGGGTCTGGATATACATCTGCTCCCCTGATCACGATCGGCGGTCCCGGTGCGGGCGCTTCTGCCACTGCAATCATCACGGCCGCTGGTTCGGTCATCGGGGTTGCGGTCACGAGCCCGGGGGTGGGGTGCACCTCTGCTCCGAGTGTCACCATCGCGCCGCCCGCCCTCCCCGGCACAGTCGCCACGGCGGTTGCTTCGGTGAATACGGAAGTCAACATGGTGGATGCGATCCCGCGCTCGCTGCTGGTCCCCGGCCAACTGCCAGCCTGCAACGCGCCGGAGCAGACCCCGGAACAGTTGTACCTGGCGGGTACCAAGACCGGGCTGCCCCAGAACTGCTGGCCGGCAATCTGGCCGGAGGATGCCAGGGACGGCGGGGTGCCGGATCCGACCACCGCGGGCCCGGCGATGGTCCAGATTGGCACGGAAGGCGGCTTGTTGCCGGCGCCGGTGGTGATCCCCTCCACGCCGGTCAACTATGTCTACAACCGCAGAGACATCGTGGTTCTGAATGTCGACACGAAGGGACTCTTCGTGGGGCCGGCGGAGCGCGCGGACGTCATCGTTGACTTCTCCGCTTATGCCAACAAGACCCTGATTCTTTACAACGACGCGCCGGCGCCGGTGCCGGCGAACGACCCGCGCCTGGACTACTACACTGGCGACCCGGATCAAACCGATACGGGCGGCGCACCCTCGACTCTGCCGGGCTACGGCCCCAACACCCGGACCATCATGCAAATCCGGGTGGTGCCAGCCACCGGAACGGTGACGCCCTTCAATCTGGCGAGCTTGAAAACGGCGTTGCCGCAGGCCTTCGCCGCGTCTTTCCCCTTGGGGACCAACGACCGGATGATCGTGGGAGAAAGCGCCTACAATCCGGTCTACAACCCCATACCGCCTTTCGTCGATACTTACGCCCGAATCCAGGACACCAAGTTGACCTTCACCCCAGTCGGCGCCGCCGCGCCGGTGACCATGGACATAACGCCGAAGGCCATCCAGGAGCTGTTCACTGTCGACTACGGACGGATGAATTCCACGCTGGGGGTCGAACTGCCACTCACCAGCTTTGCCATCCAGACGACCATCCCGCTCGCCTACATCGATCCGCCCACCGAGGTGATCAATGACGGTCAGACCCAGATCTGGAAGATCACTCACAACGGCGTGGATACTCACGCCGTTCACTTCCACCTGTTCAACGTGCAGGTGCTCAATCGCGTCGGCTGGGACGGCGCTGTCAGACCTCCCGACCCCAACGAGCTGGGCTGGAAGGAAACCGTCCGGATGAACCCGCTGGAAGATGCCATCGTCGCGCTGCGGCCAATGAAGCAGAGTCTGCCGTTTGGGGTCCCCGACAGCATGCGGCCGCTGGACGTGACGCAGGCCATCGGGACCACCGGGCAGTTCACGAATATCGATCCATTGACCAACAACCCGATGACCGTCATCAATCAGATGTACAACTTCGGGTGGGAGTACGTCTGGCACTGCCACTTGCTGGGCCACGAAGAGAACGACATGATGCGGCCGATGGTCTTCAAGGTTCAGCCCGTCGCCATACCGACATTGACGGGTAGCGCGAATGCCAGCCCCCTCAACGTGGTTCTAAAGTGGACGTACACTCAAAACCCCCTCAACCCGGCGACGGGTTTCCGGATCCTGCGGACCCAAGGGGCCACCACTATCACCCTCGCGACACTCACGAACGTGGCCCTCAGGACTTACACCGATAGCACGGTGGCTTTCAACACCGCGTATATCTACAAGATCATCGCGTTCAACGCGACCAGTGCGTCACTGCCGTCAAATGCCGTGACGATCACGACGCCCGCGGCTCCTGCGGGCCGGCTGGCCACACCCACCAACCTGGCGGCGCCAGCGGCGTTGATAACGACCACTAGCGTTACCCTTACCTGGACTGGCGTCACCGGCGCCACGCGGTATATTGTCGAACGCAGCACCAATCCCATCACGACATGGACCCAGATCGCCGTTGTGACCACGCCCACTTACCGGGTAACCGGCCTGACCACCAAAACCTCGTACAATTTCCGGGTCAGCGCAAGTAACGGCAATCCGGCACAGCAGTCGTTGCCCTCGGCTCCGTTGCTGGTCACCACCAAATAAAATGGGCCTTGGCCGGTGAGGGGTGACCCTCACCGGCCACAGGCGAAACTGCGGAAAGCATGATAACGTAGGAGTTTTGAGAAGAAGCGAAAGCTATGAAACGAACTTTCCAGACCATTGTGCTGCTTGTGATCGTTGCAGGAATCGCCGCGGCGGGCGTGGTAAATTTTGGCGCGCTTCCCCTACCGCTGAACATCACGAGCCCTAACCTCACGGCCATCGATCAAGTCACCTTCCAGTACAACCCACAAGGTGACATCCTGGGCCCTCCGCTGCCCCTTTGCGCGTTCGACGGTACCTTTGGGATGGCGTTTGGCGCCTGCGTCGGCGCCCAGGTTGACTCTGCGGGCCTTTTCGGGACAACCGAGGGTGAACTCGTCCTTGGTTTCAGCGCCGGGGCAGTTCAACTGCAGTTCGACTACGGGCTGTTCACGCTGCTGCCTCTGCCGCAGGACTTTGGCATCGCCGGGTTGTTCTACAGAGCCAGTAGTCTCAACGGGCTCGCCGCCGTGGCGGGCGATTTTGGCACGTTTGCCTACTCTGGTCCCGCTTTTGACCAGGTACACTTGTACTTTTCGCCGTTCGACCCGGTGATCGACCCCACCAGCGGCCAGCCGATCGTCGGACAAACGTTTTTCACGGCGTACAACATGTCCTACTTAGTTCCCGAGCCGGGCACCTTTGTCCTGTTGGGTTCAGCGCTGATTGGACTCGGCTGGCTGTTGAGGCGCAAGCGCAGTTAGAAACAACCGGCTGGAGCCGGTGTGTCGATATTGGTCGGACTTCAGCAGGGGGGACGCGCCATGCACCGGGGAGAATCCCATCTCGCTTACTTGGCGCTCGTATTCTTGACCGTCCAACCGCCGGCCGCATGCCAGTCTTACCGCTTCACCAAGGTTCTCGACGGCCAGACCCGGCGGCCGGACGGTCTCGGGATGTTCTACATCGGCTTTGCCAACACCACGCCTGCGTTCGACGGGAAATGGGTGGTGTTCCGGGATCCAGGGCCGCAGAACGATGATGGCAGTCACGCCGCGATCTGGTCATTCAACACGCAGGACAGCACCCTCCACAAGCTGGTCGATTTCAACACCGCGGTCCCCGGAGGGGGCGCCAGGTTCAACAACATTCAGCTTGCTGATACCGCGCCGGCTGTCCGGAACGGAATGGTGGTCTTCGTTGCCCGCGACACCACGGCCCGGCAGGGCCTGTACTGGGTACCGGCGGCAGGCGGCCCGGTCACCAAAATCGCGGACCAAAACACGGCAGACCCGAGCGGCGGGACGTTCACCGTCTTCGATAATTACGGAAAGCAGGCCGGAGCTTTTGCCTTCGATGGAGCCACGCTCGCATTCAACGCCAACGGCAGCACGCTGACCGTCGGTAACTATTCGGCAACCGCGGACGGCTCTTCCCTCGGCCTGGTCGCTGACAATCTTCACCCCTACACGGCACAGAACAACCGAGCGCTGGTTTTCAGCTCCCCGGTCATCAGCGGCAGCAAGGTCGTGATGATCGGCGCCGACGGCGCCCCCAACAGCACGGGCTACAACGGCATCTATCTGGGGACGGTGGGAGGGAATGGAGCCGTTACGGAACTGCTGAACTCGAACCAGCAGCTCCCGGGTAACCCGAACTCCAATTTTCATACGCGCTTCGACGCGCCGGTCCTGGCCTTCGACGGAACGCTCGTCGCCTTCCATGCCACCGATTCCAACAGCGGCTCGGCCGCAAACCCCGCCGGGTGGTTCGGTCTGTACCACACCGACCTGACCTCCCGCACGATCAACCTGATCGCGGACGTGAACTCGACGCTGGCGGGACTCGGAAGACTGACCGCGATCGCCATCAACGGCGTCGCCGTCAGCCAGGGTTCGGTGCTTTTCAAGGCCGCCGATAGCACCGGAAAGAGCGCGCTGTATCTTTGGAAAAACGGCACGGCCACGCGGATCATCGGTAGCGGCGATACTCTGGACGGTCAGGTAGTGCAGGGCATTGCGGCGGATGCGGGCCCCGCCTCTCTGTCCGGAGCGAGTTTCGCGTTCAACGTGGACTTGCCCCGCGACCGGGCCCTGTATGTCGCAACGCCTTCCGGGAGCGCCGGAAACACCCTTACCAGCGTCTCAGCGGCGAGTTACCTCAGCGGAGGGTCTCTGGCCCCCGGCACGATCGCCAGCGGCTACGGGCAAGCGCTGGCGTCGGCTGAGGAGGGGGCCACTTCGCAGCCGCTGCCTGCGACTCTGGCGAACACGACGGTCAAGGTGAAAGACAGCGCGGGTGTCGAGCGGCAAGCTCCGCTGTTTTACGTCGGGCCCCTCCAGATCAACTACATCGTTCCGGATGGCACCGCCCTTGGCCCGGCCACCGTGACCGTCACCAGTGCAGGCCAAGTGACGGCCACGGGCGCCGTGAATATCGAAGCCGTCGCGCCCGGCCTGTTCACCGCCAATTGGGATGGCCGGGGAGCTCCGGCTGGGGCCGCGGTCAGCGTTGCCCCAGATCTCACCCAAACCATTCAGGCCATCGCCCGTTGCGGCACGGCTCAGGGAAGTTGTGTGACCTCGCCCATCGACCTTGGGCCGAGCGGGACCCTGGTCGTTCTCACCCTGTACGGAACGGGGATTCGCGGGAGCAGTTCCCTGGCCGGCGTGTCGGCCAAAACTGGCGGTTTGGACGCGCAGGTACAGTACGCCGAAGCGCAATCGCAGTTTGCGGGTCTGGACCAGGTGAATCTCGTGATTCCGAGAGCCCTCGCCGGTCAGGGAGAGGTGGATCTTGCGCTCACCGTGGACGGCAAGGCGGCCAACACCGTCCGGGTGAACATCAAGTAGGGATCAGGCATGCCCGGCCCTACGCGGGCCAGTTTTTAGGTTCCGCACCAACGGGTATAATGCGCTGAGGTCCCGTCCCCGCTTTTTGGAGTACAACATGCGGTTTGCGCACAAAATGGTCTTTTCATTGGCTGCACTGGCGGCGGCGTTCCTGGCGGGATACTGGCTCCGTCCGCCCGGTCCCGCCAGCTCGAAGAGCGCTCTCCGGCAGCCGTTGTACTACTACTGCCCGATGCACCCGGGGTACAGGTCCGATAAGCCTGGCGTTGCTCCGTGCTGCGGGATGCAACTGGAACCGGCCTACGCGGAAGGCGCCGCAACTGCGCCGCGGACCGGCGACGGGACTCCCGGAGCGGTCCGGATCAGCCTCGAGAAGCAGCAACTGATAGGGCTGCAAACGGCCAAGGTCACCCGGACCTCGGGATCGCACACTTTCCGGGTGCTGGGGAGGGTTGCCGCGGACGAGACTCGCGTCCACCGGATCACCGCGCTGGCAGACGGCGTGGTTCGGCTGGTGTCGCCTTACGCCGTCGGGAATATCGTGCACAAGGATGAGCTGCTGGCGAGGTACTTTGTGTCCCTCCAGGAGGTGTACAGCGCCATTCAGGCCTATTTCGTGGCCATGACCACTCTCGAGCAGGGAGTTGCCCTGAACTGGGAGGCGTCGCTGATAGACTCTGCGAAAGCGCAGATCCGGCTCTCGGAGGAGTTGCTGCAAGCCTATGGCCTGACCGAAATGCAGTTGCGTGAGATCGCCCGCACACGAAAGGCTACTCGGGACATCGAGTTCCGCTCGCCAGTGACCGGGCTGGTTCTCACTCGCAACGTGGCCCTGGGCCAGAGAGTCGAGCGTGGCGCCGAGTTGTTTCGGGTTGCCGATCTGAGCCATGTTTGGGTGCTCGCGGACCTGTTCGAGAACGAGAGCGGGCTGATCCGGCCAGGATCGGCGGCGCGAGTGCGCTACCAGGGACGCATCTACCAGGCGTTAATGAGTGACGCCCGGCAGTTTGATCCCGTATCGCGCACCTTGAAAGTGCGACTGGATCTCGACAACCCGGGATTCGTGCTGCGGCCGGATATGTTCGTCGATGTCGAGTTCGATCTGCGCGAACCGGAAGGGATCAGCGTACCCGTAGACGCGCTGCTCGATTCGGGGCGACGCAGGGTCGTGTTTATCTCGAGGGGCGGTGGCGCTTTCGAACCGCGCGAAGTCGCCACCGGGGCGCGATACGGGGACCGGGTGCAGATCCTGAAGGGCCTCCGGGAGGGCGAAACCGTGGTGGTATCCGGGTTGTTCCTGCTGGACTCGGAGAGCCGGCTGCAATCCGCCGCAACCGCCTCGACCGCGAAGCCGAACACGGTTGCTGCGGCCAGCACCGATCCCGTCTGCGGGATGGAGGTCGAACCGTCGAAGGCCGCCTACCAATCGCAACATGAGGGCGCCACTTACTTCTTCTGCTCGAAGGACTGCAAGGCGAAATTCGACAGCGCCCCGTCCAGGTTCGTGAAGAAACAGCCAGATGCGATGAAGCGGGGAGCGTCATGATCTCCCGCATCATCGAGTTTTCCGCGCGCAATCGTTTCATCGTCCTCACCCTGGTGGCCGCCGCCGGGGCTTGGGGCTGGTGGTCGATGAACAACGTGGCGCTGGACGCCATTCCGGACCTCAGCGACACCCAGGTCATCGTCTACTCGCGCTGGGACCGCAGCCCCGACGTGGTCGAGGACCAGGTCACTTACCCGATCGTAACTGCCATGCTGGGCGCGCCCAAGGTCAAAGCCGTCCGCGGTTTCTCCGACTTCGGCTACTCGTTCGTCTATGTCATCTTTGAAGACGGCACCGACATTTACTGGGCGCGCACGCGCACTCTCGAGTACCTCTCCAGCGTCCTCCAGTCTCTGCCCCAGGGCGCCAAGACCGAACTCGGGCCGGATGCCACCGGCCTGGGCTGGGTTTATCAGTACGTGCTGGAGGATACCTCGGGCAGGCACAGCCTGGCCGACCTGCGCTCGCTCCAGGATTGGTATCTGCGCTATCACCTCAAGGCCGTCCCCGGCGTGGCCGAGGTTGCCCCCATCGGCGGCTTCGGAAAGCAGTACCAGGTGAACGTGGATCCCAACCGTCTCCAGGCCTACGCCATTCCCATCAACAAGGTGGTCGAGGCCATCCGGGGCAGCAACAACGAAACCGGCGGCCGCATGATCGAGCTGGGCGGCGCCGAGTACATGGTGCGCGGCCGCGGCTACGCCAGGTCCGTCGCCGACCTCGAGAACGTGGTGGTCTCGGCCAGCGACAACGGCACGCCCATCCGCGTCCGGGACATCGGGCAGGTGGCCCTGGGGCCCGACCTGCGCCGGGGCGTCTCCGACCTGGACGGCGCCGGTGAAGCCGTCTCCGGCATCATCGTCATGCGGCAGGGCGAAAACGCCCTGGAGGTGATCGACCGGGTCAAGGAGAAGATCCGGCAGATCCAGCCAGGCCTCCCCCAGGGCGTCAGAATCGTGGCGGTGTACGACCGCTCCCAGCTCATCCGCAACTCCATCGACACCCTCAAGTCCACCGTCATCGAGGTCATCATCACCGTGTCGCTCGTGGTGCTGCTGTTCCTGTGGCACATCCCCAGCGCGCTCATCCCCATGATCACGATTCCCCTGGCCGTGCTGATCTCGTTCATCCCCTTCCGCGCCATGGGCATCACCGCCAACATCATGTCGCTGGGCGGCATCGCCATCGCCATCGGCGCCATGGTGGACGCCGCCATCGTGGTGGTCGAGCAGGCCCACAAGAAACTCGAAGTGTGGGAGGCCTCCGGCCGGCGCGGCGACTACCGGGAAGTCATTATCGAGGCGGTCAAGGAGGTCGGCGGCCCCAGCTTCTTCGCGCTGCTGGTGATCGCCGTCTCCTTCATTCCCGTGCTC
>Ga0315280_10009078_pt1 | contig 12879 bp, 7 predicted proteins | sample YL17G06_40_MG_FD_203697 | JGI IMG/M metagenome (GOLD analysis project Ga0315280, IMG submission 203697) | Sediment microbial communities from Yellowstone Lake, YNP, Wyoming, USA - YL17G06_40 | ecosystem: Environmental > Aquatic > Freshwater > Lake > Sediment | place: USA: Wyoming | collected... | reverse complement strand
TCCCGCTGGGAATGGGTCTGAGCAGTCCACCCCGGCCGACAACTGCATTTAACGACCCCCTGGAAATGCCAGCTTTAGCTAATTCGTTCAGGATAACCTCTTTTCTGAAATTAAACTGCTCTATAATCCGATGGTATTTTTGTATTTCTTCTAAGGGATGCGAAATGTTGACGGTAAAAATCTCTTTTTCTTCGTCAAAAACCGCAATCTTGGTAGAAGTAGAACCCGGGTTTATGACCAGAATTCTAAAAGACATCTAAACCTCCTCACCAGCGGTCAAAATGCTTCAAGCCCCCTGATGGGCATAGATAAATAGCCCGTCTTTCTGGCTAACCTTAGCTTTTGGTCAATGTTAGCTTCTCACAGGCTATTTTTATTAGGAGCTATTATATCCAAAATTTTCTGCAAATAAAACTGGAATTTATAACTTTTTCCGGAAGTAGAGTCACTTTTTAAGACCCGAGAATGCAGATAATTTAATCACGTGGCCAGGTCAGGTTGAATTTTTTGACGAAATGGTGGGGGTGGTAGGAAAGCTTGGAGCGGCGCAGTCCGGGAAGGCCGGCGTCCTGCTCCCGGTTGATGTAGCGGAACTGCCGCCAGACAGTGCGGGCGCATTCCCTGTTTAAAAACTGATACAGGCCAGAAATTTCCCGACTGGCTAATTCTACATGGACAACAGCTGTTTCCGGGTTAAGCCTTTCTCCCAAACAGAAACCTTTAACCTGCCCATCTATAAGCACAACCAAAGCCGAGAGTCCGAATAGAGCAAAATTATTAAGAGCTTCCTCTATGGCTTTTACTGTGGCCCGAGTGCGGTCATCAACTTCCTGTTCCCGGCCGGGACTGGCTTCTCCCCATTGCTCGACCAACTTCAGGCAGCCAGGCACATCAGCGTTATCAATAGGCTTTATCTGGTATTCATACTTTTTTTCAAATTTTTTAATCCAGTTTCTCTTGCCGTCGTATTTTTTGCCCTGAAGTTCTGCCAGCTCCTGAGTTAAATAAACATAATCAAAATTGTCCCGGTCTTCCTGATTGGAATAACTACCTTTAAGTTTTTTCAAAAACCTTTCTGAAACGCGGGAAAGCCGCGGCGCCAGGCCAAGACAAATCTCCACCGTCTCATCCAGGTTACTTTCACCTACCGGTTCCAGAAAGTAAACCGGTCCATCGGGCGGCGAGCAGAGAACACACAGATTTCCTTTAACTTTTGTTAGTTGCGGCCTCTCCCAGTCCCGCCAGATGTAGATGTTAGCGAAGGTCAGCTCACAAACCTCGAGTGGATAAAGCTCAAGAAATTTATCCACTTCATCTTTATCACTGAGTTCCACGGGCTTTAATTCAGGATATTCAGGAATCATGATTCACCTTATGATATCGTTTACTTCTTCCCCCCTTAAAAGCTACTGTTTTGAAAATGTTGGGAAGGAGTAACTGGAAAATAGATAAACAATTAAATTCCAGACTCAAGGGGAAAAAAGAATTATTCCTTCTTACTTTCTGATAATTACGCTTAATTACTCTCATCTCCTGTCGGTGTTTGAGCTTTAGTCAGGATTTCACTCATGTTTAGCCAGGTTTAAATTTCGCTTAGTCATTTTTTTACCCGGCTCAATCTTAAGATTAAATCAGATTAAATTACTCCTTTAAGTCTTACCTTCCCGGGTCATCCTGACCATAGCCGTGCACCGGTTTTTATCGCAGCCGGCACACCAGGCCGGGTCTTTTTTCAGAGCTTCGGGAATTTTGGCCGCCTTCTCAAACCCCAGCGGCTCATAAAAACGGGGAATGGTAGTTAGCAAATATACCGGTCGTCCTTTTACGCTTTTCAGGGCTTCTTCCACCAACTTCCGCCCCACGCCCATTTCCCGGTATTCCTCTAGCACGCCCACGGCCAGCATTTCCAGAAATTCACCAAAATCTTTAAGCCCAAGAATACCGACGATTTTCCCCCTTTCTTCAGCCACAAAGAAGGTGTCATTTTCCATCCCCGGATAGTCCAGGGCCAGACGCCAGGCTATTCTGACCACATATGGCATATCTTCTTTTGAAGCTTTCCGCACAATCATTTTTCATTAATTATACCAGATTTACTCTCTATTTTTTATTCTTTCGTCTTGAATTAAACCTAATTAGCCGGTTTTATTAAACAAGAATAGAAATTTACTGTTTTTTATACAAGGAAATTAGGAAAGAGAGCTTTTGTTAATCACAAACTTTTTCCGGACGGCGAATTGATGTTTATTTTGATCCTAAATTTAGACTCAACATAAAATTATCCTCAAAAGAATTATCATCATTTTGGCAATCTATTAAGCATATTTTAATGCTGACGGCAGGTTCGCAGGCCTCAACTATAGGAAATTCCTTTTTGCGCTCGGCCTGAAATCGCCGGCCGGGGACGAGAGTCAAGAGCTTAAGATCCGGCGGCCCGGGACCGCGGCGGGCCGCTGATCGGGTGGGCCAGCCCGGAATCCGGCCAAATGGGGACAGGCCGCTCCCCTCTCCCAGGCGCCTTTATTCGAACTCCCCGCTCTTATCGGCCGCCATCAGGGCGACTTGCTCGAGAGCATAGGCCGGCGGTGGCTTCTCGGCCACGAGCGTCAACTCTAGGTGACGGATGATCCGGTCCACGACCGCGTGCTCGGTCAGGAAGGCCACGACCTTCATCCCCCCCGCAGCGGGGGCAGGTCATGGGGTCCAGCTCATAGACCTTCCGGATCATGGCCGCCCAGCCTTTGGCGGGAAGGCGCCGGGGCTCCTCCTCAACGATCCGCCCCGGGAACTCTGGTCTCCCGGCCTTGCGGACCTTGCCCCGGTGGGCGTTCGCGTAGAGGCCGTAGTATCTCACAGTGACGGCTTTGGTTTAAAAAAGCCGTCGGGGGTCCAAGGGGGTATGCCCCTTTGGTCGCAGGGCGAAGCCCGAGAAGGAAAGACAGTGAGCGAAGCGAACGTTGGAAGGAGGAAGTCAGTTCCCCCTCCAAGGAGACCTGGCCCTTGTCTGGGATATGAGCGGTCACCCGGGCGATGAACTACAGATAATCCATCCACTCCACCTCTTCCGCCTTTTCCCCACAGTCGGGACAACGGATACGGGCAAACCCGCACTTGGGGTTGCCCCAATCGAGGTAGCGCTCGACGACTTCCTTGATGATGGGACGGATGAAGCTTTGCTCTTTGTCGAAACGGCTCTCATATTCGGCCAGGAACTGGTCAAAGTAATGGAACAACACTCGTAGAGCACCGTGCGTTCCGGATGACAGGGACGATAGATTCCGGCCACAGCAGAAAATCATGAATCAAGAAACGGGTCATCGTCATGGGTCCGGCTGCTCTTCTCTGAAAAAACGGAAAAAGTGCCGGCCTGGAAAGCTGAATTAGGATAATAAAAAGACAACCTAAATTGACGTCCGGCTCGGAGATTGTAAACGCGAGGAGACTATTGGTTCAGAAACTGACGAAAAAGGAACTGACAGCATTAAGAAAAGAATATGAATGTTGAGTTCTTCCTGGCAATACTCAGGACATGACGACATGGAGCGGGTCAAGACAAACCTTAAGTTTGTCTTCATTTCTCACCTATTCTTTTTGGCAATTTAGGGACATGATGCTTAATTCTCTGGAATTAAGTTTAAAAGGGTCAGTTACTGGCTATTTATCTCGGCGTCCACACCCTTTCGGGCGGGAAACGGATGTTCCGCCTGCCGGGACGGGCGGCGACGGTCGAGGACGCCTTCGCCGGGCGGAGGGTCGCGAGGGGCGTATTCGCCTTCGAGGTCGAGCTCGAGCCGCGGTCGACGGCGCTCTATATCATTTCCGGCTGAGTCCCCCGCTCACCCCCGGCCGGCGTGCGGTGTCGGCGCGGCTTCCATGCCGAGCTCGGCCTTTATATCCTTGACCTTCTTCACGATATCCTCCATCCGCGCGCTCAGCTTTTTCACGGCGGCGAGATAGGCATCGCTGTTCTTGTCGAGCTGGTTGATGTTGTCGTAGGCCGCCGAGAACTGGGCGTAGCTGTAGGACATGTCGACGATATCGGCGCCGTATTTCAAGGCCGCGCAGGGCACGGTCTTATCAAGACCCGTTACGCTGGCGATGATGTTCAGGTCGTCCCGGATCTCCTCGAGGAACTCGGGCATGGTCTTGACGTCGCGGGCGGCGATGTCGGCCACGTCCTTGGCCGACTGGGTGACGCTCATGGCCTTGAACCAGTTCTTGATGTGGTTGTAGCGGGTGATGAGGTCGGCCGGCTTATTGGGCAGCTTCCGGGCCAGCTCGTCCAGCGTCCCGTAACGGTCGGCCAGCTGTCCGGCGCTGGCGTCCATGAGCAGGTTGTAGAGGACGCCGGAACACTTGTCCATGCCGTCGGCGGCCACTTTTTCCCAGGCCGCGAACTGGCCCTGGTCCTGCTGAATGGACTTGTTGAGCTTCAGGAACTGGTTCTTCGTCGCGTCGAGTTCCTTCTCGAGCCGGGCCAGCTCCTTGAGGGCCTTCTCCCGCTCTTCCGGCGTCAGGGCGTCCTTTTTGACATTGTCGGCCGCGGGCTGGGGCTGCGGAACGGCCGCCGAAGCGGCCGGCATGGGTTGCGGAGCGACCTGGACCGCCGCGTGGATCTTTTCCACGGCCGCGGCCGGCTGACCGTAATTGGCGCAGGCCCAGTCGAGGGCGTCGTGAAGCCCCTTGAGCTTGGCCTCGCCGGCCGCCTGAGCCGCCTGGGCCGAGGCCTGGAGCTTGGCCGCCTCTTCGGGATTCGTCGAAGCCAGATCGGCCGCCTTGGCCATGCTTATCTTGGCGTCCTCGACCTGCTTCAGGCTCTTGTCCACCGAGTCCAGCGCCTCCTGGGACAGGGTGATGACCTGGGCCGGCTCGTTAACCGCCGGCACGTCGCCCAGGGCCGGAAGTTTGGTCATGTCTATGTCGCCGCTCATGGCCAGGGCGCTCTTGTCGGCCAGGGAGCGGGCCGTTTCCAAGTCGCCGGCGGCCGCGGTATCGGCCGCCTGCCTGGCGAGGAGGGTGCTCATAACGAGCTGTTTGGAGACGTCGGACGTGACCGTGCGGGTGACCTCCGGCTGGACCCAGGCGTCGCCCTGGTCCTTGTCGAAATCAACGCCGCCCTCGGCCACGACGTTCAGGCTGAGCTCCTTGGGATCGGCCGTGAATACGGCCTGCCAGAAGCCGCCACACTCGGGCGCCTGGATGATCTTGGCCCCATAGGCCTTGTCCACGGTCAGGGCGTAATGGCCGGCCATGGCCCAGCGGGCCAGGGCAATGACCTTGGCGGCCTCGCGCATCCTGTGGAGCTCGGGGAAGGACACGGCCAGCTCGTCGTAATGGGCGGTCAGATAATCGGAGTAGCCGCCGACCAGGCTCTTCATCAGATCGGCAGTGGCCCCGCCGCCCCGCTTGCCTTCGGATGAGACGATATAGCCGTCGATCCTGACATCGGCGGAATCGAAGACCACTACTCCGCCGGAGGGAGAAACCCTCATTTTCACCGCGCCCGGCAGGAGGCGATGGCCGATCTGGGCCCCGGCGTCGCTCGGGATGCGAGTCCCGCGCCGGGCCGCTTCATGATTGAAATAATCTATCTCGCTCCCGAAACCGGCCGGAGCGTTCTTGATCGTCGGGCTGATGCATATGGTCTTCAGGGCGTAATCGGCCCGGTAGAGAACGTCGCCCAGTATGGAGTCGGCCTGGATGTTCTTGAACTCCAGGTTCATCCGGGGCGTCGGCACGTTGTAAAGCCGGCTGAGGACCCTGTCGGACAGGGTCAGGTCGTTGAACATCTTCAGTCCGACGTCGTTGACGATGAGTTCCATGGCGTAGCTGTTCATATAGTTGGTCATGGCGTCCAGGCTCTCCCGGCCCGCAAGGATATTGCTCTCGTAGGAGGAGATCCTGGCCTCCGGAGCCCTCAGCCCCCGGAGCATGGCTCCGGACATCAGCACGGCCAAGCGGAGGCCGGCCTGCTCGCGCGTTATCTGGCCGGAGTGGAAGGCGTTGATTATCTGGTTGCCCTGGTCGCTTATCCCCAGCATGACCAGGGTCTGCTGAGCGTCGCCCTCCGAGTTCTGGAGGGCCCGGCCGACCTGGTCGTAGCCCATGCCGGACAGGATGCGGCCCATGATGGGGATCATGGCGTTCTCCGAGATCGAGGTATCCCCGGCCGACTTGCGGAACACGGCCCGCATGTCGTTCGCGGAAATATGGAAGGCCTCGGCGCCCTTGGCCACGAACCGGTCGCCGTCCTGCTTCATGGAGGGATCGTTCAGGAGCACGTTGAGCAGTTTCATGGCGAATTCGTTGGTGTAGGCGTTGTCGCGCATCATCCGGCTGCAGTCGTTCCCTATGGCTTCATTGACGCGCTCGATGCCCTTCAAGGTCTCCGGAGTGGGCACCAGCGAGAACCACGGATACGGGCTGGCCAGGGCGTCGCTCAGCAGCTCGTAATAAGGGATGGCCCCGGTCGCGTATCTCGGGTCGTATTTACCGACGAAAGTCACCGTCCGGGTGGCCGGGTCGATGACGGCGTATTTTAGGACGTTGATGTCCAGGAGACGGCGCTTGACCTGAAGCGAGGGAGCGGCCCCTTCCGCCGGAAGGGCCGTGACCGCGATGGTCATGTCCACGGTCCGATCGCCGCGCATCACGGACATGGCGCAGGCCGCGTCCACTGCGGCGCTCGAAATGGCCTGGTCGAGATCGGCGGAACTTTTGACCGGTTGGCCGTTGAAGGCCGTGACCAGGTCGCCGATCATGATCCCGGCCCGGTCGGCGGGCGAATCGGCTTCGACCGAGCCGACCACGGCTCCTTCCCGGCCCCAGGCCGCCGGGGCGGTCATCGAGGTCAGTCCGATCCACTGCCTCTTCGCGCCGCCTGCACCCATACCCCAGGCCAGGGCCACCTGCCGGCCGCCTCTGACGACGACCATCTGGATATTGGCGGGACGATTCTCCTGCACTCCCCTCCGCCTCATGCTCATGCGCATAGAGGCCACTTTGAGCAGTATCTTCACCGAAGAGGTTTCCTCGCCGCCGAAGCTGACGACGATGTCCCCGGCCCTCGCTCCGGCCGCGTCGGCCGGGCCGCCGGGAGTGACGCTGACCACCAGAACGCCCGTTACCCCAGACTCGGGCGGCGCGTCCTTGATCGTCATGCCCAGGATCTGCTGGGAAACCCCGGAAACGTCCCGGCCGGCCCCGCTGCGCTGGATGCCATTGCGCTGGGCGAAGCCCGATCCGGACAGAGTCCAGCATGATAAAAGGATGGCCGCCGAGAGAAAAGCTACGCGAGTTCTACGCATGATCTATCACCTCACAACAATTAGATCCAGGACGCCCATTATACATTTATACGGATCTTTCTGCTTGGCCGGATAGCCGCATTACCGGGTCCGACGGGGTCCTGACCGTTCCGGGCGCCGGGCTCCGATATAGCCCCATTAGGACCTTCATGTCCTTCCGGAGTGCCGGCGCGGGGGAACATCGCGCCCGTCACCGGGCGCTCCATACCGAAATATAGGAATTTGCTTTTCAGCTGCGCTCGCTGGATGTGCCTTTTAGTCCTCATTTTCCTGTTCAATCATCACAGGGAAATATAAATCCCGACAAAAAGGATGTCAAGGAAAATAAAAAATCGCACCTGGTGGGCGAAAACGCCTCACCTGCCGCAGAGAGGCCGGAAAAGGCCAAAAACTAGTCAGACGTCTGCCTGGTCAAGAAAATGATCATAAAAAAAATAATTGTCTGGGGCCTCGGAATCCAGGAAGAATTGCTGCGAGACGACGTAAGGCTGAGGAGGTCTCTCGGGCCACGAAGGTCAGCTTGAGATGGTCGATGATCCTGTCCACCATAGCCTAGTCGGTGTGAAGGCGATGATGCGCATCTGGCCGCTGCATTGGGAACAGAGGAGCGAGTCAATTAATGGGGACACGTACCGAATTCCAGAGAATTCGGAACATGTCCCCTTGCGGATCATCTCGGCCCAGCCGCAGCGGGGGACTCTCGGGCTCTCCTCCTCCGCGATGATGAAGAGATGCTTGTGTCGGGTTGTGCCTTTCACACCTTGCCCCTCGGGGCGTTCCTATAGAGACCGTAGTATCTCACAGTGACCTGGCCCTTGTCTGGGATATGAGCGGTTACCCGGGCAATGAACTTCAGATAATCCATTTTTTTTATTCTTTAGTCTTGAATTAAACCTAATTAGACGGTTATATTAAACAAGAATAGAAATTTACTGTTTTTTATACGAGGAAATTAGGAAAGAGAGCTTTTGTTAATCATAAACCTTCGGACGGCGAATTGATGTTTATCTTGACCCTAAATTTAGACTCAACATAAAATTAGCTTCAAAAGAATTATCAACATTTTGGCGATCTATTAAGCACATTTTAATGCTGACGGCAGGTTCGCAGGCCTCAACTAATTTGTGTCTTTTTTCTTCAAGATATTATTACTTACTCTATCCAAAAAAATTATTTTTTAAGCCGAAATTGAGGTTGATGTATAATAAAAGAGTCAAGACCTGATGTGGTTAATAGCAATATTTTCCTGGAGGGCAAAGAATGAACATCCTCTTGAAAGCCTTTATTTATCTTATTTTCTTTTCTGTGCTTCACTTTGGTTATGACCTAACTCACCTTTCTTTTCTGAAGCCTTTTTGCGGAACTGATGAATCCATCTTTCAGCATCTGAAAATGGCTTTCTGGGCTTACCTTCTGGCCAGCCTCATTGAATATCCTGTTTTCAAAGGAAAAAAGAAAAAATACGAAAGCTTCTGGATACCGAGATTTTTCTCAGCCACCGTCGTGCCCTGGACAATTTTCCTGGTGTGGTATCTGGCGCCGGCTACCGTCGGCAAATTCAGGCTGTCTTATATGGAGTTAATCTGGGCTCTTGTGGTCTCTTACTTTTCTGGCCTAGCCGGCGGGGTGGTGGAAAGAAACCTGGAAGAACACCGGCTCTCTTTTTGTTTTAAGGTGCTGGTGGTCTTTCTGACCGTCGTTTCAGCCTTTCTCTACATAACTTTTACCTACAACCTGCCCTGGGTAGATATGTTCAGAGCGCCAGAATGAACATCAGGCAAGATCCAGCCTCAATACTCAGCCGCTTCAGTCACAGCGCAGCTGCCAGTCTCTGCTTTTGAGGCGGAAGCCATTTTCTGGCAAAAAAGCCGACCCAGGGGATGAGAATGAGCGTGGCCAGGCCGTAACCAAAGACGATCCCGAAGAGCGTCCGTAGGCCGACGGGCATTGTCGCCCAATAGGCTGTCAGCGGCTCCTGGAATACATTGATCAGCCAGTGGATGGTCATGACCGGAATAAGGCTGTCGGTCTGGATGACAAGATAAGCATAAAAAAGACCGAATACGGCCGCCCACACTATCTGTCCCAGGGTCAAAACCAAAGGCCGACCGGCGAAGGCAGCCGGCAGATGGGCCAGGCCGAAAGCCAGGGCAGAATATATGATTGCCCGCTGCATCGGGTGCTTCTTCAGGAGCATCCGCAACAAGACACCGCGGAAGACCACCTCTTCAAACATGGAATAAAAGAAGGCAAAAATAAGCATGGACTGCGCCGGAAAAACCCGGGCAAGGTTGAATACGCCGGCTAAGAATTCCGTGGTCAGCCGCTGGCCCTGGGTCAACCGGTAGACAATAGAGCCGCCACCCTGGCATAAGATAAGCACAACAAGACAGGTAACCGTCAGCAGGAGCAAGCGGAAAAAGGGACGGAAGCGGGTCAGCCGGATATCGTCCAGGTACTCCTTGAAAGTTCGGCGTTTGAAAGGGACACCCAGGAAGTACGGCGCAATGAGATAACCAAGAATTTCACTCAAGGTGAAAGCCAGAACCACAGTGAGGGCTTCCGGGTTCGAGAGATTAAACGGCCTCTTAAGGACAGCCTGGAGGACGAAGCCGAAAAGATAGAGCAGTAAACCCTGGATGGCCAGGATGATCAACAGGGTTCGCCAGGGATGCGCAGACAGGCGGGACTGAGAGCCCTGGGCTGAGGCGGGAACAAACATCTGGTTTTTTGCGGCCCTGGCCTCTTCAGTTTCTTTGTTCCCATTTGCCCATTCAATCATTGCGGCAAATTATATATCATAATTCAAAAAGATGCCAGAGACTCAACTGCTCGGGAGCTGAAGAGAACCGGCATGAGAAGGTCCTGGAGACTATGGCGATATTTATGCTCTCATTGATAATAATTTTCTTTTCCGCGGCCCTGGTTAAAGGTGGAACCGCTCATCTATTATGTTTAGGTATTTGAGAATAGGCCTGCAGTAAATTCAGCCGCCGGCCATTTTTCTTATTTTCTATTTTCTATTTTCTATTTCTTTTCTTTAGGTACCGGCTTGAGCAGCAGGTCCTGATAATCGTAGCTGAAGTCAACATCCGAAGTGAAAGGCAGCATCTTCACTTCTGAGATGGCTCCCTCATGGTTCAGATAAAAAGTGACGAAAGCATCAGCCCTCAATTCCCGGTCAAACCAGCGGGCCACAAAGGTATCATAATGCCAGTGTTCTAACTTTCCATAAAGCTCCGGGCTGTGCTTGAACTGGATGGTCAGCTCGCCGTTTTCGTACTTTATCTCTACTTCTCCATACCAATCATCACGGTAAAGGCCGGCATATTCCTGAATAGGAAGAGAAGGCTTCGTCTCCTTTTTTCTGGAAGCGTAAATTTTGTCCAGCTCTTCTTTAGACCGCTGAGCATTTCTCTCTGTGAATTTTTTGTAAGCTTCCACCCAGTCAAACTCAGGAGCCTTCAAATAATAATCAACTATCTGGTTGGTCAGAGCAGCAAAAGCGGCCGTTGATTCCTGGTTGGTCAGAATGGTTACACCCAATCCTATTTCCGGCATCAGCCAGACCTGAGAGACATAGCCTTCAAGACCGCCGGTATGAGTCCAGACTTTGTAGCGGCGATAATCTCTAATTCGCAGCCCCAGGCCATAGCCGTTGAAATTCATAGCCGCTGGAACCAGCTCCGGAGCCGGTTTGGATATTGGAATAGAAGTGGCAATTGTGGTTATTTCGTTCACCGCCTTTTCTGAGACTAACTGACTGCCATCCCCAAGCTTACCCTGATTGAGCAGCACCAGCATCCACTTGGCCATATCTTCGGCACAGGAATTAATCCCGCCGGCCGGATTAACATTGTCGGTCAGATAAAGACTTTTAACCGGCAGCACCTTCCCTTCCAGCGGAATATGCGGCCAGGCCACATTTGTTTCTTTGTCCACCAGGGCACAGCGGGTGTTGCTGTAATTCATACCCACAGGCTTTTGAATTTTTTCACGGACAAAATCTTCCCAGGGCTGACCGCTCACCCTCTCTAACAGCTCGCCGGCCATGACAAACATGATGTTGTTATAAGCATAGGTTGTCCGGAAAGAGCTGGCCGGTTTGATGTAACGAACGCGCTTGAGGATTTCTTTCCGATTAATGTCTGAGGCCGGCCAGAGCATCAGGTCGCCAGCTCCCAGGCCGAGTCCGCAGCGGTGGCAGAGCAGGTCTTTGACCATAATTTCTCGGCTGACGCTCGGGTCATACATCTGAAATTCAGGCATATAGTCCACCACCGGCGCATCCCAGCGAATCTTGCCTTCATCCACCAGCATACCCAGGGCCGTAGCTGTGAAAACTTTGGAGTTAGAAGCGATGCCGAAAAGGGTGCGGCTATCGACCGGAGCCGATTCTCCCAGCTTTTTCACCCCATAGCCCTTGGCCAGCAGCACCTGGCCATCCTTGACAATGGCCAGACTCAAACCAGGCACCTCAAAAGTCTTCATCACCCGATTAACCAGCAAATCAAGATTCGGGGGAAGAGCCGGCTTTTTGACTGCCTTCTGAGTTTCAGCCAGAAGTGGACTGCCTGTTAGGAATATCCCCAAAATAAAAATCAGAACAGCTGTGCTCAGTCTGGCCACACCGTTTCTAAAAACAACCAGGCTCTTACCTGAACCAAGAAGATTTTTCCTCATGGCAACCTCCTCTTTTCCGAGAATAAAATCTCTGGCAGGCAGAAGGCAATCCGGTACTTATTCGGGCATGAAGTGCAGCTCACCCGAAAAGTTGCCTGAGTACACTTAATCCCTTTTTCCCATCCTTTTTCGATTTTCCAGCTACCGCCACAGCGGTCGCAATCTCTGGCCATGACCAGCCAGACATCAAGGTTTCTCTTTTTCCGTTTTTCTGAAAGGCCTTTTCCCGCGGCACTCTTTACGGAACCCGGCTTACGGCCTGCAGAGTATTCTTCCGGTATCTCCAGTTTGACTTTCCTCAATTGATAAGACAGCCCATGGATTTCTTGAAGTTCATCCAGCAAATTTTTAAAAAACTTTATGGTTTCCTCTGCCTTTTTTGTAGCCAGAACTTTTCCTGCTTCTGTCCTCATATTCATTGGAAGAAAAGAAGCATAAGTAAGTTCCTTACTCAGGTGGTTCATAATGGCGCCATGGAGATTTCGGCCGCGAAGGGTGGACTTGATGAAAAAATTGGCCACGCCGACCAGCCCGAATTTTGAAAGAAAATCAGCATCGTGGATGATGTCGGCCAGCCGGTCAGGCTCAGTTTTTTCCCGGTAAAGGCTTTTCAGGGCTCCGACGATTCTTGACTTCTCATCTTTCTCCATTCTGGCTGAAGGTAAAAGTTTCTCAGCCACCCTGGCTGCAGCTTCTTCTTCAGCTTTAGTTCCATGATGATAAAGCCCGCCTTCGAATTTTCCAGCATCATGCAGAAGGGCAACCACTCCGGTCAGAACAGCATCTTCTTTTTCCTCTCTGGCTATTTTCCAGGCAAGATAAGTTACATGAAGAGAATGCTCCCAGAGAAAGCTATCTTCAAGCTGGCTGCCTGAAAAATCTCTTTCTG
>Ga0315280_10009076_pt1 | contig 12881 bp, 14 predicted proteins | sample YL17G06_40_MG_FD_203697 | JGI IMG/M metagenome (GOLD analysis project Ga0315280, IMG submission 203697) | Sediment microbial communities from Yellowstone Lake, YNP, Wyoming, USA - YL17G06_40 | ecosystem: Environmental > Aquatic > Freshwater > Lake > Sediment | place: USA: Wyoming | collected... | reverse complement strand
TGCATCAAACTTCTGATTTCCTCTTCTCTGCCAGCAACTCCACAAGCGTTCGACAATTTCTCTAACATTTCAGCAAGCGCCATTGCAAGTCCTCTTAAAGACTAACGAGTCTCTACTGTTTCATATTTAACGTTTCTGCAAACCAAAATGTTTTGCAGATTCCAATACGCGCGTTCTTAGAATGCAAGTTTTCTTTTTTTTTATTTTTGGTCTTTCAGCATCAATCCAGTAGCTCGTATAAATCTGTGCTCGTGCGATTATAAACAAGAGTCGTCGGAAGAGTTGCCATCACCGAGTTTCGTGGATGCATCCAATCGCTCGCTAGCGTAAGGGAGGTGGAGATTTGGAAGGTTTTGACTCCTTGGTCTGGAGTTACATAAATCGTCGCCCATTTTGTGAGCGAGCTTCCTTTTGCCGCTGTCAGGTTTGAGATCTTTGCCAATGTGCTATTGTATTGACAATAATTGTAAAGGTCAGGTTGCCCTATACCTGAAACAGACACTTGCATGATAGTTGCGTTTGTGACCGTAACGGTCGCGATTGTTCCTGCTTCGAAATTGCCACTATTTCCTTCATAAAGAAAAACTTCAAGAGGCAAGTTGCGGCTCGGGTTCAGTGCATTTTCACCCTGCAATTGATAGGTCACTTCGGCACGTTCGTTAGCCATGATATTGCCGAAAAGCAATATCACACCTGCTATTACTGGAATTGAGATCCCTATGATTATCCCTTTTGCGGATACCAACGATTGCACCAAAAGCGTAGGTATAGTGTGGTTCTTTTAAGGGTTACTTTTGGGAGAGCAATAGGATTTTTGGCTCTTTGCAACAGATGGGAAGTTGGGAAGTAGAAAAAGGGAATTCGATTTGAAAATCAATTGCAGAGTGGAAATCGTTTTCGTGGCATCCCAACTTCCCAACTGTCGTTTCATGAGGTCTTGACAAAATCCATACGAGTCAATGTTACCCATATAGCATACTGGCATATTGGTTCAAAAGAAGAGGATTTTATGAGGGCATGATAATCGACTATATGATCACCCACACACCAAGAGAGGCGTTGCGACCGTATCCAGTCATATGGTATGTCGATAGGAGCTTAGAAAACATTCCATAACGTAGGGAGATGTGGAGAACACAACAGATTGACAGATTGACAACGGAGAACGTGATTTTCCGTGGAAATTGAAATCCCAGCGGAAAACGCATTTAGCGCTGTCAATCCGTCAATCTGATTTGTCAACCTTGCCTGCCCATTGGTAGATTTTTCTTCCGCGCTCAACTTGCGCGAGCGAATGTAAAAATGGCTCTGTCCATGGTGGGCGAAGAATGTTTGAAACTTTTTAAGGCAGCGTTGGCTTTGCGATGCTGATGAAACGATGAGGCAAATCAAGGACATGACGAAGGAACATGCAGAGAAAATCGCACAGGCAATAAGCATTCATCCTACTAAAAAATCCATTGAAGTAGCGATAATAAACAAAGAGGCCATGGAGTTATTCGCTAGGAATTACATCGGGCAGAAAAGCAAGAAGTACACTATAGTACAATCTGATGGATCTGAGAAAACGCAAATCGATATAGCCAGCGCGGACAGATTAACGTTGCTAAAGAAGACATTACGCTACATGTACATTCCAGGCGCGCCTGAACAGGCAAAACAATTGAGAGCGTTAAATGGCATAATGGCGTTGGAAGTCGAAGAAAGAGGAGACCAATTGTTACGGGATTTGTATGGTTGGTATTTGCGATTGATGACTATACGCGGCGAATTGAACGATTTTTTTAACCAATACGCCATAGTTAGTGAGAGTAATAGGCAACAGTTGGTAGACAAATACGCGTTGGACTGCGAATGACCCAAGCTGGCAGTTGGAACTATCTTCGCCTCAAGCGCATAGCCGTCGGGCAACCATAATGATAGTCGTCCAGTTATCCGATGACGAAAGACCTCGATCCACAAATCGATATCCTCAATAACTCCTTTTTTTATCGGAGCACGCGCTAACCAATTACTCTGCTCGTTAGCAATCATGTTAACCTTGTCTGCCGACCCTTCGATTCCTCTACCTGGACACGGTGGGAAATTATCGAAAAACTCATTAGAGGAAAAAGACGAGATGAGTAGGCTTGGAAAAGAGGAAGTTTGATACTTGGAAGTCGTGCTAAGCGAAAGCGCCTTTATTGCAATGGTCACTGCGGCGGTAGAGACTTTTCCTGATGAGACTCTTGGCGTGCTTATTGGAGTGCGCAAGGCTAGCAAAGTCATGGTTCAATATGCCATTGTATATCAGACCGCCAAAAGAAGAAGGTATAGCGCTGAAATCCATCCGAGACTGAGCAGAAGAATGGACTTGTTTTTGGAAAAAGTGACTCATCTCGAAATTGTAGGAGATTTCCATTCACATCCCGAAGCTGGCGTTGACAAAGTAGCAAGCGTTAAACTCAGTGAGGCAGACAAGAAATCAATGCGAATCAACAAGCTAGGGATAGTTATCGCAATTGACAAAGATGGGCGAAAGCTTGAATGGAGGCATCTTCCGAGAGGTTCTTTAAAAGGGTCAGTATCCCCTTACACTCTGAAAATGACAACGTGGCTAAAAACCGAAGAGAAGCAGTACATAATTGTTCGAAATTTCTGTCCATTTGCCCTCGGCTTGGGACGATGATATCGAGAGTAATGCAGCGCGTGCCATTGTCTGAGCAATCACTAAAATGCCCGCCATCAGTCTCGGTTCGGTTAGTCAGACTCGAATTCAGTTCTATCATAGTTTTCCTTTGTGAACGCTGTGACCATACTTATCTTGTAACAGATAGAGAAGGGCACGCTGTCAATACAATCGTATGCAAAAAAGGGTTATGGCGCCTACTGAATAGCGCCGGAAAGTTGCACTCCTAGGCTTGTTGATTCAGCTCGCGGTGTCATTCTTCTTGTCAGTGCCGATTGCGGTCTTAAGCAACTTCTTTCTAGTCTCTTCCATTTTCTTAGCTTCTTCAACTACTTTCTTGTAATCATCAGGATTCTCTCTCACAGCTCTTAGCGCGAGTATTCTTAATGCCTGATTCTCACTCTGAGCATATCCAAGCATTATTAGGGATTGGACAACATTGTCAATTGAGGTGTGTTCTTTCTGTTCCACGCGACGCCATTTTTTCGCGTCAGGGTATTTTGTTCCATCATCTTCGACAAGGCCCTGGTTTTTCATACCGTAAAGTGTGGGACCTAGTGCTTTGGAGAGTCTCTTTTCGTCATTACCGTAATCGTCAGCGAACTTTATCTCACTTGGAAACTTGACACTAAGTATATGTGCAATTTCGTCTGAGCTTGTCAATTCCGTGGACAAGACTTCCAAGACATATTTCTTCAAATCCATTTCAATTCACCTCTGACAGTTTATCACATGTGTATACAAGAGATATTGTTATGGTCACATATAAGTGCATATGTCATTCTGTGTACAAGACTTAATGTCCATAGAGAAAGCAGCACTCTTCAATGATAGCCAAAGCGCAAAAACACGCGCTCGCCGCATAATCTGGCAAATCTCAAATAAGAGTTATTCTTTAGAAATGAATGTCGGGACCCTTTCTTGATGACTTCGAAACTCGAAGAATCAAATGAAAAAAACATATTTGCGGAACTTGCCCGAGAACTTAGAAAGCATTATGAACTTGAACAGCTCTTGTCTTGGGTCAGGTTTTTAACATCTTTTCGCATGACACAGAAGTTCTTGATTGAGATTTGGGACCGCGTTAGAGATGATATTCGTCTTCGTCATGAATACTGGGAAATCTACACCGAGCTTTATGATCCTGGTTCAGAAGGAAGAAAACCAACTCACAAAGAAGTAGAAATTCTTGATAGATACAACAAACATTGGATACTTCTAAATTTAGACATCGAGGATTGGTTTTTGCATGCTCATATTTTGATGGAGAAATTTGGGAGACTCGCAAGAGAAACTATGGTTCTCCTCTCCACAGGCGAAGAAAAGGTCAAACCTATCTGCGGAGTCAATCCTAGGAGTTTCAAGGCGCATATTGAGTTTTTTGCGACTGGAAAGGGAAGAGATTATGATGCCAAATACGCCGAGATGCTTCGAACTATCTCATCTTGGTATTGCGCTGACTTGAAGGACATTCGAGATGATTTAATTCAACACGAAACAACGGCACGATTATGGAGTACCTCGGTTTCTCCGGATGGGGTTAGAGTTAGCAGATTTGTGCATAGCCAGAGACTATTGAAACAACTTTATGATCTCCGCGATAAAAACATAGGAAGCTTTCCATTCTTGAAGAACGAAACGAATTTCTTCAAACTGTTGGAAGTCTTTGAAAAAAGTACCAGTAAAATGGACAAAGGTGATGTTGAGAAGATTAAGGGCATTCGAAAAACATATGGTAAGGATTTTCCAGACATACCTGAACTATATTCCAAAATGAACAGGCTTTTCCGCGAGACCAACGATCATTTCATTCTAAGGGCCCAGGAACGCTTCAAAGGAAAGAAGAAATAGCGCAATGGCGAATCATTGAACGAGATATGTCTGTTTTCTACACATACGTTAACCTAAACATTATGATTGAAACATGTTTGTTAATAATTAATAACAGCACAGGTACTACTGCAGAAAATGCAGAAAAAGGAGGAACTAGGTTTCGTTTTTAGCGCGCGCTAAATCCCAGTGCGCAGAATTTAGGCAAAGTTGAAAAAGACAAAACACAATAAATACGAAAAGGAATCGTCCATGGATTTCTCGACAGAGGCGCACTTATCATCTAAAGCAAGCTACTCTGAAAAGCAAAGATACAGCAGAATTCGAGATTTGGTAGTAGAGTGGTATGAGAAAAACTGTTTGCAAGATGAAATTGAGTCTTTTGCTTTTGACCTTTCAAAGAAAGAAGACAGATTAGAGGTCATAATGCTCGGAGTCTTCTTTAATTGCATATTCCAAGAAACAAAAGCTCTAAGATTGTTCAAGGAAATGGAAAAAGCTGGATACTTGAATTACCAAGGGTTGACCAATTTTGAGAACAACCTAAAACGCGTTATGAGGAATCTTGAAAGACAAACTGGAAAATCATGGAGAATCCTAAAAATACAAAACATTATAGATTCTGCTAAAGCCTTAGAAGAACTCTTCTCAGAAAAAGACGACGTTACGGACATAATTGAAAGAAAAGGAGTTGAATACTTCATAAAATATCTCTACAAGGAACTGCACGGAACAAAAGCTAAGCTTATGTGGATTTGTCGGGAATGCAAAAACCATTTTCAGATACCTGAAGCTTACTGTTATGTTCCTGACAGCCACGTAAATAAGTTCTTATACAATATTGGCTTCCTCGAAAATCTGAAAGTCTTCTCCTTAGAGGAATGCCTGCAAATTAGCAAAAACATGTCATTACTTCTTGGCAACAAATATTTTGATTTGCCCTATATGCGGTACCATCAAAAGAGATGTAGAAGTTGCGAGAAAGGACGAAAAGTAGAATGCCAAATTGAATGCGAATCAACCAATAAGAAAACAAAACAAAGTTCATGAGAATTGGGACTGCTAAGAACACGCTGAATACTGAAACGCAAGCCACAATAAGAATGAAAAATCTCCTACCAAAGAACACGCGCGCGTTCTGTTGGCGATCCCTTCAATTGCCGGATACTGGACAATTACATACAAACGAGCATGGAGCGATCAGAGGCCTGCAAATATAACACAATGGTATCTCCACTATGTTGCGCGGGTTTGGTCAAGATCGTATTGGCTTTGTCAGAACCTCATGAAATCTATCCTTAGGTCAAATCATAGTCTAAAGGCATTAATTTGCAACAATGGATACAAAGAGAAAAAACATAAACCATTGACGCTATCAGTAATGTGGAGGTCAGATGTCCAAAAAAGGTGAGATACGCTGGTTTTCAGATGACATACTCCGCGACAATGTTGAGTACTCGCGAAAGATATACAATCTCCTTGAACAGGATTTGAGCACATGCACTGAATGTGTGACTCTTGATCCTGACAACCTTGGAGCGTTTTCTTTTAGATTGGCGGATCTAATCTTGAGGGTCGGTCCAGAAATATTGAGAGTGTTCAATCTGATTCTTTTCAATCGTCGAAGAGAAGGATCATTCACCGTCGAACCAAGATTGGAAAAAGCTATAATTGACGTTCAAAGAAGAAAGGAACAGAAGAGAGACGGTTTTGATGACTATCTAGATGCGACTTGTATTGCTAGGGCGCAGGGCCTGAAAGTGATCAAAGTCCCAGTCAAGACTCTTGGAAAGTTTCTTGTCCCTTTCGAGACAGAGGAAAGAATGAAAAATGGGAAGGCATTTGACGTAGTTCCATGGTGGGAAGACGGGTACAATGCCTTAAAACATAGAGTAATAGAAGAGTTTAGAACGTCTGCAACTCTGAAGCACGCTTTGTTTTCTCTTGCTGGTCTATGGACTCTGCACTATGTCCTTGACTATGATTGGGACAGGAAAGGAATTGCCAGGTCCGAGTTTTTCGAACAACCAGCAGCAAGTGTTGTTGATCGGTTGTACCTTGAACAGTTGAAGTAAGATGTACGCGTGCGCGGACTTGCAGAATTGAACGGAGGAACACATGCCTGAAAATGATTTGACAGAGTTGCTGAAGCTCGGTTTCCGAAAGGTTGGCACTTTCTCTCTCGAAGAACAGAAACTTCAGTTTTCTTTGAGGGATTGCAGGAATAGCACAGGAAGCTATGCCTTTGTTGTCGGCCAGAAAGTCGCGTATGTCGGAGTAACCAAGAACACACTGTACGCAAGAATGAATGGCTACAAGAACCCTGGACCTTCGCAAGAGACGAACAAAAGGATTAAACCGAAGCTAGTTCAAGCTGACGGCGTTCAGATATACTTTCTTTCAGAAGACGATATTGGAAAGTTCAAGACCGTGCTACAGCGAGATGAAATGAAAAGGGAGATTCCGACGGATTTGAGCACTTTTGAACGCTTCTTAATATCTTTGCTCAGACCGCCTTGGAATCGGACATGACGCACGCATCATCGGAAAGTCATCCTTCGACTTGTTTTTCGTCGTTCCCTCTCCTTTGATTTCAGGTTACTTCTACCGCACGATTGCGCGTTGCGATTTCCCTTATCTCTTGAAAATGCTGTTTCTCAATTCCGTCTCATTTTGGCTTGAAACCGACCAAAAGAGGTCGGAAATGACCCTAAAGCGTCAGACTGACCTATATTGCTGGTTGCGTATGATGACATTGTGGTGCAATCGGAAATGAACAAGAAGAAAAACGTGAAGAAGGAACAGGCAGTAGCGCAGCAACATGAGAAGCTAAGCTTCACGGAAGAAGAGCTCATCGCAGCAGTCAAAGGCGTCGGACATGCAGCATCTTCACGTGAAATCAGTGACAGGCTCAGCATCAAAGACCCCGATCAAGGACGCGCCTACGTACGAAGCAGAATGGCAGCATTGATGAAGAACAAGAAAATCCTTGGGATCGAGCCTGAAGACAAAAGCCGCCGCACATTCCTGTATTCCATTGTTGAAGCGTAAACGCTTTGAAGTTTTCACAACAGATTGACAGTTTGACAGCGGCAAATGTGTTTTCCACTGGAAAATCAAAATGCAGATCGATTCCCTTTTTGCGTTGTCAATCTGTCAATCTGTCGTTAACGCTAACGCTTCCGCACTTGAGGCCTAGCGGAATTGCGCGCGCTAGCTGGAAAAACTCTGCGATTTTCGTTAGAGTTTTCAGTGAAAAGCTAATCACCAACTTCTCTGCAAAGTTTATTTGCTTCTCCGTGACTCTCTTTCACAGAGAATTTCAGGTGAGGTGATACCGTGGGAAAAAGTTCGAAAATGAGCAAGGAAGCAGCAGCAAGGATTCAATCCAGCGCAGCCAAAACTGGAAAGAACCAAGATTTCGCGAGAAGAGCGCAAAGCGCAGCGGACAAGAACCAGTAATGCTGCGTTCGCTTGCGTCGTGTTAGTCCAATCCTGAAGCGTGGGATTTGGGATTCGAGCATAACGGTTTGCAGACCAACGGTCATGAGAGGTAAACCTAAACCGACTTACGCTGTATCTTGTTGTACTTTTCCCAGGTCATGCGATACGGCAATCAAAACATTATGATTATAACATGTTGGTTTGTGAACGAAACAAAGCAAGTAAGCTCCGCTGAACGCCGTTGAAACATTGAATCGACAGCGCGACACTCCTATTCTTCGTTACAACGTGACGCATGAAAGCGTAACAGCGTGAACGGGAAAAATCTTACTCGATTCCGAGCGAATAACGGTGCTAGAAAGCGCGATGTTTTGGAACATTGTACTTTTCCATTAGACAGTTATCGTCCTTTTCTATGATCCTCTTGAGTCGCTACTATAAACTGTTAAAAGCGATAACTCCGTAACTGGTTCCTGTTCCACGGTAGAAGCCTGTTGAGTAGAGGAAGGATTCTGGGCATGGATACCGAAAACTTCGATTCGAAGAAATTGTTCTTAGAAGCAGTGCTTGCTGAATACAAAAGGCTCACAGAAGAGATGATGACCCATAACAAGAACATGAGCTACTTGTTGGCAGTCCTGGTTGGCGGAGCCGCAACAATACTAGGTTTTCTCGGATTTGAGATTGCATCATTTCTTATTATTCCGATTTTCGTCTCATCCTGCGGGGCTCTCATGTTAACTGAGGGCTTTTCCGCTGCCACAGTCCAATATTACATAGTTGAGGAAATCGAAAATAACAGATTGCGAGAATTATTCCCACACGGCTCCCCGATCAGATATGACAGTAGGTTCCAGTCTCGTTTGGGAAACATGGGCCTTGTTTTTTGGGGCGGTTTATTCGTCTTGTCCTCTTGCGTTTCTCTGGCATGTTTGATTGCATCAACTTTAGTCTGGAGTCAAGTAACGAATAGCATTTTCTATCAATCCGTCTACTTTTTTGGATGGATTACTCTGGCATTCTATGTCATATCCGCCACACTTGGGTTTCTTTCGCTCCGCCACGGGCCAAGAAAGGTGGGAAGTCAGAGTAAGAACGTGCCTACTAGCTCGACACAAGACCCAGGTCAAGAGACTTAGCAATCCTCTCCTTGCTAAGTAAACGCGCGCGCTAACCGTCAATTGTCAGATATTGCTTATGGAAACGTGTTCTAGGCTGTTTTTCCATAGTTGTTGGCAAGAAGAATAGCATCGTATATGTCTACGGTGTTGTCGCTGTTTAAGTCTGCTGCGAGACTCCAGTTTTGATCTCCCAGTCGTGAGTTGTAGGCGTTTGCCAAGAGTATTGCATCATAAATGTCCGCCGTATTGTCGCTGTTTATGTCCCCCAGCAGCTTAGCTCTTACCTGTCCGTCAAACAGCTTGAAAGGAATCGGATTCGCGTACACATCGCCGCACCCTACATCATACAGGTGCATGGTTGTGTTGCCTTTCGCAATTGCTGTGAAGTTCATGGTTGCCCAAGTCCCGTTTCCTGATATTGGACCGTAGGTGCCATTCCATATTGGTCTATAATCTTTCCAATAGTATCTGTATTCGACGTAACCGGCAGTATTGTTTATGACATGGCTGAAAATCCACAGGTTATCCCACTCGGATTGCGGTGTCACAGTGTGAAATGCCATGTCTTGCATTGACTCGCATCGCAGAATAGAAGAATTCCAAGAGAGACGGAACCAAAAGCCACCAGCACCCTCTAATCCCTGAGGCAAATTCTCGAAGTCGAAATCCACCGAGAATGGAGTTCCAATATACACAGTGGCGTTTGGCGGTGTGATTCGAAAGGCTACAGAGTTTTGTTCTTGCGTGATAGTGACAGTCTCGTTCGCGCAGCCTGAGTTGCCCCATTGGTTGGTTGCTTTGACTTCTATTGTATGATTTCCTGGTAGTAATTCATCGGTCAGAAAAGTGAAGTTCACTATTGCATATGTTGTTACGTCTGCTTTAGTCCCGTTGTAGAACATCTGTTTTTCCAGAGTTGTCGGAGTCATTGTGGTGTTCAGCCATTCTCCGGAGTCTACTCTGTATTGAACTGATTGGATTTTGTTGATGGTTACGTTTCTGCGATTACCTGATGGGTTTTTGTTAGGATAAGGTGTTACAGCCGCAGTTCCAGTACAGTTGAGTTCGTTTCCTATCCTTTCCGAAGGGTTGAGGTAGACTTGTTGAGAAGTGTCGACTATGTCTTGAATTCCGTCGCTGTCAGCGTCGTGCCAACCGACTTGACCCCATGTACCACTGTCTCCGTAAGGAGCACCTGAAAGACTCCAATTCAAATTGTCCATTAGGCATCCAGAGAGTGGAATGCTAGTGACGTTAAGATAACCATTATATCCTGCTATGGGTACGTATTCATCAAGTGCCCAGAATAAGTTTCCTATTTCGTGGGCGCATACGCGGTCCATGTTCTCGATTCCATACTGACCATTATCGTAAGTCATATATATGAGTGGACCTCCAGGAGTATTTCTTGCGCTTCCGCCTCCTTCAAACATCCCATCAGGATCATTGCTGCTGTCGACGACAAATATCACGAAAACCCAATCTGTACTAAGTTTATCTCGAAGGGCATTGACATAATCACGGACTTGATCGACCCATATTTCACCAGAAAGTTTAGGAAATTCTAGCGATGTCATTATCTCACTAATCCATTTATAGGTCTCTGTTACTGGCCGATTTATCGGTTCATAGCTCGTTGGTACTCTAAGATGAATCTCTTTTATGAAACTTACGCTAGCATTTGAATTCTGATTAGCCCACCAGTCTAAGGCATACTGTACTTCATTGATTACATTCTGTTCTTCGGTTGAGGTCCAGTCCTCGGTACTAGGATCAATGCTTCCGTTAGATTCTGGTAGTATCAATGAAACTGCAACACTTCCAATCATGTACTCACTAGTCTCACCGTATCCAGGAGTAGGATCGTCTATCAAAGAAATGATTTGTGCGTTGACTAGCATGGGGTGGTTGACAACAATTAACGTGGAAGCTAGGATAAGTTGAAGCAGAACTACGAGAACAACAGTCCTTTGCAATTCTCCTTTCCAAGAAACCATGTTGTTTAACAATCAGATATAACTTGTGGAAACGTCTTCTAGTCATGTTATTGGTTGACAGAAAAAGAGGTGAAGGATATGATTTACGGGCATTTCTTGAGCAGGCGATGTGATCCAGCGGCTGTAAATACTATTGTGAGGAATGTTAGAGCAATCCACGGAGTCACGAGTTGAACTGTGTTTGTTGGTGCCCATTCTCCGCCAACTGCAGAGTTTGAGTAGTGTGCTGTCGCAGTGTGTGGTGACATGTGCACAATTATCGGGTTTGCGCGCGCTAAGTAGGACACCTCCATGTCCAATAAGTTACCAATTTCCTGAATCGCCCAAGACTATAATGAATAAGACAAAGAAAAAATCAGGTTTCGTTACTGACGACGCACTTCCCTGAAGGCAGCGTAGCCACGAACATCCAGCCGTTAGCCAGCAGTTCCGTCAGCTCGTTTTCGCTGACGATACGCTGACAGTGTTTATCGTCTTTGCATTTCCTCGCTGCTTCTTCTCTTAACGCCCTCTCCCAATCGTCCTTTCGTGACCTCATAGCGGTTCTGACTTGCTCCAATGTCACGTGGTATTTTTCAGCGATGCTTTTCAACTTCTCCTCTTCAAGCGTCTTCGTTATTTCCTCCCTGAGCGTTTCTTTGGAAACTGTCGATGTTTCAGTCGTAAACTCCAAAAGCGGAACGGCTTCACGGAACTTCTCCCTCAGCTGGTCGATTGCAGGTTGCGAATAAGGTGATTCTTCGCCTCTGACCATGCGACCTCTAATCTTGCGCGCCCAGTTCGGTGAAATGCCGATTTGCTCTAACGCTGTGTTCACCCATCTTCGAGCGTCATGCCACGAAAACGGGACACCTGCACGCTGCGATAACGTCCATATAAGAAATCCGAGAGATTGATAGGATGCTGGGTTGTAAGGTACATAAGTCTCACGGAAGATGTTATCTTCAGGCATTACGGTGCGTCCCATGTTTCGCTCAAGCCATTCCTTGTAGTTGACAAGATCGCGTTTCGCTTCAGGCGTCAGGAACGTTATCTGACGCACGTTCTTGTATTTGCCGATGCCATGTCCTTTTATCAAGCTAGACGGAAGGTTTATGCAAGGCAGGTCAACCTTTTCCCAATTCTCTTCAAGATGTTTCCATTTAATCTGCGAAAGCGTTTCTTTGGCGATTGCAGTCGAACAGACAAAAGTGACCAGCGCGCGGTCACGCGGATTGTAAGTGTTGTTCCACAGCTTACGCAGACCTTCCTTCGTTAGCTTATTGTATTGCTTCTTTTTCTCAAAGGTCATTTGCCCTGCTATCTTGGCAAGGTCACACATATTCCACTTGAAGAAACTCCTAACCTGTTGAACAGTCAAAACTTTGACGGCGTGAGTCATGTGCAAGCTCTTCAAGTCAGCAGCAACAAAAGCGTTCAGCAGTTTCTCAGCTTCCTTGCTTGAAGGGTCTTTCTTCAGCGCTAACAGCTCAGTTGGTGTCTTGTTTGCCCATTGACAGAACAGATAGAAGTAGTAAGCACTCTTCGCCTTCTTTTGAAGATGAGAAAGCCATTGAGTGACTTCAGGGTGTTTTGGTGCCCACAATTCAAGAACGTTGCCCTCTTTGATTTCTTCATTCATCTTGCATTCCTCATGAAACATAATGTCGGCGACGTATATAGGACTTCTTGTAATAATTAGGTTTACATCTATATTTCATATTAAACAATTGTGGTCGAATACCCGACACCAAACGGCATACCTAGTTGAACTTGCCAAAGTGACAGGGAGTGTAAAGATTTTTGTGCAGACTCGCGCATCTAGACTTGTGGTCCAATGCG
>Ga0315280_10009075_pt1 | contig 12883 bp, 12 predicted proteins | sample YL17G06_40_MG_FD_203697 | JGI IMG/M metagenome (GOLD analysis project Ga0315280, IMG submission 203697) | Sediment microbial communities from Yellowstone Lake, YNP, Wyoming, USA - YL17G06_40 | ecosystem: Environmental > Aquatic > Freshwater > Lake > Sediment | place: USA: Wyoming | collected... | reverse complement strand
CGAGGACGTGGCGGCGAATTTCTACACCGCGATCGGCATCAAGACCGACGCCGGTCCGGAGGTCGTGCTGGGGCAACTGGCGAGCGGCTCCTACTTCGACGTGATGGGTGTCCGTCCGGTCCTCGGCCGGGGCTTCCGGCCGGAGGAGGACGTGTTGCCAGAAGGGCAGCGGGTAGCAGTCATCAGCCATCGACTCTGGACCAGTCGCTTCAACGCGCGCCGCGACATCGTCGGGAGGACGCTCTTCGTCAACAGCCAGTCGTTTACCATTGTCGGCGTCGCGGCGAAGGGCTTCGTCGGACCGAGGCCCCTGTTCGCAACCGACGTCTGGGTGCCGCTGTCGCTCACCCGTCGCATTCTGCCATTCCCGATCTCGTTCGAGGACAGGGGCTCGACGTGGCTCATCGTGACGGGACGGATGAAACCGGGTGTCACCCTCGCGCAGGCCGAGCACGCGGCCGAGAGCCTTGCGACGGCGCTGCGCGAACAGGATCCCGCGACCAGCCGTCGCAAGCACTTCAGGTTGTTCCCGATCACCGCGATGCGCACCGGCCTCAAGGACCCGGTGCCGCCGCAAACGCTTACCGCAACAATGCTCCTCTTGGGACTGGCTGGCGTCGTGCTGCTGGTTGCCTGCCTGAACGTCGCCAGCATCCAGCTCGCCCAGGCATGGGATCGCCGGCGTGAAATCGCACTCAGGCTCTCTTTGGGTGCGTCGCGCGCCCGCGTGGTCCGTCAACTGGCCACCGAGACGCTGCTGCTCGCCCTCGTCGGCGGCGCGTTCGGCCTGCTTCTGGCTGCCTGGACCGTTGACCTCCTACTGGGGCTCCAGCCGGCGATCGTCGAGCTGCCGATCGCGCTGGAGGTCCCCTTCGATTGGCGGGTGTTCACCTACACGGCGGCGCTGTCGCTGGTGAGTGCCGTTGCAGCCGGGCTGCTGCCGGCGGCCTTCGGCGTGCGGCGCAACCTGTTCGGCGCACTCCGGGACAACGGGTGGGGCGGCCGGCCGCGTTCGCGCTTGCGTCTCCGCCAGGGGCTCGTAGTCGCGCAGGTTGCGCTGTCGGCCGTCTTGCTTGTCGTTGGCGGGCTGGCCATCCGGAGCACGGGTCACGCCGGGGCGGTCGATCCTGGCTTCGATCTCACCCGCGCGCTCGTCGTGCCCGTTGACCTCGGATTCGGCCAATACGACGAAGCGACCGGACGCCGTTTCTTCTCGGAGGCACGAGACCGCATCGCGCGGCTGCCGGGCGTGGGTGCAGCGGCATTCGCGCTGGACGTGCCGCTCGGACAGATGCACATCCGGAACTCCGTTGCGGTCGATGGCTACCAGGCTGGTCCGAACGAGGACATGTCGCTCCGCTTCAACGCCGTCGGCCCCGGCTACTTCGACGCGCTCCGCATACGGATCGTCCGCGGCCGTCCGATTGACGACCGCGATCGCAGCGACACCCGGCGTGTGGCAGTGGTGAGCGAGACGTTCGTGGCGAAGTACTTCGGCGGTGGGGACCCAATCGGGCGCACGTTTCGCGCCGGGGGTGCGGCGTGGTCGGTTGTGGGCGTCATGCGTGACGGCCGCTACGATCGGCTCGACGAACCGCTCCAGCCCTACTTCTGCCTGCCGGTCAGCCAGTTCGACTACCTGGCTCGCCTGATGCTCCTGGTGGACACCGGGCGAAACGAGCCCGCCACGCTCGCTCCCGACGTCATCCGAGAGATCAACCGGACGGACCCGGACCTCCCGATTGGCCGGATACTGACCGGCCCTCAGTTCCTGCGCCAGCCGCTCCAGACGACGGGTGGACCTGGTGCGCTCGCCTGGGGACCCGCGCTGCTCGCGCTCGTGCTGGCCATCGTCGGCCTGTACGGACTCGTCGCGTACTCGGTCAGCCAGCGGACGACCGAGTTCGGTATTCGAATCGCGCTCGGCGCACAGCCCTCCGAGGTGGCAACACTCGTGCTCCGTCAGGGAGTCGCGCTCATGTTGATCGGCTCAGGCATCGGTCTGATCGTGTCGCTGGGTCTCGCGCGGGTGCTTGCCGCGCTGTTCTACCAGGTTCGGCCCTTTGAACCCATCGTCTTCGCGACGGTGCTGCCGCTCCTGATGCTGTGCGGCGCGCTCGCCTGCTACGGCCCGGCACGACGCACCGTACGCCTCGATCCGATTCGCGCGCTCAGGTGCGAGTAGGGACTTCTGCCGCGCTCCTCCCCGGGTCGAGCGTTTTTCGAGGCAAGAACGAAGACCGTTCCCGCCACTTTTCAGCGATCCGAACGTCAGATCCAACATCGGCGCCGCGGGCGACTGAGTGGCAGATGTCCCGTCGCACGCCGAAAGGAGACCGTCGATGCATGACGACACGATGATGAAACGACGTCGCTTCCTCTCGGTGTGCAGCCTGGCCGGCGTTGCGCTGGCGGGTGTCGCGGCTACCGGCGAGGCGCAGTCGACGCCACCGCTGCAACAGCAGCCGGCTCCAACCCGGCGCCGTTACCGGATCGAGATGGAGATCGTGGAGTGCAAGGCAGGACGCTGCGCGGCCCACAAGCTCGGCGATAAGTTCGCCTATCCGGCCGATCGGGGCCGGATGTGCCCGTGGTTGCTCGACAGCACGAACAGCGTTATCCGCGTCCTGGAATACGGCGGCACCATGCCGTGGCTCTACGAGGGCACGCCGTACAAGAAGGTGATCGACCCGGACGGAGTGACGACGGAGTTCATCCGTTGCCCGGATCCGACCGACGCCGGCGTCGTCGTGAAGATCACGCGGACGAAAGTGTAGCGAGCTCCGGCAATGCGGTGGATTGCGCTGGTTCTGTGGCGCCGAGCGCAGCCAGAGTAGACCCTCCGTCTGCTTCAAGTCAGCGCCGCAGGAAATCGAGAACCATCGGCGCCACGAGGTCGGGCTTTTCGAACGGCAGGAAATGCGCGGCGTTCGCCTACTTCTACTTCAGGAAGAACCCCTCGTCCAGGGTCACGTTGACCTTCACTTCGTCCACCACGAACAGGTGAGGGGGCTCGCGGCCGTCGAAGACGGTGGCCCAGAGGTGCGGATAGCGGATGCCGCCGACATCGCGGTACTCGTAATACACGCGCTTTGCGCGGCCGTTGTCTTCGATGACCATTCTCAGGAGTCCTGACTCCGCCTCGAAGTACAGGTCTTCCGAGTAGCCGTCGGGGAACGTTCTCTTGAGGTGGTGAAACGTCCACGGGCCCGTCCTGGTCCCCTCCGAACCGAGATAGTCGTACCGGATTCCCTGCCTGGTGTCCTCGAGCAGAGCGTTGTCGATCGTGGTGTGCAGGAGGGCAGCTGTCCAGGCCTGCTTCATCTCGGTCCTTCCCGAGGCGTTGACCTGGTAGACTTTCACTCCGTCCGAGGCGATGAAGGTCGTCGCCCCCGGCACGTCCTGCTGCCGGAGCAGGTGCGGCCGCTTCAAATACCGGACGAGGGGCCGATCCTCAGTGCCCAGACCCACGTTCCTCCCGCGGATCACCATCGTCTTGACAGACCGAAGGGCGTCGCGCCCCCCGATGGCCGTGATGTGCTTCTCGATGATCGCTGCCGGCGTCGGCACCGACGGCTTCGTCTCCTGCACCGCAGCCGATCCCAGGGCGATTGCCGCCGGCACCAGTGCGCCAAATGCGAGTGACCACAACGCGAACGCGACAAGTGGTGACAGCGCGACCGCGAACAGTTGATACATGTGCGACCGCAGATTTCCTGGCATGGCGATCACCTCGCAGGCGCGTCCCCGAGCGCTGCGACGAAATCAGAGACGACGATGTTCGGGGAGGGACCCTACCGCGCGAACCCGGGCCGCCGTGCGTCGGCAGCTGCGGCCACCCGGTTCCTCAAGAGATAGATATTGTCCTGCGGCAGCGATGCGTCTTCGCGCACGAGCGCGTACCCCGCAGCCTCGAAGATCCCCAGCAGCTTGGCGCGCGAGAACCACTCTCCGGCGGCGCCCGGGTCCTTGTCCAGGTTTCCCTCCACGACGGCCACTTGTCCGTCAGGCTTCAGCGAGGCCCGGACGTTCTTCAGAAGGGCGACGGGATCGGCCAGGCAGTGGACCACGTTGACCATGACGACCAGGTCCAGGGCCCTCTCGGGCAGATGGGTCTCGGTCACCGTTCCGGTCACGATCTCGACGTTCTTGAACCCCAGGTCGGCAGAGCGGCGGCGGAGCGATTCGAGCGCGGCGCGGTCGATGTCGTTGGCGTAGAGCCTCCCGCCCGGTCCGATTCGCGACGCGATCTGGACGCTGTAGCGGCCGCGGCCGGCGCCGACCTCGCCAACGATCATTCCCCGCCGGATTCCGATGGTCTTCAGCACGAACTCGGGAGGCTGGCGCTCGTTCAGCCTCACCTCGCCCGGCAGGGTTAGTCGGTCCCCGACCTGTCCTCTCAGGACCGGGATGCCAACCGCCAACACCACCAGGCATCCAATCGACGCGGCCACATATCTCGCTCTCATGAACGCACTCCTCGAGCGTGACGTCGCTCCTCGGAATTGGACGTCTCGAGTGGCGAATGGTTCCAGGACGGGCCACTCACTGGCCCGCGTCAGCGGGCCGTGCCATCGGTTCGAGTGTTTTCCAAGGCTTCAGCGAAGCGGAATGCAGTCGCACTTCCGCGGGACGTGCGTCCAACCAAATGGAAGCGGTAGTGCTGGCCGGCTGCCGCAAGGAGGACGCATGCGTTCGGCGATGGTGTTCGTAACGGCTCTGACTCTTGCGGTGCTGGCCTTCGACCCGGCGCCCGCGCTGGCAGAGGCCGGGCAGGGCGCCACGGTGCAGTCGGGAAAGGTCAAGGTGCCCGACGGCGAGTTGTACTACGAGATGCAGGGCGCAGTGCTGCGCCACTTCCGGGACGCCGCCGATAGGGGCACGTTCCGCTTTCATCGGTCCGTCACCTCGTATGTGGCCGGCAGGGTGAAAAAGGTTGGTTGCTGGACTGTTGGACGAGAGCCGCCGAGCGCGGGATGCCGAAGCTCGCTCGAGCAGGCGCAGGCCGCCCTGCAGGCCGCCGCACGGCGAATCTTCGGCACCGAGCCCAACGCGAGGTCCCCCCGCGTGATCCTGCGGCCAGCCGGTCTCGGTCAAATGGGCACCGTGTCCGCGCTCGAACGCCCGCTGTTGATCCTGTCGGCTGCCGGCGGCCTGGTCCTGCTGGTCGTGTGCACGAACGTCGCCGGTCTCTTGCTCGTTGGCGGGAGCCGGCGGCGCCGGGAGATGGCGACCCGGTTGGCGCAAGGCGCGCCGCGCGTGCGACTGGTGCGGCAACTACTGGTCGAAACGCTGGTGCTCGCCCTTGGCGGCGGCGCGGCCGGCTTGCTGCTGGTGCGGGCGACGGCCTCGATCCTCGCGGCTTGGGGCACCGATGTGGCAGGGACGCAGGGGATGTCGGGAGGCACGAGACTGGCGATCGGCCTTTCGCTCGATGGCCGCTGGCTCGCCTGTGCCCTGCTGTTGTCAATCGCCGCAGCCCTGGCGAGCGGCCTCGTGCCGGCGCTCACCGCGTCGCGCGTCAACATCGTCGAAGCGTTCAAAGGTGTCGAGGTCGGACCGCGCGGCGCGCGGTCGGGTCTTGGCTTCAAACGACTCCTCGTCGTGGCCCAGGCCGCAGCGTCGGTGGTCCTCGTGTCGGTGTCGGGATTGCTGTTGCGCAGCTTCCTCAACGTGAGCGCCGTGCCACTCGGATTCCGCACCGAGGGACTCGTGACCGCGACAATCCAGGGACCCCCGGGTGCGATCGACGGGCCGGGCGGTGAAGCGCTGCTGGACGACCTCATCGCCCGATCTTCGCGACGTTGGAGAACGCTCCTTGCGAGACCCGGATCCGGAGTCCGTTCGGGCAGCCGTAGGACGACGAGCATTCGGCCAGTGCCGGCGTCAATTGCGCAACGGCGAAATCGAAAGGGAACACGACGTTGACGTGCTCGATCAGCTCGCTCGACGTCGGTGCGGGCGGCACGGTGACGCTCGTCGTCAAGTCGCCGCACAAGAAAGGGACGACCAGCAACACCGTGAGCGTCACCGCTCACGAGGCGAATCTAACGAACAATAATGCCACCTTGCGCGCGAGCAGCCGCCTTTCGGGGCGTGGGTCCAGAGGTCCCCGGATTACAGGCCGATGACGAGTGTCGCCGTTTCGACTGACAGCCGGGCCGCGTCGATGGCCCGCGTTGCATCGTCGCGCGAGTAGCGTTCGGTGGGAATGAAGTCGATGTCCCCGTAGAAGGCGAATTCGCGTTCCTTTCGGAGCCAGCCGGACGCCTCGGCCAGGCGGGGGATCGCGGCGCCAACCGTCGCATCGAATCTCGCCCGGTGTTCCTCGAGCAGCTGGCCCACGTCGTGCCATTTGGGCGGTTCCACGCCGACGTGCCGCAGCATGCCTTTCAGCGCGAGCTCGACGACCTCCTGTGCCTCGCGCACGACGTCGGAGAACGCGCCGTCGCCCATGAGCAGGTCGAGCACCTTCAGTCGGTGACGCGCTTTCACCAGGTAGCTTTTCGCGAGCGACGAGTTCGTCATATCTCGAAGATCTCCCCGGCGCGATAGTCGGGCTTGAGATCCCAGTACCACGCGTTCCCTCGCCACACGCGCCTGGCGCCGAGTGTCGCCAGGCGTGCGCGCAGCCGCTCCAGGGCGCGTTGCATGAATCCGTCGCGATCTTCCAGGAAGATCGCGTCCTCGGTCATGTCGAAGAACAGCGCGCTGCCCTGTTCGACCTCCGCCGGGGTCTTGAGCACCGGCGACAGCTCCACGTTCCATCCCGCGCGCCGTGCGGCCGCGAGATCGGAGGCAAGAACCCGCTCGATCGCCATGAAGTCGCGCACGCGGGGCACACGACCATCGGGAAGTCCGTGGGCAACGATCAGCAGGTCGAGATCGGAGTCGGAAGTGACGGTGCCTCGGGCAACGGACCCGAATGCCACAAGTGAGACGAGCTTGTCGCCGTAATGCTGGCGGCAGGCGGCCGTGACGCGCGGGAGGAACGAGTCGAGGAGCGCGCGCATGGGCATTGCGATGCCATTATAAGCCCGCCATGCTGGTGGCAGGTGCAGCGGTGAGAGGGCCGCTGCATCTGGGTGGCGTGGGCTCACGCACGCGACGACGGCGCGGCGAGCGCTGGCAGCTGCAAACCAATGCCAGGGGCGTGATTGCTGCAGCGCGGCGCGCCGGGCCGTCTGTTCATGGCGATCGGCCCGGCGGCCATTGCCTACCTCGTCATTCTCACCTGGCTCGGCTACGCGGCGAACCCGACGCGGTGATCAGGCGCCGTCCTGCATGGACTATCGAACGCTCGCCAAACCGCAGACGGCCTTGCGCCACGAGTGATGCCTGCACGAGCGGGATGCCTGCCACGTCGCAACGCACACTGCTGGACCCGTGCCCACCTGGACCCTATACTCGTAGGCGATGCCCTTCCGAGATCGCCTCCTCGCCACGATCCGCGCAGCCCGCCCGGTGTTGGAGGAGCCGGAGGTTCTCGTGGTCGGCTCCGAGGTGCCCAATCTGCTCCAGCCCGAGGCTGCATCCACTCTCGTTGTGTCGCAGGATCTCGACATCGGGGTCCCCGTCAACCGACATGCGTCGGTGAAGGGGCGTCTCGCGGAAATGATGCCGTCGCTCACGCCGTCGCCGGAGGAGCCGTCAGTCTGGACGCCTCGTTCGCCGGATCTGCTCGAAGTGAATTTCGTCGGGATCGATCGGTCTCGGGATCCGACGGACGCTTATGTCCTGGAGGACGACCAGCTCCCCTTGCTCGTGTTCGGTGCGCTGTCGCTCGTCGCGGCCGGCGCCGAAATCGAGCTCGCGGGGACGCGAGTACGCCTGCCTCGTCCCGCGGGCCTCCTGCTGGAAAAGCTGGTGACGGATCGCGCGGGCGGCAAAGGCGACCGGGACCTGCTCGTGGCGCTCGGCCTGCTCATGACCGCCGGGGCTGCGGATCTGGACGAGCTCGACACGCTCTACGGCACATTGAGATCCGAGCTTCGCCACGTGGTCCGATCCAACCTGGCCGTGTTGTCCCTGCTGGAGCCGACGAGCGGCATGCCCGACCCACGGCCGCAGCGAGCCACTGTGGCTTCCCTGCTTCGACGCCTCGAGCAGGTCGAGGAAGGCACCAGGTGACGCGGGCACTCAATCAGCGGGTCAGCGAGTTTCGCGCCCGAGTGCTGGTGCGGTCGTGGGAGTATCGACAGCGGCATCATGCTCGCGGTGTGTGGTTCCGGCTGCGCCGCGTGCTGGCCGAGGCGAGCGCCGCCTTCGTGGTGTCGGCGGAGGATGCCGCCGCACTCGCCGCCGAGGGGTACCGCCTCGAGCCGGTGGGTCAGGCGCTTGAGCCGCAGAAGTGGATCCTGTTCGTTCCCGCCGAACGGGTTGCCCGCATGGCGTCGGCCCGCCCAATCCCCGTGCGCCTGAGCCGCGAACTCCTCGAGGCGCAGCACCTCGTGCTCACCCCATTCGACGCCTAGCAACCACAGAGAGCGACGGCTTTCTCAGAACGCGATCCGGCGGCTGAACTTCACCAGGAACACGTTGCGGGGCACGACGCGAAACAGCTCGCTCATGTCGTGGCCCATCGAGAACACACCGGACGGGTCCACGCCCGTCCGATCCTGGGTCCACACGACGTAGAGCGTCGAGCCGGGCGAGTACTCCCAGCGCCCGACCAGGTTCGAGCGGAACTGGCGGAAATTGAAGTCCGGCCTGCCGAACGAGAAGTCGGTGACGCCGTCGCGGTTCTCGTCCACGAAAGGGTTCAGATATCGTTCGGTTTTCTCTACATCGCGCTTACCGGCTGGGTGGGCGGCTCAACGCGCGTCGCAGGCTGCTCTGGGCTGGAGGATCAGGAGGACAAAGACCGCGATTGCGCCGGCCGCGATCGGGATCAGGGAGGCGAGGCCGAAGGCTGTCCAGAAGGCACGCCCACGCGAGAGCTCCGCTACAGAATCGTTCGATTGCGCTTCCATGGAACCCAGGTGCAGGCAACCGGCGCGCCGGCAGCACGCCACGGGAAGGGCCAGAGTGCATCAACTTCGAAGGAAACCCGAAGAATCGGCGACCTGTCTGGTGACGCAGCATGGTGTCACGAGTGGTGCGGCGGGCGGCGCTCGGATGCGCGACGACCCGATTGGACCAGACGCTGGGCGAACTGCTTGGTCCCACGCTGGTCACCGACCCGGCGAAAGCGGGCATCACGCTCCGCCACCTGTTGACGATGAGCAGCGGGAGCGATCCAGATATCCGGCTTCCCGCTGCGCTTCGACATGAAGGCGATCCGGGTGCCGTCCGGCGACCAGCAGGCGAGGTCCCCATCACTCTGATCAAATGTCACCTGGGTTGCTTCTCCTCCTGCAGCGGGAATCATCCAGATGTCATTGTTTCCACTTCGATTGGAAGTGAATGCGATCTTCGATCCGTCGGGTGACCAGGCGGGAAGAATGTCCGTCGCTTCATGACGAGTCAACTGGGTTGGCTGGCCTCCTTCCGCCGGCATCACCCAGATATCCGCATTCCCGCTTCGAAGAGAGGCAAACGCGATGCGTGAACCATCGGGTGACCATGATGGATGGAAGTCAGCCGCGGCATCCTTGCTCAGCCTCGTCGGCTTGCCGCCATCCAGACCGATCGTGAAGATACTCGGTGGCGCGTTTCCCGGTCTGGCGTCAAACGCAATCCGCTTACTGTTCGGAGACCAGGATACGTGGTGATCTCCGGATAGGCCTGTCTCGAGCATGACCGGATTGCCGCCCTGGGTGGGAACCAGCCATATCTTCGCCTCGCCGCTTCTTTGAGATGCGAAGGCCAGCGTTCTCCCGTCAGGCGACCATCTGACGCAATAGTCGTGAGCCGGGTGTTTGGTTATCTGGGTGAGTGTGTCGTCTGGCGAGAACTTGGCCGTGCCGGGTACGGGCAGCTGCTGGACGGACAACGTCGACAACGCGACAGTGGCGGGTGCGAGGATGCTCGACCGCGAGCCGGGCCGAATCGTCCGCCGGCTGTCGCGCCGCGACGAGGCAGCGTTCTCGGATACGTTGACGATCATCCTCGATCCGTACGACGACCACATGACCGGCGCCATTCTCACCGTGTCGGCGGCCGGGGCGCTGTCGGACAGCCTCGTTGCCAACGACACGCAGACCGACGCGTCGTGGGATGGCGTCTGGGAGGCCGCCGTATCCATCGACGCCGGCGGCTGGGTGGCCGAGATCCGCATTCCCTTGTCGCAGTTGCGGTTCGCCCCCGGCGCCCGCCAGACCTGGGGATTCAATATCAGCCGTTATCTCCAGCGTCGCGTCGAGTCGAGCTACTGGAATCCCTTGGGCGCCAACGAATCGCGGCTCATCTCCAGATGTGGCCACCTCGACGATGGTGGACTGCGCAGCCGCCAGCGGGTCGAGCCGTTCACGAATTACTTCGCCGCGAGGGTGCGCCGCGAGCTGGGACAGCGCGCAGCCATTGGGGGCATCGCCACGCAGGTCACCCGCGACCTGTCCGATCCCGCGCTCTCTGCGCTGCTGCCGCGACACGCCGTCACGGGCGGCGCCGATGCCTACCTGTACCTTGGCGGCGGTCGCGACTGGGTGCTCAACGGCGCACTGACGGGCAGCCGGGTGTCTGGCGACGCCGCCGCCATTTCGAGGTTGCAGCACGCGTCGGCGCGTTACTTTCAACGGCCTGATGCGCCGCACATCTTCGCCGCGGCTGACGGCCAGTGTGGGACCCGTGTGGGCGCGATCGCGTAACACGGCCCAATACGTGCGAGAGGTCGCCGACGCGACGGCAACGAACACGTTCGGCGACCGCTACGTGTTTGCCGATCTCATTCGGACCGACGTGTCGATGGTCGTCAGGTTCAACGCGATCTTCACTCCCCGAACGTCGCTTCAGATCTATGCCCAGCCGTTCGTCGCGGCCGGACGCTACTGGGGCCTCCAGGAGTTCTCTACTCCCGGGGCGTACACGTTCGACCTGTATGGGGTAGACCGCGACAGCAGCACCTACGATCCTGCCGCTCGGCGGTTCTCGATCGATCCGGACGGCACCGGCGCCGCGCCTCTTTTCTCGGTACCCGATCCGGACTTCAACGTGAAGTCGCTGCGCGTCAACACGGTATTCCGATGGGAGTGGCGCCTCGGCTCCACCTTCTACGCCGTGTGGACCCAACAGCGCGCCGACTTCGCCAACGCCGGCAGCCTGGCGCTGGGACGAGACCTCTCATCGCTCATGCGCGCACCCGCGGACAACGCCTTCATGATCAAGGTTGCGTACTGGTTCAGCCGATAGGTGACGGGGAGCAGCCGGCAGGTTGTGAACGTCGTGTTGCTTGTCCGTCCGTCATGGACCCATCGGCCGCTTCAGGTCGGCAAGCGGCACCCGCAGCACGATGCGGTCGCCAACTCGCACGATGGCCGAGGTAAACGACTGCCGCGCGATGCCGCGCATGGACGCCACGCGGGGCGACAGCGACGTCACGTCAGCCTGCAGCTGCGCGGTGCGGTCGCGCGGCACGGCGAAGCGCGCGACGAGGTCAGGCCGGCCGTCATGGTCGACGTCCACTTCGTCCCCGATGCGGGCGGGCAGCGCCGAGGCCGGCTCCCACGCGATCTGCACGAACGTCGGACCGGCGCGCAGGAGGCTCTTCGGCACGACCGGTCGATTGACGATGATGCGGTAGCCGGACTTGGGAATCGCATAGGCGGCCTCGCCGCCCGAGTATACCGGGTCGGTGCGCAGGCCGAGCGCCGCGACACCGCGCACGAACCACCCCATCAGCACGAATGGCGAGAGGATCACGGCAACGATCGTCAGCGCCGCCGCGGTGTAGGCCAGGATCGGGACGATGCGTTTCATCGTGCTGCCTCATGCGAAAAAGCCGATGATCGTCTCCACCGAGTTCGCGATGATGCTGCCGCCGAACATCGTCGCGAACCCCCACGCGGCGTAGAGATAGAGGAGGCGCGCCGTCTCGGGCCTGACCGACAGCGGCGTCCCCTTGACGTGCCACACCGCCGCTCCCTTCTTGCACACGTCCACGCACGCGCCGCACTTCATGCACGACATCAGCGTGCCGCCGGCCGCGATGGATTGCGGATTCATCGACAGCGTCGGGCAGGCGCCGCTGCAGAGCGTCACGCAGTCGGCGCAGCGCTCGCGATCGACGCGGATGTCGAAGATGCTCGTCTTGTTGAACAGCGACTGGAACGCCCCGAACGGGCAGAGAAACGTGCACTGCGTGCGCTTGCGGGTCAGCACCGGCAGCACGACGACCAGGCCCGCGAACAGGGTGCTGAAGATGCCGAACTGCAGCGCGGTCTGCGCCGAGCGGATCTCGGAGAACTCGGTGACCGCCTTGAACGGGCACAGCCAGGAGCAGTAGGTCGGCTCCAAGGTTGCCGCCGACAGCAACACGATGCCGGCCAGCACCCCCCACGGCACGAGCCGCAACGACGGGTGGATGTCGCGAATGACCGCCTTGCGCCTGATCGCTGCAAATCCCTCCTCCAGGCCGCCGAAGAAACACGCGAAGCTGCACCAGCCCTTGCCGAGCACGATCGTGGCGGTCAGCCACAGCGCGACCATCGCCGCGATCGCGTAGGGATTGCTGGCGGTTGGCAGGATCGAGCCGGGAAAGATCAGCGTGCGCGTCAGCGCGGCCGGCACGATCATCATCGGGATGGCGAGGAAGCAGAACGGCGTGTCGCCCGCGATCATCTGGTCGATCGGGATCGACATCGAGCCACGCAGCGCGACCAGGGAGGCGATGAACCCGACCGGGAAGAGGAAGCCGAGCGCCACGAAGAAGACGCGGCGCCACTTGTAGGTCCGCCGCGTTCGCATCATCAGGAAGAACAGGGAAACCGTGAACACGAGCGTCACG
>Ga0315280_10009074_pt1 | contig 12884 bp, 8 predicted proteins | sample YL17G06_40_MG_FD_203697 | JGI IMG/M metagenome (GOLD analysis project Ga0315280, IMG submission 203697) | Sediment microbial communities from Yellowstone Lake, YNP, Wyoming, USA - YL17G06_40 | ecosystem: Environmental > Aquatic > Freshwater > Lake > Sediment | place: USA: Wyoming | collected... | reverse complement strand
AACACGTCCCCCTGGTCCAACTGGAGGGTGAGATTGTCGATCGCCCGCAGCTCCCCGTACACTTTGGTCAGGTCTTGTGTTTTGATCACGGATCGTTCCACCCGGCAAGAAAACGAAAGCGCACCGAGCGCGGGGCAAGCCCCGCCGCTATGCGCTCAGCACCATCCACCATCCACCATCCACTCTCCACCATCCGCTATCGACCGCCGTCCGACTGCTGCACCGGAAACACGAACCGGAACAGCGTGGTATGGCCGTCTTCGCCCGCCTCCAGCGTCCGGCCGTTGCACACCACCGCCGCGCCGAAGCGGCGCGTGGGAGAGCCGGCCTCCGCCGGCGGTTTCGCCACCAGGACGGCATGGCCGCTGTGGAGCAAATCGCTCAGGTCCACAAACCCCTGGTAGCGGTTCACCAGCCCGGTGTACTGGTAGCCGCCGGCGTCCTTGAAGAACATCATGGCGCGAAGCACGTACGCCACGTCGATGCTCGACCGTTCGTAAGGCGTGTTGAGCTCGCGGTTTTCGACCAGCAGCAGCTTCCGCCCCGTGAGGAACATGTTCAGGTCGCGCCGCGGAACGGAGAAGCCGAGCTGGACCGACTGGCCGGGCCCCAGCGTCCCCAAATCATAGGCCCAGCGGCCGTAGCAGAGGAGACACTCCTGAAGCGGGAGGCGCAGCGCGTTGCGCACGCTCCCTTCCAAAGAGCGATCCCGGTCGCGGAGCTCCGCCTCGACGGTGACCTGGGCACGGGCATGCCAGCGTGCGGTCAGGCTCTTGGTGGACCACACCTGGACGGGGACGCCCTTCAGACAATCCAGCGTCGGCGAAAAATCGTACGGCTGCCGCCAGGCGGCCGGGGCGGCGGTCTTCGGGCTCATCCCGCCCAACCCTTCGCCCGGCAGGCCGAGCCACGCCGTCAGCACGCGGGCATCGGCCGCGGCTTCGCCCTCCAGCCCGCGGGGCGCGAACCCCAGATCGTACCGATCGGCCTCCGGGCTGAAGAAGTTGGCCCAGGAGGTGCCGCGCACCCCGCCCGTTTCCACGTCCACGTCGACGAGATCCACCTGGCGGACGCGGATCTGGTCGCCCTTCAGCCCGTGGGCCAGCCAATACGCCGCCGCGCAGAACGCGATCACGGCCAGCGGGAAGGTGACCCAGGTGAGCACCATCCGCCCGAGGAGCTTGCGGAGCAGGAAGTAGTCGCACGGCCCGATCACGAGCAGATAGGCCACGAGCATCACCACCGCGCCCCAGAAGGGGAAGACTCTAACCTGGGGGAATTGGTCCAAGGCGCTTCGCAACTGCCCGGCCAGGTCGTCGTAGCCATAGCGTGCCATGGACGAACTTTGGCGGCGGTCGTCCTGGGAACGCGGCAGGTCCAGCAGCTTGGCCATCAACGCCCCGCGGCCCTGCCAGTCGCCGAGCGGGGGCTCGTCCAGGTCGAAGGCCGCAAACACGACGTGCCCGAACCCCAATGCCCGCCGCACCACCAGGGGAAGCGTGCCGTCGCGGACCTCGACCGTACCCCGAACGTCGGCAAGCTGACTCACGCGAAGATCGCCGCCTCGCACCCCAGCGATGGGGACCCGGCTGCCGCAGTACGTCTCCAGGGCGTCGGTCCGACGCCGGGCCAGGGTCTTTTGAAACGTGCCGGGGGCGAGGCCGGCCAGCGGCCCTCCCTCGGCCAGCAACCGGCCGCCGCTGCGGCCCACCGACAAGACCAGCGTCCCGCCCATCCTGATCCATTGTTCCAGGGCGGCGATCCGCCGGTCGTCCCCCTTCAGCCCGGCGTAGACCTCCGGCCGGCTGGTGGAAAGCACGACCACGTCGATCCCCTCGTAGCCGTACCACTGGGTCGGCAACTGGGAAAGATCGTTCAATCGCACCACGGTGGCGCGGTCGCCGGCGAGTTGACGCCCGGCAGCGGCCTGTTCGGCGTCCGCTTCGCCCGCGCGTTGCGCATCCGCCGTGGCGTCCGGCGCTTGTGTCCCGCTCGCCGTGCCGGAAACGAGGACGGCACCCGCAAGGGCCTGTTGAAGTCCCATCGCATCCCGGCCCACGGCGGCCACGAGCAGTCCCTTCGACGAAGCCGCGGTCCGGAATCGGGTCCTTTCGTCCCCCTCGCCCGCCTGGAACGACCGCTGGACCACTGTTCCCTCCGCGTCGCGGAACTCGACGGCTAGCGAGCCGGCCGTCCGCCCGAACCGCGCGTATAGGAGGACTGCCGTCTCTTCGCCAGGCCGGACCCGGCAGGGCTGATCCGGGGAGGTCACGATGCGGGCAGGCACACCGTCACCATCGGGAACGGTTACAGTCAACTGCCCCTCTGCGGACCGATTTCCGCGAAGCACGACCTCGACCGGCGTCCAAAGCCCCAGCTTGTAGCAGCCGGCCAGCCCGACCCGCAGGCCCACAATCTCCGCTGGCTTCTCTTCCGCCGCCGGCACGCACCGCGGGAGGAGCAGCGATGCAGCCAGGAAGAGGAGGAGCGACACGGGAAGCCGGACTGACGTGACGGCGATCATGGCTTCCCCGCATCTGGACAAACGCAGGCGAACTGACCGCACCCGGGGCAGCCCCCGCCATACTTCGCCACCACGGCCTCGGTCAGGTCCACCCCGACCACGTTGGCGATCGTGGTCAGCCAAGCCAGGACGTCGGCGAACTCGGCCGTACGCTGGGCTTGCGTTCCGCTGCGCAGGGCGGACGCCAATTCGCCCATCTCCTCCATCAGCCACATGAACGTCCCCTCAACGCCCCGGGCGACGTCCTTGCGGAGGTACATCTGGCGGATCAGTTGCTGGAACTCGGCCAGGGTGATCTGACGGCGGGCCGCAGAAGGGGGGGGCGGCAGGTCGGGGGCATCCTCGCGGCTCACTTCTCGTCCTTATTCTCGGCTCGGTGGGGCTTCTCCAGATTCTCAGTTCGGCGGACTTTCTCCAATAGCGCCTCCGCCCCCGGACAGTTCGGGTCCAACTCGATGGCCGTCTGGAGCTCCTCAATCGCCCGCGCAGAATTATGCCGCGCGGCAAGCGCTTCTGCAAACCTGGCATGGACTTCCGCGTCTTGTACGTCGATCTGGAGGGCCTGGTTCGCCCAATCTTCCGCAGCCGGATAGTCTTTACGGGTGAGGCTGATCTCGATAAGCTTCTTTCGGGTGGCGAGATCGTCCGGGTCCGTCCTGGCGAGTCGGGCAAGCACTTCGGGAAGCCGGGCCTCGTTCTTTTCGGTCAAATAGACCCGGGCCAGCGATCGGACCCACCCGAGATTGTACGGCTCGAGCTTCGCTCCCAGCGCGTACAGGTCGGCAGCCTCGGCGTGCTTCCCCGCCTTTAACTTCAAGCCTGCCAACAAGTTAACCACCTTCAGCTCAGGCTGCTCCAGCCGAAGACACTGCTCCAGTAGAGCGATCGCTTCTTGCGATTTCCCTTCCCGGGTGAGTAGCCGAGCGAGCACGTAGCTCGCCAACGGCTGGGCGGGGTGGACCTTTCTCACCTCCTCGGCTAACTGGCGGGCTTCTTTGTCGGCCCCCCGTTGGAAGAATGCATGGGCAAGCTCGGCGGCCACCCTCATGTCGGTCGGCCGGGCCCGCCGGGCCTTGAGCAGCTCGGCGATGTCCTCCTGGGGGGGCGGCCGCAACCCGGGAAAAGCCCGAACTACCTTTTCGAGGTATTCCCGATAACCTCGCTCGAACTCCTCTTGAGAAATGCCAAACACCTCCCGGATTGCCTCCGCCGTGGCACGGTTCTCTGCATACGCCCGCAACAGCTTCCCCACCGCCTCCTCGCCGCCAAGCCGGACCATGTAGTCGACGTACAGCGCCGACTGGCAGTAGGCCATCTGGGAGTCCTCGCCGGTGTGGGGCCGGGTGAAGATGAAGTTGATCGTGTCCAGGCCGAACAGTTTCCCCTGTGGGACCCGCTTTACCAAGAGTGCAGTCCACCGTTCTGGCCTGCCGGGGCCCTCGGCCCGAACGGCCAAGCCCTCGGTGTACCAGTGGGGCATGTTGAAGTGGGTCTGCTGGAGCGTGATCACGTGGACCAGCTCGTGGCGGAGCACGCGGGCCCAGGAGAAGGCCCCGGGCCGTCCGGCGTCGTTCGGCGAGGTCATGGCCACGATGTGGCCGGTGCTGGCGGCGATCGGCCCGACGTAAGGCAGGCCGATCATCCGCGTGGCCAGCCACTGCGACCCGCGAACGCCTTTCCCCTCGTTGAAGACCTCGACCAGGGGCTTGCGGGGCGGCCGGTAGCCAAGCTGCCGACACAGCTCGGGATAGGCCGTCTCCAGGTACCGGGCCGCATAGCGCGCCAGGAGCTTGTCCCGCTTGGGATCGAAACGAATCGTGACCTCGGCGTTTTCCAGGGTCTCGTAGCCGCCGAGCACGTCGAGCACTTCCAGGCTGTTCTTGACCCGCAGGTTGAACGGATCGACGCGGAATGCCTCCTGGAGCAGCTTCTTCGCCTTCGGCTCGTCGCCGGTGCGGAGGGCCACCAGGGCCAGGTGCCACTGCGGGCCGACCAGTTGCGGCATCCGCCGGGCGGCCTCGCCGAACAGTCGCTCCGCCTCGGTCAGGCGATGCCGCTCTTCGAGCCAGGAGGCCAGGGCGACAAAAAACTCTGCCGCGTGCGGGTTGCGGGCGGTGACCTCCGCGACCAGCCGCGAATACGGCGACGACGCGTCTTTGTCCGCCTCCTTGTCCTTGAGGAGATAGCAGGCGGCCAGCCGGCCCAAGGCTTCCTCCCATGCCGGATTGAGCGGCAGGACCTGTTTCTGGAGGATCTCGGCGGCCAGCCCGGGCTGGAAGTTGGCCCAGGCCAGGTCGGCCTTCACGATCAGGGCTTCCGGCAGCCGGGGGCTGATCTCCAGGGCGCGCTTCAACGAGAGCTCGGCCTGCTGAATCTCACGATGCTCCAAGGCCAGCCGGGCCATCGCGGCGTGGACCTCCGCCGCGTTGGGGTTCAGCTCCAGCGCCCGGCGGAGCTGCCGCGTGGCGTCGGCCTGGTTGAATTTCTCCATAAACAGCAGGCCCGACTCGTAGCAGGCCGGCCAGTAGTCCGGCTCCGCCTTCAGGGCGTCGGGGTACAGCTCGTTGACCAGGAAGCCGAACTGGTCGCTGAGCCGGTTCCAGCGGGCGTGCTGAGCGGCAGCCAGGCCGATCCAGCGGAGCGACTCCGCCTGGCGGAGCTCGTGGCCGTTGTAGTACTCGACGAGCCAGCGATAGGCCCTACCGGCCTCGTCGAGCTTCCCGGCCGTGCGCTCCAGCTCGGCGGAGATCCACCGGGCCTGAAGCTGCTCCGGATTGAGCCGGATCGCCGCCTCGACGTGCCCCCGGGCCGCTTGGTAATCGCCGCGGTGGAAGGCCAGTTGGGCCAACTCGGCCAGGACGTCGGCCTGTTGGCCCGCGGCTTGGAGCACCTTGACCGCTTCGTCCCAGTTGCCTCGGGCGGCGTGGGCCCGGGCCAGCCCGACGGCGGCGAGCGCGCTGGTGGCCGCGCTGCGGCCATAGATTTCCCCCGCCTCGGCGTACTTGCCGCGCAAGAGCAGCCGCCGCGCCGAGGCCAAATCGTCCTCTGCCGCCAGGGCAAGCGGCGCGCTCAGTCCGAGCGATGCCACGAGGATCGTCACGGTCCGCGTCATCGGCTTTCGGCTCTCAGCTTTCAGCAATCAGCTTTCAGGTTTCCGGCTGATGGCTGATAGCTGACTGCTGTCAGCTCATTCTAACAGCCACGCGACGACCCTCACCAGCCCGTCCTCCTCCTGGGAAGGGGCGATGCGGTCGGCGGCGTCCTTGACTTCCGGCAGCGCGTTGCCCATGGCGATTCCCAATCCCGCCGCGCGGATCATGGGGATGTCGTTCACGTCGTCCCCGACGGCGCAGATCTCGTGCTCGGCGATCCCCCAGCCGGCGGCCAGGCGGCGGATCGCCGACCACTTGGTCACCTCGCCGGGAGCGATCTCGCACATGAACCCCGAGTACTTCGGGCTGCGGAGCACGTGCGTGGAAATCTTCTCGCCGAGCACTGCGGCGAGCGCGGCCTCCAGGGCGAGCATCTGGTCCCGGGTCCCCATGGCGAAGGCGGCAAAAATGCCCGGGGGCGGATCGGCGACCAACTCCGGCCAGAGCCGCCCGCAGCCGGGATTCAGGCGGAGGTACTCGCCCAGCTCGGCGCTGGCGGTATCCTCCCGGGCGAGGTAGTAATCGAAGCCCAGGGCGTAGGTGTCGGCACAAACGACCGGCTCGAAGCCCGACCGGGCGACGGTCTCCAGCGCCCGGCGGAGCACCGCCGGATCGAACTTTGCGCAGTAGAGGGTGCGGTGATCGCGGGGGTCCTTGACCAGGGCCCCACCGGCCGTGACCAGCGGCACGCTGATCCCCAGGGGCTCGACGAGGTGGAGGGTGCGGCTATAGCGCCGGCCGGTGGCCAGCACGAGGTGGATTCCCGCCCGGCCCGCCCGGGCCAGCGCCGCCTGCGTCGCCGGCGACAGCTCTTCCCGGCTGTTTACCAGCGTGCCGTCGATGTCGATGGCCAGGAGGCGGTAGTGTGACATGGGGAAGGATGAAGGAAGAAGGATGAAGGATGAATGCTGAGGGATGAATGCTGAAGGATGAATGCTGAGGGACGAAGGACGGTTGACAAACGCTCCGAGCCGCTTGCGGCTTAGCACGGCCGCTTAGCACGGCGGCTCAACATGGCGGCCTACCGCGGCGGCTTAGCAAACGGTGTTTTCACTCCCTTGAAGCTGCTCCTGGGAGCGACGCTGCTCCCGCTCCAGGTACTCCCGGCCCTGGCGGATGCCGACGTGGTCCCAGGGCAGCCGGGCCTCCATCGGATAGGGGCGATGGAGGATCGCCTCGACGTCGACGCCGCACTCGGCCAGGGCCTGCCACCACAGCTCCGGCCGGTGTTGGTCCCTCCACGAGTCGAACCGCGCCCCGCGGCGCCAGGCCAGCCCGATCGCCGCGGCGATCCGGCGGTCGCCCCGGGCCATCACCCCTTCCAGCAGGCTCGAATCGACGTCGTGGCACTTGATCTCGACCGACGGCAGCGTGCGGCGGCGGCGAAGCCTCTGGTGGGCGGCGATGAAATACTCGCGGGTCTGCATCGCGTTCCACTGGTACGGGGTATGCGGCTTGGGGACGAAATTCGACACGTTGGCCACGACCGTGGCCGGCCGGCCCCGCACCGCGCGTCCCAGCCGCGCAATCGCCTCGGCCATCTCCACGATCCCGTCCAGGTCGGCAGGCCGCTCCCCGGGCAGCCCGCACATGAAATACAGCTTGATCCGCTGGAAGCCGCTGGCGAACGCCGTGCGGCACCCTTCGTAGAGGTCGTCGTTGCGGACCGGCTTGCCGATCTGCCGGCGCATCTCGTCCAAGGCGGCCTCGGGGGCCAGCGTCAGTCCGGAGTGGCGGTCCGTGTCCAGAAGCTCGCCCAGGGTCCGCAACTGCTCGTTGACCCGCAGGCTGGGCACCGCCAGACTCACCCCCAGCGGCCGGAAGGTCTCCTGCATCCGGCGCAGGAGTTCGTCGAAATGGGGGTAGTCGCTCGTGGAAAGGGACAGCAGCGAGACCTCGTTGTGGCCGGTGTTGTGGTAAGCCTCCAAGGCCGCCCGGACGATCGTCTCCACGCGGCGGAAGCGGACAGGCCGCTTGATGGTCGTGCTCGGGCAGAAGCGGCACCGCCAGGGGCAGCCGCGGGCGATCTCAATGGTGATCCGATCCTGCACGCACTCGACCCAGGGAACCACCGGCGCGGTGGGGAGGGGCACGGCGTCCAGGTCGGCCACGACCGCCGGCTGGATGAGCTCGGGCACTCCCGCCGTCCGCGGCCGAACGCCCCCCGCCCGGCCCGCCTCGTCATGCTCCGGCTCGTAGCACGAGGGGACGTAGGCGAAGGGGAATCGCCGGGCCATCGCGGCCAGGGCCGCGGCGCGATCCCCGTGCGACCGCTTCAGCTCGATCCACGCCTCGCACACCGCGGGGAGCGATTCCTCGCCGTCGCCGATCACAAACAGGTCGATGAAGCGGGCCATCGGCTCGGGGTTGTGGGCACACGGCCCGCCGGCGATCACCAGCGGATGGTCAAGCGTCCGAGCGCCGGCGTCCAGCGGGATCCCGGCCAGGTCGAGCATCGTGAGCACGTTGGCGTGCCCGAGGTCGTGCTGGAGGGTGAAGCCCAGTACGTCGAAGCGGTCCAGCGGGGTGAAGGTCTCCAGGCTGTAAAGCGGGAGGCCGTGCTGCCGCAGGAGCTGCTCGAAGTCGGTCCAGGGGGCAAAGGCCCGCTCGCAGGCCCAGTCGGCGCGGGAGTTCATCAGGTGGTAAAGGACCTGCAATCCGTGGTAGCTCATGCCGATCGCGTAGGCGTCGGGGAAGGCCAGGCAGAGCTTTCCCCGCAACTGCCGGTGGTCCTTGACGACCGCGTTCAGCTCCCCGCCGAGGTACTGGCCCGGCGTCTGCACCTGGGGCAGCAAAGTCCCGACGATCCGCTGCTTGAGCGCCTGATTGAGCAAACCAGCACCTCGCAATGCCGACTCCGGCCTCTCAAGAAAGTCATTATGACGGCAGGCGGCCCGGCGGGACAGGGCATCCCGCCATCGAGGGGGCCGTGGGTTATGCTTCAGCATAACGCCCCCGAGATATAATTGTGCTACGGGTGGTGCTTCGGTTCTTTCGGGGCTGGACTATGGACCTGCACGTGAGCTGGCGGGCTGCCGCGTGGATGGTGCTCGTGGGCACCCTCGTCCCGCTGCCCGCTCAATCGGCGTCCCCGGGCCGCATCGACTTCACTGCGGCCCGCAACCAAATGGTCGACCGCGAGATCGTGGCTGCGGGGATCACCAATCCCCGGGTCATCGAGGCCATGCGGAACACTCCGCGCCACGAATTCGTCCCCCTGGCCCAGCGCCAAAACGACGCCTACCTGGACATGGCCCTGCCGATCGGGAAAGGGCAGACGATCTCCCCGCCGTTCATCGTGGCCTACATGACCGAGCAGCTCGACCCGCAACCGACCGACAAGGTCTTGGAGATCGGCACGGGGAGCGGCTACCAGGCCGCGGTCCTGAGCGGGTTGGTCGCCGAGGTCTACACGATTGAGATCGTCGAGGCCCTGGGGCGGCGGGCCGCCAAGGACCTGAAGCGGCTCAAATACCACAACGTCCACACGAAGATCGGCGACGGCTACCAGGGCTGGCCGGAGCACGCCCCGTTCGACAAGATCATCGTCACCTGCTCGCCGGAGCGCGTCCCGCCGGCCCTGGTCGAGCAGCTCAGGGAAGGCGGAAGGATGATCATCCCAGTGGGGGAGCGGTACCAGCAAACCTTCTACTTGCTGAAGAAGTCCGGCGGGAAGCTGGAGAAGGAGGCCCTCCGGCCGACGCTCTTCGTGCCCATGACCGGGGAGGCCGAGAAGCAACGCAAGGTCCTCCCCGATCCAACCAAACCCACGCTCGTCAACGGCGACTTCGAGGACTCGGCCGGCGATCCGGAAGAGCCCGTCGGCTGGCACTACCAGCGGCAGCTCATGCTGGTCACCGACCCGCAGGCACCCTCGGGCACGAGGTATGTCACCTTCGCGAACGCGGAGCCGGGCCGCGGGGCTCAGGCCCTTCAGGGATTGGGGCTCGATGGCCGGAAAGTCAAGCTCTTGGACGTCTCGTTCATGGTGCGGGGTGAGGAGATTCGGGCGGGGCAGAATCCTGGCCAATTGCCTTTGCTGGCGATCGCCTTCTACGACGAGCAGCGCGCCATGCTGGGCGAGGAACATTTCGGGCCGTGGCGCGGCACGTTCCCCTGGAAGAAAGTCACGCGCCAGGTCCTCGTTCCGCCGAAGGCCCGGGGGGCGCTGGTGCGGATCGGGCTTTTCGGGGCCACCGGCAAGATCTCGTACGACGCCATCAAGATCGAGGCCGCGCCGGTCGGCCACCGATAGCCAGCGGTCGCTTCCCAAACGCTGCCGGCGAGGAAGACACGACGTAGCGAAACGGCTCGCGGGTGAGTTGGTAGCCGGGGCGCAGGGCAATATTCACGAGCAGCCCCACCAGCAGGCCGCTGCACACCAGTCCGCTCCCGCCGTAGCTCACCAGCGGCAGGGAAAGCCCGACCACCGGCAATAGTCCCACGGTCATGCCGGTGTTGATCACCGCCTGGACGGCGATCAGGGTCGTGAGCCCGACGGCGGCCAGCCGTCCGAAAGGCTCGCGGCTGGCCGCGGCAATCGCGAGCCCTTGCCACGCCAGGACGACGTAGAGCCCGAGCACCAGGCCCGCCCCGGGCAGACCCAAGCGCTCGGCCAGAATGCAGAAGACGAAATCGCTGCGGGCCTCCGGCAGGTGGTACGCGTCGGGATCATCGGCCGCTTGCCCCACGGCGAGGCTCCCCCACACGCTCCCCAGGGCCACGACCTGCTTGGCCTGATGGAGCTGGTAGGTGTCGGCGGCAACGGCGTCTCCCGGCCCGGGCTGGTTGAAAAGGGCTGTGACCCGCGACTTCTGCTCGCGGCTCATCCCCGTCCACAACAGGGGTAAGGCCAGGATTCCTGCCAGCGCCAGCCCAGCCAGGACCTTCCTTGGGGTCCCACCGGCCAGCAGCATCACCAGGAACACCGGCAGAAAGAGCATGGCGGTCCCCAAGTCCGGCTCGCCGAGGACCAACAGCACTGTCAGGAGCGTCATGCCCAGTGGGACCCAGAGCGCCGACACCCGCCTAAAGCGTTCGCCATCCATCAGGTATCGGGCCAGCCCGAGCACCAGCGCGATCTTGGCAAGCTCCGAGGGCTGCACCCCCACCAGGCCAAACCGCAGCCACCGCCGGGCGCCATGGACCGGCGGAGTAAAATAGACCAAGACCAGCAGGACGACCGCCGCGGCAAAGATTGGATAACTCCAGCGGGAGAGGACGCGATAGCTCGGAATCGCCGCGGCTAACATCGCCGCCGCGGCCAGCGCGGACCAGATCATCTGCTGCCGCAGATACCCGCGGGCCCCTCCGCTCAGCTCCTCCCAGCGGTCTATTGCGACCCAGCCAAGCCAGATCAGCAGGACGGCAGGGAACACGACCAAGAGAGGAAGCCGCATCCGCCAATGGGAGGGTAGAAGAGACATGGCGAGGATTGTACCGATTTCCCGACTGGGACTCCAAGAGCGAATCGAACGGGGCGGCGCAAGCCGATTCAGTAAGTGACGTTACGAATCCCACCATGTACCCACCGTGCCACGCGGTGTCGGGGCCCGGGCAGGGCCGCATGTCCGGAGCGCCAGGAAGTCATTAGCCGCCCCGGCCGCGAGGTTGTCCCGGCGTAAACCGTTTACGTCCCCCGGCTCTCCCAGCCCCCAAGACCGGAGAAGCCTGCCCACACTACTTGATTTGTACCTTCAAGGTGGTATGCTAGCGCCATGATAAGCTCGTTTATTGGCCTTTCTCAAAAAGGGAGCGCGAGTCCAATGAATCGACCAACCTGGAAGTACCTAGTGCTGGGCGGGATTCTGGCGGTGGGAATGTCCGTGGGCGCTTCCCAGGCGGAGGCCCATTGGTGGGGTCGTCCCTATCTGCTTGGGTGCTGGCCCAGGGCATGTTGGGCCCCCCGTTGGACGATCTGCTGCGATCCCTGCTGCGACGTCGGCTGGTACCGCGCTTGGGGGCCCGTCTACCGCTTCGGCCTGTTCCCCCGGAGGGTCGTCGTTTCCTCGTGCGTCTGCTGGGACCCGTGCTGCGACCCGTGCTGTGTTGGCGACGGCTATAGCGGGGCCACCGTAACGACGGAGGGACCGATGCCGACCGAGGCCGCACCCAAGTTGCCGCCCAAACCTGCCCCTGCCGAGTTGCCGGGCCCTGCGGCGCAGCCCTCGAAACCCGCGGCTGGGGCCCCCGAGGCCAGAGAGAAGGAGATCGAGGACTTGCTCAAGGGTCGGGGGTCAGCGACTCCTGCAACCCCTCCCAAAGTGAATCCACCGTCCAATCCACCCCTGCCCGGCAACACCATAGTTCCGCGGACCAGCGGCATGCTGCTGACCTTGCACGTGCCCGCCAACGCCAAGGTCCTGATCAACGGCCGGGCGACGCAGAGCACGGGTACGGAGCGCCACTACGTTTCCTACGGGCTGAAGGAAGGGAAGGTGTACCCGTACACCGTGACGGTCCTGGCGCCGAGCCGGTCGAGCGCCTCGCCGGAGGAAGGGATTGCGGAGGAGAACGAAATCCAGGTCAGCCGGACGCTTTACGTCAAGGCCGGCGACGATCGCCGCCTGGTCTTTTCCGACGATTTGCGGCTGGAAAGGCAACTGGCCGACGCGACGGGCCTCCGCTAGGCCCGGCCCATCGGCCGATCGTCGGAGCCGCGAGAATCAGCCCTCGCGCCGGTCCCGCCCGGCGCGAGGTTTTTTTGTCGACTGACCGCGGGGCAGGGCAGGGGGGTTGCGCGGCCGGCCTAATGGCCGTTGAGGGCTTCGCCTCGGGCCGCTTATAATAGAGCGTTTGCCGATCGCGTCGGTCGGCCGCGCGGTGTTTGTCGTCTTGGGAGAGGGACCCGTGTTCGATTCCGTCGCTGTCGTGGGCGCTACGGGCGCCGTGGGGACGATCATCTGCCGCCTGCTGGAAGCGAGGAAATTCCCCTTCCGCCGGATCAAATTCCTGGCGTCCAGCCGCTCGGCGGGCAAGCCGATCAAGTTCGCCGGCCAGACCTACCGGGTCGAGGAGCTCAAGCCCGAGGCGTTCGACGGGGTCCAGTTGGCGATTGCCAGCACCCCGGACGAGGTCGCCCGCGATTTCGTTCCCGCGGCGGTCGAGAAGGGCTGCGTCGTGGTGGACGAGAGCGCCTACTGGCGGATGGCCCCCAAGGTCCCGCTGGTGATTCCCGAGGTCAACGCGCACGCCATTTGGCGCCACCG
>Ga0315280_10009073_pt1 | contig 12884 bp, 20 predicted proteins | sample YL17G06_40_MG_FD_203697 | JGI IMG/M metagenome (GOLD analysis project Ga0315280, IMG submission 203697) | Sediment microbial communities from Yellowstone Lake, YNP, Wyoming, USA - YL17G06_40 | ecosystem: Environmental > Aquatic > Freshwater > Lake > Sediment | place: USA: Wyoming | collected... | reverse complement strand
CCGTCCTACCTGTCTATACAGAATTGGGTCAACTTTGACTGCGCGTGCGGAGCAGGGTGCAATGAGCATTGTAGACATACCTGGTCTACTTTCGTGCCGGCCTGGCTCGGTGACTGCTTGACACGCGCGCTCTATCGCATCTATACTGTCTATAGTGTTCGATCGAGCTGGCTCAGTCAGTGGAGGTCTACGTGACATACACAGACTCGCAGTGGCAGACGGCCTATACTAGACTGCTGCTGGTTATCTCTGGCTATGATGAGCTGGTAGAGGATGAGGATGTGACTCCGGCATACAGCCTGGCACAGATGTACACGCTGAGGCGTGCTTATCTGGAGGGTCGGCGCGACGATCCCTTCTATGATCTACTGCTCAAGGCGGGGGAGGGTGCAGCATGGCTAAGCTAGAGAAGAAGAAGCAGGTCACTTTATTCGTCCGCGTGTCTCCGGAGATCCACAAGCATCTCATAGTCCTGGCCGCTCGACGCGGGATCCCGCGTGAGGAGCTCTACCGCGAGTGCCTGTCGCTGGGTCTCAATCGGTGGTTCAAGCAGGGAGAAGCCTTCGATGCCTTCAATAAGCATGCACGTTGAGAAGCTGGGCTGGCGTGCCAGGCGCTGGGATGACATGCAGCACTACTGGCGGAGTCGTGAAGGCATGAAGGTTGCGGTCGCGGCCTGCTGGCTCACAGCGTCGCGCTCCGTTCTCGAAGAGCACGTTGAGCTGCGCAAGTGTCCTGAGTGCGAGATCCTATGGAAACGTCGTCGTCTGCCCACTGAGTAGCTGGGCGTCTCAATAGAAGGAGGCACAGTACATGGCAGAGATCCCGCGAGGCAAGGGAGTGATGATCTGGCAACTGGCTGAATGCAAGTCAGCGACCATGTTCGAGTTAGCTGCTGCTCTGTATCTGAACGGCTTCGACTGGGTGTGCGTGAAAGTGGCAGATGGTCGGCTTCCTTACAATGTAGGCCTGCTGCCAGCGTTCACGGATGCGTGCTCACAGAAGAGGATCCCGGTCTATGGCTGGCACTACATCTATGGACCTAAGCTGGGAGGTCTGTCTCAGGCTGAGGCTGAGGCGCGCAAAGCTGCTGAGCTGGTCAAGGCTTATGACCTGAGTGTGCTCCTGGTCGATGCAGAGAAGGAGTACAAGGCAATCGGATCCCAGCTCTATGCCGATGTGTATATGAACAAGCTGAGGGAGCTCGCGCCGGATCTGTCTGTCGGGTTGTGCTCCTATCGCTTCCCCACGGTGCATCCTGAGTTTCCGTGGGAAGTCTTCGCTGAGCGAGTCGACTTCTTCGCCCCTCAGATGTACTGGCTTCAGGCGGATAATCCGGTAGATCAGCTGACTCGCTGCCTGGTTGAGTACAGAGGTTTGCGATCTAAGCCTGTCGTGCCTATTGGCTCAGCTTATTATGAGCACGGCTGGGAGCCGACGGCAGGTGAAGTGAGCGACTTCCAGAAGGCTGTCCGGTATGAGAAGCTGCCTGGTATTGGCTGGTGGGCCTGGGACGATCGTGGATTGCAGGATCATCCTGGTCTGCTCGCTGTGGTGAAGGATGATGAGTGGAGCCTGAGGCCTCCTCCTCCTGATCCTGGCGATGAGCCTGACTGGGCAGAGCTCGACGCGCGTCTGGGAGATCTTGACGTGGTAGTGGAGAATATCAGGGCATGGCGCGCAAAGTTTGGTCACGCCTGAGCTCGTGGCTGTGGATCCGCTCTGTGCTGCTCCTGCGACGCGGAGCGGGGTTCTACCTGGCGCAGCACCAGAAGTATGTCTTGCTCTGTGATCCGGACCAGGCCGGCTCATACAAGCAGCTCTGGTATGAGATCCTGGAGGACTTCTGGGCTGCGGTCTATCGCATGTGCCTGCTCAATGCGGGGCTAGAGTCTCGCTGGGGAGGCCGGAAGGAGATCCTATGGCGCTACACACGTCGCAAGGGGTCGAAGTAAGGATCATAGCTAGGTCTGAGCTGGAAGGGGTAGTCCTGGTCCAGGGGGTCCCAAACTGGGAATGGGTCCGTTGGAAACAATGGTCTGAGTTGCGCGCTCCAGGTGGCGCTGTTGAGATCGAGCAAGCCTCCCTGTCCGTGGGCCTGCTCAGGCCAGCTGCAAAGGAACACCCAGGGGCGCGGCCCCTGGTCTCTAAGAGAGGAGACGCAAAAGATGTCTGAGACACCTGCTCCGTCGATCGCCGTGCAACGCTATACGATCGCTTCGGATCCGAGCCTTCAGAGCGTTCGTCTGAAGGACATCCGGGATGAAGTCGCGCCGCAAGGCGAGCAGATCCCGGCCGAGAATCTGGTCGACCGCCCCTTCCAGATCCTGCGCGGTAAGGCGTTCGGCTCGAGGTTCTCGACAGACGCGCACGCCTATTTTGTCGTGGGCGTGCTCACGGACACGGGCGAGCTCTTCAACACGGTCCTCGGAGGTCAGGCGGTGGTGGAAGTGCTGGATGCCTGGTCCGCGATGGCTCGTGGTGAGCGCCTGGAAGTGGTGCTGCACAAGATCGAAGGAGGCAAGTACGGCAAATATTACGTCTTAGAGTGACCTCCGCAAGATTCATTGAGTTTGACTATGGGAGGGGATCGCAGTAAGCTGTAGGCGCATTCTCCTCCTCCGCAGAGGAGCTGGGACCCTTTCCCCTTCAGGTCCCAGCTCCTCCATTCCAAGGGCGGGGTGAATATGCCAGCTAAAACGCGCGACCAGATCATACAGTACTACGAGCAGTCGCTGGGTCACTTCGACTGGATCCTTCACTACCTGGAGAGGATCCATTCTCTCTACGAGGGATCTCATCCGGAGATGGCTGAGACAGTCGAGCAATTCGCAGCGCCGATTGCTCAGCTGAAGGAAGCCTGGATCGAGTTTCGCCGGGAGCGGATGTAAGTCGTCTGCTCCTTTTGCGTTCTGATGCTGCGGCATGCTTCCTACTTTCCCTGAAGAGCCCACAGGCGGTTGGACCTCTGCGGGAGTGCGTGGTCTTCTCAATGGCACGTTTGGAGAAGCCTTCTTCCACGCCTACGGCGCGAATGAGGGGCTGGGGATCCTGCGCGATCTGGGTATGGGTATCCGGCGAACGGACTACCTGGCGATCCGCAGAGATGTCCTGGACCTGGAGCGCTACGAGGAGCTAATCAAAGCGCTCAGCCCGACTACGCTGGTCCCTCTTGCGTGGATGAATGAGAGGCCGGGGATCATGCTGACGAGTCAGGCACAGTATCGCTTTGAGATACCGGTCTTCAACGCGGAGACGGGGGAGGAGTCCATGCTCTATCGCTCGATCGCAGACGATACCTGGTATTCCCCGCAGGAGGCAGAGGACCAGGTCTCCTCATGGTTTCCGTCTGGATCCAAGTACAGGGAGTGGGTGTTGGGCGATGCGACCTTGAGGGGCGTGTGGATCCGGCCTGGAGCTGAGCTGGAGCGATGAGAGAAGCTCACGAGCTGGGGATCACCCGGTCTAAGAGCAGGCCGACGCGCGTTATCTTCTTCGACACAGAGACTACCCCGGTCGCGGTCGGAGGAGGGCGGACTCAACACAAGCTCAAGCTGGGCTATGCGAGGATGTGCCGGCGCACGAAGTCTGGAGTCCTTGAGTCCTGGCGCGACCTGGTCTTCACGGAGCCTGGCGAGCTGTGGTCTAAGCTGGACTCCTGGTGCAAGAAGAAGAGCACGACCTATCTGGTAGCTCATAACCTGATCTTTGACCTGGCGGTCACGCATGCCTTCTCGGAGATGGCGCTGGCCGGCTGGGAGTTGCGCGCCTTCTACTCCAAGGGCATGGTTTCGATCTTCCGCTGGAAGCACGGCGAGCGCCGGCTGGTCGCTCTGGACAACGGCAACTTCTTCGCTGGCAAGCTCGACACTTGGGGCGCGCGTATCGGGATCCGCAAGCTGCCGATCGACTTTGCGACCTGCTCTTCAGAGGAGCTGCTGACCTATTGCAAGCGTGACGTGGATATCATGGTCCAGCTGTGGAAGTCCTGGATCGGCTTCCTGGACCGTAACGGCTGCGGGGCCTTCAAGCCAACGGTCGCGTCGACGGCATTCAATGCGTGGCGTCACCGCTTCCTGAAGACGCCGATCTGGATCCACGACCATGCAGACGCGATCGCTCTGGAGCGCGAGTCCTATCATGGCGGGCGTACTGAGTGCCTGTGGGTGGGCCGGCGAGAGGATGGTCCCTTCTACTACCTGGACGTGAATAATATGTACGGCTTCATCCTGCAGACGCGGTCCTTCCCTGCTTCGCTGTGGGGCTATAAGGAGGGGCTGGCTTCTGGGGACCTGGCATACAAGCTGAAGCGCTACGCTGTGATAGCGCGGGTCACGGTGGAGATCGACCAGCCCTGGTATCCGGTGGTCGACCACGGGTTCACGACCTTCCCGGTGGGATCCTTCATCACGACGCTCACCACGCCAGAGCTCAAGCTAGCGCTGGACCGTGGCTGGCTGCGAGAGATACATGCGGTTGCATGGTACAGGCCGGCGGTCCTCTTCAAGGACTATGTCTCATTCTTCAGCCAGATCCGTTCCCAGTATCAGCTGGAGCACAAGGACGGCTGGGCCCAGATCGCAAAGCTGCTGGTCAATGGCCTGTACGGGAAGTTTGGACAGAAGGGGGTCAAGCAGGAGCTCATTGGCGACTGCCCTCCGGATGAGATGAGCCGCGAGCAGGTGTATGATATTCGGAACGGTCAGTACTACGACATCGTCAAGCTGGCAGGCAAGGTCTTCCGCGAGAGCCACCAGGGAGAGAGCTATCACAGCTTCCCGGCGATCGCTGCGCACGTCACAGCCTATGCGCGGATGTACCTGACCTGGCTGCGCTTCGCTGTGCCTTCAGAGCATGTTTTCTATCTTGACACGGACTCGCTGATTGTCGACCAGGTGGGGTACGACGCGCTGCGCTTCTACATGGATCCGCACAAGCTGGGGATGCTGAAGGTTGAGGCGCAATCTCCCTGGCTCGAGATCTCTGCGGCGAAGGACTACAAAATGGAGATGCGGACCAGGCAGAAGGGCGTGAGCCCTCTGGCTCGGGAGCTCGCAGACGGGGTGTGGATGCAGACCCAGTGGGTCCATCTGCAAGGCTTGCTGCGCGCTGGATACTCAGAGGGCTACTTCACTCAGGAGGTCACGAAGATGATCCAGAGGAAGATCCACTCTGGGACTCTTGGGCAGGACGGGTGGATCCTCCCGTTTGAGCTGGTGTCTGGGCTGGAGAAGATGCCGTTCTAGTCTCTCCGACCTCCTTAGCCGCTTGTGTGACCTTCTTCATTGCCTCGATCGCTGCCTTCAGCTTCTGCTGCTCGTCGCTCATCTAATGCAACCTCTCTAGTGTGGCCTGAGCCTTCTGCAGTCGGAGCTCGAGGAGGTGTCGTGCGAGCGCCACGATCTCTAGCTGCATCTGGTCCGCGACCTCAACGTCCTCTTGGTCCTGGAGCGCTACCTTCAGGTCTGCGATGTCGAGCATGGTCTGTGCCAGCTCGACGTTGAGCCCGGCTTGTAGCTTCTGATACTCTGTGGCTTCAGCCTTGGCTGCAATCTTCTCCTGCTCTGCGAGTGCTCTCGCCTGAGCTAGAGCAGCTGCTTCCTGGACCTCCAGGTCGATCTTGCGTAGGTAGAGCTCGATATCCGGTTCGAGGTAGCGCCTCTTCTTCATTCCAGAGCGCCATTCCTCGACTGTAATCATATTGTCTCTGTACCATGTCTCCAGGTCTCCCACGGATGGCAGAGAGATCTTGCCCTCTCTCTCAACGGTCCAGGTGACGATAAGGTCGTTGACCTGGTCGGAGGGTAGATTGAGCGGTCCGAGGCGTGTGTAGACTCCGCTTTCCTCGATCTGTCCGTTGACGAAGAGACTGTGAACGGCTGAGATGCGAGAGTCGACCTTCTTCTGTGCTTGCTGTGCCTCCTGGATTGAGATGATGAGATCCGCGTCCTGGTCGGTCCAGCCGAGATCCACGAGGGCCGACTTCGCCTGCTCTGGGGTGTACACGCGTCTGGCGAGGGCGCTCATAATGAGATCCTTCGTCAGGGCTCGCTCTTCCGTCTTCTCGACCGTGGTGGTGAACTTGGTCAGGTTCTTCGCGTGCTCATCGTCGTAGCCGATGTCGCGGTAGGAGTCATAGACTTGCTGCTCATTCAGGATCCCTGAGCCAAACATCCGGCGCACGTCGACGCGGGTGTAGGGGGTGTAAGATATCGCCATGAGCCGGTCGATGAAGTTGGGGGCGATGTCGGCGGTCTTAGCAAGCAGGCGCAGCTCCTCCTCCCCGAAGAATATCGGCTTCGACTTGTCTCGCAGTCGGTGGAGCATCTCGAAGCCCATTTGCATTGAGGGCAAGTCCCAGTGAGCGTACCAGAAGCGATCGACCCAGTCGGGGTCCAGTCCCTGTTTCGCAGCCCAGATCTTCACCTGTGAGCGGTCGCCCTGGTCATAGCCGAACTTAGTGATGGCCTCTTCGTTCCAGGCGTCGCGGACCTGCATGCGGATTAGGTCTCCGACCTGAGGGATGAGGTGAGCCGTCTTGAAGAGTCCGTCAATGTCTGTGACGGTCCATCCTCTCTTTTGCAGCTCATCGCTCACAATATTCTCGGGCAAGTCGCCGCGCAGCATGAGAGTCAGGAGCAGGTTTTCTGGAAGCCGGCGCTGGAGCAGTCCTTTGATATGCAGCCAGAGCTCGTCGTGGACTCCCAGCTCTTTTGCTACGTCGTTCCAGGTCTCGGCCTGCTGAGGGAAGCGGAAGTAGAGAGAGGCCAGGGTTGAGACGTCGGGTCGCCACCAGCGGATTAGCTTCGATGCGATCTGATTGATTGACGCGGTGACGGGGCCCATAAATCCCATTGCGGCCTGCTGGCCTACAGACAGGGAGAAGCCGATGATCTCGCCGATGCCTGTCTGAGCTATGCCGGGGATGCCCTCAATGCCAGCTTCCTTGAGCTGGTCGGGAAGTCCAGGGATGTCCTTCAGCTGGTCCATCATCCGCTTTCGCAGAGTGAACCATGACCGCTCCCAATTCTCAGCCTTCTCTGTGAAGTAGTCGGAGATCTTCTTCCCGATCCCGAAGGTCTCCAGGAAGTCTTCTAGTGCGACACGCAGCCAGCCTTTACCGCTTGCCATTGGAGAGCCAGCCTTTCACTCAGAAGTACAGAGCGGGATTGACGAAGATCCCGCTCTGCTTGAGCTCGAAGTGGAGATGATCTCCGGTCGAGTTGCCGGTGGTATCCCCGACTCCCAGCACGTCGCCGGCGCGGACCTCATCTCCAGGAGCTCGGCCGATCGAGCGGAGATGGGCATAACGAGTCCACCAGGGACTGCCTCTGACGGTCATGTTATTGCCGTAGCCAACGGTCGACCATCCGGCGACCTCGACTACCCCGTCGTGTGCTGCGAAGATGGTAAAGGGGCTCGTTGGAGCCCAGTCGATCCCGTAGTGACCTGGTGGATTATTCCAGGTGTTGCCGCCACGTACAATGAGACGTGAGAGTGGAGGGACTAGACCAGTCGGACCGGGAGGTGGTGGAGGGGGAGGACCGTCAGGATCTGAGAGCAGCCATGATGGAGCTGGTGGCAGATCGTACTTGACGGTCCCCATAGCGGTCCCTAGGGCATAGGATCCGAAGGAGACTGCGTAGGGGAGGAGAAGGTTGAAGATCCAGGAGATGGGATTCTCGAAGAATGCCGCGACCTGATGGTAGAGCCGGTTCAGGAAGTCGGTGAAGTTGGTCAGGTTGCCCGGGCTGAAGATCGTCTGCAGGTCCTGGAGCAGCTGCTTGAACGGGTCCAGCGCGGCGATCGCGTCCTTCAGAGGCTGCAGCCAGTGGTCAATATCATCCCGCAGCTGCTGGATCTTGTCCTCGATCCACTGCCATACGGTGTCCTTAAGCCATTGGATCGCTGAGTCGATCCAGCCGTCGACGATCTTCAGCTGGTCTCTCACCCATTGGATTGCATCCTGGACCCACTGCCAGGCAAGGTCCTTTGCCCAGGCGATGCCAGACCACAGCGCTGCTTTAGCTGCATCTATCCAGCCAGTGACAGTAGCTTTGACATCCGCGATCCTGTCAGCGGTCCAGTCTCTAGCCCAGCGAAAGGCGTCAGAGGCGGCCTGAGAGATCCGGGTCCAGACGTTGTAGACAACGTCATAGAGCGACCAGAACTTATCGCGGACTAGCCAGTAGACCTTCCAGGAGCTGGTCCAGAGCCACGTCAGGAAGTCCCACACAGATCAGACCTCCTGATGGATCAGGAGCTCATCGCTTCGAGCGCTCGCCGCTGCTCGACCAGCTCCATGATCTTGGCTTTGATAACGTCTGGATCGAGACTCGGGACGCGGATCTCGAAGGTCTCATCCCACGGGACCAGGGTCCCTGTGACCAGGAAGCCGTTGATCGCGTGACCTCGCTTGTCGCTGTAGACGGTCGGCTCCTGGCGCTCGACCACGAAGAGCTTATCTGAAGACTTAGCCATGGTATCCCTCAAGAGGTCGGCTGGCGTTATTTAGCAGGCTTAGGAGGGAGCCTCGCACGCGCAGACCGTTACCGCCTGCATGACCTCGACTAGATCCTGCTACTTGCCCGATGCGATCATCGCTGCGGTGGTCTTCGTACCAAACCAGAAGCCGAGAATGCCCATTCCACCGGCTGAGAGAATGTCGGGGACCGTGCGCCCGATCACGACCAGGTAGATGATCGCGCCCCACAGCATGAGCGTCAGCAGCCCTTGCAGGATCACGCTCTCCTTGAACAGGGTCCAGAAGGTTGTCATTCGCTTCCTCCTTTCGTCAGAGATCCGGCTTCGCTCGCCGGTCAGGGCTCGTTGATAGTGAAGATGAAGTTGTCAACGATAACGCTGTGCTGCAGACCATCGCCTGAGCTCACTCCGATCGCCACTTCTAGACGGTCTGGGGTAGGGTCTGCGACTTCTATTGGCTGATAAGCTTCTAGGTTGTAGGCTTCCTGGTCCAGGTAGAAGCGCTCGAAGCGCTCGTTGACAAGGTCGATCACGACCTTCTCGGTGTGGAAGAGTGTGTCCTCGTTGTACTCAGTCTGCTGTGTGCCGAAGACCACGCTGAGCTCATCGCCTCCCAGCACTCGCAGGCTATCATCGCCTTGTCGTATCTGGGTCAGATACCAGCGGTGCTTGCCTCCCTTGACCACGATCGCAGACAGGAGCATGCTCTTGACATCGTCCACGCAGCGGAATGTCACTTCCATTCCTATCTTCGAGATGAAGGGAGGCTGGAAGCGCTTGACCAGGTAGGTTGTGCCTGGAATGGATGCGCCCGAATAGAGCCTTGCAGCCGCTGGACCCCGGTAGGCAGCATCGCCTCGCAGCTCGATCTTCCCTCCGCTTGCGCCGAGTGACTGCCACCAGTCCGCCAGCCCTTCGTCGAAGGAGTCCATGAAGAAGACGTTGCCTGTGCGCTGGAATACAACAGGCGAGCCCAGTCGTGCCGCGAGCTCTCCGAGATCCGGCATGGTTGCGATGAACTCTGTTGCTGCAGCCTGGCCCCAGTCAGGATGACCGTACTTGCCCACAGATCCTCCTAGCAGAGCGATTGTCAGCATGCCAAGCAGAGCGCCTGACCAGAAGCTGAGAGATCTCATGGCTCATGCACTTCTACTGGTCGATGTCTATGACCACAGCATGATAACGGAAGTATAGATTGTCGTTCACCACCACTCCTAAGAATTGTGCATCGAGCGTGTCACCTTCCGATAGAACAACGTGACCGTTCCATAGTGTGGGGATGTTAGCCACTGTTGGAGCTTCCCTTACCATGGCTGCTACGATCCCGTTGGCGTGTATGCGAAGAGATGTTGCAGTTGTAGCGCTGTTCACGTCTAAGCCAAACATAACTTGAACGTCCCAGATCTCACCTGCTGGTACAGCATCGCTAGTTAAGACGCGCGTTCCTCCAGGGGATAAGAGCTCAGAGATCTCTTGTGTCTTATCTCCAGAGTAGCCTAAGATCATAGGCTGGCGATGAGCTTGTCCGGAGACAAGTCCATACTGGATGACAAGTGGACGACCGCTCGTGTCCACAGAGAGCTTGCGCCACACGCTCCCATCCCAGCCATAGATACCGGGCGCGAGATCCGCTGGAGTGTCCTGTACAACTTCAACTGCTCCTCCAGCTCCACTGCCGACGACGATCGCTCGCCCGCTCGCGTCAACTAGCAGCGTGCGGATGATAGAGCTGGAGTCCATCCCCTGGACCTGACCCACGCTAACTCCCTTCGCTCTCAGCTGGCGCTGGCACAAACAGTCGGCGCAGCGCGGAGAGCCAGTCACCCTTGAAATCCATGTCGACTTCTATCGTCAGAGAGTGCTGATAGAGCACGTCTTCATTATAGCCCTGGACCTGCAGCTCATGCGGTGGCTCATCCAGATCGACGTTAGGCCGGATATGAACGGTCCTTCCGTTGCCTCTGAACCAGGCTCCTCGAGTGTAAGGCCAGATCTGCTGCGTGTGGTAGAGGAATCGAGCGTGGACTAGATCTGCGCAGCCGTCAGGGAAGGTGATCCAGACGTCTGTCACTGTACCAGGAGCAATCTTCAGGGTCTCTTCGTGAGGGGACCCTGAAGATGTGTCCTTAGCGATAGTGAAGTCCAGCTCGTAGCTCAAGCTGGGGGCTCCACTAGATCCCAGAGCGGCTGGAAGATGACCGTGACATAGGAGATGTTCTCGCCTATGTCAACGAACAGACCGCGCTCCAACGGCAGAGGGACGGGAAACATAATCGGGTTGGAGATACTGCCCTCGCCGGTGTAAGTCCCGATGAGGCGACCCGACCCCGCATCCTGTCCCTCGTAGAGAGATACATCCCCGCCGGTTTGCGATGCATTGACCGTCAGGCCGTAGAGCAGCGCCCTGCCTTGCACCAGCCGCCTGTCCGCTGAGATCTTCTCTGAGACAGGCTGCAGGCTCACGGCTCACCTACCTTATCCGGTCGGGAACGAACGCACGCGCTCCAGGATCACGCGGACTGTTGCGCTGGCTGCGTTCGCGTCGTCTTCCGTCTCCACGTCCAGCTGCACGGTGGCTTCCTGCGCCAGGTCAAGCCACTCAGCAGGATCCCAGTTGACCTCGAAGGGATAGTACGCGCAGTTTTCGAGGCCCAGGCCCATAAGCAGGAGCGCATCCTGGTCTGGGTCTGTGTCAGCGAAACGCTTCTGCGTCGAGCTATCCTCTCCGGGGCTGATGCTCGTGCCGACCAGCGACTGGCTGCCTCCGTGCATCAGGCGCAGACCACCCTCGCCGATCACCTGGCCGAGGCCGGTCCAGATGCCCTTCTCATCCGTGTGGTACGACTCCAGCGGAGCGAAGACATCTCGCCCGTTCTGGAAGTAGTCGACGTACCACAGGTCGCGCAGCGAACCCTCAAACATCTTGTGCTGACCGGAGCGCTTGGTCAGCCTGAGCTCCTTGGCCACTGTGTAAGGCGTGGTCTTGGCGAGGAAGTTGGCGTCGACCGCTGGAGAGATCTGCAGGATCAGGTTGCGCAGACGGTCCTGAGCTGGGAGCTGCAGGTACTCTGTCTTGGCCTGGACCGTGGTGATCTTCCTCCACTCCTTGGTCTCGACATAGCCCTTGAACTGGCCAGCCGGCGCGTCACGCAGCCAGAGCGCGTACAGATCCAGATTCCAGTCAGCGGTGAACTGGGCGGCTGCGGCGTCATTCGTGAACTGCGGTTCGACGTTCTTCCAGCGGCTGAGGTCCAGACCGTAGTCTGGGTCATACAGGTAGCGTCCGAAGAGGATCGCTCCGTGAGCTCGCTTGGTTGAGCTTCCGTAGTTGTGGTGCTTATCCGGCGCGGCGCCACCGCCCTTGAGCCACTGGACGTAGTGAGCGCATTGGCCAGTCAGATTGAAGGGGTCATCTGATCCGGCTGCGATGATCTCCAGCTTCGAGATGTAGTCGAGCATGCGCCACTTCTGGACCGCGATCATGCTGTCGACCACGGCCCCCTTGTAAGCATGAAACATCAGCGCTGATAGCAGGCCGTTCACGGGGAGCTTGTCTTCAATGAACGTGCCTCCCACTTCCCAAGCAGCGCCGCTGCGAAGTTTCTCCCACTGCCAATACATGGACAGTCTCCTACGCTAGGGTCACTCAGACCACGCGCTAGCGGCGCTTGAACGTAGACATTCCACGGATCCAGGTCGTGACGCGGTTCAGAGAGTCCTCGATCGTCACGTCCGGCAGATTGGCGATCTGCCCTTGCAGCCGCTCCTGGTGGTCGAAGAGCTGCGTGAAGAAGTTGTCCATCTTGGGTGCAGCTCCGTCGACGCCGGCGGAGATTCGTCCTACACCCTTGTCGAGCATCTTCTTACGCCACTCCTCGAGTGGCACGGACGCGACGCGCTCCTTCCACTTTCCGGAGTCGAGCGCATCCATGAGCCGTGTGCGCATCTTGTCAGCCTTGGCCGCTGCCTTAGCGCCCGGGGCCTCCTTGACGCGATTCACACCGCTGACGACGTCCGTGCCTGCAGCCTTCATCCGGCGCGACCACTTATCACGCGCCTCTTGTGGTGAGAGCTTCGGCATGTCTTGCCTCCTCGCCGGCTGAGCCGGCATTGTTGACCTGGCCAGCCCTCCAAGCTAGGACTGGCCAGTCGATTGAGTCCTCCAGGTCTGGAGGTCCACCTGATGCAAATTATACTGCAATTCAGCGATAATAGTCTATAGGGGGAGATAATATCAGGGTAGTTGCAGCCTGACAGGAGCTACAGGATAAACCTGCACTTCACCACCTATTGTCAAGTCTTAGTGAAGTCGAGATCCACTCCTGCAGGAGTTATAGACAGATCAAGGGCGATTGACAATTACCCCTGTTTAGCTAGTCCCAGTTGCACCTGTTCAATGC
>Ga0315280_10009072_pt1 | contig 12884 bp, 15 predicted proteins | sample YL17G06_40_MG_FD_203697 | JGI IMG/M metagenome (GOLD analysis project Ga0315280, IMG submission 203697) | Sediment microbial communities from Yellowstone Lake, YNP, Wyoming, USA - YL17G06_40 | ecosystem: Environmental > Aquatic > Freshwater > Lake > Sediment | place: USA: Wyoming | collected... | reverse complement strand
AGGCAAGAGCCTCTGTTTTACGTTCATTTAGAGGCAATTTTGTTGGTTCTAACCTTAGATATTCTTCTTCTAAGACAGGGTAGCCATTTTTGATTGGTTGAAACCACTCATTCGGTTCAATTATGAGTTTTTTCCCTTTAATTATGGCATTTTGCCCTAAAGCCATCAGTATTTCCTTCTTTAGTTCTAACCCGCCTGTAATAAACGCCTTGCGGGCGTAAGTTGCGAAATTAAAGGTTCTCTCGGTTAATTCCAGCCATCGCTCGGCTCTTGTTTCAGTTTCTCTTAATTTGCCTTTAAGTTGAGCGATTTTAGATTGAAGTTCTTTTTGCTCTTTTAGAAAAGTCTCATCATCAATCAATAGACGGTATCTCATCTTGGTCAGTTCGTCTAATTCTTTTTGGGTTTGGACGAGTGTCTTGTGTTGCATTTCGTAAACTTTAGTCCTTTCTTCAATCTCATTGTCATTTTTCTTATTAAGACCCTCTAAAGCCCAAAGCAGGAATTCTGGTAGGATTGTGTATTTTTCTAATTCTTTCTCAATTTGCAGTTCTAAATCTTCCTCTCTTATTCCTGCTCTTTGAGAACATTTAATATCTTTTTTTCTATGCGTGCAGTGGTAATAAGTGTAATCTCTGAACTCGCCAGTGCTTTTGATGAGTTTGCTTTTAGTTTCAGCCGTATAAAGGCAACCACATTCCGCACAGCGAATAAATCCAGTAAAAGCAAATTTATGGGTCTTTGGTCTTGGTCTGCCTTTTCTTCCCAGAAGTCTTTGCACTCGGTCATATTCCTCAAGAGTAATCATCGGTTCGTGTTTACCATCGTATTGTCTACCACCATATTCAATAATTCCCGTATAGAAGATATTAGTAAAAATTCTATAGATTCCACTTCTTGATAAAGGATTACCGCCACTTCGTTTTGTTTTTCTTGTCCTATAACCCCACTCATTATTGGCAATCTCTAAAATTTGAGGCGGTGTGTAATTGCCAGTTAACATTAAATCCCACATCTTTCTTATTAACGGAAAACGCTCTGGGTCTTTAAGAATGTCGTTTTCTCCCTTTTCTTTAATTCTGCTGTTTAAATATCCTTGCGGAGCGAAACAGGGAAGCCAGCCCTTTGCAAGTTTTGATTCTTGTCCTCTTTTTACATTCTTTTTTAAATCCAAAATATACTGGTTTGCCGAACCTGCTTCAACGCTGAAAAGGATAACATTGTCATCGGGAAGATATTGTCGGTCTATTGTCTGGATTGATTTAAGTATTCCTTGTTGTAATAGCCAGCTTAACTTCCCGCTATCTATGGGATTACGAGATAATCGGTTTATTTGCCAGCATAAAATTCCATCTGCTTCGCCGTTTTCAATTCGCTGTATCATTTCATCAAACAAGGGACGATTGTTTGGTTTTTTGGCTGACTTTGCTTCTGTGTAGATTTTTTTAATATCCAAATTCAAATCAGAGGCAAGTTCTTTAAGACGATTGATTTGGTCATCAATAGATTGAACTTGTCGGTCTTCGCTTTCCGATGATTTTCTGGCGTAAAGGAAGTATTTAATTTTATTATTTTTTTGTTCCATATAACTCAAAGGGACGGTCTGGTAGCCCAGTCGCCTTTCCGTGAGGATTAGCTTCTGGCAGACCGCCCCTTAAAGGGCAGAAGCCATTAAAAACTCACGGATTTATTGCGACTATGGGCTACGCTCTTATTATAACGCTAATTTACAAGTCAAGCAAGTGAACAACTTTAACTGTAATCCTCTGGCTTCATAACCTTAAATTCGTTTAATTGCTTCCTACACTCGTCAAATACTTTTTTTAGCGTGAAAAAAGGGAGCGGATGCAAACCAAGTAGCTTTCTGAATTTCTTATCAACACGAGAGCGGTCTTGTCTGCTAAAGTAATTATCGTTAATTAACTTCAGCTGTAGTGAACCGGCTTGCTGGGTTGCCAAAGACTTACCAAACCAAGCGTAGGCGTCATAAGAATACATCCCAGCCTCTTTTATAGCTTTAAAGCAGTCAGACATTGAGTATAAAGGCATATCCAACGCTTGAACATTTATTTCGTTAGCTAATTTATCAAAAAATTCTAAAAGAATGCCCTGACACAACTTATTATTAAATGCTTCTTTTAAACACCTTTCTCTTTTGGTATCACCGTCTGTCCTTGAAGCAAAATACTTTTTAAGCGAAGTCCTATTTTGTAGAGTAATCTCTATACGCAATATCTTTGAGGGTAAAAAATCTTGCTTAATCTTTCTTACTAATTCTTCTTCTTCCTGTGTCTTTTTCGGCTCATTTATTAACTGTGCGGTCTTATCGTAGATTTTAATACCCACCTGTTTATTATAAAACCTTACGCAATAGCCAACTTCTCTTTCGTTATAAATATCATTTTTTACTTTTTTGTAGTTTTTACCGAAATCTAATAATGAAATCTTCTTAATAAACTCAAGAAGATTACCGAAATTATTGGGTAGAATAAAATTGAATACAAAAGCGATGGTTCTTAGATTACTTTGTTCAAGTTGCCATCTTGTTATGGGAGAGCCATTAAAAATAAAATTAAGCATTTCTAATAGTTTTTGTATTAGTGGCTCATAGTCATTTTCGTCATTTCCATAATAATTACTCCCGTAAAGTATTTTAGAAACTGACCCTTCAATTTCAACATTTTCAGTATACCAACCCGTATGACCTTCTATATTCTTTATCGTAATTCTTGGTAGGTAGCCGTCTTTCTTCAGGTTTGGGTTAAAAATATACCTATGAGTCTTAGTCTTACTACTCTTGAGGCTTTCAAACCGAGAAAGGTATTTTTCGTCTATTCCCAGCCTATTTATTTGGAGTGTAATGGTATCTATCATCATCTTTAAAGAATTACTTGGTTGTAGTATCACACCCGACCTTAGAATTATTTAATTCAAACCATCTTTTTTTTGATGGTTCGTTGAGCCATTTTATATTGCTTTCTGGCACATATTTCAAAAGCCCGTCTGGCATCTGGGGGCTGCCTGCGGCTTCAAATTTTCGTTCCACGCCTGATTTATCCTTAAAGACGATAGTTCCACTGCTTCTTTCTCTCATCCATCTGCATTTATCGCTCTCGTTTCCACTTCTTTCAGAGAATATTAAATCAAGAGGACATAGATTTCTGTCGCATTTTTCAAAGCGAGGACATTGACGAAGATTTGATATAACTTTTTCTTCTGTAATGTTTTCCATAATTTTTATTTACCCGTTTCCTTACGGCGTTTTTGTAATTGTTTATATTCGTCTTCGGTCATTGGTTTATAAATCAGCTCAACAAGCCGAAGCAGTTTAGCTCCTTTTTCATAGGCTTCTTCTCGGCTGATTTCTTTGCCGAAGTGTTTTTTATAAAGCATTTGAAATTTTCTAATTTGTTCGTCTGACAACATAAAAATAAAAATCACGCATCCGAATAGATGCGGTTCTTTAACATTTTTTGATTATTAAATAATGTCTGGGCAGGTAGTTTTATTTCATCATTCCAGTAATCAAGCATTGCTTGGTTGATGCCATTTTCTTCTTTGAAAACAAACCGCACTTTCTTCGGATTAGTTTTGTCCAATTTCAGCAATTTATAGCCAAGCGTTACCAAAACCGTAGCCAGTCCTAAATCGTAAGTTGAAAAATTTTGGTTCATAAAAGTTAATGTTAATTTTTATTATTTCTACCTTCGTTTTATCAACTAAAGCGCCACGCCTTACATACGCATTTGATACACCTATAAAAACAAAAAACGGCTTTATTTCAGCCGTTTTCTTGAAAAGTTATAAACAGGACGAGAAGAGTATTAGAGGAGTATCAGGATTTTATTCATTTTTGAGGATAATTTTATATTTCGGGTTTATCCTATACCCGCTTCCTCTTTTCCCATCTAAAATTTTGTCTTTGATTTTTAGTTTGGTTTGAATTATGCTATTTATCTTTCCAATTTCTTTCATAAGTGAGATTTCATCTTTTTCTAATGCTGTTGAGAGTTCACGAGTTGGGTAATAATCATAAATTTTGTTTTCTACAAAATATCGCACAATTTTATGTCTTCCTTCAGATTCGCTCATTGGATAACAAAATCTTTCCTTCGGTTCTTTATATAAATCCCCAGCCTTATTTAAGCATAAAATGTTTCCTTTTACTTGTTTTTTCTTTTTTTCTTCCCTTTTTGTTTTAGCAATTGCCTCTAACCTCTTTTCTAATCCCTTTATTTCTGTTTCTCCAACAATTCTAATCGGGAATGGTTCTTTAATGGGAACAATTCCTTTACTCTTAGTTATTTGGTTTGTTTGTGTTTTTCTTTTCTCTATTCTTGCTTTAATTTCTTTTAATAATTTTGGCGTAGCTTTAACGATTTTACCATTATGAATACAGTAGCCATCAAATTGCAAAAAGGAGCTAAATAAATCTTGCATTTGTAAAGCTCTTTCTTCATCTCCGCCGAAAAACCTTAAAGGATGCACAGCTTCCTCAATAACTCTAAATAGCGTTTCTTGGTCTACGTTAGACAAAGCCGATAAAACCGAGAATACTTTGTCGTGTTTTGACCCTTCCAATAAATATAGCTCTTTTGGTATATCAAAATCACCAAAAAAATCGTTTAATCCGCTATGGCTTGTGAGTTCTTTTATCTCAACTGCTATATTTTGCAACGCTGTTTTTCTAATTGGAGAGATAATAGTGCCTTTTTGTTTTTCTGTTGATTTTTTCTGTTTTTCAATTATCAATTTACGCAAAGCAATTAGTCTGTCTCTGTCTATTACAAGGTCAAACTCTTCACCCTTAAAAATGCCAGCACTTATATTTATAACGGGGTGATGTTTAATTTCTTCCATTGCCCCTAAATCATTCAACATATCAATAATCTTTGTTCTTTCTTTAATGATGTTATATAAATCCGTATTCAACCAACAACTAATCCAATAGTCGTCTATTCCGACATTTTCTGGTAAACGATTTTTATCAAAAAATGGAAATGGAACAAGCGGAAAATCAACGCCAGTCCAACTTCTTTCTTCCCAATCATCGTAAGTTCTGTCTAATAATTCATCAATTACAGCGATTGTTTTATTTACTAATTCGTCTGGTATTTCAACAACCTCAGCTATCGTTTTATATTTTGGCTTATGCTTCGGGTCTAGAGAGATAGAGGTTGGTATTTTTTTCTTGATAATAATTTTCATTATAATTTACTTTATCTTACCTGTTTTTACCTGTTTTTTCAAGTAATTCCGCTTTTATTTTTTAAAAATTTATGTTATTCTGAAATTGTAAAAATTAAATATCAAATTGCCTAAGTCCTTAACAGGATATGGCATAAAAAACCGTTCAGGGTATTAAGCTCCTCGTCAGAGCACCCTGAACGGTCATATCCCGAAAGGGGTATGGGTAGCCGAAAGGCTATCGCTGGCGGGGAGCTTTATATTCCCAGTCAGCAGGCATAAATATAAAAAACCGTTCAGGGTTATGCCTAATCAAGAGAAACTTTGGAAAACCAATAAACTTATTTGTGGTGATAATTTAGAGGAGTTAGCCAAACTTCCTAAAGAAAGTATAGATTTAATTTATATTGACCCGCCATTTTTTACCCACAAACAATACGAAGTCATCTGGGGCGATGAGGCAGAAGTTAGAAGTTATAAAGATAGATGGGAAGGCGGGATAGAGCATTACATTGGTTGGCTTAAACCAAGAGTTCAAGCGATGTATGAAGTTTTAAAACCAACCGGTTCTTTTTATATACATTGCGACTGGCATGCTAACGCTCATATAAGAATTATGTTAGATGGAATTTTTGGCGAGGAGAATTTTCAAAATGAGATAATTTGGTATTACAGAGGAGGCGGGGTTTCAAAAGAGAGATTTGGAAGACGACACGCTACGATTTATTTCTACACAAAAAGTGATAAATGGACATTTAATCCAGACGAAGTGAGAACCCCTTACTCCGAAGAAACCTTAGATAGATTAAAATATAAAGCCAGAGCATTTAGGGGGAAAAAGGTCTACGAATCATACGAACCACATCCTTTAGGCAAATTTCCTGATGATGTATGGATAATGCAACCTGTAATGCCTTCTTCAAAAGAGCGTGTAGGCTACCCCACTCAAAAACCAGAAAGACTTTTAGAGAGAATAATAAAAGCGTCCTCAAACAAAGACGATGTAGTTTTAGACGCTTTTTGTGGCTGTGGCACAACCATAGCTGTAGCTCAACGATTAGGACGAAGATGGATAGGAATAGATATTTCACCAACAGCAATTAAGATAATACAACGAAGGTTGAAACGAGATTTAAGAATGGCAGAAGGCGTTAACTATATTGTTATTGGTATGCCAACAACGGTAGAGGAAGTAAGGAAATTAGAACCTTTTGAGTTTCAAAACTGGGTAGTAATAGATAAAATGAGAGCAAATTTAAGCAGGCAGAAGGTGGGAGATATGGGATTAGATGGTTATTATCCTAAAAGTATTTTTACTGAGTCTGCAGGCATACAGGTAAAGCAGTCCGACGGAGTAGGGCGTAATGTTATAGATAATTTTGAGACTGCACTTAAACGAGCAGGTTATAAAAAAGGTTATATCGTAGCTTTTAGTTTTAGTAAAGGTGCTTACGAAGAAGTAGCACGGATTAAGAATAAAGGAGAGTTAGAAATAAAGTTAATAACGGTTGAGGAATTGCTAATAAAAAAGAAGCCGATAATTTAGTCGGCTTTTTTAATTAGAAATGATTAGGCTATTTAAAAAGAAACTTTTAATTTTTCTACTTCTAATAATTTTTATTATTATTGGCTCATTATCAATTTATTTTTACTTACAAAAACAGACCAAAGAAAAAGAAGCCGAACAAATTAAAACCCTTTTAGTAGAGATAAACAAGATTATAAACTTAATGGACGCCATTAAAAGTGAAATGCCGAAAGAGTTATTAGAGACCCATGAGTATTTAATGAGCGGAGCTTTAGACGGGAAACTTTACAAAATTGACCCAAGATTTAAAGACCTGATAATGTATCACGGAGCAAGAACTCAATCAATTTATGTCAATCCTACTATACAGACAAAAAAAGAACTCTGGATACCTATTCTTTACCACGAAGTAGCCCATAATTACTGGCACACCCAAAACCCAGTTGAAACTTCTGAGGAATTTGAAGCACAACTCTTTGATTCTGAAAATTACGCCACTATTGTAAATGCCCAAGCGTGGGCTTTAATGATGCAACATCACCCAATTAAAAAAGAGAAACTGAAAACCGAGCTTGAGCAAAGATTATTTAAAATATACACCCGAGACACTGAAATTTATAATGCTATGGTAGAAGGTAATCCAGAAGCTGAAAAGTTATGGATTAAAATTATTGAGACAGACCTAAAAGAGCAAGAGAAATATCAAAAACTGTTGTTTGAGAAATAGTGAGTGGCAGGGTAGGGTAAAATAAGGTAAAATAAATCTATGATGGAAAAAGATTAAAAGATGAGCATTAAAGAAAAATTCAAAATATTAAAAGGGAAAGTGTTTGATTTTATTGTTGGTTATTGGTGGATATGGTTAGGTCTTATAGTTGTAGGTTATTTTTTTACTGATTTTGTTGTTTTTAGATACGTAATTTATATTATTGCGATACCCTTTGCTTTATTGCTTTTTCTTCCTTTTGTTATTCAACTATTTTCCCCCGCCTTCGTTTTAGTTTCTTCTTTGATAGAACATTTTAAAGAAGCTAAAGATATGCCATTTGGTAAAAAATATGTTTTTATCCCAATGGCTCTGGTAAGTTCAATATCTTTTGCCACCGCCCAAATAGTATTATCTACTTGGGTTTTTATATTAAGTTTTTTGATTTGGGTGTCAACAATAGGTTTTTTCTTTACCTTTTTGTTAATATTCTTATTTGGTTTAGCTCCCTTAGCAATTTTAATTACTCCATTTGTAGTCTGGTATAAAGCTGGATTTGCTGAGTTTGTTAGTGTGGTAATATTTTTTCTACTTGCACTATTCTGGTATGGATTTTCTAAATTAGCTTTTTCTGAGAGATATTATGAATCTACACCAGAAGATTTCATTGGTTATTCCCCCCACACCTTCTTATTGGGGGCGCTTTCATTACAAATTGTTGCCTTGCCACTCTATACACTTAGTTTAAGTATCCAAAATCCAGCGTTGGTAATTATTGGGAACTGGATTGCGCTAATCGGTGGGGGATTATTACTATTATTAGCACTTATATCGGCTATTATTTGGCAAAAGGAAAAAAAGAAATTATCTTTAGAAGAAAGAGAGTTATTATATCGTCCTTCCGTCTGGATTTATATTTTCGGATTACTACTTACTGGTCTTTTATATAATGAATTTATATACCGTTATGGTGTCCCAGCAACTGCTTTATACTGGCTCAATAGCTTTTTCTTTATTGCTCTAATAGTTAGATTTGTAAGTTTTATTAAACGGAAAATTTACTCACCAGTGAAATTAAAAGTATGATTACAAAAGAACAAATTAAATATAAAAATATCTCTGCAGGAATTTCAACGATTATGCTTCTTTTGGCTATACCTGATTTGCCATACGGATATTACACTTTATTAAGGTGGGTAGTAACTACCAGTGCGATATTTTTAGTTTACATATCCCACCAATTAGAAAAGAAATTTTGGCTTTTTTTGATGGCGATAATAGCATTATTATTCAATCCTATTGCACCGATTCATCTTGATAAAGAGACTTGGGCAATAATTGATCTTGTTGTTGCAATTATATTTTTAGCTTCAATATTTAAAATTAAATCAGGATTAAATAATTTATAATAAATATGGGTTTATTTGGAACTCCAATTAAAGATATCATAATACAAGAACTGATACGGTATATTTATAGTAAAAAAATAGGAAAGAAACCAGCCTTTTCTTGGGATTGGGCTGGCGAAAACGAAGGAGTTAATCTGGTGGAAGATTTTTTGGGATGGCTACATAAAGATTGGGTGGGAGGTTGTAGAACTAAAAAAGCAAAAGACGAAAACGAGAAACTCTATAAAAAAATTCAAGATTATTTTTTTCCTCCACGATAAACAGCCAATAGGAACATTGTTATAAGTATTAGTCAAAAAATTATTTTTAAAGCCCATCACTGGGCAATTTTTATTTCTTGAACTTTCCGAAAAATTGGGCTATTTTAAAAGTAGAGAATCTATGAAAGAAAAAGTTAAGAAGATATTAATCTTTGTCATAGTTATAGCGGTTATTTATTTTGGATATAATTTACTTTTTAAAAAAGATACTTATCGAGGTATTTTTTATCCTAATGGTTGTTTGACTTGTGATGATTACATAGTAAGTCCAGACCTTGATTCTGCGGAAGATTGTGTTATGTGGGGAGAAGGATTGAGAGCTAGTAGAAAAAATCCCAATGATACTTGGGAGTGTGGTAAAAATTGTAAGTGGAAAAACGGGCTTAGTATATGCGAAACTACATTTGGTATGGAAGGAACTGGAGAACACTATACTAAATAAATCCATGAAAGAAAAAATTAAGAAAATTTGGTTATGGATCGTCTTACTATTTTGTGTATTTGTATTTGTGGGTAGTTTCATCCAATTGATTTTTTATCCTTTTTTGTCTCTTTTTTTGGGAAAAATAGTAATACCATCTCAATCTATTACTGAAATAATAGGAGGAGGTTTTTGGTTGATTGCTTCGGGATATGGAATTTTAAAATTGCAAAAGAAACTTAATATACTAAATTTACTCAAAAAACAAAATGAAAGAAAAACCTAAAACTCAAAAAGGCTTTATCCAAATTCCAATACTGATAGCAATTATAGTTTCTATTGTAATTGCCACAGGAGTTGGTTATGGAGCGGTTGAATATAATAAAACCTCTAAAATAATCAAAGAAGCTGAGCGATTAACAAAAGAAGAAAAATACGATGAGGCGATTGGAAAATTAGAGGTTGTTCAAAACAAATTGTTTGGTAGGATAATGCTAAAACAAAAAATAAGCACCGAGTTAGAATTAAATAAAAAACTCCTTGCGGATAAAACAAGATATGACGAAGGAGTTAATAAACTTAACGAAGGCGACTTACAAGGTTCTATAAATTTATTATCAGAGCTTCCCGAAAGCTCTTTTTATTATCAAAAAGCCCAAACCAAAATAGAAGAATCGAAAAGGAAAATGGCGGAAGGAGAACTATCCGAAGAACAAATAGCGAGAAAAGGAGCAGAGGCAAAAGCGAAACAAGAAGAGTTTGAAAAAAATTTAAAAGAAAAACAATTATCAGATAAAGCGGCAGAAGAAAGAATGATGAACGCTGATAATGATGGCGACGGTTTGACTTATCGTGAGGAGTTATCTAAAGGCACTTCTGATTTTAATAGAGATTCTGATGGTGATGGGATAAACGATAAAGAGGATACTAATCCAGCTGGTGGTGGAAGACTAATAGCTCAACATTTCGAATGGGATTATGGGACAAAGCACTGGACTTGGGATTATTCCTTTCCTTCTGATAGATACGATTATTATAAGAATAAAAGTCACGGTTCCCATGGTGTTAGTTATGTTACCAGCACAGATTTCTATATTAAACAGATAGCAGAAATGCTTAAAACAGAGGCTGACAAGAATAATTATACAAAATCTGAATTTGCCACAGCTTTTATCCAATCTTTAGACTATGTAGGAGACGAAGTAATAGGTTTTAACGATTATCCTAAGTATCCATTAGAAACATTAGCAGAACAAAATGGTGATTGCGAAGACACCAGTTATTTGGCAGCAGCCATCATTGATGCAATGAATATAGATGTAGCGTTGGTTGAGCTGCCGACCCATATGGCTATTGCAGTTGCGTTTTCGAATTCTCCATCTGGTTCTTACTACAGATTAAGTAATGGCCGAGATTATTATTATATTGAAACCACTGGAACGGGTTGGAGCATTGGTGAATTTCCAGATGAGAAATATCGTTCAATTCCTGCAACAATAATAAGAATTCCTTCTGGCGAGACTATCAATAATGTAACTCCTCAATATATAAAACCCTGCTATGCCTCTTCAGATTTCTCTGGATATTATTTCGACGGAGAAAATTTTTATTCCGATAGCCAATGTAATAATCTAACCAATTGTGTGTATTACAAAGAATTTTATGTTAACCCTAAAACAATAGATTTTTACTGGGATAGTAACTGTTCCCAAATAGTAGTAAAAGGATGTTCTAAATCTACAAGTTATCCAGGATATTTCTATAGGTCTGGACTTGCCTGGTATTATGATTCCCAGTGTCTTCAAATATACCAGTCTATGACTTGTAATTATCCTTACTCTTACATTTATTCATGCACTTCTGAGTATAGTTACAGTTCAAAAAAAAGCACCTGCGATTATTATGCTTCATCCACATATCTTAAAGATTTAGCTCAGAGCTGTTATGATGGACTTGCTAAATGTAGAAGTGATATAAACGAATATCAGAGTAAATTAAATGAATATAATAGTTGTTTGAGTAGCAAAGAATACTAATTCTAAAATTGAATAACCTAAACTAAAAAGCCCAGTCGCTCTGGGCAATTTTCAATTACTTTATTATTAGAGAAAATTATCAAAAGGTTCGCCGATAGGGTCTCCAACGCCAGAGATTAAATCTTTCATCTGTTAATGGAGTCAGGTCTGATAAAGAGTGATTTAAGAGATTTTCAATGTGTTTTATAATTTCTTTTTTATCATTAGAAACATTCTCATCGGGTTGATTCATCTTAGCAGAGATTGCTCCGCTAATTAAATCACAAAATTGTAAAAGAGAGCAAATTTTAGAATCACATTGCGATAAGTGGTCAATTGATTTGTTAAAATGTCCTTTAGTTAAAAAATACTCTAAAAAACCTTTCAAATTTAAGCTTTGTTCTCTTATCCAATCCTCTTCGTCTAAAAGAATATCAAATGAGGTTGTTGTAGGTAGCCGCTTTATATGAGACTTTAGTAATAAATAGAAAAATGTTGAGAACATCTTACCCTTACTATTTCCGTAGAACTCTTTAAGTTTAATAATTTTCTTTTCAAGTAAAATTATTCTAATTTTAATAGGAAATTCTTGGAGGGTGATAGTTAAAAATTCTTTATATTCTTTCAATTTCTGTGGGGAAATATTAGTCCATTTAAGTTCTCCCCATAACTTATTTTTTAAACGGAAATAACAAATAGCTTCCTCGTATTGAGGAAGCTTTTCTTTTGGTATCCAGACTGAACCAAGTATCCAATACTTATCTTTTTTCAATTGCCCGCTAATATCACAGCCAATCAACATAAATCAATCTTAAAAAGCCGAAGCAGTCTTTTTATGGAGTTGCGAATTCTTCGGCTATTTTTTTGAGGCGTTTTTCATATTCAGTTTCTTTCCCATTCTTTGCTATTCTATGGGCTTCAACATTTGATTTTTCCAACTCAAGAACCTCTTTTACCAGTTTGGCGTCCTCTTTTGGTAATTCTATTTTTTGTTTAGAATTGACCTTTCTCATTTTTCTATTTTTATTATACCACCAAAAGACCTTGTCAAATAGTGGAAAACTTTAATATAGAATAGTAGCAAATTTGATTAAATTTTGCAAATTTAGAAATGGTGAGTTGAAGGATAGAATAAAATATGATAACCTATTATTAGACTCGTGGACTTAAATCTGGTATGTAGATATACTCAGTTTGTCTTTGAAGTATAGTTCTAACATTGTCTACGATGTTCCGCCAAAATTCTTGCTTTTGGAGGGGTACCGAAGTGGTTATAACGGGATGGTCTTGAAAACCATTTGGGGCGTAAGCTCCACGTGAGTTCGAATCTCACCCCCTCCGTCCTTCACTCTTCGTTT
>Ga0315280_10009071_pt1 | contig 12886 bp, 7 predicted proteins | sample YL17G06_40_MG_FD_203697 | JGI IMG/M metagenome (GOLD analysis project Ga0315280, IMG submission 203697) | Sediment microbial communities from Yellowstone Lake, YNP, Wyoming, USA - YL17G06_40 | ecosystem: Environmental > Aquatic > Freshwater > Lake > Sediment | place: USA: Wyoming | collected... | reverse complement strand
CTGCGTGGCGAAGTGCCGCAGGCGGTCGATCTCCTCGTTGATGGATGAGTCCTTCTCGATGTAGGTGTCCGTCCGCGGCATGTACGCTTCCGGCTGGTAGTAATCGTAATAGCTGACGAAGTAGGCCACCGCGTTATTCGGGAAGAACTCGCGAAACTCGCCACAGAGCTGCGCGGCGAGGGTCTTGTTGTGCGCGATCACGAGCGTCGGCTTCTGGACCCGCGCGATCACCTGGGCGATCGTGTAGGTCTTCCCGGAGCCGGTGACGCCGAGCAGCGTCTGCCACTTCATGCCGCTCAGCACGCCCTCTGTCAGGCGCTCGATGGCCTCCGGCTGGTCTCCTTTGGGCTGGAAATCGGAGATGATCTCGAACTGCTGAGCCACGGAATCGGCCCCTCCCAGGCCGCGTCGACCTCACCAGCGGTCTACGACTGGCATTATAACATACACACGGACGTTTGCACAGGCCGCGGAGTGGCACGGCAACATACAGATTATAGCACGAGGAGGGACGGCGCGGCCAACGCGTCACTACTGCCGCGGGGCGAACTCCAGCCAGACATGGCGGCCGCCGGAGTAGGTGTAGCCGTAGCCGAGGGCATTCAGCCAGGGCTGGCCGCTCAACTGGCCCACGCCCTGGGGCGAGTAGCAGAGCGAGGCCTGGAAGCGGCCGATGGCGCGACCGAGCGCGAGCTTCGTGTTCGAGGCGGAGAGCGTCTGGAACCGCGAGAACACCTGGCTCAACTCGAAGTTCCACAGCGGGCGGCCCAGGATGTCCTCTCCAAACGGCAGCGGCCGCGAGAGGAACACCGTGCCGAAGCGCCGCTCTCCCGCCAGGTCCTGCGAGATGCGCAGGCGGGTGAGCGTCCCGGCGATGGTCGTCCGCCCGGAGAGGGTGAAGAGCTGCCGGCCCGATCTGAAGAGTGAGGTGTCCAGGATGCTGCCGGACGAGTAGCTGAAGCCCAGGCTGGCGGAGCTGGCGCTCCCGAACTGGCGGTCGAGGAAGGCGCGGCCGTCGAGCAGCCCGCGCGACCCGCCGCCCATGTTCCATGCCCAGCCGGTGGTCATGCCTGCGCTAAGATGGAGATCGCGCCCCAGGTCCTTGGTGGGGAGGCTGACGCTGGCGTCCACCCCCGGAGAGGTCGTGCTCCGCGACACCGACGCCGTCTGGAGCGGCTCCCCCGTGTCCGGGTCAACGACGAACCCCTGGTACTCGTTGTGGAGGCTTGAGGTGCGCAGGTGGACCGACGGCGTCACCAGCACGCCGTTCGAGGCGCGCAAGCTCTGTAGGCGGTACTCGAGATCGCTGCCGACCTGGTTGGAGCCGGCGAAGCTGCTCCGCGTGACGTTGAGCGATGCTCTGCTGCCTGATCCCACCGGACGGAAGAAGCTCACGCCGCTGGACCGAAGGCGCGGGCCGTCGTGCGCGAACTGCATCGCGCTGGCATCCGCGTTCACGCTCATCCCGCCGCCGAGTTCCTGGCGGTGCTCCCAGCGCAGCCCGCGGTCCGGGTGAAGCAGGTCGTCGAGCTCGAAGGCGCCTTCGCCCCGTCCCTCTCGTATGTACTCCTCCCGCAGCCCGAGCGACCACCCGGCGTCCGACTGGAACCCGCCGAGCGTCCGGTTGCGGCCGATGTGCAGGGATCCCACGTGCTTGGCGCTCGCACGGTAGTACATCGGGAAGTCCAGCGCCACGCCCGATGCCGAGCTGAACGCCACCGCTTGCCCGAACACCGCGCTCCCCTGGTCGGGGTTCAGCACGTAGCGGCGCAGGCTCATCACCTTGGTGTCGTTGACATAGAAGGTGGCGTGGTCGAGGATGATCTTCTCGCCTGGGTAGACCACCGCGCGCTGCGCCTTCACCCAGGTGCGGGTATCGTCGGTCTTCAGCGGCTCCCAGAGCACCTCGTCCTGCGCGGTATCGGCGCGCGTCTCGAGCTTGCTCCCCTCGACCACCAGCCGCTCGGACTCATCGCCCAGACGGACCAGCCGGCCGCGCAGCAGAAGGAGATCATAGCGAAGCGCATCCGCCTTGAGCGTGGCATCGCCGGCGTGGAGAACCACGTTCCCCTGCGCGCACACGACGCTCGACCCCATGTCGTACTGGATGCCGTCCGCGGCGATCTCCATCGCCTGGTACCTGAGCGCGGCATTCCAGGTGGCGACGAACACGCGCCTCTCGGCGCTGTAGGCCACCTCGTCGGCGCTCAACTCCACCAACCGTGACCCACGGGCGGCGCTGCCTGGCTGGGCCAGGAAATCCACCTGCACCGTCTGCCTGACGCCGCCGACAACGGCAGATACCAGCGCGGTCCCGGCTGCGTTGGAGGCGGTGAGGACAGTCTGCGCGAGGCCGCCGACGGTCTGCACGGGAGAGGCGATCTCGCCCAGCGTGGTGACGAAGTGCACGGCCGTGCCGTCCGGCGCCGGCATCCCGGCCGCGTCCACGACCTCCGCGAGCACGGCCACCGCGCTCTTGCCGTCGGCAGGAACGCGGTCGGGATCGACGCGGAGTCGGATGCTGAGGCCGAAGGCGGCGTGGGCGCTCACGCTCGCGCAAACGAACCCGATGAACGCGAGCAAGAGTACCCAGGGAGATCGTGCGCCGCGCCAGTTCCTCATGAGATGCAATGGATGGTGAGAGGACGGGGCCCTCTCGGGCCCCGTCCGGAATGCCACTCTAGTCGACGCGCAGTATCCGGTCCCTGGCAGGCCCAGTCCGGCTGTGTTGCCGCTGCCGCCCCAGTTCGCCGAGGCGCAGCATGTCTCGCTGGCGCTTGGCGCTGACGCTGGCTACCGGCGCGCCCGGGATCGTCTGCGGGAGGCCGCTCCAGACATAGCCGTAGTCGTTGTAGAGGCTGAACGGGAGCGGACGCGGCTGTGTGGTGTCGTTACGGTTGCGCAGGCCCACACGCCACCAGAGGATGCTGGACTTCGTGCCCGGCAGGCTCGCCAGCTCTGACGTCAGGCTCACCGCCACGGTGTGCTTTCCGGGCAGCAGACCGGATACCACCTTCTTGAACGTCTGGTCGGGCGGGAACAAGTTATTCGGGTCCCTGGCGATCTGGATCACCGCTTCGTCAGCGCCCGCCGCGGTGTAGAACACGAACGTTGCAACGCTCCCCGCTAAGGCCACAGACGTCTCGCTAGCCGGCGCGACCGCGGTGACGATGTTCGCCGTCGAGGAGAGCTGGCTTTCGCGCGACAGCCGCCATTCGTAGGTCCCGTCGGCCAACCGATACTGGAACGCCACGATCGGCTTCACCTGGTAGTAGTAGGTGATGCCGGGCATCAGCCCGCCGGAGATGAAGACATACGTGATGTCGGAAAGCCCCACGGTGATGCTGAGGTCGGACGTGCTCACAGTGCGCGTGGACGTGAATGTGGGGACCGCCGCGGTGACGTCGTCAATTGTGATGGTCACCTCATACTCGGCCGGAGACGCCAGGTCAATGGTGTAGTTCTTCTCAGCCAGCTCTCTCGCGGAGAGAACATCCACCACCATGTTGTTCCGTTGGATCTCATAGCCTGCGAGCCGCGTCTTCTCGGTTCCGCTGTAGGGGATCCAACTGATGACCGCCGCCGGGGAATCCGGGCCGACGGAGAACCCGAGTGCGACCCCATTCGCCAGGTTGCTCGCCATGAAGGCCGGCGCCGCCACCGCTCCCTCCTCCAGCCCGCGGCTGGTGGAGCCGAGATCGGCGACCCCAAGGATCGCGGCCGCGGCGAGCACCATGGTGTACATGCCCTTCTTCTTGCGCTCGAGCCGCTGAGGAGAGGCCCCGGCAGGACCGACGGGAATCTGGTAGATCCCTCGCAGGTGGTCTCCGGTCCGCAGCGGCGGGCCCTGGATGATGGTCGCGTAGGAGCCGATGGGGCTGGCCTCGGTCACCTCCACCATGCCGATGCGCAGATTGCCGCGCATCGCCACCATCTTCATGCCAGGCTCGACGCCCGCTCGGCCGCCGACGTTCAGGAAGACGGTGGCATCACGCGCCCATAGCACCATGGCGGTGACGGTGGGCCGGGTCCGCATGCTCTGGACGGCGTCGAAGGAGGCCTGCTGGAGGGCCTTCGTGATGAGGGTATCGTCGCTGGCATCCCGCGAGACCGGGCCCCGGGAGGTGACCAACGCGCCGTTGGTCGGGGCCTGCGCGATTCGATCGAAGAGGAGAATCGCGAGCGTCACTTCGCCGTACCGTCCCTCGGGGCCGTCCACGACTCGGGCGCTGCGCACCTGGCCGGTCACCATCATGGCGATCTCAAGCTCGGTGGCCAGCCGCACCAGTTCGACGTCCGAGAACGGCGGCGCGTAACCGAGGTCGCGCAGCCACAGCTCGATGTCCGCCTTCGGCAGAGGATCGAGATTGAGACGGTCGCGCAACTCGGTGGACACCGCGTCCGCGGCCTCTTGCCCAAACGTCTCCGGGCGGTACCCGCTCCGGTTCTCGAACGGCACCACCGCGACTGACTGAGTGGCGCCGCCCCGCGTGGTCACGATCCCACCCGAGGTCGGAACCTGCGCGCCTGCCGGCGCTATCGCCACTGCCACCAGAACCGCCGACCACAGGAAGGCCACTAGGAGGCCGTGCGTGATCCCTCGGGATGCCGGCCCATGTGAAAACGTGCGCATAGTCGGTCGTCTCCTTCTTCGAACTCTAGACCGCCCCGCCCATCAACCCCTCGCGCCCTGTACTGCAGCACGATCCCCGAAGGCCCGTAGCAGAACCCCCGCTGAAGCTGCGCCAACAACAGCGTGAGATATGGTCACTGATCCGTCGCCCCGTGCAGCTTGGCAGCGTCGGATTCTACCACACCCCCCATGCGTTGTAAAGCAACCGTTTCGCCGCCCGCAAGCGAGCCTCACGCTGAGCGCGAGGCGCAGCCTGCCTGTGCGACAAGCTGCTCCCAGATTTCCTGAAGCTGCCGCCTGGTCGCCGCCATGCCGGCCATCGTGTCAATCACCCAGTCGGCCTCACGCACCTGCTCGCCCGCCGGCATTTGTGCAGCGATTCGCTCCCGCACCTCGGTCTCGGAGAGGCCGTCGCGAGCCATCACCCTGCGCACCCGCTCGTCCTCGTCCGCCCACATGACCAGCAGGCGCTGGACGGCGCTCCGGCCGCCCGCCTCCAGCAGCAGGGGAGCGACCACACACGCGACGCACGTCCTGCCACCGCTCGCCAGCTCGCCAAGACGGCGTTCGATCTCCGCCATGATCGGCGGATGAGTCAGGGCGTTCAGCGCGGCCACTGCCTCCGGATTGCGGAACACCTTCTGCGACAACCTGCGTCTCTCCAGGCTCCCGTCCGGCTGCAACACGTTCTCTCCGAACGCCGCCACGACCGTCCTCAAAAGAGGGGAGCCCCGACTCATCAGCGCCCGGGCCACCTCGTCGGCATCAATGATGGCCGCTCCTCGGCTGCGGAACAGCTCTGCCGCTACCGATTTTCCGCTTCCGATTCCGCCGGTGATTCCGAGGATGACCATTCAGTCTTCTCAGGCTCCGGTTCCGCCGCCGGCTCCGCCGCCTCGGGTTCGGCCGTGAGCGCCCCCTGTTCGCCGCTGGCATCGGGCGCTTCGGCAGCAACGTCCTCGGCCGCTCCCTCTGCGGTACCCTCGGCCCCTTCATCCGCGGCCTGGGCCGTGATCTCTTCCTCTGCGGCCACCCGCTCGGCCTCGGCGGCCTCGAACACGTCGCCAACGAGATCGCCGATGGTCACGCGGCTGCTCGCCTGCTGGCGGTCCATGTACTCCTTGAGTTCCCGCCGTTCCTGTGCCTGCTGGACCTGCCGCATGCTCAGGGTCATGCGCCGCTCGGTGGGGCGGATGCTCATCACTTTGACTTGCACCCGATCACCCACGCTGAGTGTCGGGTCCTGCGAGCGTCGCTCTCGACCCCCCGGCATCTCCGCGTTCGGGATGATGCCCTCGATGCCGGTGTCGAGGCGGACGAACGCGCCAAACGGAACCACCCGGGTGACACAGCCGGTGATGGTCTGCCCAACCTTGAAGGTGTCTCGCACCTGCTCCCACGGGTCGGGCAGTATCTGCTTCAGACCGAGCGAGATGCGATTTTGTTCCCGGTCGTACCGGAGCACGATGACATCCGTCTTGTCCCCGACCTTGAGCACATCGCTCGGGTGGTTGATGCGCGTCCATGACATCTCGGTGATGTGCAGCAAACCGTCTACGCCGCCGATGTCCACGAACGCACCGTAGTCGGTGAGCCGGCGCACGACGCCCTTGTATATCTTGTTCTCCTCAAGCGAGCTGAGGGTCTGCTCGCGGCGCTTGCGGCGCTCTTCCTCCACCGCGTCCTTCTGCGACACTACTACGCGCTTGCGCGCCCGGTCCACCTCGACGATCTTCACGCGCACCGACTGCCCAACGAACCTGTCGAGCGCGTGCACGTTCCTCGCACGCACGTGTGAGGCAGGAAGGAAGCCGCGCATGCCCAGGTCCACCACCAGCCCGCCCTTCACGCGATCGGTCACCATCGCGCTCAGCACTTCGCCGGTCTCAAAGGCCGTCGTCAGCCGTTGCCAGACGCGCTCGTAATCGGCCTTCTTTTTGGAGAGAACGGGATTTCCGTCTTCGTCCTCGGGGCGAACAACGTAGACGGCGACCCGATCGCCGACCGCCAGCGCCTTGCCCTCGTCAGTGGTGCCGCCGGCCAACTCCTCTACCGAGATATGGCCTTCGGACTTGCTGCCAACGTCAACCAGTGCACCTTGCTCGTCCATGTGGACGATAAGACCTTCGACGATCTGCCCGGTAGCGAGCGGGCTGATCGGTGATTCCAGGGACTGTGTGTCGGGGACTGCGTTGTCCGCTGCGACAGCATGTGGTGTGGTCTCTTCGGTGGCGTCCTTCTCAGGCTCCTGAGCGTCCAACTCACCTTCGTGCGTGTCCATCACTCTGTCTAGCCTTCCTCGCCTGGCCACCGCCACTATCCGGCTGCTCGACTGGATCGCGGCCGGTCCGCTCCTCTCGGAGCGGTGCCGGGCCGCAGTCCGGCGGCAAGGCATGTGGGAGCGCGGTACACGACAACCGCCTCACCATCTAAAAGTACGCGGCCCGAAAACGGGCCAACAGCACACTCCGCGAGCTACCCCTAGCGACTGCTGACTGTCTCTGGTCACCCGCCCGGCAGAACCGCCCACCGGGCGCTTCACCGCTGCTGCGTGCTCTCCTCGCCCGCTCGCTCACGTCTCTTTACCCGATTCCACGGTGCGCCCGGCTCTCCTTCACCTCTCCGAATTCTACCCCTCCTCTAGGGGCTTCATACCCAGCCAGTTTGGCCCCCATTTGGTGTCAACCTTGAGCGGCACCTTCAGCTCGTACGCGCCCGACATGCACTCCTCGACCAGCGCGGCCGTCTCTCGGAGTTCGGCTCGCGGCACCTCGAGCAGGAGCTCGTCGTGCACCTGGAGGGTCATCACACCGGAGAGACGCTGCGCCTCGAGCTGCTCGCGCACCCGCAGCATGGCCTGCTTGATGATATCGGCCGCGGTCCCCTGCATCGGCGTGTTGATCGCCATGCGCTCCGCCGAGGCGCGCAGCGCGGGCGCGCGCGCCTTCAGCTCGGGCAGGGCACGCCTGCGGCCGAAGAGCGTCCGCACCTCGCCGGTCGCGCGCGCGATTTCAGGGATCTCGCGCACGTACTCCCGGACCTTCGGGAAGCGAGCAAAGTAACGGTTCACGTAGCGGGTCGCCTCTTCGATCCGGATCCCCATCTCGCGCGCGAGCCGGAAGTCGCTGATGCCGTAGGGGATGCCGAAGTTCACCATCTTCGCAAAAGCGCGCATCTCATGCGTGACCTGGCCGTGCCCGACGCCGAAGATCTCCATCGCCGCTGCCAGGTGCAGGTCTTCGTCCTCCCGGAAGATCTGGATCAGGTTTTCGTCGCCGGTGATATGCGCGAGGATGCGCAGCTCGATCTGCGAGTAGTCCGCGGAGAGCAGCACGTGGCCGGGGCGGCCCGCGATGAAGGCGCGGCGGATCTCTGCGCCAAGCTCCGTTCGGATGGGGATGTTCTGCAGGTTCGGGTCGCTGCTGCTCAGCCGGCCGGTGGCGGTGACGGCCTGGTTCAACGTCGTGTGCAGCCGCCCCGTCTCGGGGTTGATGAGCCGCGGCAGCGCGTCCACGTAGGTGGACTTGAGCTTCGTGATCTCGCGGTACTCGAGGATCTTGGCGACGATCTCGTGCTCGGACAACCCCGCGAGCACATCGGCGTCGGTGGAGTACCCGGTCTTGGTGCGCTTGCTCTTGTCCGGCGGCAGGCCGAGCTTCTCGAAGAGGATGTGGCGGAGTTGCTTGGGCGAGCTGATGGTGAACTCTTCGCCCGCCAGCGCGCAAATGTCACGCTCCAGCTCGACGACGCGCTGCCCCAGCCGTTCTGACAGCGCCTCCAGCGCCGGCACATCTATCGCGACCCCGGTCTGCTCCATTTCGGCGAGCACGGAGATGAGCGGCATCTCCAGGTCTCTGAACAGCCCTGTGAGCAGGAGCTGCTCGAGGTGCGGCGTGAGGATGTCGCGCAGCGCCCGGATCTGCCGCGCCTCGACCGCCGCCTTCCCCGGCGATGCCCAGTCTCCCAGCGACAGCTCGCCCTCGCCCTGCCCAGGCAGGTGGTCGTACACGGCCGATCGCAGGTCGTGCTTGCGCGCGGGGTTGACCAGGTACGACGCGATCATGGTGTCGAAGGTCGTGCCCTTGAAAACGATCCCCAGGCGTGCGAGCAGGATCGCGGTCCGCTTCAGATCGTGCCCGATCTTCTCTACGGCCGGCGATTCCAGCACGGCCTTGAGCGGCGCGAGCGCCTGGCCCAGCGCGCCGTTCTCCCCCAGCGCCACCGCCGGCTGCTCGCCGCCCAGGAAGCAGAGGCCTACCACCTCGGCTCGCATCGCGGGCGACGGGTCGGCGAGTGGATGGATGATGATTTGCCGCGCGGCCGTCAGGTTCGCGGCAAGCTTCCGCGCATCCTCCGCGGTGCGGATGAGATGGTGCTCCCCGCTCACCTTCACCGGCGCGGGCTCGAGCCTGGCGATCAGCGTCCGGAAGTCCAGCCGGCGAAAGACCTCCGTGAGGCGCTCCGCGTCCGGCGGGCGCCGACGAAGAGCCTCGACGTCGAGGTTGAGCGGCAGATCGCGGACGATGACAGTCAGGTCCTTCGCTCGCCTGCTGAGGTCGGCATAGGCCGCCAGGGCTTCGCTGATGCGCTTGGGCGTGACCTCGCCGACGTGGGCCAGGATCGCCTCTAGGTCCCCGTACTTCGACACCAGCGCGGAGGCGGTCTTCTCGCCGATGCCCGGCACGCCGGGGATGTTGTCGCTGGTGTCGCCTCGCAGGGCGCGGAAATCCGGCAGATGCCCGGGCGTGAACCCGTACCGCTCCTGTACCGCCGCCGGATCGTAGACCACCGTGTCGGTGATGCCGCGGCGCGTCATCATCACAGAGACCTTTTCCGAGACGAGCTGCAGCTCGTCCAGGTCCCCGGTGACGACGAGCACCCGGTACCCGGCCTCCTCAGCCTCCTTCGACAGCGTGCCGATGATGTCGTCGGCCTCGTATCGCTCCATGTCGTACATGGGGATGTGCATCGCCTCGAGAATCTCGCGCGCCATCCCGATCTGCGGCCGAAGCTCGTCGGGCATCTGCTGCCGCGTCGCCTTGTAATCGGCGTACCGCTCGTGGCGAAATGTGGGCGTGGGGAGGTCGAAGGCGACCGCGATGAGGTCGGGCTGCTCTTCGTCGAGGATCTTGAAGAGCATGGTGGTGAAGCCGTAGGCCGCGTTCGTGACCTCGCCCTGGGCGTTCGTCAAGGGCGGCAGCGCGAAGAAGGCGCGGTAGAGCAGGCTGTTGCCGTCAATCAGCACCAGCTTGTGCTGCGCGTCAGCCGCCGGCCCGTTCTCCGGAGCAGCCGTCTTCACTTCTCCGTCGCTTCAAGCTCACGCTGCCGCTGCAAAGCGCCGAGCGCCAGGCGGGCCGCCATCTCGTCGTACAGCAGCCCTCCGGTGACGGTCACTCGGCTGCGGCTGGCGCCTGAGCTGCCCAGCAGCTTCCGCAGGAAGCCCGACGGGCCGTATGTCTTGTACGTCGGCTTGCCTGGGACGCCCGCCAGCCGCCCTGCGGCAGCAAGCGCCTCCGACATGCCGCCGATCTCGTCCACCAGCTTGTTCGCCTGCGCCTGTCTGCCGGTGTAGATGCGGCCGTCAGCGAGCTTGCGAACCGCGTCCAGCGTCAGGCCCTGTTCCTTCCGGCCCTTGGCCACCGCCTTGATGAACTCCTCGTGCGTTTCCTTCAGCAGCGCCTCCATCACCGCACGCGCCTCGGGCGTGATCGGCCCGTAGGGCGACATCATGTCCTTGAGCTTGCCGGCCTTCAGCACCTCGGCCTTGACGCCGATCTTCTGGTAGAGGCCGGAGATGTCTTGGTGAGTCGAGATCACGCCGATGCTGCCGGTGAGAGTCGCGGGGTCAGCCCAGATCTCGGTGGCAGGCGCGGATATGTAGTAGCCACCCGAAGCGGCCACATCCGCCATGGAAACGACCACGGGCTTGTACTTCCTGGCAACCGCAACAGCGTTGTAGATCTCCTGCGATCCGGCGGCCGAGCCTCCCGGGCTGTTCACCCGGATCAGTATCCCCTTCACCTCGTCGTCCTCCGCCGCGCGCTCGATCTGCTGGACGATATCGTCAGAGCCGCAGGCGGTGCCCTCGAAGGGCGAGAAGCCGGATTCGCCCGCGACGATCATGCCGTCGACGCGGATCAGCGCGATGGGCGCGCCGCCCACCTGCAATCCCCGCACACTTCCCACGCTGCCGACCATCAGCACGATCACGAGGATCCCGATGGCGAGGCCGGTCAAGCATCCGGCGAGGCCGCATCCGCACCCCCAGCCCCAGGCCGAGCGGCCGCCCGAACGCGGCGGAGGAGGCGGCGGCGGCGCGGCCCTCACACGAGGAGGCGCGGGGGGCAGAGGTTGCGCGGGAGGGGGCTGCTGCGCCTGGGCCTGTTGCGGTGGCTCGGGAGAAGCTTGCCCCTGAGCGTCCTTCTGCTCTTCAGGTGGGAGTTCCGCAGTCACGTTCATCTCCTCATACGCCCGAACTGCCGTTCACCTTGACACCGTAAACGGCGCGCCATTATACTGCCTTTGCTAGCACGTTGGGTAGGCCGGGGCCACCGCGAAGGTGCGGCGAGCGTCGGCTCTGCTCTCAGCGAAGCGGGCCGGTGTGGCGGAATGGCAGACGCGCCTGACTCAAAATCAGGTGGGGGCAACCCCGTGGGGGTTCAACTCCCTCCACCGGCACCAAAGGCAACGTAGAGCCTCCTGTGAGCTTCGCCGGAATCAGGTGTGGTCGCACACACCCCACTACCACACCTGATTCACGCGGTTTGACCGCGCGGGTTACGTCACCTGATTCGCCGTCTTGTGCATCCCCTCTCATGGAGGCAGACGGTGAGCACTCAGACGAAGGCGAAGAAGCTTCAGGTCCTCGAAGCGCCCTCCCCGCGCGAAGCATTGCAGGAGGCGGTCGCGTCTTTCGTGCGGCGGGGCCAGGCGCGCAGTCTCTCCCCTCGCACAGTGGAATTCTACCAGGAGCGGCTCGGCGTATTCCTGCGCTGGCTCGACGCGGAGAAGCTCGACCTGAATCCGGCCGATGCGAGCGCGGACGTGGTTCGAGACTTCCTCGCGGCCGAGAAGGAGCGCACTTCAGCGGCCACCGCGAACCATGCCTATGTCGCGCTGCGGGCGCTCTTGCGCTACCTCGAAGCTGAGGAGTGGATTGCCGCGAACCCCATGGAACGCGTGGAGAAGGTGCGCACCACGCGCAAGCTCATTGAGACCTTCACGCAGGAGCAGGTGGAGGCGCTGCTTGCTCAGTGCAGCCGGAGCTTCAACGGGGCGCGGCTGCGGGCCATCATCCTCACCCTGGTTGACTGCGGCCTGCGGGCGTCGGAACTGTGCGGCCTCACCCTCGACGGCGTATCCTGGGATGAAGGGACGCTGAAGGTCATGGGCAAGGGCAGCAAAGAGCGGGTGGTTCCCTTCGGAGAAGCGACGCGGCAGTCGCTGCTGGCTTACGTGAGCAGGCGGGGCAACCTGCGCGGGCAGGGCGCGCTCTTCGTTACCTCCCTGGGCGACGCGCTGAATCGGCACGAGCTGCACCGGGTTCTCTCCGAGGCGGGGAAGCGGGCGGGCCTCACCGGGGTTCGCTGCTCGCCCCACACCTTCCGGCACACCTGCGCGGTGAGCTACCTGCGCAACGGGGGCGACGCCTTCACCTTGCAGAAGCTGCTGGGCCACAGTGACCTTGCCATGACCCGGCGCTATTGCGAACTTTCCTCGGCCGACGTGGTGGCGAAGCACCGGCAGTTCTCGCCCGGCGACAGGTTCCTCTCACAGGTGCAGAAGGCAGGGGGGAGGAAGCGGCTGCGGTAACAGATGGGTGGGCGCTTGCCACTCTGCGAAGTAGCTTCGCTAGGTAGCACGAGGCGCTCGTGGGCTATCCCCCTCTATGCCTGCGGGCCGGCGCCCGTGTTGTGGCCGGCTGACCCTCCCACAACGCCCGGAAATCCCTGCGAGGTTGGCGCAGGAGGCGCGCTCGGAGGGGGAGGGTACTTCGCCTTGCTGGTAGCTGAGAGCAGCCCCTGCCAGCGGGCTGTTCCTGACGAATAACGAGCTTCTGTGCGGAGGCGAGGGGGTTGGAAGCGGCTGTGGTGAGAGCGCAGAGAGCAAGGAAACCGCTGCTCTGTGCCGAAGCCTTCGGGTGAGGCTCAGGAGCCACGAGGGAGGCGAGGGAAATGGCTGATACGGGTTCTCCGTTCCGCATGGATGAGGTGCCGCCGACTGAGCCGCCGGAACGGCGCAGGGAGGCAGGCC
>Ga0315280_10009070_pt1 | contig 12887 bp, 11 predicted proteins | sample YL17G06_40_MG_FD_203697 | JGI IMG/M metagenome (GOLD analysis project Ga0315280, IMG submission 203697) | Sediment microbial communities from Yellowstone Lake, YNP, Wyoming, USA - YL17G06_40 | ecosystem: Environmental > Aquatic > Freshwater > Lake > Sediment | place: USA: Wyoming | collected... | reverse complement strand
CAGGTCTTCTACAAGGAGGACCTGTGGAACATCCCGAGGAAGACGGAGGACGGGCAGGAGCGCGAGATGGAGTCCTATTACACCATCATGCGGCTCCTGGGAGAGAAGACCGAAGAGTTCATCCTGCTGACCCCATTCAACCCCAGCAAGAAGGACAACATGATCGCCTGGTTGGCGGCGCGAAGCGACGGGCCGCATTACGGGAAGCTCATCGCTTACATCTTCCCCAAGCAGAAGCTGATCTACGGCCCCCGCCAGATTGACGCCCGCATCGACCAGGACGCCTTCATCTCCCAGCAACTCAGCCTGTGGAGCCAGCGTGGCTCCCAGGTCATCCGGGGGAGTCTCCTGGCCATCCCCATCGAGCAGTCCCTCCTCTACGTCCAGCCCCTCTACCTGGCCGCCGAGAAGGGCTCGCTTCCCGAACTGAAGCGGGTCATCGTAGCCTTCGGGAATCGGATCGCCATGGAGGAGAATCTGGAGGCCTCCCTGGCCCAGATCTTCGGCGGGCCCGGGAAACAGCGCGTCGTGGCCCGGGCAGGGGCGCCCCCGGCGGCGGGATCGGCCCCGGGACCCCCGGAGAGCATCCGCGGGCTGGTGGACCAGGCCTGGCAGCAGTACACGCGCGCCCAGGATATGCTGCGTCAGGGGAACTTCGCGGGCTACGGCGATGAGGTCAAACGGCTGGAAGGGACGTTGAAGGCGCTCCGCGAACGCGCCCGGTAATGGCTCTTGGCTCATAGCTCATGGTACTTGCCATCAGCCATGAGCTATGAGCTATTCGCAGTCCGGTCGGCCTCGCGGCTCCGCTCGGCGTACTCATCCACGGTGGATCCGATCCACTCGGCTCCATCCGCCCAGACCTCTTTCTTCCAGATCGGGACGATCTCTTTCACCCGCTCGATGGCATAGGCGCACGCCTCGAGCGCCTCGCGCCGATGGGGCGAGGAGATGGCGATGGCGATGCTCGCCTCCCCGATCCTGAGCCGGCCGATCCGGTGCACCATGGCAATGTTGTCCACCGGCCACCGATCCCGGATCTCGTCACCGATCCGGCGCAGGGTGGCCGTGGCCATTTCGGGATAGGCATCGTACTCCAGGTAGCTCACCCGGCGACCCCGAGCGAATTCCCGCACGACCCCCAGGAAGCTGGCCACGGCCCCGGACGTGTTCTGCGCGACGGTCGCGACCAGGGCGTCCAGGGACAGCGGCCCCTCGGCAATCTCGTAGAGTTCGATCCCGCCGCTCACCGGCGGGATGAAGGCCACCTCGTCGCCGTCCTTGAGTACCCGGGTGGCCTCGACGTACTCTCGATTGACCGCCAAGAGGAGCGACGGCAGGAGCGGCTGCAGGCGCGGATGATCCGCGGCGACCCGGTGGAGCAACTCCGATGCCGTCACTCCCTCAGGAAGCTCCAGCACGACCTCCCGCCGGCCGACGATATCCTTCACCGAGGCGAAGAGCCGTACCCGAATCTTCATCGCTCACCGTCGTGGACGCATTGCCGCGTCGCCGCAACCAGGCCGAGCAATTCCTGGCGGAATGCCTCGAGTTCCTGAAGCCCCCGCTCCAGGCGCTCGCCCGCTCTTCCCAGCGCCTCGGCTTTCTCTTTGCGGATTTCTGACTCGACAGCCTCGAAGCCACGCCTCGTCATGTCAGACAAACCGAATGGGGGTTTGCTGCCAGATTAGGTGGCAATCAGGACTCCAAAGGTCCCTCCTAGTCTCTCGCACCGCTTGCGCACCGTCCTCGATTCGTCTTCATGGACAACTCACTGTAATTATAGGTAGTTACGTCTATGAATGGTTGAACGCTACCATGGATGGGATATCTTGTCAACAGGCTTCCGTGGCTGCAACCCCATGTTTTTCTGTGAGTTTTCGGTTTTGAGGGGCGAGTTCTGCCTTGACGCCCCCTTCTCTACCGTGTTACTAAACGCATGAAGGAACGAGGCTATCTTGTTGCCGTTGCGATTGAAAATGACAGAGTACCCTTCCCGAGCGCCCGTTGTCTTGTTTTTGGCCTCATCTTGGCCTTGATCTTTGAGACGGCGTGGCGTTCACGCGCACGATCTCAACGCGGTACGCGCGCGCCGCGTGATAGGCGATAGTTGATCCCTTCTTCGCCTGTGTGTGGTGAGCGGGACGGTCCTGGCGCTCGCAGCGCGGAAGCAGCGAGGATTCGAGCGCGTAACGTCTCGAACTGCACAGCGTGAACGCGCTCTCGGCATGAGAGCGAGCGTGTCGCCTCGTGAGAGCCTGGACTCGGGAATGAAGGTTCGCGCGACGAACCGGCCGCTCCTCGGGGCAGATGCCCGGCGCCTCGGGAACCGGCGCCGCCAGCGCGTACGTCGCTCGGAGGCTGCATGACCATCAAGGTGCTCGCCGCGTCCGCCAAGGACAAGGGCCGACTGCTGGACCAGCTTGTCAAACGGTTGCTCGACGAGTTGGGATACGACGATTTCCGCGTCCGGATCGCCGGGGCGGGAACCGATCTCGAGGTCAAGGCCAGGCACCGCGCCACCCAGGCCCCCATCCTCTGCCGGGCGCGCGCCCTCCCGCGTGAGGTCGGCCCGGACGAACTGAAGCGGTTTCTCGTGAGCTACACGCGAGACAAAAAGAATGACCGGCGCCTCGTTGGCCTGTTCCTGGCCTTCTCGGGCTTGAGCCGGCCCGCCCGCGAGTGGTACGCGCGCATGGAAGAGAAGGGGAAGGGGGAATTCCACGTCTTCCCGCCCGAAAAGATCTTGACGCTGCTGCGCCGGGCCCGCCTCATCGGCCCACCCGAGGTCGTCGAACCGGCCATCAAGTCGCGCATCCGGACGGATGTCGGCCCGCGCTTCCTGGCCCATCACGAGGGCCACATGTACTGGATCCAGATGACCCTCACGGGACGGAAGCCGACGGGATACGCGGCCCTGGCCTCCCACGGGGATCTGGTGTCCCGCGTCGTGGCCCGGGAGCTGAAGCGGCTCGACCCGGCCCTCCAGGGCAAGCGGCTGGTGGACGTGTACCTCCGCGACAAGGTGTTCCTCACGCTGCTCGATCTGGTCCCCCGCAACCTCGAGGCCATCACGAAGGAGGTGCGGGAGCCGCTCGCCGACGTGCGCGAGGTCATGCAGGACCTCGTGCGGGAGAGCGTGGTCGTGGTCGAGCCCGGCGGTCAGCCCCGGTGGAAGAACGACCGGTACAGCTTGCGGGGCGACCTGGGGTTGTTCCTCTCCCTGGCGCGACAGTACCTGGAGAGCGGAAACAAGTTCCGCTTCCTGGGCTCGGCCTTTGCGACGCGTCTCCTGGCCACCGATGTCCCCGGCTACCTGGAAGCCCGGTGGAAGTTCCGCGGGCCCGAACAGGATCGGGCGGGCCTGTACCGGTTCCTGGGCCTCACGCCCGGCGGACTGAACCACGCCCTGTTCACGCCCACGGACCGCTACGCCGGAAGCGATGGCGAGGCGCGCGCGGGCTTCGCCGAGCGCGAGCGGGGCCGTGGGCCCCAGATGTCCCGGCTGCTGGCGGACCTCTTGGTGCGGATGGCCGACGACATGGATCACCCGCAGTTCCAGGAGCTCCTGGCCGCCAAGGGGATCAAGGTCCATCTGTACCGGGCCACGGCCAAGGCGGCCACTGTCCAGGACTTGGCTTTCAGTCTCCAGGCCGACAGCCAGCTTTCGCTGGGTCGTCCAACCACGGCGCCCCGGTCAGCCCAGCCTGCCCGGGGCGAGCCGGAGATGAACATCGAACTGGGAGCGGCGCTGCTGCACATGGAGGAGTACGAGCAGGCGGTGGCCCAGTTCGACCGCGGGATCAAGGACCTCAGGGATCCCAGCCGCCTGCTGACCGCGTGGAACCAGCGCGGCATCTGCCTGCTGCACCTGAAGAAGTTCACCGACGCCACGACCTGCTTCAACGAGGCGCTGCGCTACAACGGGAACTCCAAGCAGGCCTGGTATTACAAGGCCGTCTGCCTGAAGGAGCTGGGGGACCTGAACGGCGCCCAGCGCTGCTGCAAGCGCGCCCTGGAGATCGACCCGAATTACGCCCAGGCGCGCGAGCTGATGCAGGTCCTCTGACCGCCCGTGCCCGCCACGCTGGTCTGTGCCCACTGCCGGCAGGCGGCGCCCCCCGACACGGTACGCTGGCGCTGCGCCTGCGGCGGCCCGTACGACTTGGTCGCCCCGGCGTCCTTTCCTCGCGACGCCATCCGGAGCCGGTTGCAGACCCTCTGGCGCTATCGTGAGGCGCTCCCCCTCCCGCGGACGTGCGACGGGGTGTCCCTGGGGGAGCCCCTGACGCCCCTGCTCCCCTGGCCGGCCCTTCCGGGGTCTCACCTCAAGCTGGAGTTCGTGCTCCCCACCGGCTCGTTCAAGGATCGCGGCGCCTGCGTGATGCTGAGCCACATGAAGGGCCTAGGCGTCCGGGCGGCCGTGGAGGATTCCTCGGGGAACGCCGCCGCGGCGGTGGCCGCGTACTCCGCGCGGGCCGGCATCGCGTGTCGGATCTTCGTCCCCGCCTCGACCTCGAGTGGCAAGCTGGCCCAGATCGCGACCTACGGGGCCGACCTGGTCCCCGTCCCCGGCACCCGCGAGGACGTGGCCGCCGCCGCCCGCCGGGAGGCGGAGCAGAGCTATTACGCCAGCCATGTCTTCAACCCGTACTTCTTCCACGGAACCAAGACCTTCGCCTTCGAGGTGTGGGAGCAGTTGGGTTTCCGCGCGCCGGATCAGGTGATCCTCCCCGTGGGGCACGGGACCCTGTATCTGGGGGCCTACCTCGGGTTCCGCGACCTCCTGCAGGCCGGGGAGATCGCACGGCTGCCGCGCCTGATCGGCGTCCAGGCGGAGCCATGCGCCCCCCTCGCCGCCGCCTGGCGCGGGACGCCCGCGCCGGCGCCGGGCTCCACCATCGCCGAGGGCATCCGCATCGCCGCACCCGACCGCGCGGGGGCGATCCTCCAGGCGTGCCGCGAAAGCCAGGGAGAGCTCCTCACCGTGTCCGAGGACGAAATCGTCTCGACCCTCTTCCAGTTGGGTCGCGCCGGCCTGTACATCGAGCCGACCGCGGCCGTGGCGCCCGCGGGCGCCTTGCGGCTGGCCGCGGCCGGTCGCCTTCCCGCCGGGGAAACCACCGTGATCCCCCTCACCGGCTCCGGTCTGAAGGCCGGCCATACCATCGCAGAGCTGCTGAAGCAGGAGCCGCGGTAGCGCGCGCTGGACTCCCTCAATCGTCTCCCCTCTTCAGCGCGCTTCACCCGCATGACCGACGCGTGAGAGATGGCGCAGCCCCGTAAACGCACAAGGGCCGGAGGCGACTGCCTCCGGCCCCGGTTCGCGATCGACCCCGCCCTCTCGTTTACGCCGTCTTGCGGATCTTGAGAAACATCGAGGCCATACCCGCCTGGTCCAGGTCCGAGACCAGAAGACAGGCGAGGTTCCGCTGCTTCCACAGGAGCAGCTGGCGGCCCGAGGTCACCCGGTGGTACGGCTTGAACGTTTCAATGGGCATCCGGCCCTCGTCAGGAATGACGATCCCGGCCTCCGGCATGAGAAACAGCGTCGTGTAGCGACCCGAGCCGTCGCGATAGACGAAGGCGGCGGCGCGCTTCCCGCGGAGATCGGTCACCATGCCGGCGACCAGCTGCACCTGGGAGTCGCCGGGAAAGATCGGCTCGAAGGCAAAACCGACCTGGCCTTTCACCTCGCGCATCACAGCCGGCGAATCGGCAACCGGACGGGTCATCGTCCCCTTGACGTATTCCACATGCTCGGCCACAGCGCGATCGGCCAGCAGGGACACGGGGTCCCTCGCCAACCAGAGCCAGCCCGCCCACACCACGAGGAGGACGGCCACCGCTCCCGCCGAAATGCCGGCGGTCCAGGGGTGCCCCCGGAACACATCGCGCCATCGTGGCCGTCCCGCAGTCCGCCGGGGACCCACGGCGGCGCCGTGGGTGACGGACTCCTTCGGAGAGGCAGACTCGGCCAGGAGATCCTGGACCCGCGCCTTCAGAGTCGGCGGCGCCGTATAGCGCGGGGCCTGAGCCCGGATCAGGGCGCGAATCCGGACCTCTACCTGCAGCAGGGCGGCGCAGTCGGCACACTGCCCCATGTGCGCGCGCACCGCCTCGGCCGCGTCGGCCTCCAGCCGTCCCCGATTCAGGTCGCAGAGATGCTCGCGAGCTTCAGAACAGTCCATCGAATTCTACTGCCGGCCTACTCCACGTAGTCGCGGAGGAGCTGCTTCAAGATCCCGCGCGCCCGGAAGAGCCGGGATTTCACCGTCCCCACCGGGCATTCTAAGATCACGGCGATCTCGCCCATGCTGAAATCCTCGAGATCCGCCAGGAGAACCACGGAGCGATACTCTTCTGGCAGGCGATTGAGGGCCGCCGTCAGGTCCAGGCCCGCCGTCCCATCCAGCGGACCCGCCATTTGATTGTCCACGCTCACCGTTCCGCTCGTGTGGGGCATTCCATCCAGCACCTCCGGATCCAACGTCTCCGGCTCCCGCCCCTTCCGCTTGTACTGGGTGAAGAACGTATTCCTCAATATTTGAAACAACCAAGCGCGAAGATTAGTTCCAGGCTGAAATTGATGGGCCGCACGGACGGCGCGGAGATAGGTCTCCTGGACCAGGTCCTCCGCCTCGACCACGTCGCGGACGAGCCAGCGGGCGAGATTGTAGAGGGCGTCGAGGTGGCTCAGCGCCTCTGCGGGCAACGGGGTTCTCGGATTCTCCATGGGCAGAGACTAAGCGGACCATCCTCATTCGGGTTCGCGAGAGGCTAGCAGAGTATCGGCAAGGGTGCAAGCCAGCGATTCCCGCCCGGACCCTCCCTGGGCCCAGCGCTGCCGCTCTGCATCCCGGACCGCCCTATCACCGCTTCCGCCAGAAGAACAGTGCTCCGCTCATGAGGATGAGGCCGGCCATCAGGAATGCCGCGCGATATCCGACGAGCTCCGCCAGCCAGCCAAAGCCCGCGGCGCCCACGGCCCCGCCGCTCAGCGAGGCCATGTTGTACGCGGCCAGCGCCTTCCCTCGCCCCCCGCTGGGCGCCCGGTCGAAGGCCAGCGCGCTGGCTGCGGGGTACAAGAATCCATGGGACGTCCCGTTGATCACCGCGATCACCAGCAGAAGCCAGGTCGAATGAAGAACGCTGAACAGGAGGACCCCCGTAGCCAGGCCCACGAGGGAAGGGAGGATGACCTGCTGTCTCCCCAAACGATCGGCCAGCTGGCCGCCGAGAAGACGCACGGCGATGGCCGCGGCCGTGTACAGAAGAAAAAACGGCCCAATCCGAGGGAGGCCCACAGCGCCTGCGAAGGGTGGCAGGAACACGAAGACGATCGAGCTGGCCAGGCCGAACAGCAGAGCAGCCGTGAGGATGGGGGAGAACGTCCGCCAGAAACCGAACCCCAGTCGCCGAGAGGTCTCAGGTGCACTCATGGCCGGCATCGCCGTGGACACACACACGGCCAGAGCCCCTACGGCGACCAGAACCGTCGCGACAAAGAATGCTCGAAATCCCCAACCGTGCAGGACCATCTCGCCGATGGCGGGCGCCAGAGCGATGGAGACGAGCCCCGAGACACCGAAGATTCCCACCGCCTCCGCGCGTCGGTGCGACGGCGCCAAGTCGGCAATGAGCGTCAGGTTGCTGGTGAGAAAGAGAGAGACGGCAACGCCCTGCAGGAACCGCAACAGGTGAAAGTGCCAGCCCAGGCGCGTGGTGAGCGTGAAGGCCATCGAGACCACCATCAGTATACCCACCCCCACCAGGATCACAGGCTTGCGGCTCCACCGGTCTAGGAAAGGGGCGACACCTGCCTGGCAGAGGATGGCGGCCACGCTGTACAGGGCCATGATCGAACCGATCTGCCCCTCGCGACCGCCGAGGGCGTGGATATATAACGGGAGCAAGGTGTACGCGTTGAGGTTGCTGTAGAACAGGAAGTTGGCGAGGGCGGCCAGGACAAATGGTTTTGTGTACATCGGTGGTCCAGTGAATGCGAGGGGAAAGCGCGCGTCAACGAGTTTTTGACTTGCGTGATCCCGTCGTCTTGGGTACCGTATCTTCGGGCGTCGGAGCACCGACGCGGGCACGCGGCCGGGAGGGGTGATGTTCCTTGGCTGCACGCCCAAAGGCAACGGAACGGAACCCGGGCACCAAGAGGAGAAACCGATGGCCGCTGCGTATGTCCTCATCGAGGCAGCGCCCAAGAAGGCGCTGCAGGCCTGCGCCAAGATCGCGAAGATCTCCGGCGTGAAGTCGGCCCACCTGATCACAGGGCCCTACGACATCATTGCCTTCGTCGAGGCGAAAGACCCTGGCGCCATCGGCAAGCTGGTGATGGCAAGGATCCAGGCGGTGCCCGGCGTGGGGAAGACCATCACCTGCGTCGTGGTGTAGCCGCCCGGAATCCACACATCCGCAGCTTCCGCAGATTCCCTCGGCACGAAGCCGCGGAGAGAACGGAAGTCCGCACTCCCGAATCTCTACCTTCTCCCGCCCTGCCCAATTGACCAATCGACCATTTGACAAATCGAGTTTGCCTTTGCCGATCGCCTACTCCGACAGCAGCTCCACGGCCAGGTTCACCAACGTCCGCACCATGACACCCGTTGCCCCTTTGGGCTGGTACCCTTTCTCCTTGTCCGTCTCGAACGTCCCCGCGATGTCCAGGTGCACCCACGGGGTGTCCCCGACGAAATGCTGGAGAAACTTCGCCCCCGTGATGGCGCCGCCCTTCCGGCCGCCCGTATTCTTGATCTCGGCGATGTCGCCCTTGATCAGCTCGTCGTACTCAGCGTCCATGGGCATGGGCCAGATCTTCTCCCCCGCAGCCCGGCCGGCGGCCAGCACCTTGTCCAGCAGCGCCTGGTTGTTGGTGAAGGCCCCGCTGTTCAGCGTCCCCAGGGCCACGACGCAGGCCCCGGTCAGGGTCGCCACATCCACCAGATGACTGACCTTCCGGGTGCGGGCGTAGTGCAGAGCGTCCGCCAGCACCAGGCGGCCCTCGGCGTCGGTGTTGATCACCTCGATCGTCTTCCCGCTCATGGCCCGGAGGATGTCCCCGGGCTTCAGCGCCGTGCCGCTGGGGAGGTTCTCTGTCGCGGGCACGAGGGCTGTCACCTGGATGGGGAGGTTCAGCAGGGCGATGGCGGACGTGGCGGCGATGACGGCGGCCGCCCCGGCCATGTCTCCCTTCATGGTCTCCATCTTCTCGGCCGGCTTGATGGAGATGCCCCCCGAGTCGAAGGTAATGCCCTTGCCCACCAGGCCCAGGTGCGGACCCCCCCGGCGACCCCCTCGGTATTCGAGGAGGATGAGGCGCGGCGGCTCCTGACTCCCTCGGGCGACGCCCAGCAGGGCCCGGGCCTGGAGGCGCCGGAGTTCCTGCGGGCCTAGCACCTGGCAGCGGATGCGCGCGCGGCGGGACACCTCCCTCGCGCGCCGGCCCAGCTCCGTGGGGGTCAGCGTGTTTCCAGGTTCATTCACCAAGTCTCGCGCCGTGTTCGTCGCCTCGGCGAGGACGCGGCCGCGACGGACGGCCTCGGTCATGGCCCGCAGCTTCTGCCGATCCTGCCCGACGATCGTAAAGGTCTCGATCTCCTTCTTGGCGTCGTCGTTGTCCCGCTTGTATCGTGTGAACCGGTACAGGCCCAAGAGCGCTCCCTCGGCGAGCGCCTGGGTGGCCTGAGCGGCGTTGAAGCCTCGGGCTCCCGTGTGGGCACCCTCACGGGTGCCGACCCCGTGGACGATGGTGCCGACCTGCCGGGCACCGATCTTCCGCAGGTGCTTGACCGCCTCGGCCGACACGATCCGCACGCGGTCGAGGGTGAAATCCTCCGGCTTTCCCAGCCCCATTACCAGGACCCGGTCCACCGGCAGCTTCCCCAGGGCGTGGACCAGCGTCTGCTCTCCCCACTTGCCCGTCAGTTCGCCCACCTGGATCAGCTTCCGGATCGTGCCGCCCAGGGCCGCATCCACAGTCGCCGTAGCCCCAACCGGCGCCTTGACGCCCTCGAAGAGGTTCACCACCACGGCGTCGCCTCGGAACTTCGTCACGTCCCCAACCACGACTCGGATGTCCAAGGCCTGCTCCTTTCCCAAGATTTATGCCTTCCAGCAGGATGGAAGATGGCTGGATATTCGGGCCCCCAGCGGTCAGCAATCATGCTTATAGCTCATGAAGTCAAACCATTCCAAGCCGAATCGCCAGGAGGACTGGACATACGGAGCAAGGTCGGGCTAGTATGAGCGCCATTCGGCCACGTGTTCGCGCTGACCGGTTCGGAAGAAGATCCGCTCATCGAGACGCGTGCAGGAGGGAATCCGTCATGGCCAACTGGGACATCCCCGCGTTGCTCAGCGAGGATCGGCAACATCTCCTCCATCCCCTGTACCACCCCGCGGACCATGTGGAACCGCACGTGTGGGTCCGGGGCCAGGGGGCCGTCCTGACCGATGCCTCCGGACGCGAGTTCCTTGACGGCCTGTCCTGCCTCTGGAACGTGAACGTCGGCCACGGTCGCCGCGAGCTGGCCGAGGCGGCCGCCCTGCAGATGGCGGCTCTCGCCTTCGCGACCAACTATGCCGGGTCCGCCAACGTCCCGGCGATTCAGCTGGCGCGCCGACTGACCGAGATCGCCTATCCGAACCTCACCGCCGCATTCTTCACCAGCGGGGGCGCGGAGTCCAACGAGAGTGCCTTCAAGACGGCGCGCTTCTACTGGAAGGCCAAGGGCCGTCCGGACAAGGTCAAGATCATCGCGCGGGAATTCGCCTACCACGGCGTGACGCTGGCGGCCATGAGCGCGACCGGCATCGCCGGCTACGCCAAAATGTTCGAGCCCCGCGTGCCCAACTTCGTCCACACAGCGGCCCCCTACGCCTATCGCCTCGCCGGGGTGAAGCCCGGGGAGACCGTGGGGCAGGCCGCCGCCCGGATGCTGGAGGAGACCATCCTCCGCGAGGGCCCCGACACGGTGGCGGCCTTCATCGCGGAGCCGGTGCAGGGCGCGGGGGGGATCATCGTCCCGCCGGATGATTACTTCCCCCGGGTGCGGGAGATCTGCGCCAAGCACGACGTGCTCTTCATCGCCGACGAGGTCATTACCGGCTTCGGTCGCACCGGCCGGTGGTTCGCCCTAGAGCGCTGGGGGGTGCAGCCCGACATCCTTGCCTTCGCCAAGGGGATCACCAGCGGCTACCTCCCCCTCGGGGGCATCATGGTCTCCGAGCCCATCCACCAGGCGATACTGTCGGTCCCCTATGCCGACCGCTGGATGCACGCCTACACGTATTCGGGCCATCCGACCTGCTGCGCCGTGGCCTTGCGGAACCTGGAGATCCTAGAGAAAGAGGGGCTGGTGGAGCGGGCGGAGAAGATGGGCAAGCGCCTGCTGGACGGGGCGCGGAACCTGCTGGAGCTGAAGGCCGTCGGCGAGGTTCGCGGACTCGGGTTGATGGTCGCCGTGGAGCTGGTGGCCGACCGCGCCACCAGGGCGGCCTTCGATCCCGCCAAGAACGTCATCGGCCGGGTGCGGAAAGAGTTGGAGGCCCGCGGGCTCTTCACGCGGGTCGTGCGCGACATCATCCTGCTGGCGCCGCCCCTGGTCATCACCGAGGCCCAGGTGGATCGAATCGCGGCGATCCTGCGGGAGGGCATCAGCGCGGTGCTTCCGGAGCGTGTCTGAACTTGCGAGGCGCGACTAAATCGCACTTCCGGCGAGGAGGCGAGGAAGCTGGAAGGCCTGAGGCATCTCAGCCTCCTAGTATTACTCAGTTAAGTCATGATGTGTCGTACCTGAGCCGCGACCCACACCATGGGCACCACTCACCCGGCCACAGCAACATCCGCTGGAGGCGCTGCCGGATCTGGGGCAAGGTCCACCGCGAGGTTTTTTTTAGCGCGGAGCCGTTCCAGCGTGAGGAACGCGTAGGCCATGCTGACCAGGGTCACGTGGTGGTGCCAGCCGAGATAGGAGCGCCCCTCGAAGTGGTCGAGGCCGAGTTCGTCCTTGAGTTCCCGGTAGTCCTGCTCGATCCGCCAGCGCCCCTTGGCGAGGCGGATGAACCGGCCCACACCCAGCCGCTTCCCGCGGAGGTCGACGAGCCAGTACTTCGTCGGGGCGGGGGCGTCGGTCGACCACTCCACGAGGCGGGGCGACACACCCGGGCGAGGATCGGGCTCTCCATTGACGAGCGGGCGGCCAAAGATCCGCAGGCCCGCGCCCGCGCACTGTTCCAGGAGTGGCGGCTCCCCGAGGGCGAGCGACCCACCGCCGTCCTGGTCTACGTCTCTGCGCCCAGCCGGACGTACGCCATCGTCGGCGGCGAGGAAGTACAACAGGTGGCACCCCAGACCTTCTGGGAGCTGGTGGACCGGGATCTCCACCACCACTTCGAGGAGGGCCGCTACTGCGACGGGATCTTCAACGCCATCGCCCAGGTCGCCATCCAACTGGAGCACCACTTTCCCCGCTAGCGCTCCGAGTTCCCGGACATGCGGTGGTGCCAGGCACTGGATATTTGGATTCCGAATGCCATCTGACGGTCATCCGCTTCGCTTCTTGGACCTGCGATCCCGCCGCAGCTTTTCCTTGAGGCCATCTACTTGCCTCGCCAACACCATATCCCTCCCCAGGATCGCTTTCAGCTCCTGGATCCCAATGCTCACGCTGGCAGGATTACACCGGAGGAAGCTGGCCACCTGTCGTTGGGTGTAGCCCCCCATCTCCACGGCCAGCAGGGCAACGATCCTTCTTGCCGAGACCAGCTCGCGTCTCTTCTCAGAACCATGAATGGGTGCGGACCTGATCCCACAATGCTGGACCACCTCCGATAGGAGATCTTCCAGGGATATGTGAATGGCCGGCCGGGTCTCT
>Ga0315280_10009067_pt1 | contig 12888 bp, 13 predicted proteins | sample YL17G06_40_MG_FD_203697 | JGI IMG/M metagenome (GOLD analysis project Ga0315280, IMG submission 203697) | Sediment microbial communities from Yellowstone Lake, YNP, Wyoming, USA - YL17G06_40 | ecosystem: Environmental > Aquatic > Freshwater > Lake > Sediment | place: USA: Wyoming | collected... | reverse complement strand
ACCTATACGCCGACGGCCGGCTACTCCGGCCCCGACTCATTCCGGTACCTGGCCGACGACAGTTACTCGACCAGCAGCACGGCTGGCACGGTGGTGAACATCCAGGTGAACCTGCCGCCGGTGGTCAACGCCATCTACGTCAACTCTTCTCAGTATGGAAGCGGCCTCCAGGGGGATTACTACCAGTACGGGGCGGGCGGGGTCGACTGGGCCAGCCTCAAACTGAGCCGTCTGGATCCGAACCTGGATTTCGACTGGGGGACCGGCTCGCCCGACCCGGCCCTGGCCGCCGACAAGTTCTCCATCCGCTGGACGGGCGAGGTCCAGGCCGAGGTCAGCGAAACCTACACCTTCTACACCCAGACCGCCGGGGGCGTGCGTCTGTGGGTCAACAACCAACTCCTGATCGACCACTGGACGGCCCACGCGGCCGCGGAGGACTCCGGCACCATCGCCCTGGCCGCCGGCAAGCGGTACGATATCAAGATCGAGTACTACAAGGACACCGGGCCGGGCGAGATGGGCCTGCTGTGGTCCAGCCCCAGCACGTCGAAGCAGGCCCCTTCGACCGACGTGTTCTTCAGCCCGCAGCCGCTGCGGACGGCCGGCGGCGTCGACCCGAGCGGCAAGGGCGTCCAGGTCGTGACCATCAACCTCGACAAGACCGCCACGTTCGCGGCCGACGACGTGCTCCTCCAGCGGGTGACCTTCAACGGGAACACCGAGGTCGTCCTGGGGACCGTGACGCCTCTGACGGTGGAAGGTTCGCGGCTCGGTTGGATCAAGATCACTGTGCCGCCGGATGCCGTCGTGGATTCGTGGCTGAAGGTGACGCTGAAGGGCAGCGGCACCCTGAGGGCCGCGGACGATCTAGGCCTGAGGCTCGACGGGGAACCGAAGGCCCCGTCCGGCGGCGGCAGCGGGGCACCCTTCATCTACGACGGTTCGACGGACCTGCCGACCGGCAACGGCGTCGAGGGCGGCGACGCCGTCTTCTACGTCGGCAGCCTGCGAGGCGACTTCAACGGCGACGGTCAGGTCACCGCCGACGATGTCGGCGGGTTCTTCACGAAGTTCCTGGCGGGGAGCCGGGATGCAGACTTCCGCGGTCCGGGTTTTGCCGACACGACCTCGGACGGCAAGGTGACGGCGGCGGATGTCGATGGGTTCATCGCCCTCTATCAGACGGCGGTGGTCGAGGGCCGGCACCTGGCGCCTCTGCCGAGCACGGGCCCGCTGAGCGCCGGCGATCCGGAGCCCCTGGCGGCCCTGCCCCCATCGGCCGCCCCCCCCGCCGCGACCCCGACGCCGGTCCTGATGACGTCCCCGGAAGTGGATGTTCTATCACTTGCGTCCGGGATCTCCTCGAGCGGGCCAACGCCCCAGGGCGCCACGAGTGGAACGGCGGCCGATGCGGCGAGCGCGCCGGCGGCGGCAAGTGATGATTCCGCGGCGATCACGGCGGTGGATCCGGGGCCGGCGGATTCTCCGGTTCTGGCGTCGAGCACGGCGGCCAAGGCTTTGCCGACCTCCTCCGACCCGGCTTTGGCGCCGGACGGCGGACTTGTGGACCTCTTGTCGTTGCCAGGGCTTGGGGTGCCGCTGGGAGCCTGAGGAACCCACAATCCCCGCCGCAGGTTCTCCTCCATTAGAGCCGTTCACGCCTGGCTGTAGCGGTTCCGAGGCATTCCCCCGAAAGTCGGTCGATGGAACTCTGCCCAGGGAAAAACCGCAAGAAAATCCAGGCTTGAGCGCAACGTGGCGGGCAGGAGCAACGAAATCACGGATCCTGACGGCGACTCGTAACCCGTTGCCAGAGAATTACTTAAGATGCAATGGCGGAATCTGAACCGCCCTCGGATCACCAGCGGTTTGACGCGACCGCATCCAGCGTCATACTGTACGATATGAACCAGCCTGAGTTTCGTCATGGGTCCTGGTCGTGCAAGCATCCAAAGGCAGACTCCTCAAGTCGGCGAGAACCTGCCGGCGCTACATGGGTCTGATCCGCTCTGCGGCCCAGGTCCGATAACGCCTGGGAAGCAGCCAACATCAGCCGGGAGCGGCACTGAAATCATGTTAGGGACTAAAGTCTATTACTGGGTTCGCCGATGTAGAGTATGCTTCGGGCACCGAAGACAGAGCCTACCCCCTACGCAAGGAGACGGCTATGCGGAGGCGTAATCGCGGGTTCACGTTGGTTGAACTGGCTGTGGTTGTGGTCATCATCGGGGTATTGGCGGCCTTCGCTGTGCCGCGGTTCCTTGCCTCGGTCGAACGGTCCAAGGCGGCGGAGGCGTTCAACTACCTTTCCTCCGTGCAGGCGGCCCAGGAGCGCTTCCACGCTCGCCAGGGCACGTATTCGGACACCCTGGACGGCCTGGACATCAAAATGACGGCGCTGAAGTATTTCACGGTCGGCACGGTTGCCGCCGGCACTACGAGCAGCCTCCAGGACTCCTGGACGCTGACGCTGACCCGCAAGGGTGCGTCGGCCGGGTACGGTGAGTACACGGTGATCTTCACGGAGCAGGGGTACGACGCCGAAAACAGTTCGATCAAGGACAAGTCGGACATCAACCCGATGCAGACGTAATTCGGGGCATCTGGCGACAGACGAGCGGCGGCCTGCCAACTGGGCCGCCGCTCGCGGTTCGCTGTTCTTGGCGGATAGGCGTCGCGCCCCAACGCCGATGACAGGACTAAAGTCTGCTCTTTCTCTTGCCGATTAATTCTCGGGTCTAGGCACCCATTGGAACACGTCCCCTACGCATAAAGGAACGGGGCATGCACAAGAGAAACCATGGTTTCACGCTGGTAGAACTGGCTGTGGTTGTGGTCATCATAGGGGTATTGGCGGCATTTGCTGTGCCGCGGTTCCTTGCCTCGGTCGAACGGTCCAAGGCGGCGGAGGCGTTCAACTACCTTTCCTCCGTGCAGGCGGCCCAGGAGCGGTACCACGCTCGCCAGGGCACGTATGCGGACGACCTGGACAACCTGGACATCAAAATGACGGCGCTGAAGTATTTCACGGTCGGCACGATTGCCGCCGGCAGCACAGCCAGCCTCGAGGACTCCTGGACGCTGACGCTGACACGCAAGGGGGCGTCGGCCGGGTACGGTGAGTACACGGTGATCTTCACGGAGCAGGGGTACGACGGCACAAACAGTACGATCAAGGACAAGCCGGACATCAACCCGATGCAGACGTAATTCGGGGCATCTGGCGACAGGCGAGCGGCGGCCCGCCGACTTGGCCGCCGCTCGCGGTTCTTGGCTGACAGGCGTCCGGCCTGAATTGGGATGAAGGGGACTGAAGTTTCGTCGCGCTTTGACCGACGAATGCTGTGATCTCGGCACCAGTAGCAACACCTTCCTCTACGCGGGGGATCGGAACATGCGTACGAGAAGCCGTGGTTTCACGTTGGTCGAACTGGCTGTGGTTGTGGTGATCATCGGGGTATTGGCGGCCTTTGCCGTGCCGCGGTTCCTTGCCTCGGTCGAACGGTCCAAGGCGGCGGAGGCGTTCAATTACCTTTCGGCCATCCACGCCGCCCAGGAGCGGTACCATGCTCGCCAGAGCACGTATGCGGACAACGTGGACAACCTGGACATCAAGATGACCGCGCTGAAGTATTTCTCGGTCGGCACGGTTACTGCCGGCAGCACGAGCAGCCTCGAGGACTCCTGGACGCTGACGCTGACCCGCAAGGGCGCGTCGGCCGGGTACGGTGAGTACACCGTGATCTTCACGGAGTTGGGGTACGACGCCGAAAACAGTTCGATCAAGGACCATCCGGACATCAACCCGATGCAGACGTAATTCGGGGTCTCTGGCGGCAGGCGAGAGGCCCGAATTTGTTTTGTTGTGATGAACGGAAGTTAATAAAGTTGCGTCGCCCTCTTGCCGATAGGCAGGTGAAGTTCAGCACCCACAATAGCAAGTTCCCCTAACAGCAAAGGAACAGGTTATGCGGAGGCGTAATCGCGGGTTCACGCTGGTAGAACTGGCTGTGGTTGTGGTCATCATCGGGGTATTGGCGGCATTTGCCGTGCCGCGGTTCCTTGCCTCGGTCGAACGGTCCAAGGCGGCGGAGGCGTTCAACTACCTTTCCTCCGTGCAGGCGGCCCAGGAGCGGTACCACGCTCGCCAGGGCACGTATGCGGACGACCTGGACAACCTGGACATCAAAATGACGGCGCTGAAGTATTTCACGGTCGGCACGATTGCCGCCGGCAGCACAGCCAGCCTCGAGGACTCCTGGACGCTGACGCTGACACGCAAGGGGGCGTCGGCCGGGTACGGTGAGTACACGGTGATCTTCACGGAGCAGGGGTACGACGGCACAAACAGTACGATCAAGGACAAGCCGGACATCAACCCGATGCAGACTTAAGGGATGCGGGGGCAGGTGCGCCTCCGGTGTGGAAGCACTTGGGGATGTGCGAGCGGCGGCCTCCGAAGGGGGCCGCCGTCTTTTTCCTGGCGTATATCCCGGGTGGCCGTCCGCAAGTCTAATGTTCGGGCCGCCACTTGCCGATAAATAACACGGTCTAAGAATCCGCCACCCCTACAGCGGACTGAGTATCTTCTGACCCCGTCCTGTGCGACGGTTCTGCCGCTTGAAAGGCAGGGCATAACACAGATGCCATCCGCATCGGGAAAGTGGGGGTGGGGTCGTGCTCTGGGCGTCTACCTTGCCGAGGGGCACCTCACGCTGACCGAGGTAGTCACGACGCTCGCCGGCCGGAAGGTGGAGCCGGCATGTCGGGTGCCCGTCGGCGAAGGCGGCCCCGGCAAGACCCTGGGTGAATGGCTCGCATCCCACCTGACGCCGCGGCAGCGGCGCCACCTGTCGGTCTGCGTAGGGCTGGCCGCCGAGCAGACCTTCTTCACGACCCGAACGTTCGAACAGGGTTCTGAGGGGGCGCCGACGGCCGCGACGCTGCTGGCCGGCAGCGGCGGCTCACTCGATGCGGCAAGCGCGGCCGCCGATTACGTCCGATCCAAGTTGCACCATGCGACAGTCTACAGCGTCGCAGCCTGCCGCCGCAGCCTCGCCGAAGAACTCAGCCAGGCGCTCAGGGAGGCCGGCGTAGAAAAGGCACGCCTTGAGCCCGCGGCCAACGCCTTGCTCGATCTGGCGGACCGCAGCGCCAAGCCGCCGCGCGCCTGGAAGGTCTTCGCGCGGGTGCTCCTGGGCGAAAATGGCGGCCTGTCGATCCTGGTGGTCAACGGCAGGCCGGTGCTCTGGCGGCGGTTCGCCCTGACCAAGAACCAGGAGGCGGTCAGCATTGCCTCGGCCGTCCGCCACGTCGAGGTGCATGCCCTGAGCAACCTGGGTGTCAGAGGCGTGACCGGCATCCTCGTGCAGGGCAGTGTGGAAGAATCGCTGGTGGACAGGCTGCGGCAGGAGGTGGCGGCGGAAGTGAGGGCCGCGCCCGGACCCGGGAAGGACGCGGCGGCCTACAGCCTCGCCTTGGCGCTCTCGGCAAGGAAGAAGGAGTCGTCGGATCGCATCGACCTGTTCAAGGCGATTCGCCCGCCCCCGACGCTGACCGAGATGTTTCCGCGCAAACTGGCCATGGGCATGGCCATGGCGGCCGCGGCGATGGCGCTGGTCATGTGGTACATGCTGACGAACCTGGAGGGCGAGCACCAAGGCCTCTGCACACAGAACGCGTCCTACAAGTGGGCGCAGAGCGTCCGGACCGACGTCATCAACGGCGATCGAAAGAGCCTCTCGGACGAGGTCAGCGCGGTTCAACAGTTCCTGGGCACGCGGGCGATCTGGAGCAACTACCTTCGGGACCTGCCGACGCGTTTGCCGTCCAACTCTTGCCTTCAGTCGTTCAACGGCCAATACGAGTTGAAGAGCATGGGCAAGAGCACCCAGCGCGTGAACCGGTCTCTGGTCATGTGCGGCATGGTACGTTTCTCCGCGCGCGGAGGGGCCCCCAAGGAGATCGATGCGTTCCTGGAGTCGCTGCGCGGCGCGGAGTTGCTCAAGCGGACGTTTCCGATCGTGAACCTGGCCGAGATCAAGTGGCGAAAGGACGCCGCCGCCGATATCGCGCTGTTCACCATCATCGCTACCCCGGTGGAGAAGGCGCCGGGGTCCAAGGACGAGGAAAAGAAATCACCCAACGCAGAGAAGGCGCCGGCGCACGGATAGAGGGGGCCGCGCGCAGCCGAAGGGGCGGAACCGAAGCATGAACCTGGGACTCGACAAGGCGAAGGTGGCTCATTACAAGGCCCAGATCACCAAACTGGTCGGAGACCCGGTGAGGATGCGCCTGGCCGTCGTGTTCGCGGTGACGGCCCTGGGCGTCGGGGCCATCTACTATCCCCTTTCCAGCCAGATCGACCAAGAGCGCGCGGCGGTGGAATCCGAGCAGAAGCGGCTGGCGGCCATCCAGGAGGTCGAGGCCCTACGCCGCGACGCCAAGGAGTTTCGGTCCCGCATCGACAAGCAGAGCGACACCAACGAGTGGGTGCAGTACCTCCTGGCCGGATCTCGCCAGGCGGGGGCGCGCCTGAGGGGCATGGAGACCAAGGAGCCGCGGAAAGTCGGCCCGTACATGGCCGTGCTGCTCGTGATGGAGTTGCAGGGCAACTATGCGCAACTCCAGAGTTTCGTGGAGTGGCTGGAGCAGTCGGACAGGCTGCTTCGCATCGAGACGGTGCGCATCGACAAAATACCGGGCTTCGTCGTCATGAGGATTTACGTATTGGGGCTGGTGCAGAAAAATGCCTAAGAATGTAGACAAGATCGCGCCATTCCTGGCGGTGGCCGTCCTGGGGTACCTGACCTACGGGATCGTGGATGTCGGTGCGGGGCCGCCTGCCCCGAAGAAGGACGTGCCGGCGATCACCAAGGCCATGCTGCGGCCGGAGTTGGTGGTGGCCCAGAACCATGCGAGCCCCGCCGGCCGCGACCCGTTCGAGGTCGCCTGGGCGAGTTACCTTCACCCGAAGTCGGACGCAGCGACGGGGCGACCGGCGCCCGCGCCCTCGCGGGAGGACGTCAAGCCCGAGCCCTCGGCGGAGGGTGCCGGCTCCGGCCCCCCGCCGGAGGGTGTGAAGCCCGGGGCGCCGCCCTCCGGCTCCGGCCAGCCGCCGGAGGGGGCGAAACCAGCGGCAGAGGCCGCTCGCGCCGAGCCCAAGCCGCCGCCGGAGCCGCCGCCGTTGCCTTTGCAGTTGAGCAGCATCTGCATCGGCACACTCGGGCGCATGGCCGTGATTGACGGCAAGGTCTACCGCGCGGGGGACTCCGTAAAGGGAACCGACGCGGCCGCGGGCTGGGTCATCGAGTCGATCGAGACCGACCACGTGGTGCTGGGGTTCGGCGGCGTGCGGCACACGTTACAGATGGCCCGGCCGGGCGCTGCGGACCGCGCGGAGAAGAAACCGGACGGCAAACGATGAGCGAAACCGACACCTTCGTTGTGGGCCAACCTCTCCTGGTGACCCTGCTCGTTGAGCGCGGCGCGCTGAAGCAGGAGGACCTGGCCGAGGTCCAGAAGTCGATGGCCCAGCACAACCAGTCCGTCGAAGAGGCGCTGGCCCGGTCGGAACTGGTCACCGAGGAGATCATTGCGCGAACGTATGCCGAACACCTGCGCCTGCCCCTGGTCGGACTGGATGCCCCCCTGGCGGTCGACAAGGAAATGGCGGCGGCCATCGGCGAGCGCATCTGCCGCGAGCGCCTGGTCGTTCCGCTCTCGCGCGAGCACGGCATCCTGGAGGTCGCCTTTGCCAACCCGACGGACCTGACGGCTTTCGAGGAAATCCAACTCCTGACCACGCTGGTCGTCCGACCGCTGGTGGCGCCGCTGAACGTGATCGACGAGGCGCTGGGCGAAGCCTTCGGAAAGCGCAACCTGGTCAAGGAGATCACCGACGACGCCGCCCCGCCGACGACGGCCCCCCAGGAAGACGAATCCGTCGAGGAGGTCGTCAACCTGGATCGGCCGGTGCCCAAGGGCCGCGACAGCCACGTCATCCGCCTCGTCAACCACATCCTGTCTTCGGCGGTCAAAGGCGGCGCCAGCGACATTCACCTGGAGGCATTCGAGGACTCCATCAAGGTGCGGTTCCGCATCGACGGCCGGTTGCAGGAACTCTCGCCGCCGCCCACGCCGATGTATATCCCGATGATCAGCCGGCTGAAGGTGCTGGCCAAGATGGACATCGCCGAGCGCCGGATTCCGCAGGACGGGGCCATTGCGTTGACCATCGACGGCAGCCGCGTGGACCTTCGCGTCAGCACGGTCCCCACGGTCTACGGCGAGAAGATGGTGATGCGAATCCTCACGAAAGGCGCCATCCCCCTGGACATGACCAAACTGGGATTCAGCCGCAAGCAGGCCGATGATTTCCAGATTGCGGCTGAAAGCCCCCACGGCCTCCTCCTGGTGACCGGGCCCACCGGCAGCGGCAAGAGCACCACCCTGTACGCCACGCTGAACCTCCTGAACAAGCCCGACGTGAACGTCATGACGGTCGAGGACCCGGTGGAGTACAAGTTCGAAGGCCTGAACCAGGTGCATGTCCGGGCTCAGGTCGGGCTGACGTTCGCTTCGGCCCTGCGGGCGTTCCTGCGGCAAGACCCGGACGTCATCATGGTCGGCGAGGTGCGGGACCAGGAAACCGCCCAGATATGCCTTCGGGCCGCCTTGACCGGCCACATGGTCCTTTCGACCCTCCATACCAACGACGCCCTGGCGGCCGTGAACCGGTTGGTCGACATGGGCGTCGAGAGGTTCCTGCTGGCGTCGGCGCTGCGGCTGGTGGAGGCCCAGCGCCTCGTGCGGCGGTTGTGCGTGAACTGCAAGGAACCGTACCGGCTCGACGCCGAGACGGCGGCCAAATGGCACCTGGACCCGCAGCAGGACTACTTCCGTCCGAAGGGCTGCGAAACCTGCCGCGGCACCGGGTACAAGGGCCGCGTCGGCCTGTTTGAGGTGATCCGAGTCCTGCCGCGGCTGCGCGACATGATCGCCGAGGGCAAGGGCCTGCCCGAACTTAAGGCGGAGGCGCACCGCCAGAAAACGATGCTCCTGGAGGACGCCGGCCTGGCGAAAGTCGCCGAGGGCGCCACCAGCCTGGAAGAGGCACTGACCGTCTGCATGGTGGAGGGGGAGGACAAATGACCACCCAACCCACGACTCTCCCGGCCGAAAGGCCGCGGACCGGCACCTGGTTTCAGCGGCACGTCCGCACCTCCTCGCGCACGCACCCGCGGATCACGGCGGACGACAAACAGCGGTTCTTCCAGCAGTTGACGACCCTCTTTGCCGCCGGCACGCCCCTGCTGGAGGCCCTGTGGATCTCCAGCCAGCAGTCGCAGAGCGTCAAGATGCAGGGGGTGATCCGCACGCTGGCCGAACGCGTGACGGGCGGCACGTCGCTCCACCAGGCGGCCGCCGAGTTCCCCAAGGTCTTCGACCCCCAATGGATCGAGATCGTCAAGGTCGGCGAGGGCAGCGGCCAACTCGGCGCCGTCCTGGCCAGCCTGACCGCGCACATCAACACGAGCCGCGAGACGCGGGCCAAACTAATCTCGGCCATGATCTACCCCTGCATCATGCTCTGCGTGGCGATCATGGCCATCGTCGTGATGCTCTGGAAGGTCGTCCCGGTGTTCTCCGACTTCTTCAAGGAGTCCGGCTCGAAACTCCCGGAGATCACCCAGACGGTCATCAACCTCTCGAATTTCCTTCAGCAAGACGGGCTCTACCTTGTGGGGGGCGTGGGGGCGCTGGTCTTCGCGGTGCGATACTACCTCCGCACGCCGGGCGGACAGAGGACTTTCACGAGGGGCCTTCTGACCACACCCATGCTGGGGGACTGCGCGGTCGAGGCCTACATGGAGCGGTTTGCCACCAACATGGTGCTCCTGCTGCACAGCGGCCTGCCCCTGCTGGATGCGCTGCACTCGATGCAAGGCGTCTTCCGCAACAACGCCGTCTACAGCGAGGCGATCCGGCAGATCGCCGGTCGCGTGGCGAACGGGTCCGGGCTGGCCACGTCGATGCAGGAGACCGGCCTCTTCACGTCCATGATGATCAGCATGGTGCAGGTGGGCGAGGCCTCCGGCGAACTCGGCACCGTCCTGGAACAGGTAGCGGTCTACTATCGCAAACGCGTCGAGGCCTTGCTGCACCGGATCACCGGCATGATCGAGCCGGTGGTCATTCTGGGCATGGGCGTGACCGTGGCGGTGATCCTGACGTCTATTTATCTGCCAATGTTCCAGATGGCGTCGGGGCCCAAGTAGGGCGGGGTCCGGGCGCTCGTCTAGAGGATCGCGCGTATGGATCATCCTGGAAAACGCTCGTATGAGCGCGTGTCCTTCTCCGTGGATCTGGAGGTGCTGAACCTGAGCACCGGCCAGACCTGCCGGGGGCGGAGCATCGACCTGAGCCGGGGCGGCATGGCGTTCTTCGCCGAGCGGTTCATTGCCAAGGGCACGCGGATCCGGATCCGCTTCTGGATCAAGGACAACGGCCGCCCGGTCGTCATACAGGTCGCCGCCAGCGTCCAGCGGGCGCAGACGGAGAGCGATGGCGGCATCATGGGAGCCGAGTTCGATGCGCCCCTCGACCCCCAGAGCCATCCCCTGCCGTGCGAGATTGTCGATGGCCGGTCCTGACGGGCGGTCGCCGGCACGTGGAATCCGTGTCATGGGAGGCCAGGGATGAAAAGACTGCGGCGGCATGACCGGGTCCCGCTCATGGCCGACGTCGCCCTCCAGCCCGGCGATAAACGCCCGCGGCGCTTCGCCGCAAGGGTCTTCAACATCTCCCGGGGCGGCTTGGCGGTTTTCTCCCGGTATTACTTTCCGCCCGGCATCCTGGTGACGATGGAACTCACGATCCCCGTGCCGGGCGAAGGCCTTCGCGGCGTCACGCTCTACGGCGTCACGCGGTGGACCCGCGTGCAACCCGACGGCGACATCCTCGGCATCGAGATCCTGTCGGACAGCAAGGCGGGCGACTACGCCTGGTTCGACAAGCATTTCGATGCCTGCGTGCGCACGCACTGCCCCGCGCGGTATCGGCCGGAAGAACCGCAGGCGGAAGATCGGCCCCCGGCCATGGCGACCGAGGACCCATGAGGCCGCGGGCGATGAGACGACCGGATGAGCCCGGACGCGGGCGGCGCCGCCGCCGACCCGGCGCCTTCACCCTGGTCGAACTCTGCATCGCCATGTCGATCATCTGCCTGATGGTGACCCTGGCGGTGCCGACCTTCCGCCTGGCCGTGGAGCAGGCCCGGGCCGACGTCGCCTCGGCGAACCTCAAGACCCTCTGGTCGGCCCAGCGGATCTACTGGCTCGAAAACCGGCGATTCACCTCGACGTTGGCCGACCTGAGCGCCCTGGACCTCCTCGATGCCTCCATTGCCAACAGCGCCAGCAATCCCAAGGCGGTCTATATCTATCGCATCTCCAGCGCCAGCGCTTCCACTTTCACCGCCGGCGCTTTGCGGAATGCGGGCGGCGTCTGGGCGGGCGAAATCCAGGTGGACCAGGATGGAAACATCACCGGCACGGTCATCAGCAGGCAAGGCGACGTGGTGACCCCCACGCAATGAGGAGACCGGTCATGCGGCGGCAAAGCACCTCCTGCCAGCGAACGCCTCGGCCCGTGGACGAAGGACCGACGCCCCGGCGTCCGCGCAGACCCGCGCCGGCCCGCTCGCGGAGGCCGGCCTTCACGCTGCTGGAGTTGGCGGTCTCGCTGATCGTCATGGCGGCGGGACTGCTGGCCATCCAGACGCTCATGATCCGGCAAAGCAAGCAGATCAGCCGCCTCGAGCGATGGTGTCAGCCGACACCGACTTATTACGTCGTCAATCAGTCCGACACATGGATGCGGGCGCTATGCGCCCCCGCCAATCTCGACAAGACGGCCGGGCAGTCGGCCTGGACGCCGCCGGTGCCGGGGCCCTTTGGCAACAACGTGACGATGGATTCAATCACCAGTTCTGCCGACGGTCAGCAGATGTCTGCCAAGGCCTGGGTGTACAGCAAGGAATAGCGCCTGCCACGCGGCCGGAGGTCGGCATGCGAAGGATGTTCGGACAACGCGCCAAAGGCTTCACGCTGATGGAACTGACGGTGGTCTCGGGGCTGGCCATCGGTCTGGCGCTGATGACCGCGCAGATGTGGCGGTACTTCACGGTCCAGGCGGCGGACCTCTCGCAGCGCTGCGATGCTGCCCAGGAACTGAAACTGGCCATGCAAAGCCTCGCCAACGATATGGGCAGCGTCGTTACGGCCACCCCGACCGCCTCCAACGGCCTGCAAATCACCTGCCTGGCCCTCGGCGGCCAGAGTAATGTGACGGTCGAGTACTGGCTCAGCGGACAGCGGCTGAAACGCAAGGACGTGGCGAGCGGCGTCTCGGTTACCATCGCCACCAAGGTCTCCGGTTTCACCGCCACCGATGTCACGTCTTCGCTTCTTCGGGTGACCATCTGCACCACGGCGGGGACCATCACGCGTCAGGCGACCCTCTATTGGAGCCGACCATGACCGCCCTCCATCGGCCATCCGGCCATGCCTTGCTCGGCACGATGGCCTCTCTGGTGCTGATGATGCTTTTGTGGATCGCGGCCTTCGGGCACCTTTCCGGTTACCTGCGGGCCGAGAAGGAGTTGCAGGCCAGGCAGGACCGCATCACGAACCCGACCCGGGCCATGGCTTGGGCCTTCAAACTCCTGGAGACTGCCCCCCCCCCAAGCACGCCCTATTCCTGCCGGATGAGGCCGGATTCGGACCCGGCCCACGAGTTTGTCGCCACCTTCCGGTGGGTGTGGCCGCACAGATGGTGGGTGTCGATCCGTCCGTCCGGCCAAGGAGATGATACGCTGCCCCT
>Ga0315280_10009066_pt1 | contig 12888 bp, 13 predicted proteins | sample YL17G06_40_MG_FD_203697 | JGI IMG/M metagenome (GOLD analysis project Ga0315280, IMG submission 203697) | Sediment microbial communities from Yellowstone Lake, YNP, Wyoming, USA - YL17G06_40 | ecosystem: Environmental > Aquatic > Freshwater > Lake > Sediment | place: USA: Wyoming | collected... | reverse complement strand
GGTGCGCACCGCGACGGCGCTCTCGACCGGAACGACGGCCTGAGGCCGGGCTTCATCGTTCACCTGCGAAATGCCGCTCCCGGCCAGCGTCTGCGCGCGAGCTTGCGGCGCCGGCTTGAAGCCGCCCAACTGGATGCGCGCCCGGATGTCCCGGTTGGTGTCCCGGTTCACGCAGAACAGCGTCAGCTTGTCGCGCCCCTCATTCAGCGCCCCTACCACATCCAGGTAAGGGACGTTGGGGATTTCGGGGATGCGGTTGTTGCCTTCCGAGATGTCATAGCCGTCCCCCGTGGTGCGGGTTTCGACCGGCAGGGTGGCCTCCGCGTTCGAGTACATGCGGAAGGCCCAGTACGCCGGCACCCCATACACCTGGCCGCGCTTCTTCCAGATGCCGCCGAACTCGACCAGGCCCGTCATATCAGAGATGGGCGTGAAATCGGCGACGCGCATCAGGGTGTTCAGGAACCCGGCCGCGCACAGGGCGCCGCCCAGGTTGCTGAAACACGGCACGCTGTTGTTCGGGCAATGGAAGAGCCACTCGGTGAAAGCGATTTTGACGCGCCCGCGGGCGCGCGGGTCGGCGTCAATCTGGACCTTCATCTCGCGCAGCAGCCGCTCCAGCCCCACCGGCAGCGCCAAGCCGGACTGGATGACGAACTCGGGCGCTGGATTGCTCCTGCGCACCCTCCCGTTGCCCACCACGAAGTGGGTGGCCAGATACTGATAGGCCTCCGGGCCCAGGGTCAACTGAGCCGCATTCCACTCCCGGAAGTGATCCGGATCGGCGCCGGTGGCGATCAGGCGGGCGCGTGGGTCCACCTTTCGGACCGCCTCGCTGAAGGCCCGGGTCCGCGCGGCGATGCGCTCCAGCGTGGGGTAGCCGATCTGAAAGTTGCCCCACAACTCGTTGCCCAGTTCCCAGAGCAGCCCGCCGGAACGGTCCCCCCAGCGCGCGTTCACGTACCGGACCCACTCGGCGGCTTCCTCGGGCGTGCCGCTTCCCAGATTGAGCGCGATCTGCGGCTCGGCGCCGATCAACTGACAGAACCGCAGGAACTCGTCGGTGCCGAAGTGGTTGTACTCGGGAAAGCCCCAAGCCTGGTTCAGCATCGTGACGCGCTGGTCGATCGGGCCAACCCCGTCGCGCCAGTGGTAGCCCGAAGTGAAGTTGCCGCCGTAGCGCACCACCGGCGTCTTGAGCGCCTTGGCCAGCGCGATCATCTCCGGGTCCATGCCCTCGATGTGATCGGCGGGAAACAGGAAGACCTGATCGATCAGCGCGCGGGCCTCGTCGCGCAGGGCGATGGCGAAGTCGGCGGGCTCCAGGGGCGGCAGTTGCCCCCGCTCGAGCTCCAGCGCAAACTCGTAGCGCGCCCACCCGGAGCCGCTCAACTGGACGCTGGCTCGCGCCAGCGTGGTCTCAGGCTGATTCCTGCGGCGCAGCGAGACCTCGACCTCAGCCGGGCCGCTCAAATGCCGGGCATAGAAGCTGCCGGTGTAGCGCAGCACCCGGTGAACCGGCAGGTACACCTGCTGGCGCACGCCAGTCTGCTTGCCCGGCAGGGCCATGACCAGCAGCGACCGGAAGGAATTGGCTGCATCGCCCCAGCGCGGCTCGTAGCGGCTGCCCTGTTTAGAGTACAACGGTTCCCAGGGCAGCGGCAGGCCCAGGCGCGAGGCCGCACCGAGAGCGGGCTCGCGCTCGAGCTGCCTGCGGATCGCATCGGCGCTCCACAGGTTGTCCTCGAAACTGGGGTTTTCGAGAATCTGGGCCCACAGCCCCCCGTAGATCGAGCGTCCGATGGGCTCCAGAAAAGTCCCATAGATGGTGCGTGGGATCTTGTAGCCGGCGGTCTTCGAGGCGTCGATAGCGATGAGGGCGTCCGCGCGGCTGGCGCGCACGAATGTGCTCTGGGCCGCCAGGGGCGCCGAGAGCAGCAAAAAGAGGGCGAGTTTGGGCATACCGCGGCAGTCTAGCACGGGTTGTGGGTCGCGGGCTCAGGGACTGGGCATTCGGCGGAAGCCGCAAATCTGAGGTTTCCAGAACTCGTCGAATTCCGAGAGGTTGGTGCCCTTGCTCACCTGGGCCTGATAGAAGCTCGAGCTGGAATTGACGATGCCGCAGTGCGTGAAGTTGTCGAAGAACACGATATTGCCGAACTGGAACGGCTCGCTCTTGGACGCCGGCGGCAGGCTCATGTAGAACTTGCGGGCGGTGGTGCGTTTAACCAGGATTCCGTTCTCGAACATCACCCGCCAGACGAAGCCCGAGCAATCGAAGCTCTTCAGCCCGGCGCCTCCCCAGACATAGGGCCGCCCCAGGTAACGCTCGATGACGAACTTGACTTGGTCCCAGAACTCCTGCGGCGCCACCCGGGGGCTGCGCTGGGCTGCGCCCAGCACGCTGGACAGAGCCAGAAGCGAGACCATCAGGCAACGTGTCATTTGACGGCGCTCCCCAGCAGAATTCCCATGCCAATGAACAGGCCGGCCAGAAAAATAGCCACGGACTTATTGTCCTCTTTGAGTTGATCGGCGAAATGAACTCCCGGGGTCAACCAGTCAAAGATCTTGTAGGCCAGCAGAAATCCCGCCAGCCCGACGACCAGAGAAATGACGATTGTGATCAGGTAGTTGAGAGGATTCATGCGGCAGCTCCATTTCGAGCTTACCAAAACGGATTCCTACTTGGCGCGCTTGGCGTCACCTTGGCGCCCTTTGCGCGAAATCTTCCAGCAGGGCATTGAAGCGCGCGGCTTCATCCACGAAGAGGGCGTGGCCGGCGTCCTCGAAAACCTCGATGCGGGCCCAGGGCAGTCTGGCCTTGAGCACCTGGCCCTGGGCCTTCAGCGCCGGCGTGATGGCATAGAGCACCGGGAGGTCCAGCTTGGCCAGGACAGGCCGCCAGTCGCCCTTCGCAAAATCGTTGGCGAGCAGTGTGACCGCCGTGTTGGTGGGGGTCTTCAGCGAAGCGGCGGTGATCTTCTGGTAGTAGGCCTCCGATTGCGGCTTCCTGTACATCGAGCGCACGAATCCGGCGGTGAACTCGGGGCGGTTCAACTGCATGGCCTTCACCCAATCCCACTGCCGGGGACTTGGGTCGCCGTAGATCTGCCCGTCCACCAGCGCCAGAGCGCGCAGGGAGGCGGCGCCGAACTGGTCCACGTAGCTAAGCGATTCCGCCACGCCCATGGACCAGCCCACCAGCAAGACGGGGGCCAACCTCAACTGGTCCACGACTTCCTTGATGTCCTGTGCGCGGCGTTCGGGGTAGTGTCCTTCGGTGGCCTGCGTGGAGGCGCCCTGGGAGCGTGGGTCCAGGGCGACCACCCGGTAGCGCGCTGCGAAATGGCCGATCTGCGGTTCCCAGATTTCGGCCGGCATGGTCCAGCCGGGCACGAACAGAATGGCCGGGCCGCTGCCCGACTCCAGGTAATGCAGCCGGATGCCGTCGCTGGTAGTCACAAAGCCGCTCTTGACCGCCGGGGCGGCCCAGCCTGCGAAGAGGAAAAGTGGACAGGCAACCATCCTACAGAGAGCCTTCATCTTCACAGTGTGCCACGGCTGGCGCGGTTTACAAGAGGGGAAGCAGATTCAGACTTCGGTTCCCGCTGAGCCGGTAGACCGAAAAATCGCGCTGGTCCAGAGTAAACACTGTGTCGATACCCTCGCGCTGGGCCAGATACGCTAGAGAGGCGTCGGCCAATTGAGCCCCGAGCCTGCGGTGGCGCTGGAGGAACTTACGAATCCAGGAGACAGTGTCGTCATCGAGCGGCAGCAGCTTGAACAGGCCGGCGTCAAAACCTTCGAGAAGCCGGGTGACCGCAAGCGGCTGATGGCGCAGCAGCCAGACCGCTTCGGTCATTACGGGCCAGCAGGTCCATAGCGGGGGCGCCAGCTCACGCAACTGTTCCACACAGACCTGGTGGTACTGGTCGCGGCGGGACAGGATGGCAACCAGCGGACCCGTGTCAACCAGCACGCGCGGGCTCATTGTTTGCCGAAGCCTTCCAAGTGCTCCCGGTTGGTGCTCAGGTCGGATGGACCGTTCTTAACGCAACCCAAGAGATGGATGCGGCGGGCCAGCGCATAGCAGGTCTCGCGGTTTGCGTGCGCTGCGAAGTAGGCCTCCAGAGCGGCACGAACCAGCTCGGATTCAGCTTGGCCATTCAAGGAAGCCTCTTGCTGGAGCCGCCGCCGGAGGTCCGGGCGAACACGGATGGAAATGCGAGGAGCAGCCATCAGGACCTCCTGTCTGACAGTGTACAGGATTCGTCTGACAGAAGCAAGTTCACTCGAAAGCCCGTTGCTTCAGCGCCCCGCGCCGCGGGGAGAACTGGCGGGCGGCGGCCACCAGGTGGTCCGGCAGGGCCCCGGCGAGGACTTGCCCGGTGCGCCGCGCAGCCAGCCCGGCCCAACGCGAGAGCCAGCGCACGTTCTCCGGCAGCCGGCTGACAGCCGACTTCAGGCTGTCAGAAATCTCCTGGATGAGCTAGTGTCCTGTCCCGCCCCACCATTGACAACTCCTGTGGGGCGGTCCCCCTGGACCGCGCCGGATGCCCCCGTCCGGCCTTGGTTCGGAACCAGGCCAAGCCCGACCAGGGGGTCGGGCTGCGGGCGCGGGCGCCCGCCCCACAGGAACCCACCCGGCCGACGCTAGTTCACCCAGCGGTCGCGCTTGGAGTTCTGCTTGCGCAGGTAGACCTGGAATCTCCTGCGCGCGCGGCGCAGCTTCCAGTTTTGGTATTCGCGCACCAGGTTGCCCAGCAGGTCCACTCGCCGGAAACGCAGCTTCAGATAGGCATAGCCGAAGATCATCCCGCCCAGGTGAGCCACGTTGCTGACGCCGCTGTTGCCGCCGCTGACCGAGTACAGGAAGGCGATGGCCCCCATGATCATGACAAAGTACTTGGCCTTGATGGGGAACAGAAAACTGAGCAGCACGATGCGGTCGGGATACATCAGGCCGAAGGCCAGCAGCAGACCGTAGATGGCGCCGGACGCGCCGATGGTGCGGGTGTACCAGGTGCCCACCAAAGCGTTGGCCGCTACATCGCAAATCCCGGCCCCGATGCCGCACAGGAAATAGTACTGAAGAAAGCGCTTGCTGCCCCAGTCCCGCTCCAGATCCGCCCCGAACATCCACAGCGTGAACATGTTGAACAGGATGTGGAAAATGCCCATGGGATCGTGCAGGAACATGTAGGTGACCAACTGCCACACCGCGAAATGCTCCAGCACGGCCAGAGGCGAAAGCCCGAAGACCCGGAAAACGCCGCCCAAACCGGTCCGCACGGCGATGAAATACAGCAGGAACAAGCCGATGTTGACGATCAGCAGCCATTTCACGGCGGCAGGGAAATAGCTTGAGTAACCGGTGCTTCTGTACCTGGTGTATTGCATGGGAGGCGCGGGCCGTCTCTCACAGAATATCAAAAAACGGCAGGCGGAGGGCGACTTGCTGTATGATCGCGGGTGATGACATCGCACACCGAGTATTTAACGTTGAAGACCCCGCAGCACCGGGAATACATCAACATCACGCCGCGGGTGGAGAGCGCCCTGGCCAAGAGCGGAATCCGGGAGGGGATGATCCTGGTGTCGGCCATGCACATCACCGCGGGTGTGTGGGTGAATGACGCCGAAGACGGCTTGCTGGCGGATATCGACGAGTGGCTCGAGAAGCTGGCCCCCTTCCGCCGCGACTATCGCCACCATCGCACCGGGGAGAGCAACGGCGACTCGCACTTGAAGAGCCTGCTGGTCCACCACCAGGTGATCCTCCCGGTCACCGCCGGCAAGCTGGACCTGGGTCCGTGGCAGCAGGTCTACTACGCGGAATTCGACGGGCAGCGGCCCAAGCGCGTCATTATCAAAGTGATGGGAGAGTGAAAGGAATTGGGTCATTGAGTCATTGGGTCATTGAGTCATTGAAAGGCGGAGGGAGCATGGTTGGACGGATTGGTCTGCTGATCGCGGGAATGGGCGGAGTCTTGGTTGGGGCCGAACTGCCGGTGAAAGAAGTGGTGCTGTACAAGAACGGGATTGGGTATTTCCAGCGGGTGGGGGAGGTGCGGCCCGGGGAGACGGCGCGGCTGGAGTTCAAGGCGACGGAGATGAACGATGTGCTGAAGTCGCTCACGGTTCTGGAGGAGGGCGGCGGGAAAGTCACCGGCCTGCGCTACGATTCCAGCGAGCCGCTGGCCAGGAAGATCGCTGAGTTTCCTTTCCGGCTGGGAGAGCGCCAGCCAATCACCGGCTTGCTGGACCAACTGAAAGGCGCGCGGCTGGAGGTCAGGCTGGGAAGCCAGGCGCAGAGCGGAAGGATCGTGGGGGCCCGGCAGGTCCCCGGGGATGAGAAACGGCCGGAGCGGGAAGAGGTCACGCTGCTGCTGGATTCGGGCGAACTCCGCAGCATCGATCTGTCGGGGGCCACCGGCCTGCGACTGACCGACCCGGAACTGGAGCTGCAACTTAAGGACTACCTGGGGAGAGTGGCGCAGGGGCGTTCGCTGGAGAAGCGCAGCATCTACATCGACTCGGCGGACGCCAAGAGCCGCCGCCTGGTGGTGAGCTACGTGATTCCGACGCCGGTCTGGAAGTCGAGCTACCGGCTGATCTGGCGGGCCAGCGGGGAGCCGCTGCTGGAGGGCTGGGGCATCGTGGACAACACCACCGGTGAGGACTGGAAGAACGTGCAGTTGGCGCTGGTCTCGGGGCGGCCGGTATCTTTCATCAGCAGGCTGTACGAGCCCCGCTACGTGGGGCGTCCGACCGCCGAGCTGCCCGAAGAGCAGGCGGCTGCGCCAGTGGTCTATGGCGGCGCGGTGGAGGATCTGCGGGAGCGCCGGGCCGACAAACCGGGCGGCGTGGTGGGTGGCGTCCTGGCCGCGGCTCCACGACCGCTCGCCCGAGCCGCCGCACCCGCCGTACCTGCCATGGAGAGGATGGAGGTGGCCAGCTCGGTCGCCCCCGAAGCCCAGGCCCGTGAACTGGGAGAACTCTTCGAATATCGCTTCGCCACCCCGGTGACGGTGCGCAAGGATGAATCCGCCATGCTGCCGTTCGTGCAGGAAAAGCTGAGCGCGCGCAAGCTGCTGATCTACTCGGAGATGGGTTCGGTAAACGCCCGGAACGCCGCCGAGATCACCAACAGCACCGGGAAGACCCTGGACGGCGGACCGATCACGGTCTACGATAGCAACGCCTACGCCGGCGAAGCGCTGATGGAGACCCTCAAAGCCGGAGACAAACGGCTCATCAGCTACGCGGTGGACCTGGGCACCCGGGTCACCACCCAGCTTGGATCCAGCCGGGACATGATCCGCGAGATCCATGTGCGCCGGGGCCTGCTCACCACGCGCTCCGCGCTTCAGGAGACCAAGACCTACACCATCCGGAACGTGGACGCTAAGGCCAAGATTCTGGTCATCGAGCACCCGGTGCGGCCGGAATACAAGCTGGTGAATCAGAAGCCCGCCGAAACCACCGCCTCGGCGTACCGGTTCGAGGTGCGGGTGGCGCCGGCAGGCACGGAGAAGTTTCCGGTGATCGAAGAGCGGGTCTACGAGAGTACGATCGGGCTGACCAATCTGACCCCCGACGTGCTGGTCTCCTATGTCCAGAACAAAGCCCTGAGCGAAGCCGCGCGGAGGCAGCTTGAGCGGATCGTCGAGCTCAAGAAGCAGGGCGCAGACGCCGACCGGGCGATCCGCCAGACCGAGGAGCAGATTAACGAGCTGGGCCGCGACCAGGAGCGCATCCGGCAGAACCTGCGCAGCCTGAACGAGGTGAGCGGGCAGCAGACACAGGTGCAGAACTACGCGCGGCAACTGGCCGCCCAGGAAACCCAACTGGCCACGTGGCGCGACCGGCTGGCCGAGCTGCGCAAGAAGAGAGCGGCGCTGGAATCCGAACTCAATGCCGCCATCGAGAAAATGGAGTTTTAGCGAGGCTCTACCTGGGACCGACCAAGTTATTCACCGCCGAGACGCAGAGACGCAGAGAACACTTGCTGGATTCTTCTCTGTGTCTCTCGGTCTCTGCGGTAAAAAGCTCTCGCTAGTTTGCGATGAATGTGGCGCTGGTTGGTTACGGGCACGTGGGCCGGGCGTTGGCCCGGCTGCTGGAGCGAAAGCGTGCGTGCTTTCCTTTTCGCATCGTGGGGATCCACACCGCCCGGCATGGCACGGCCATCGACGCAGGGGGGCTTCCGCTGGAACCCCGTTTCGGCCCCGGCGCCGGGTCGGTGGGCGAGTTTTTGGAGGCGGCCAAAGCCGAAGTGGTGGTCGAAGTCACACCGTTGAATCCGGCCACCGGGGAACCGGCCATCCGCCACATTCGGGCCGCCTTCGCGCGCGGGATGCACGTGGTCACGGCCAACAAGGGTCCCATCGCGCATGCCTACGCGGGGCTGCGGGAAGAAGCTGGGAGGCTGGGCGTACAGTTTCGTTTCGAAGCCACGGTGATGGACGGGGCGCCGGTCTTCAATTTGGTGCGGCACAGCCTGCCGGGGGTCCGGATTGTGGGCTTCACGGGAGTGCTGAACTCGACAACGAAAATCGTGATCGAGGCCATGCGCGAGGGCCTGTCGGTGGAGGAAGGCATCGAGCGAGCGCAGCGGCTGGGCATCGCCGAAACAGATGCCACCTACGACATCGACGGCTGGGACTCGGCGGCCAAAACCGCGGCCCTGGCGAATGTGCTGATGGACGCGCGCGTGACCCCGCAAGCGGTGGATACCCGGGGCATCGGGCGGCTCACCACCGAGCGGGTGCAGGAACTGGCTCAGCAGGGCAGGACCGTGAGCGTGGTCAGCCGCGCCAAACGCACCCGGAGCGGTGTGCGCCTGCGGGTGCGGGCGGAAGTGATCAAGGAAACCGACCTGCTGGCCTCAGCACGCGGCACTTCCAATCTTCTGCTGCTGCACACCGACCTGATGGGGACCATTGGCGTGCTTTCGATTTCCCCGGGGGTCGAGCAGACCGCCTATGGTCTGTTCAGCGACCTGGTGGATGTGGCGAGAGAAGCGTGAGGGACTTGAGTTAGACTGGGTATATGGTCGGCGGGTTCTGGCGCGGTGTGAAGCGGTTCATCCTGTGGGACTACCAACGGGCCACCTGGCAGTACGACGTGATGGTGGGTCTGATCCTGGCCTTCGTTTTCCTGACTCCCCGGGAGTGGTTTCGCGACCAACCGCGCATCCCCAAAGCCAGCCAGATCGCGATGCTGCCCGGCGCGCACGGGACCAACGTGTTCTGGATTGACTCGGAGCTGCTGGCGGGGGTCCCCGATTCCGAGCGCGACGGCAAGGCCACCCAGATGCTGAGGGTGCAGACCGGGACCAAGTCACTGGAGGTCACCCGGCTGGAGCCGATCCGCGATTCTGAAGAGGAGATCAAAGGTTTCCTGGCGTTCACCAAACCTTGAGAGAGAAAGCTGCACATGTTTCTGCGGGTGATACTGACGTTCCTGTTCGCACTGGGGCTGAACCTCCCGGCTGCGGGGGCGGACGCGCTGGAAGCGGTGCTGGCGCGAATGGACCAGGAAGCGGCCGGCTTTCGCGACCTGACCGCGCAACTGGCGAAGACCTCCTACACCGCGGTTCTCAACGAGAGCAGCCAGGAAAGCGGCAGCGTGTGGATCAAGCGGAGCGGGGCGCGGGACCTCATGATGAAGGTCGAGTTCACGGGCCCGAATGAGCGGGCACTGGGGTTCGAGAACAGCAAAGGACAGATTTATTACCCGAAGATCCGGACCGTGCAGATTTTCGATCTGGGCAAGAGCCGGCGCCTGGTAGACCAGTTTTTGCTGCTGGGATTCGGGACCCCGGGAAAGGAAGTGGCCAAGAACTACCGGCTGGCGGTGGCCGGCGAGGAAACCGCGGCCGGGCAGAAGTGCAGCCGTCTGGAGCTGATTCCGAAATCTGCGGAAGTGCTCCAGCACCTTCAGAAAGTGGAGTTGTGGATTCCGGAGAACGCGGGACACCCGGTTCAGCAGAAATTGTTCCAGTTGGGCGGCGATTATACGGTTATCATCTACACAGACCTCAAGCTGAACCCGAAACTGGCCGAGACGGCCTTCCGGCTGAACCTGCCCAAGGACGTGAAAAGGGAGTACCCGCAAAAGTAAGGTACAATAGAGGAAGCACCATCCTCACTGGACCATGGGAAAAAGAGAGAAATCCGGCGGGGTCCGCCTCGCCTTTTTGGACTGGACGCGCGGGCTGGCCGCGGTCATCATGCTGCAAGGGCACGCTTTCCATTCTTTCAGCAGACAGGAACTGCGTGACAGCGGGCCGTACATGTTCTCGCAGTTCCTGGGAGGGATGCCGCCAGCCATCTTTCTGTTCCTGGTGGGCGTGACGCTGTCGTTTCTGATGGACAGCCGGGAGCGGCAGGGGTTGTCGAGCGGGAGGCGGGTGTGGGCGGCCCTGCGCCGTGCGGGGTATCTGTTCGGGATCGCCATGCTGTTCCGCATCCAGCTCTGGCTGTTCGCACGGCCCTACAGTCCCTGGACCGACTTGCTGCGGGTGGACATATTGAATGCGATGGGTCTGGCGGTGGCAGTCATGTCGGTGATGGCGGTTTTCCAGACTGCCGACCGGGTGCGGCTGGGGGCGGCGCTGGGGGTGGTGATTGCCGCGGCCTCGCCGCTGATCTCGCAGTTGGACTGGTCGGGGGTGCATCCGGCCATTCGGAGCTACATCACTCCCGACGCACTCTCGTTTGGATTCTTCCCCTGGGCGGCCTTTGTGGCCTTCGGATTGAGCGCGGGGAGCGTCATCCGGCTGCTGCGGTCCGACCAGTTGGAACGGGCCGTGCAATGGGCGGCCCTGCTGGGATTCGGGCTGGTTCTGGGCGGCCAGTACTTTGCCAATCTGCCTTACTCGGTGTATGCCAAGTCGGAGTTCTGGCTGAACAGCCCCTGGCAAATCCTGATCAAGCTGGGGGTGATCTTGTTGGTCCTGGCCTTCGCGTTTGTGTGGTCCAAGCAGGCCGCGGCCGGGAAGTGGAGCTGGATCCGGCAATTCGGGACCACCTCGCTGCTGGTCTACTGGGTACACATCGAGCTGATCTACGGGCGCTCGTTGTGGTTCTGGAAAGAGAACCTGAGCACCGGGGAGACCACGCTGGCGGCGCTGGCCTTGATCGCGCTGATGCTGCTGCTGTCGGTTGCCAGAACGCAGTGGAAGAACCGGCAGGCCTGGAGCCCCGCCCCTGGCTGGGCCTGGCTGTTGGCGCGGAAAGCCCCGGAGAATTGAATCATTGAATCATTGCTTAGATGCGTTGTTCAATCACACAATGGCTCAATGGCACAATCACACAATCACACAATGACGCAATTCTTTCACCAACTGGCTGGGCGTTCGGCGCGGGAGCCCTTCAGGAAGGGCCCGTATTTGCCGTTGGGCAGGATGGTGCGCTCGTCGGTTCGGGCCTGACCCAGTTGGAGGGCGGTCAGTTCGCGGGCCCCCTTCAGATTGGCCGCGCGCAAATCCGCAGCGTTCAGATTGGCGTCGCCGAACCGGGCGCCGGACAGCAAGGCGTCCGCGAACTCGGCGGCGGTGAGTTTGGCCTCCCGAAAATCACATCCACCCAGCAGGGCCCGGCTCAGACAACTGCGACTCAGGTCAGTCCGAAAGAAGCTCGCTCCGGACAACTCAGCGTTGCGGAAATCGCAATTGTGGAGCTTGGCTGAGCTGAAGTTGGCACGCGCCGCGTTGGCGCCCACGAAGCGGCACATCTGAATCCGGGCGTAATACAGCAGCGCGCCTTCCAGATCCACCTCTGAGAAGTCGCAACCGAAAATCTGAGCGTGATGGAGCCCGGCTGATTTCAGGACGGCGCCGGTGAAGTCACAGTCGCTAATTCTGGCATCCAGCATGCGGACCTCCCGGAGATTGGACTTGCGAAAGGTGGTCTTCCCGAGGACCGCTTCCGAGAGGTTGGCTTCCGCCAGCCAGCAGAGATTGAGGTTGGCGTTAGTCAAGTCCGCCCCGGTCAGATCGGCGCCCAGCAGGCTGGCGTGGCGCAGGTCGGCGCCCTCCAGTTCGGCGCCGCTGAGGTCGGCGCCGTTGAGCTTGGCCTCGAGCAGGGTGGTGGAGCGCAGCATCGCTTTACGGAGGTTAGCGCCCTCCAGGTCCACGTCGTTCAGCGTGGCGCTGGAAAGGTTGGCGCGTAGGCCCTCGGACCGCCCCTCCAGCCAGGCCAGGTGGCGTTCCAGAACCTGCTCGAGCGGAGGGCGGGCCCCCCAGTCGGGTATCGGTTGCGCAGACTCGGGCAACTCCAGCCCGCGGTCACCGGGTTCCATTCGCCTGGGATATCGTCAGAGCGGACCGAAGACTTTATAGGTTGTAGGTTGCCTCAGGCAGTGCTCGGCCTCCCACGGATTGTGGTATGTTCATCCATATGAAAGGTCTTTCACGCTGCCTGTCAGCGGTCTGGCAATCCTCCTATGTTAAAGGCTGAGATGCGAATACTGGTTATCGAAGACGAGAAGCGCATCGCTGATTTTGTGGCACGCGGTTTGGAAAGTTCCGGCTATGCAGTCGACATGGCGACCGACGGCGCCGCCGGGCTGGAGATGCTGCACGCCACCGACTACGACCTGATCATTCTGGACCTGATGTTGCCGGACATCGATGGGCTCAAGGTCCTGGAGAAGATTCGGAATCGAAAGCTCAGTCCTCCGGTGCTGATTCTGAGCGCCTTGGGGGCGGTGGACGATCGGGTCAAAGGCTTGGAACGCGGGGCTGACGATTACCTGGGCAAGCCATTTTCGTTCGCCGAACTGCTGGCCCGGGTGCGGGCCTTGTTGCGCCGGGGACAACCCATGCCGGAACGCCTGCAAGTGGGCGACCTGGTGCTGGACGCCATCCGGCGGAAA